>ERZ1039804.61-NODE-61-length-67756-cov-17.584452_pt1 | contig 67756 bp, 72 predicted proteins | sample MGYA00383089_ERZ1039804 | MGnify/ENA primary metagenome ERZ1039804 (study PRJEB29581, sample SAMEA5548359) | metagenome | biome: marine; feature: coastal; material: water | depth 1 m | study: Short-term variability in the microbial, nano- and picoplankton dynamics...
ATTATCTCTTTACTAGTAAGTTAAATATATAACGCTTACTTTAATGCTTGAAGTGTAACTAAAAGTATATTCAGTTTGTTACGTATAGTAACTTGAATAAACTAAAAGCAAATGAGCGAATTTTATAAATTGAAGGCACGAAACCCTTCTGGAGAAGATATTTTAATGTCGGATTATCAGGGTAAAACGGTATTGATAGTAAATACAGCAACAAAATGCGGGTTGACACCTCAGTTTGAAGGCTTAGAGCATTTACACCAAGAGTATAAAGATAAGGGACTTGTTGTTCTCGGGTTTCCCTGCAACCAATTTGCTAGGCAAGAGCCTGAGAGTAACACATCTATGGTAAAATCTTGTCAAATAAATCACGGCGTGACTTTCCAATTAACTGAAAAGGTAAACGTAAATGGACCACAAACTCATCCTGTATTCGATTTTTTGAAGAAGGAAAAGGGAGGTTATTTAATTTCAACCATAAAATGGAATTTTACTAAGTTCTTGCTTGACAAATACGGTTCTGTTGTGAAACGGTACTCTCCTACTACCACACCCGACAAGATTAAAGCTGACATAATCGCTTTAATCTAGAGAAGAATAGCGTTTATTTAGGCCTCTGCTATCACTATGTTCACGCAAGACTGATCCTTTCTGATGCCTCATTCTAACTATTGTTCAACTGTTCCGTGATCGGCATTCCAACCTTTTAATAGTGATTGTCTTGTTATTGATAGCCAATCTTTGACCAAAAACAAGACTTATATATTCAGCTACACTCAGAAATGACTTAAAAAATCATATTTAAGCAATAATGCACTCTGTGGTCAATAGGGTGCTTTAGAAGAGAAGCAGTTCAAACTCATAATACGTCGAAACGCACTCCTATCATTCAGCTATCAAACTTGTTTCTGTTTCTTCCTATTCACAAGGCGTGAAGGATAAGCCCGTATTAAGAAATTATCTGATAGTGTCCCCTCTGCAATGTCAGTAACCAGATTCTTTAAGACATTTAGTAACCATAAGCTTCCTGATTGTAAGGGTTTTGATCTGATCCCACAAGAATAAAATTTGAAGAAGATGCAATCTGCTGAAATGCATCAGAAGAAACATTTCTGCTTGAAGTACCACCGCTGTAGAGCTCGTCTTGACATCCAATAGAAAGAAAGATTAAAAGTAATAATAATGTGAGCGAATTTTTCATGTGTATATAAAAATTAAATGTTAAAATGCTAAGGGGGAATTCTAAATAATTACAAATAATGCGACTAACAATGATGCGGCAAAGTGTACGATGACTCTTCGATTTTTAACGTGGAGGTAATAAAAAACGTAAAATAAATTAGCGAATATTAAGAACAAAACAAAATAATCTATAAAAACAACATCTCTTGTATAGAATATAATTGGAGAAAGAATAGTTATCCAACAAATCACAAGGTTTGAAAAAATACCCATTAGATTTGACTGTCTGTTATCTGACTTATTAATAAAAAGCGAAATGGGGAAAAAATATATTGAAATACCCACACTTAGAATTATTAGTGTTGTAGTAGGAATTTTAGATTTAAAGGTAATAAAACACAGTATTGTAATAATACCAATGCTTAATGATTCTAAAATATTCTTGTTTGTTATCCTCTTTATCATTAACCGAATATAAAAAATTATCAATAACAATTTAGGTTCGATGCAAATCTTGGCCTACATAAACGTACGTAAGACTGGGATATGTAATCATATTTCAATGAAATCGTATTGATAAGACTACCAGTATAGACCAAAAACAAGACTTATATATTCAGCTACACTCAGAAATGACTTAAAAAATCATATTTAAGCAATAAAAAAAGGACCACCGTTAGGTAGTCCTTTTCTATTTCTGATTAGATGATGGAATTCCTACATCATACCACCCATACCGCCCATATCAGGAGCACCATGGCTATGTGGTTTTTCGTCTTCTGGTATATCTGCAATAATGCACTCTGTGGTCAATAGCATACTTGCAACTGAGGCTGCATTTTCTAATGCTACACGACTAACCTTAGTAGGATCTATCACACCTGCTTTGATTAAGTTCATATACTCATCTGTACGCGCATTGTACCCGAAGTCTTTTTTACCTTCTTTTACTTTTTGGATGACTACTGATCCTTCGCCACCGGCATTCGCTACGATTTGTCTTAGTGGCTCTTCTAAAGCTCTACGAATAATATTGATCCCTGTATGCTCATCTGGAGTAGCTCCTTCTAGTTTGGCAATAGATTCTATTGCTCTAACGAAGGCTACACCTCCACCAGCTACAATACCTTCTTCTACTGCTGCTCGAGTAGCTGCAAGAGCATCGTCTACACGATCTTTTTTCTCTTTCATTTCTACTTCTGATGCAGCACCTATATACAACACGGCTACACCACCAGACAGCTTAGCAAGTCTCTCTTGCAGTTTTTCTTTATCGTAGTCAGAAGTAGAGTTATCCATTTCTGCTTGTATTTGCTTGATTCTACCTTTGATGTCTGTCGATTTTCCAGCACCATTTACTATTACAGTATTTTCTTTGTCTATTGTAATTTTCTCGGCAGTACCTAGCATCTCTATGGTAGTATCCTCTAGTTTTCTACCTTGCTCTTCACTGATTACAGATCCGCCAGTAAGCGTAGCTATATCCTGAAGCATTGCTTTTCTTCTGTCTCCAAAACCTGGAGCTTTTACTGCAGCTACTTTGAGTGATCCTCTTATCTTATTAACCACTAAAGTAGCAAGAGCTTCACCTTCTACTTCTTCTGATATAATAACCAGTGGCTTACCGCTTTGAGCAGTTAGCTCTAGTACAGGAAGCAACTCTTTCATGCTGCTTATCTTCTTGTCACAGATAAGTATGAATGGAGAGTCTAAATCTGCTTCCATTTTCTCTGTATTGGTAACAAAGTATGGAGAAAGATATCCTCTATCAAACTGCATTCCTTCTACTGTCTTTACTTCAGTCTCAGTACCTTTAGCCTCTTCTACAGTGATGACACCGTTTCTTCCTACTTTTTTCATAGCATCTGCTATCAGCGTACCTATCACCTCATCATTGTTTGCAGAGATAGATGCGACTTGACCTATTTTAGCAAAATCATCCCCTACTACTTCGCTTTGCTTCTTAAGGTTTTCTTTTACTGATGCTACCGCTTTATCTATGCCTCTTTTGAGATCCATCGGATTTGCACCTGCGGCTACATTCTTTAGTCCTCCTGCAACAATAGCCTGAGCCAATACTGTAGCCGTTGTAGTGCCGTCTCCTGCAATATCTGCCGTTTTGGACGCTACTTCTTTTACCATTTGAGCTCCCATATTTTCTATAGGATCTTTTAACTCAATTTCTTTTGCCACTGTAACACCATCTTTTGTGATGTTTGGTGAGCCAAATTTCTTGTCAATAACTACGTTGCGTCCTCTAGGACCTAGTGTTACTTTTACTGCATTTGCTAGCTGATCAACTCCTTTTTTAAGTTGATCTCTACCTTTGGTATCAAATAATATCTGTTTTGCCATTTTCTTAATTCTTATCGGTTAACATTAAACAATTGCAAGAATGTCTGATTCTCTCATCATTAATAAATCTTTGCCATCTACTGCGAGCTCGGTACCTGAGTACTTGCCATAAAGCACCGTGTCTCCTACTTTAACTGTTGTAGGCTCGTCTACTTTACCCGGTCCTACTGCTATCACTGTACCTTTTTGAGGTTTTTCTTTAGCCGTGTCAGGAATGTAAATACCTCCTGCCGTTTGCGTTTCAGCTTCAGCGGGCTCTATCAATACTCTGTCTGATAATGGTTTTATGTTCATTTTTATAGTAAATAAATTGTTAGGGTTTAGGTATGTCATACTTTGTGCCACTTTGTATAAGTGACAAATCGCTATACAACAATCCTCATGCACTGCTTATATTGGGTCATTATGTCAGTTTTACCAAAATAATAGCATAAAAAAAGGAGTGACGTTGTCACTCCTTTAAAATACCTACGTTGGTCCTTCTAGTTCTCTGGGGCTGCATCTACTGGCACCTCTACTGAAGGGACCGCATCCTGAGTAGGAGCTGCCGTTGGAAGCGTTGGAGCAATTGGCGTTGAATTCTCAATTCTGTCTAAAAATTCATTTGTTTGCTCTACATCTGGTGTATACACAAAACGGCTACCTAACGCTAGTAACATAAGGGCAAATGCCAACGTCCAAGTCGCTTTCTCTATAAATTCATTTGTTTTTTTTACACCTGCAATCTGATTTGCTGCTGAAAAGTTAGCTGCTATTCCCCCTCCTTTTGGGTTTTGGATGAGAACGGCTAAAATTAATAGTATAGAAACTAGGATGGCTAGTATGATAAGTGTTGTAAACATTCGTTTGTATCGTTAAGATTGCTTGTGTTGTAGTTCTTTAATTAAGGCGGCAAAATACGCTGATTTTTCAGGATTTTGCAAACTTAATTTCCCGTATCCTTCAATGGCCTTGCTAATGTGCCCTTGCTTGACATAAAGTGCTAGCAGTGTTTCACTTACAACCTCCATATTGTCAATATCGCTTTCTTGAGCTTTGGTCTCCGCTTTGTAAAACTCGCGATTTTGAATAGGTCTTTTTCTTTTGGTAGCTAGAAATTGATCTAATAAGTCTTGTACATGATCTGGAGACTTTGCATTTCTTTTGGGTTTTGGTGCGGAATCTTCTATGTTATTCAACCAAAACAAGAAATTATGCTCTTCTTCTTGTTCTTTCTCTGTAATGAGTTTTGCTAACTCTAGTTGTGGATCATATGCGACATAGTCAAAATCAACTTCTTCCTTCTTGACAATTGGTCTCTCTAACGGTTCCAATTCCTTTATGGGATCATAAGTTACTATCGTATCAAAATCTATTTTACCATCCTCTTTTACTGTTTCCTGATTTTGAGCCGCTTTCCCTGCTGCATCTTCAGTAGTTTTTATGGTCTCTTCCTTCTCTTCTTGTTCAGCGGTCTCACTGCTATGGATCACTGATTCATTCTCGACCTGCACTTCTTCTTCTCTTGAGCGGACAGACGTATCACTCCTTGTAACCTCTTCTGATTTTTGTACCGAGGCGACTTCTTCAGTAGGAATATCACTAGTAATTTTAACAGGTTCTATCGATTTTGTACTTTTTTGATTTGATAGGGTATACTCTGATGATTCTCCCGCCGTCATAAACTGGAAGAGTTCCTCTTTGTCCCCTGAGTATGTAGCTGCTAATCTGAGGTATTTACTTTGTTGATAGGATTCTTCATTGCTGTGACCTCTTGCTAAAAGTACTCTGTAACTTGCACACCACGGCATTTTGTCTGACAGGCGCTGTAACACTTGAATATCTTCTTGAGCAATACTGCTTGGTTGAGAACCAAAGCGTGCTATGTCTATACCTTCTGTTACCAATTGATTGCGGCTTTATTGAAAATAGATTGAACAAGCATTTGAGAAATCTCATCGATCAAATCATTTTCTACTGTATTGAAGTCTTGTGTAGCGTCAAAATCTTGAAAATTGCTAAAGGTTTGCTCAAAGGCACTTTTGGGACATTTTGGAGATACAAGTTTCACTTCTACTTTGATTGTAAGTCTGTTGAGCTGTGCATTCTCAGTGGCTTGAGCTGCAACAGGTGTTACAACGTAGTCTACTATTGCCCCTGTAAAATGAAAATCTCCTGCCCGTTCCTCAATACTTAAATTGGTCTCAGAAATAAATTTCTGTTTGAGATCTTCGGTTATTTTCTGACTCAAGAGTGGTGAGACGATAGGTGCGTTATTCTCAAAAAAATCAACAGAATAGGTCTGTACTTCAGCACAGATACTGGTACCGCTAAAGCTATAAAAACCACAAGAAGGCAACAGTGCCATTGCCAAGGTGAGGAAGGCAATTGTGGTTAATTTAATTTTCGATTTCATATTGCTTTATTTTTCGGTACAGGGTACGCTCAGATATTCCTAGCTCTTGAGCTGCTCTTTTCCTTCTTCCATTGTTTTTGAGCAATGCTTTACGGATCAACTCTTCTTCTTTGGCCTCTAGCGATAGTACCTCATTCTCTCCTACGGCGTCCTGATCTTCTACTTCTACGTGATCATAGACGTCATCTTGATGTGTTGTTTGTACTGGAGAGTAATTGTTGGTCTCGGCACCTTTGTTACCTGAAGAGAGCATACGTGGCATACTAGTCCTGTTGCTTTCGACGAACTCCTCACTTACCTCATTGCTCTCTACCATACCAAAAACTACTTTGCGCAGTTCCGAAACATCTTTTTTGAGATCTATGAGCACTTTATAAAATATATCCCGCTCAGATACTTCACTTTCTTTGCTTGTTTCCTTAAATATGGCTGGAAGATTATTTTCTGCTCGAGCAGGCAAATACTTTCGTATAATCTCGGCGTCTATTCGTAGGCCTTGCTCCAGTATTGCAATTTGCTCTGCAATATTTTTGAGCTGACGAATGTTTCCTGGCCAACGATAGTTTTGCAATATTTTTTCTCCGTCTAAGGTAAGTTCAAAGGCCTCTTGTCTGTACTTCTCAGAAGCATCAAATGCAAATTTTTGAAACAAAAGGACCACATCTCCAGGGCGCTCTCTAAGTGGTGGCACGGCTATAGGCAGCGTAGACAGTCTGTAGTATAGGTCTTCTCTGAATTTATTGCGCTCTACTTCTATTATTAAATCTCGATTGGTAGCTGTAATAATACGTACATCCGTTTTTTGAACCTTGCTACTCCCTACGCGGATAAACTCTCCGTTTTCTAATACACGTAATAATCTGCTCTGTGTCTCTAGCGGCAGTTCTCCTACCTCATCGAGGAACACTGTTCCCCCATTAGCTGCTTCAAAATAACCTTTTCTATTGTCTACAGCACCCGTAAAAGCTCCTTTATCATGCCCAAAAAGCTCAGAGTTGATAGTCCCCTCTGGCAATGCACCACAGTTTATGGCTATAAAGGGCCCATGCTTTCTTGGGCTTAAATGATGAATTATTTTAGAAAAAGACTCTTTACCACTGCCACTCTCACCTTGTATGTAAACAGTCAACTCAGTAGGAGCTACTCGCATCGCTGTTTGCAAGGCATAATTGAGCTTTGCAGAATTTCCTATGATTCCAAATCGTTGTTTTACTTGTTGTAAATCCATTAATTAGTCTGCAAAAATGGCAGATTTTTTTGGTTAATGGCAGATAAATCGATAAAATCAGTGGAATTAACCAAGGAAATAGAGTATTCGTAAACATCCAACACAATAAAATACTACACACGCAGAATGCTAAAAGACCTTCACACCACCTAGATACCTATCTTAAGGAATAGTTCTTTACTTTAATATTATAAGGCATTATTGCCTGAACGCTGTGTTGAGTACCCCATTTTTGTAAATCCGTTAGTTGCTTCACGAATCCTTCATAACCTGTATTTTTGGTAGCTTCCACTAGTTGTGTTTGCCAATTTATGTTGCCTTGCATTTTACGCAATAGTATATTGAAAGGGTCTTTTGCTTTTGGGAATTCTCTTAGTTTAAAATCTGTGAGTTCGGCTTCTTCAGCAGCAGATGCTATCGCTGCATCTAATCCTCCAAGCTCATCAACCAACCCTATTTTTTTTGCCATGACACCGGTCCATACTCTCCCTTGGGCTATCTGATTTACTTGCTCTTTGGTCATATTACGTCCTTCTGCTACTCGGCTAAGGAAAGTATCGTATATTTTATCAATGAGACTCGCTATATACGTTCGTTCTTCTTTTGTCATGGCTCTATCTATGCGTCCAATATCTGAGTGCTTGCCTGTCCCTACATACTCAAAATCTAGCCCCATCTTCTCCTTCAGTAACTTTTCTGCGTTGGGAATTAGGCCAAATACACCGATAGAACCCGTAATCGTAGTAGGTTCTGCGAAAATTTTGCGAGCGGGTGTTGCTATGTAGTAACCTCCACTGGCAGCTACATCACTCATGCTCACAATAAGTGGTTTTTCTGCTGCCAATAGTTTCGCTTCTCTCCAAATAATATCGCTCGCCAGAGAACTCCCTCCGCGGCTATCTATTCTAAAGACTACTGCTTTTATCTTTTTGTCTTGTCGTATCCTTTTTAGCGTAGCGGCCATATCATCTGCTGCTATTTGTGTGCCGTCACCATTACCACCAACTATATCTCCACTTGCATATACCACTGCTATTCGATCACTTCCGCTCCCGTGTACGCCTAATTTTTGAGCATATTTTTGCTCTGAAATCAGGGGAATTTTTTTATCCTCCTTCACTCCCATTCGGATTTTCATAGTACTGTACAGTTCGTCTCTGTAGACGGCAGCATCAATATAACCTGCAGCTACATAATCTTGTACACTTCGCAGTTTCAACTCGTCTGCATCCGCCTTTAGTTTATCTGAGGGAATATTTCTACTCCTTGATATAGCGGCTAGAGTCTCATTGAATACAGAGTTGATGTACACCTCTATCTGCTCTCTATTCTCTGCGCTGAGGTTTTTACGTGTATATGCTTCTACTGCTCCTTTAAATTTTCCTGCTCTGACAGCTTGTACTTCTACTCCCAGTTTTTCTAATGCTCCGGCAAAAAAAGTAACTTGTGCTACCATGCCCGTGAAAGACATCTCCCCTTCTGGATTAACAAAAACACTATCTGCAACACTTGCTAAATAGTATGTAGGATAATAATAGTAGTCTGCGTAGGCATAGATAAATTTACCCGACTTTTTAAAATCTTCGAGCTTGTTTCTTACTTCGCTTAGTTTAGCATAACCTGAAGCTACTGTTGTAAGGTCTAGTATAATACCCTTTATTCTGTCGTCTGCCTTGGCTTCCTCTATTGATCGCAATATTTCATTGAGGCCTATTGGCAACAACTGTGAGGGATCTAATGCTGCGATCACAGCAAGAGAACTTAAATCTGATACATTATCTTGGAGCCCGTAGTTCAACTTCATGTTGATCATACTATTTTGAGGTATTACAACCTCTGGTTTGGCACTAGCTGCTGCACTTATTATCAAAAAAATAGAAATCCCAAAAATACACACTATTGCTAGAATGTACCCTAGCGTGGAAGCTAGTACTACCTTAAAAAAACGCATATGTTCAACTGTTTACTCGTGTTGTTTAATAAACCAAGAATTTAGAAGTAAAGACCTCTTTCTCGGTTTTGATTAGGACGAAGTAAACACCTTGACTATGACCAGCGAATGGAATATCGGTTAAAGATGACGATATATCGTCTAAGGCGATTTGTCTACCAGCAGCATCCCATATCTTTACCTGAACGATATTGGCTGGTGCATCTAATATGGTAATTTGCTGGCTAGAAGAGTTGTAGTTGGTCTTTAGCTTACGATACACTGTCTTACGTGTAGAGAGTGCTCCTATAGTAAAGGTCACTGGGATAGTAATGGTCTCACCCACTTGACTTTCTAGATTTATGGTTAACTCATCGGTATACGTGCCGTCAGCTAAGTCTTTGAAACCCAATGTAATTTTTGCTGCTTCACCCACATTGGCAGTTGGCTCAATGCTATTGACGATCAAATTTCCGTCTCTGGTAACGACAGAAGATATGTTGGATATATTCTGGTTTCCTGTGTTAATGATATATAGTCCTCTTTCTAAACTTGGATCTACATACTTGAAATTTACTGTTTTTTGTGCAGTCGAAACCTCATTTATAACGGGTTTCGTATCAGTACCCCCAATTATATTTATGCGTTCGATGAATTCGGGATGATCAACAAAAGGATTTCTGTTTTTTTGGTAACCAAATATCTTCTCGTTTCGTTGTATTTCAAATGCTGATGGAGAAAAATCAGTGTGCCATTGCTTTAGTATAGCCTCTTGCCCATCAATAAAGTTACTGTAGTCTTGATAACGAATAACAAAATACATCATCGCTCGTGCTGTAGCACCTTTTTGTAAATCTCTGGGTTCAAAAACACTTCCTTTCAACTTGCTACCACCCTCTGACCATGAGGGTGTTCCTGTTACCACACCAAAGGGATAACTGGCTCGTCTTCCATTTGTTGGATTATCTGTAGGAAACAGATGGTGAATATCTGCTCTCTCTGGTTCACGCTGACTAAAAAGACTCTGTGGCCACGTGTGCTCACAATTGAAATTATTGCTATTGGCGCCAGATCGCGTATTGAATGTAGCCACTCTACCTGTATATACACAGGTAATTTGACCACCAACATTATCAATATCATCATACATTTTGTCTCTTGCTCTACTGTAACCCAAGTTGATGTAACCTGCAGCAAGTTTCACTTTCAATGCATCTTTCAGTTCTTGATAACTCTTATTGAATGTTGACGCATAATACGTTCCTTCATACCTCCCATTGCCTAACAGATCTATGCGATGCTCAGATCCATCATCCAACACAAAAATTAACTCTGTGTTGTATGCTAAGTTATGCCTAGGGGCAAAAGTGACACGTATTTTTTCCGTGGCTCCTGTTGCTATGGTAGCCGTAGAAATACTATACGTAAAATCCGCATTGTATATAGTGACATCTTCTATGACCACCGGGCCATTTGAGGTATTGGTCACATTCACTGCAAGCTCTTTGTCTACGGAGGTAAGTACATCTCCAAAATCAAGTTGACTCAGCGATAAGCTCACTTGTGATTGAGCAAAAGATCCAATAAATAGCAATACAATAGTAATATGTCTCATTGGTACAAAGGTAGATTATTCTTTTCAAGAGATATAATTAGCCAGTAACAATTCCTGTTGCTCAAAGCGTCAACCACAAATTAAAAAAAGTGTGTCATCAAGAAGTTTTTCACAAAATTTAGAATGAGAATGTAGGTTATGCTGGTAAAATTACCTTTGCCCTATGCTAACACCACTAACAGCAATAAGTCCAATAGATGGCAGATACAGGGGAAAAGTACAAGAGCTTGCACCTTACTTCTCGGAGTTCGGACTATTCAAATACCGCGTCTGGATAGAAATCGAATATTTCATCGCATTATCTGAACTGGGGTTAGATCAATTCCCGAGCATCTCATCAACTGAGCAAGACTTTCTGAGGGAATTATATGGCAAGTTTAGTGAATCAGATGCCCAGCAAATAAAAGACATTGAGAAGACTACCAACCATGACGTAAAAGCGGTAGAATATTTCATCAAAGAGAAATTAAAAGGAACCAAACTGGAAGAGTACAGTGAATTTGTTCATTTTGGGCTTACGAGTCAAGATATAAACAATACGGCGATTCCTTTTAGCCTACAACTGGGAATAGATGAAGTCGTAATCCCGAATATTAAACACATCCACGAGAAGATAAATGAGTTTGCCAAACAATGGAAAAGTATACCCTTACTAAGCCGTACTCACGGCCAAGCTGCAACACCAACTACAGTGGGCAAAGAGTTTGCTGTGTTTTCAGAACGAATAAGAGTACAACTTGACACGCTAATAGAAACACCGATTAGTGCTAAATTTGGAGGTGCAACTGGAGCATTTAATGCACACAGATTAGCCTTTCCTCAGATAAATTGGCCAGCGTTTGGAGATAAACTTGTGGCAGACCTAGGACTGGTAAGAAGCTATCCCACTACACAGATAGACCACTACGATCAATTAGCTGCTGTTTTTGATGCCATGCGACGTATCAACATAATCTTGATGGATTTTGCTAAAGACATTTGGCAGTATATCAGCATGGATTTTTTTAAGCAACGTATAGTAGCTGGAGAAGTAGGAAGTAGTGCGATGCCTCATAAAGTAAATCCTATCGACTTTGAAAATGCAGAGGGAAATCTCGGTATAGCAAACGCTCTACTAGACCATTTGAGCAATAAACTGCCCATTAGTAGACTGCAGAGAGACTTAACGGACAGTACGGTACTTCGAAACGTAGGTGTACCGCTTGCCCACATCCTAATTGCGCTGAAAAGTCTGGACAAAGGAATGGGTAAACTCATACTTAATAATGATGCAATACAATCTGACTTAGATAGGAACTGGGCAGTGACTGCGGAGGCTATACAGACGATCCTAAGAAGGGAGAAAATAGAGGGAGCATACGAATTATTAAAGCATTTGACACGTACTAATGACGGGATAAATGAGCGAAGCATTACAGCATTTGTACAGCAACTAGACGTATCTGATTCTGTAAAAATGGAGATTAGTAATATCACCCCATTCAACTACCTCGGATATGCCGCAGAATAAGAAGACTTTGGTACTAGGAGCTACACCAAAACCAGAGAGATACGCGCACAAGGCCACAGAGATGCTGCTAAACCAAAAGCATAGCGTCATCCCATTTGGAATAAAGAAAGGGGCCATAGGAGAAGTTGCTATTCTGAATGAATGGCCCAGTGACAATGATATAGACACGGTGACCTTATACATTAACCCTACCCGACAAAAGGACTTTTACGATAAAATACTAGCCTTAAAACCAAAGCGCCTAATTTTTAACCCCGGCACTGAAAATCCAGAACTTGAAAGACTAGCTGTGGCTCAAAACATAATTGCTCAAGAAGCTTGTACATTAGTACTTTTGCGAACGAACCAATATTAACACTGACGAAAAAAAATGAAAAAAATACTTCTAATACTGATTGCCGTATCCACAATGGCCGCTTGCTCAAAAAGCAAAGAGGATAAGCTCAATACGATATATGAATTGCAAAAATCTGAAGCTATGGGTACAACAGAAGGGTTAGCTCAACTGGCAAGTTTGCACAAGATATATGGCATGAGCTACAGTGACGCTGAGGGGAATAACTTCTTGTATGCCGCTGCACAGTATTACTTCTACGAAAATAAATTTGACGAGGCCAAACCCCTACTGGCAGAGTACATTGTACGCGATGATAGCACCGAGCGATTTCGTAATGCAGCAATTAACCTTGCTGTTTTGCTCGCTGATCAAGCAGATTTTTCCTCTGCAAATGATCTTATTTCAGCCGTACTAAAAAAAGACCTACCCACCTCTGCTCAGTGGCACGACATCATAAAGTTATATGAAAATAAAATTTTAGCCCAAGCGGATGTAATCCCCAACGATCACGAGAAGCTATCACTCGCATATACTGCTGTAGGCAGATTCAGTGAAGCTACGGCAACTTTGCAAACCGCTATCGATGATTTTCCGGCGTATGAAAAAAGAGCTAATCTCATGTACAGAGCAGGTTTTGTATGCTGGGAGTACGCAAAGGATATGAAGGCTGCTCAGGCTTTTTACGAAATTTTTCTTGCTGAATACCCCAATGACCCTAAGGCAGAAGAAGTAAAAACAATCCTTAGTAGCGGTATGCTCGAAATGAGTGATGAAGCTATACTAGAAATGCTAAAAGGAGAAACTAAGTAATATGCCAATAGCACTAATAACGGGAACTACCTCTGGTATAGGAGAGGCTACAGCACATACGCTAGCTGCTGAAGGATACGACCTAATCGTAAACGGTCGCAGGGCAGACAAACTAAAAGCTCAGGCGAAAGAGCTCGTTGATAGGTTTGGCATCAAGGTACACCAGATGCTCCTTGATGTACGAGATGCTGATGCTGTGTCTTCCTTCTTTGCCACCTTACCTGAGAAATGGCATGCAATAGATGTATTGGTAAATAATGCTGGCCTTGCTGCAGGGCTACAGGATATAGAAAACGGAGACCTGGACCACTGGAATCGTATGATAGATACTAATATAAAAGGTCTACTGTATGTGTCTAAAGCCATGATCCCAATATTGAAAAAAACAAAAGGACATATTGTAAATATTGGTTCTATAGCAGGTAAAGAAGTATATCCAAATGGAAATGTATACTGTGGAACGAAGCATATGGTGGATGCCCTGAACAAGGCCATGCGTAGAGAACTTGCCGAAGCAGGAATAAAGGTAAGTAGTGTAAATCCAGGTGCTGTAGAAACGGAATTTTCTATTGTAAGAATGGACGGAGATGAACACAAGGCGAAGCACGTATACGAAGGATTTGAAAACTTAATTGCTCAAGATATAGCAGATGCCATTTGGTTTGTACTAAGCAGACCCAGACGTGTAAACGTGAATGAGATTATTGTCATGCCAACTGCTCAACCAGCAGCCGGTGTTGTTTTGCGAAACCTCGGTCTCTAGGGGCTCGTAAGTAAGTAGAAAAACTAGTAACCTGCAGCTCCAGCTAGCTTGGTATCTCTACTGTGTATGGTCATTATGGGAATGGTACTGTTATTCACCATTTGCTGCGCATATGTACCCATAAATATCCCTGCACTCTCAGTTTCAGTCATCATCAGCATCAAACCAGCATTCATCTCTTCACCATACTCGATACATGTTTCGGGTACCTTCACACCATATTCCTCTTTTGTGGTGCACGGTATTCCACGTTCCAATAAGTACCTTTCCGTTTGCAGCACGTAAGACCTTACTCTCTTTTTAGTTTCACTTCCGCTGCCCTTTGATATTCCTAAAATATGAATGGTAGCTCCAAATGCTTTCGCCAACTCTATACAATAAGGCACTTTTTGTCGGGTAGATCTCGAATCTGCCAAGGGAAGTATAATGTTTTTTAATTCCGGGGAACTTGCTGCCTCTGTTACACTTATCACAGGACAATCAGACCCACTCACTACTTTGAATGCATTACTACCCATCAGTGTACTTTTCCAACCATTGCTACCATGAGAACCTTGGAGTATAAGATCGTAATTGCCTTCCTTTTCTAACTTCAGCACTTCTTCAAACACAGAACCAGCTAATTCTTTTATCTCTAAAGGCACTCTGGCCTTAGCTGAAAAATCATTCAGAAAAGCCAATGATTCTGTCTTGTCAATTCCATCGTCATCTACTACTACTACCGTAATTGACGAATCAAACCTCAGTGATACACCGATTGCACTCTGCAATGAAGATTTTGCAGCAGAACTGTTATCATATGCTACTAATATTTTTTTAAAAGCCTTATCCATTGTTTGTGTATTACATTTAGTTCGTGCTAAAGTTAGTAAAAAAAAAATAAAAACGAAAAACCACGGCGTTATTCCCAAAAAATACACACCTGATGATAGGTTGATAGTCGCAGACAAGGACCACACATTACTACAGACATAGAGAGGTAATTATCAAAACAAACTCTACCAACAAATAGCTATATTGAGCATAGATACAAGGCTCTTTGCAGTAACTCAATCCTCTTTCAGAATAGTATATTAAAACAGGTGTTCACCCAGCAGTGAGCGAGTAAAGAACCACATATATGACACAGACTTATCTTAAAATACACCTGAATAGAGGATTAATTAAACCTAAATTTCAGGCCTAAGTCATCCATCTTTTTCTTGGTAGTCTCATCCATTTGAAGTTTGTATCGTTGGCTTGTAGCTTTGATGGTCTTACCATTGTTTTTGATCCGAAAGCCTAAAGACACTTTGCCACGTTCTTCGTCCACTAGGTCAAACAATGAGGTCATTAGCTCCTCGTTCACCTCATTGGCTTCTATATCTATGGTCACCTTTTTGAGTTGACTTGACACGGTATCTTCTAAAAAAGTCAATTGCTGCAATCTCACGTCTACCTTATCAGGATCTCGCCAACTTTTTTCTCCTTTTGCACTAATAAATATTTGTGCATTCAGCTCTATCCATGGTTTAAACTGCGTATACTGCTCACCAAAAAGAGCAAATTCTCGTGTACCACTGAAGTCCTCTAAGGTGAAAATACAGAACGGTTTACCATTTTTACTCACGGCATCCCTTATTGTTGTAATTAGGCCTGCAAGTTTCACTTCAACACCTTCTAACTTGAGGTTCTCTTCCTCCAGTTTCAGCAGAGAGTGTGAAGTAAAATGTTCTATCTCAAATTTAAAATTATTGAGCGGATGTCCGGAGATATAGATTCCTACCAGTTCTTTTTCACGCTGTAGTTTTTCCATGAGTGACCATGGCTCTACTTTGGGCAATTCTGGTTTGGTCACGTCAAGGGCTCCAGCATCTCCAAATAAGCTGGATTGATTACTCAACTTATCATTTTGGACTTGGTTTCCAAACCGCACTGCGAGGTCTATTCCTTTGCCGTGGCCCATATCCATAACATAGCTACTTCTGTTAACTCCGTAATCATCAAAGGCTCCAGCTATGGCTAAATTTTCCAATGACTTTTTATTGACCAAACGTTGGTTAGTACGCTCGCAAATATCAAATATGGAAGTATAATCCCCATTCTCTTTACGCTCCCGAATGATCTCTTCTGCGGCAGTACCACCTACCCCTTTTATAGCCGCCAAACCAAAACGAATAGCACCATTCTTATTGACACTAAACTTACGCTCGCTCTCATTTGCACTTGGTCCAAGTATCTCTATACCCATCCATTTACATTCATCCATAAAGAAACTTACTTTCTTAATATCATTCATGTTGTGCGTAAGTACAGACGCCATAAATTCTGCAGGGTAATGTGCTTTGAGGTAACCTGTATGAAATGCTAGGTAAGCATAACATGTACTATGACTCTTATTGAATGCATAGGATGCAAATGCCTCCCAATCTTTCCATACTTTTTTGAGGATTTCCTCTGTGTGGCCTCTCTCCGTTCCTTGCGCTAAGAATAGGTCAAAGAGTTTGTTCATCTCTTCTATTTTTTTCTTACCCATTGCCTTACGCAGACTATCTGCTTGACCTTTGGTGAAACCGGCTAATTTTTGCGAGAGCAGCATTACTTGCTCTTGATATACCGTAATACCATAGGTATCCTTTAGATATTCTTCCATATCTGCCAGGTCATATTTGATCTCTTGGCGGCCATGTTTTCGCTCTACAAAGTCTTTTATATACTCCATAGGACCAGGACGATACAAGGCATTCATTGCAATAAGGTCTTCAAACTTATCCGGTTTGAGTGCTTTCAGGTGCTTTTGCATTCCTGGGCTCTCGAATTGAAATACACCATTGGTGTTCCCTTTAGCAAAAAGCTCTAGGGCTTTCTTATCATCTAGTGGGATGTCATCTGGAATAATAGTGACCCCGTGGCGGTCTTTCACAATCTGTACGGCATCTTTTATAATGGTAAGCGTCTTTAGTCCCAAGAAATCCATCTTGAGCAAACCTGCATCTTCCACTACACTGTTATCATACTGTGTTACCAATAGATCAGAATCCTTGGCAGTGGTTACAGGAACGTATTTTGTAATATCGTCTGGTGTTATAATGACCCCACAAGCGTGTATACCTGTATTCCTTACCGATCCCTCAAGTCGTTTTGCAGTACGGATTAGCTCACCTATTTGATTATCTTTTGTAGACAAATCCCGAAAAGCTTTGGCAGCCTGTACCTGCTCACTATTCATGGCCCCTTTTAACTTAGCCTGTATACCATCCGGAGCTAGCACTTTATTTAGATTGGCACTCAAATGATCAGGGAATGCCTTAGTAATTGCATTCACTTCATGAAGCGGAACATCCATCACACGTCCTACATCTTTTATGCTGGAGCGTGCTGCCATACTACCGTAGGTAATAATTTGGGCTACTTGCCTTTGGCCGTATTTCTCTACAACATAATCAATGACACTTTGCCTTCCCTCATCATCAAAATCAATATCAATATCAGGAAGTGATACTCGCTCAGGATTAAGAAAGCGCTCAAAAAGTAAATCATACGCAATAGGATCTACATTGGTAATACCCAGGCAATACGCGACAGCACTTCCTGCAGCCGATCCACGACCAGGACCAACAGATACACCCATATCCCTGGCAACACTTGTAAAATCTTGTACAATAAGGAAGTATCCTGGATACCCAGAATCTTTAATAACGGATAGCTCAAAGGTTAGACGTTCCTCAGTCTCAGCAGTCATATTGGGATAGCGTTTTTTCGCTCCCTCAAAGGTCAAAAATCGAAGATAATCATCCTGTGTCTTAAATTCTGGAGGCATAGTAAAGTTAGGCAAGAGTACATCTCGAGCTAACTCCGGAGTCGTAATACTATCTACTACTATATTGGTATTATCTAGGGCCTCTGGGATATCAGAAAAGAGCATTTCCATCTCTTTTTGTGTTTTGAAGAAGAACTCATTATTGGGGAAAGCAAACCGTAGGCCTTTTCCGTATCCTTTGGGGTCGCTAAGCTTAGAACCTGTATTCACACATAGTAGAATATCGTGCGGCATAGCATCATCTTCCTCCATGTAATGAGAATCATTTGTCGCAATTATTTTCAGATCATACTTATTTGCCAGTTTTATTAAAACTTGATTTACATCCTCCTGGCTCATTCCTGTCCCATCAATGTTTTCAATGCCGTGGCGTTGGAGTTCTATGTAGTAGTCCTGCCCAAATATAGCGAGGTATTCCTTTAGTATTTTTTCTGCTTCAGCTTCACCTTTGAACAATATAGCCTGAGGTATCTCTGCTCCTATGCAACAGGATGTAGCAATCAATCCCTCGCTGTGTTTCTTCAGTATATCTCTATCTATCCGTGGGAACTTACCGTATAAGCCATCCATATAGCCGATGGAGCAAAGTAATGAGAGATTCTCGTAACCCTTTTGATTTTTGGCCAAGATAAGCTGGTGGTAACGTTTGTCTTTGGTGTCTCCTACAAACGAACGACGAAACCGGTCCTCTACCAAGTAGAACTCACACCCTACTATTGCTTTAACACCATGTTTCTTGGCTGAGTTTACAAATTTAAACGCACCAAACATATTGCCGTGATCTGTAAGAGCTACAGCCCGCTGACCATCCGCTTTTGCTTTGGCAAACATATTATCTATGGGTGCTGCTCCGTCTAGCAATGAAAACTGACTATGGCAATGTAAGTGAGAATACTGTGGCACTGTTTAATTATAAATTTGGACTTTCTGTTGGTTTGGTAAATTACGTTGAGATGCTCTTGCAGCTACGCTGGTAAACTAATCTCTACAAGTATACTTCTTATTTAAGAGTTACAGAACAGAATGGCAAAGGGCTTTTGCACAAAAGAAAGGATAACTTTTTAGGGCGTTGGTATTGAGGAAATTGGAATGTAATGAACCTTTAATCGAGTCATTACATTTCTTTGTTTTAATATTGTCTTTGAAAAACGCATCTTGAAAAAAATCATCCAATACCTAAAAGATTATTACAAGGACCACTTTAGTTGGGGGGAATTTATAGTTGCTTTACTTTTTGTAATAGGATTCTGTTTCTTTCGGTATTATAAGTACATCCCAACCAAATGGGGTGAGCAGTCACTGCTGACCAGTTGGTGGTATATCGCTTACTTCGCAGAGGCAAAATGGAGTTTTCACATGGCTCTTTATGGGCTACCGTTACTGTTTGGGTATTTCATGAGCAGCGTCTTTCATCACGAGTGGCACTTTTGGAGAAATCCTAAATTTTGGTTCTTGATTGTTTTTGGCGTAGGGATATTTGCTTTTAGAAGCACACTATCTGGCCATCTTACCCACTGGCTAGAGAGCTACCGTAATTACCAGCATTTTCAATGGTTAGAAAGCATTATAGGCACGGTGGCTAGAGGGATTTTCCTGTTTTCCGCCATATGGGTATATTGGTATGTGGCCGATAGAAAAGAGCAGCCATTCTATGGGTTTACGCTAAAAAGATTCAATACTAAACCGTACTTCATTATGCTATTGCTCATGGTTCCGCTCATAGCCGCAGCTAGTACTCAGGCGGATTTTTTAACCTCTTATCCGAGGGTGCAAAAATTCTTAACACTGGACTTTACCAATGCAGAGCACTTGAAACACTTTGCACTTTATGAATTCTTATACGGCCTAGATTTCTTTAGCATCGAATTTTTCTTTAGAGGTTTTCTTATTCTTGCTTTCGTGGGAATAGTCGGTCCTAGAGCAATACTACCTATGGCCTATATCTATGTAGTCATTCACTGGAATAAGCCAATGGGTGAGCTTATCAGTTCTTTTTTTGGAGGCAGCCTACTTGGCATTGTGGCTTATTATAGTCGCAGTATTGTTGGTGGAATAATAGTACACGTGGGCATTGCATGGATGATGGAACTCGGAGCATTTACCAGTAAATACTTTTTCCCTTGAACGAATTTTTAGGCACAGATATTACGTTTTTAAAAGGTGTCGGCACAGTACGAGCCGAAATCCTAAACAAAGAGTTGCGGCTATTTCGCATAGAGGATCTGTTGGGTTACTTCCCTTTTCGTTATGTAGATCGTAGTAGGTTTTACAAAATAAGTGAGATAGAACACGATACCAGTTACATCCAGCTTTGCGGAAAAATAATCCGAATAGAAGAACTCGGCACCCCGCGAAACGTACGATTGGTAGCCACCTTTACGGATGGAAAACAAACCATCGAGCTCTTATGGTTCAAAAGCATTAAATTTATTAAAAGCACCATCAAGATGGGTGAAGAGATTGTCATTTTCGGAAAACCTAGTTTCTACAGAGGCAAGGCTAATATGAGTCATCCTGAACTGGATACCGTTGCCAATAGAAGCAAAAGTGCTGCACTTGAAGCTGTATACCACACTACGGAGATGATGAAGACGCGTAGAGTAGAAAGTAAGGCCATACGGCAGATAGTGGGTAGTGCACTACAACACGAAAATTTTCATGTACCGGAGATTTTCAGCAAAGAAATATGTGAAAAATACAAACTTATACCGCGAAGCAAAGCATTTCGATTCATCCATCATCCGCCAAGCCAAAAGCATATAGAAGCAGCACAATACCGTTTCAAGTTCGAAGAGTTATTCTTCTTGCAGCTGCCCTTTATCAACCAAAAGATGAACCGCAAAGAAGCAGCAAAAGGAATATCCTTTGGCACACAGAATCCGCTGTTTGAAGACTTCGTAAAAAATCACTTACCCTTCTCTCTCACCAATGCACAAGAACGAGTGCTGCGAGAGGTGAAAACTGATCTCTGCTCTGGCCAACAGATGAATAGATTACTACAAGGGGATGTTGGAAGTGGCAAAACAATTGTAGCTTTTTTGAGTGTAATGATGGCCGTAGACAATGGCTACCAAGCTAGCTTGATGGCTCCTACCGAAATACTAGCCATACAACACTACATAGGACTATCAGAACTTGCTGGTAAAATTGGATTAGAAATTGGTATACTTACAGGATCTACCACTTCGAAAGAACGAAGAATATTGCACGAAAAGCTACAAAACGGTGAGATAAAATTACTGGTAGGAACCCATGCATTGATAGAGGATGTCGTCGAATATAAAAACCTGGGACTTGTCATTATAGATGAGCAGCATCGGTTTGGTGTAGCACAACGAGCCAAACTACAGGACAAAGGCAAGGAAAACCCTCACGTACTTGTAATGACGGCAACACCTATACCACGTACATTGGCAATGAGTGTATACGGAGACCTAGATTATAGCGTTATAGATGAAATGCCCGCAGGGCGCAAAGCCATAAAAACGGCACATCGTTTTGGTTTTGCTCGCGAAAAAATATGGCAGTTTATGAAGGAAGAGATTGCTCGCGGCAGACAGGCTTACATTGTCTATCCGCTTATAGAAGAGAGCGAAACAATGCACTACAAAGACTTGAATAACGGGTATGATGAACTTCTCCATTTCTTTCCTAGACCCGAGTACCAAGTAGAAATGCTCCATGGTAAAATGAAACCTTCTGACAAGGAAGCCAAGATGAGAGACTTTGCCGACGGCAAAACCAATATATTGGTAAGTACCACAGTAATCGAGGTAGGTATAAACGTACCCAATGCAAGTATAATGATCATAGAAAGTTCAGAAAAATTTGGGCTATCACAACTGCATCAGTTACGTGGGCGTGTAGGCCGTGGTGCAGATCAAAGTTATTGTATACTGATGAGCAGTAAAAAACTGAGTGCTAATGCCAAAACACGACTAAAAGCTATGGTCAGCACTACCAGTGGATTTGAACTAAGTGAAATAGATATGCAACTGCGTGGTTTTGGCGATATAGCAGGCACGAGGCAAAGCGGTTTAGACCAGCTCAAACTGGCCTCACTGAGTGATGATTCGCACATTGCCGAGCAGGCACGCAACGCCATTGTAGAGCTACTAGCTACAGACCCAGACTATGATAGACACCAAAGTCTGCGGCACTTCATGCAAAACAAACAAGGGTACAAAGACTGGGATAAAATCGCCTAATTACTGCTCTAAGTAATTTTTTAGCGACGTGAGGTTCTTCGCCATATTTTGGGTGTGAGTCTCTTTGGCTCGCATAATCATTTTGCTCTTATTCTTTAGTGCTTTCATTTTCACACTGCACGAGACCCGTGTAGTGTTACTATCTAATACTTCCAATGTATATGACTCAGTCTTGGAAAAGAAATCTATGACTACGCCATGCAGCACTACCTCCTTATTGATCTCTGCCCGTCTTAGCTCTTTAGTCATCATCATATCTTGAGGGAAAAAGACTTCAGAAACACTCCCTTGCGAGAAACCGTCCCCTTTTTTTGGATTTACCCGTACTATTCCTTCTACCCAGTTGCCCCATGTTTGTGGATTTATAATACCCTTGTATACCGTTTCTACTGGCGCTTCTATATCTTCATTTACTCTAAACTCTATTTCTGATGGAGACAATAATATCATCCCATAAAACCCCGCAGCGACAAAAATCGTTATGATTACCAAGTACTTTCGTATGTTCATAATACAAAGGTAATACGGATGACTTTTAATTTCATACCGTTACCATAAATACGCATACATCTCCCAATTTGAATATGCATCTGCCACCTTTATACAGACTAGAGAATAGTATTTAATGGCACAATGGAATCACAAAAAAACCCCAACCAAATGAATGGTTGAGGTTTCTATATTGTGCTTTACGATATTACTTACCGAACTTTTTCATGTAATCTACTACGATAGGTGTTGCAATACAGATAGATGAGTATGTACCTACAGCTACACCTACTAGCAATGCAAACGTAAATCCTTTTAGACCCTCACCACCAAAGATGAACAATATAAGGATAACGATAAGCGTAGTCAGTGAGGTAATCAATGTTCTACTTAGTGTAGTATTGATTGCTTTGTTTATCACTGGGCTCACATCCTTCTCATGCTTGTTTAGTCCAAGGAACTCACGTACACGGTCAAATACTACCACGGTATCATTTATAGAGTAACCCACTACTGTGAGTATCGCTGCTATGAATGCCTGATCTATAGACAACTCAAATGGCACAATACCCCAAAGGATAGAATACAATGAGAATACGATAAGAACATCGTGGAAGATAGCTGCTGTAGCACCTAAACTAAACCCAACATTGCGGAAACGGATAAGTATGTACAAGAACATACCAATAATAGCTAGTGCTATTGCCCAAGATGAGCGTACCTTGATATCCTTTGCAATCGTAGGTCCTACCTTGCTACTAGAAAGTATGTTATCTGCAGAAACCTTATAATTGGCCAAACCATCTACAAGTGCTTTTTCTACCATCTTACCTGCGTTAGCCTCATTGCTATTGATCATATAAGATGTAGTTATCTTGTATTGATTGTTTGCTCCGTATGTTTTCACTTCAGTATTTGCATCTGTAAACTTATCCGCCAGCGCTTCTTTTAGCTCACTAGAAGTGGTTCCGCCTGCTTCTACCACATAACTCCATCCCCCCTTGAAATCTACGCCTGTGGAGACTCCTTTGGTTGCAAGGGAAACAATACCTAAAAGTATAATGGCTCCCGATATCACATAAAATACTTTACGTTTTCCAATAAAATCAATATCAATGGTATTCAATCGTTTACCCAATTTCTCTGATATACTTGTATAGAATGACGTTTCTTTTCCTCTATTAATGTCATTGTCTATGAACATACGTGTAAGGAAAATAGAGGTGAACAATGAGGACAGGATACCAATAACAAGTATTACTGCAAATCCCATTACTGGGCCTTTACCCAATGTCCAAAGAATAGTACCCGCAATCACCGTTGTAATGTTCGCGTCTATAATAGACGAATACGCCCCAGAATAGCCATCCTTGATTGCTGACTTAAATGATTTACCTGAAGTAAGTTCTTCACGCACACGCTCAAAGATAAGAACATTGGCATCTACTGCCATACCGATGGTAAGGACCAAACCTGCCATACCGGGAAGGGTAAGAGCAGCATGCATCCCTGCAAGTACACCTATAATAAATACAAGATTTACCAGTAAAGCAATGTCTGCATACAGACCTGCTTTGCCGTAGTAGACTACCATGAAGATGATCACCAATAAGAAACCTACCACTAATGAGATCATACCTGCATTAATCGCTTTTGCACCTAGTGTAGGTCCTACCGTGGTCTCACCTGTTATTTTGGCTGGAGCCGGCAACTTACCCGCTTTTAATATATTAGAAAGGTCAGTTGCTTCCTCTATTTCATAATTTCCTGTTATTACGGAGCTACCGTTTGGAATCTCACCTTGTACGGTAGGTGCACTGTACACTTGATTATCAAGCACTACTGCTACACATTCCTTCGGGCTAGCAGAAGAAGCTTCTCTTGTAAGTCTTTTCCATACCGATGTACCTTCTTGGTTCATCTGCATACTTACAGCTAAGTTTAAATCTGCTTGACGCGTAGGACGCGCATCTGTGATAACGTCACCTGCTAGCGCTGGTTCTCCATCTCTACCGCTCTTCAATGCGTAGATAGCATAAAAATCTCTACCGTCTATTTGTACTGGTTTGAAACCAAACTTGAAGTGTAGGTTAGATGGTAACGCTGCTTGTACATCTTTTCTCGCAAAGTATCCTTTAAATAACTCAACGTCATTTGCATCTATGTACCCTATTTCTGCAGACTGAGCCCAGTTTTTACCTTCGTTTGCTACGTTGGGTATTAACTTTGATATCACAGGATTTTCTGCTTCTATTTCCTCTCTAGATTTTTCTGGAAGCGAATCAGCACCCAAAGAGTCTGTTCCTAATGATCCTTCTAATGATCCCTCAAGGTTACCCTCTACTGTTGTAGCTGTAGGAGTAGCCTCTGCGACAACTTCAGTTTCACCATTGACTTCATTCTCCAGCTGTTTTACCCCATAAACAATTTTGTTTACTTGCTCTAAGTATTCAAACCCTTTAAAATTTGGAAATACTTTCCAGAACTCAAGATTTGCAGAGCTTACGAGTAAGTCTCTAACACGTTGTGGGTTGTCTACACCTGGAAGCTCCACCAATATACGGCCGTTATCCAGTCGCTGTACATTTGGCTGTGCTACCCCAAACTTGTCTATACGAGTGCTTACAATCTCAAATGCTCTACTAACAGCACTTTCACTCTCACGTTTGAGGTATTCAAACACCTCATTGTTAGAAGAATTGTATCCATTTGGCAATTCTGCTTCTAGACCTCTACCAAAGAATATAGCGGCAATTTTACCATTTGGCGCTTTTTCGGTATAGTTTTTATCTAGTAAGTCTACAAAGTTTTGTTGACCTAAATATTCGTCTTTTGACTTATTGAAGGCTTCCTTAAAAGCTACATCATCTATGGTCAATTCACCGTTTCTGTCTGCACCTGCCATAGCTGCAATTACTCTCGATGTTTCTACTTCTAGAGTTACGTTCATCCCTCCTTGTAAATCAAGACCAAGATTTAACTCGTTCTCTTTGCACTCCTGATAAGTGAAACCAAGACCAAGATAAACCTCTTGTTGGCTCATACTGTCTAGGTATCTTCGCTCGAAAGAATCTCTTACGATCTTGTTCGTAGAATATTCGGCTGCAATTGCTTCTGCGTCCTTCTCTACGGAGTTGGTCACATAGGTGAACGACAACTGGTAAATACTTGCTAATATAAGCAAGACTGTAATAAATTGGATAAATCCTTTATTGTTCATTATATCTATATTTTGTTAGATGTTTTGCCAAAATTTCAAAGGGTGCAAAAATATATTTATATACCAACTTTAGCAACTAAAGTTTGCTTACGCTCAAGAGAGCAAAATGGCTAGAATGCAAAGACTTACTTTGCCTCTATAACATTGTTGAATTTTGCAATTACTTTGTCCAAACAGGCATCAAAATTTTCATTGTTTTTGATGATGTAGTCCGCATTAGACTTGTGCGGTTTCAAAAATTCTTTGTACGCTGGCTGTACATGGTTTTCCCACTGATACATCACCTCGTCATTTGTCATTCCTCGCTCTGCGGTATCTCTTTTAAGTCGTCTATCCAGTGTTACATCATCGTCCGCATCTATGTAGAGGCGGTAGTCAAACATTTTATTGAGCGACTTGTCTGCAAATACGAATAATCCTTCAAGCAACACGATGGGTGCTGGACTATAAACAATCTCTTTTGGAAAAATATCCGGATTATTGAAGGTATACTCAACTAGTTTTACGGTTTTCCCTTTCAGTAGTTTCCTCAAGTCTTTTTTTATCCGACCAAAGTCAATACCGGTAGGATGGTCAAAGTTGACCATTCCGTTTTTGTCTCTCAATTGCTCAGAAAGTCCCTTATAGTAGTTGTCTTGAGTGATGACGCACACTTTGTCTTGACCAAAAACCTCACTTAGTTTTCTGATAAACGTAGTCTTCCCCGAAGCACTACCGCCTGCTAGTCCTACTAGAAACGTTTCTGATCTTTGCACGCCGCGAAAGTAAAATTTAATATCATCAATAAGAACCTTGTTTTTTTTATTTCCTATGCGTGTTTATTCACGTCTCAAAGTAGCCTATTATCTTCCTGTAGTAGTGCCACACTCTATATTTTCAACTCGAAGCTCCAGTCCCTCCATTGAGATTGCTGCATACATTATCCCCCTTTACTCGGGTTACTTGCCATGATGTAGCGAACTCCTCTTTGGAGAATTGCTGCTGTAAAGTTTCCTGCATCACTTGATTGTTTTGTTGTTACGGTTATTCCGACCGGTTGTACTTCCTACTGGGCAGAATAGGATGGTATTCCAACCACTAAACATCATCCACTTACTAATGCTACCTGAAACTAAATTGAATAATTTCATTTCTTCATCTATCTGAATGCATAATTAATCTTGTGTACTGATCTTTGTATAAAAAAGATGTTACGTTTATAAAAACAACAAATTATCAGAATACTATTGGGATTAAAGGCACTGATATTCGGATAGATTTAGAGGACTGAGACAATCCAAACTCAGACGTGTTTGTCAAACTTAAGTAAAACTTTAAAAACTATTTGCATGTTTAAAGTTTCCTGCGTGTATTTGCAGTAACAATTTGGAGGAGTTAAACAAAATATTGGCAGGGGCTACCAACCTTTTTATGCGTATAGGCATCAAGAGTGTGTCTATGGATGATATTGCTCGTGATATTGGTGTAAGTAAAAAGACCATTTACAAGCATTACAGCGACAAAAAAGAACTCGTTTTAAAAGTGATAGAAGCGGACCATATAGAGGATATGCGAGAATGCTCAAGGTGCTGCGATACCGGTAACAATGCAATTCAAAAAATGATTGATATCAGCCGATACATCAGCAACCAGCACAAAGACATTAACCCAACCGTCATCTATGATCTGCAAAAATATTACCCAGAAGCATGGAACAGAGTGAAGCAGTACCAAACCGAATTTATTCAACGTTTCATTGGGCAAAATATAGATGAGGGCAAAAATGACGGACTCTACCGCTCTGATCTGGACGTTTATACCACTGCTTTTATGTACGGTACACTGATACGAGGCATGATGGAACAACTTGCATCCAAAGAAAACGCCTATAATTTTAAAACGCTTCACCTACAGATGGTAAGCTACCACCTATACGGCATATGCACTACAGCCGGCCGTACCTACCTGAAACAACACATTAACGAAATAACCAAATAAGAATAATGAGACAACTATTCACCTGGGCACTAGCAGCCACGGCTATTGTTACATTTGCGCAAAACAATGCAGCCCTATCCCTATCGCTCAACGAGGCTTTAGCTCAAGCCCAAACCAACAATCAAACCTTGGCAAATGCACAGCTAGACATAGCCTATGCAGAAACACAAGTGAATGAGATAAAAGCACAAGGTCTTCCGCAAATAAACGGTAATGCAGGATTCACCCACAACCTAGAAATAGCAACACAAGTATTACCCGACTTTATAAGTCCATCGGTATACGGAGTTCTTTTCGAAGAGGGGCTAATCGCTCCCAAAGATTTTGCCATAGGAACATTCCCGGCTCAATTTGGTGTTCCCTACTCGATGCAAGCAGGAATTGGAGTGAACCAGTTACTCTTTGATGGTACTTTCTTCTTGGGTCTAAAAGCCGCTTCTGAATTTGTAAATATAAGCAGGCTTAGCGCATCTAAAAGTGAGATCGATATAAAAGAAGCTGTAACCAAAGCCTACTACATGGCACTCATATCTGACCAAAACAGAAGCCAGCTTAGCAAAAGTGTAGAAAATATTCAAAAACTAAAAGACGAAACTCAGGCTATGTACGATGCTGGTTTTGCAGAGAAACTAGACGTAGACAGACTGATCTTATCCGTTTCCAATTTAGAGATCAACATAAACCAGCTTGAAAATCAAGTGAAACTAGCTAAACAGCTTCTGCTAAACAGCATAGGCCTGGATGTAAACCAGCAGGTAGAGCTAACCTCTTCTCTTCCGGAGGAAGTAAATGCTCTTGATGACTTAGCAGCAGCCTTCAATCCCGAGAACAGGATAGAAATACAATTGATAGACCAACAGCAAGAGTTGAACAAGATCAATCTGAAACGATACAAAGTAGGTTACGTACCTAGCCTATTTGGCAATTTTAACTACGGAGGAAACACCTTTGCTGGGGACGGCAATTTTGGTGACCTTGGAAACGAGTGGTTCCCCATATCCTCTTACGGCGTGTCACTCAATATACCCATATTTGATGGTTTTTACAAAAAAGCAAAGAGTGATCAGGTCAAAATAGATATTCAAAAAACAGAGAATACGAAGAAACAAGCTGTTTTGGGTATGAGCCTGCAAGTAAGCCAAGCAAAGACGAACTACATAAATGCACTTAAAACCATCGATCTTCAAAAGAAAAGCAAGGTTTTAGCAGAACGTATTTATTCTACCACGGCTATCAAATTCAAAGAAGGAATTGGCAGCAGTTTTGAAATGATTACTGCAGAAAGTGATCTAACTCAAGCACGCACCAATTATCTTAATGCATTATATGAACTAAATGTAGCTAAGATAGACCTCAACAAAGCACTTGGAATTTTATAATCCTATTACCCTAAAATAATTAAAATCAATACCATGAGAAACACAATCATAGCATTTTCTATCTTAGCTCTATTTGCAGCGTGTAGTGGAAAAAACGAAGAAGCTTTGGAAACAAAGAGAGCAGAACTAGACTCCCTGCAATCTGAAATGACCACCCTAAAAGCTACCATAGCAAAAGTGCAGGCAGAAATTATAAAACTGGACACCAATGCTCGTCCCAATGCGATAGCAGTAATGACCAAAACGGTAACCAAAGGACAATTTAAAAACCCTTTTGACGTACAAGCCCTCGTGCAATCGGACAACAATGTGATGGTATCTCCAGAGGTACCTGGCAGGCTTGTAAAGATATTCGTAAAAGAAGGACAACGAGTATCGCGCGGACAAGTAGTGGCGAGCATGGATGGCAGTACCGCCAATTCGCAAATTGCTGAATTAGAAGGTGCACTCACTTTGGCAAAAACCAACTATGACAAATTGAAAAACCTGTGGGACCAGAACATCGGAAGTGAGATGCAATACCTACAAGCTAAAAATCAGTACGAAAGCCTTCAAAACAGTATTGCAACCGCAAGAACTCAGGCGGGAAAATATACCCTTAAATCCCCAATATCTGGCACAGTAGACGCCATAATGTCTAACGAGGGAGAACTCGTAGGAAGTATGACAGGTGGACCGGTAATGCGTATTGTAAACATGGCAGATATTAAACTAAAAGCAAATGTATCTGAAGCATATGTAGGCAAGATTAAAAAAGGGCAGCAAGTAAAAGTGTACTACCCCAGTCTAAAAATAACGACAACGGAAGTTGTAAGTGCCGTTGGCAATGTGATAGACTTAAACAACAGAACATACAGTGTGTATGTGACACCTCGCAATAGCACAAAAGACCTCAAACCCAATATGCTGGCAATGATTACAGCATATGATTTTGAAGACAATGACGCCATCAGTGTTCCTACCAAGCTGGTGAGAAACGATGGAAACAATGACTATATACTTACCGTGAAAACAAGTGGCGAGAAAAAGACCGTAGAAAAAACTGCCGTTGTTATTGAACAAGAATTTGCCTCTGAGACAATTATTAGTTCTGGTTTAATATCTGGGCAAGAAATAATCACAGAAGGATACAATAGTGTAATAGAAGGAGACGAAGTAAAAATAATTACCGAATAGTCATTGAGATGTAAGTGCGGGGAACAAAAATCACACGTCTTCTCCTAGCAAGCTTCATCTAACAAACACCCATTACAACTAACAGAAAAAAAATATGCTAGACAAAGCAACAGACATTATAAAACACTTTGGGATATCGGCATGGGCTGTGGCCAACCGCACCAGTGTGTACGTAATGATAGGGATAATCGTCATTATCGGACTCATCAGTTACACCAGTATGCCAAAAGAGAGTTTTCCAGAGATAAAACAACCTACCATCTTCGTAAATACTCCATACCCAGGCAACTCACCCATAGACATAGAGAACCTTGTTTCTAGACCCATAGAGAAGCAGATCAATACCATTAGTGGCCTTAAAAAACTGACCTCTACGAGTATTCAAGATTTCTCTATCATAGTAGCAGAGTTTGAGCTAGATAATCCTACCGCAGAGGTTCTGCAAGAAGTAAAAGACGCTGTAGATAGAGCGAAGGCAGAACTCCCGAGTGACTTACCCGTAGATCCCAGTGTAACTGAACTCAACTTTAGTGACATGCCAGTGATGAATGTCAATCTCTCTGGCGACTACAGCCAAGATAAACTTAAAGAGTTCGCAGAAATGCTGCAGGATAAGTTCGAATCACTACCAGAAGTAAGTGCTGCTGATATATCTGGACTCACCGAGGAAGAGGTAGAAATTTCTGTAAACCGATTAAAAATGGAATCTCTAGAGATTTCACTCAATGACGTGGAGAACGCGATACGGGGAGAGAACTTAACTATGTCTGGTGGAGATATCAAAAGCATAGAGGGTTCTGATATTACGCGAAGAAACGTTCGAATAGACGGAGAATTTAAAAACTATACAGATTTACTCGATGTCATTATTAAGAATGAGTTTCAAAACATCGTATACCTAAGAGATATAGCAACCGTAAAATTTGGACAAAAAGAACCTACATCCTTTGCTCGACTGAATCAGAATCCCGTAGTAGCAATAGACATCAAGAAAAAGAGTGGTGCTAACCTTATAAATGCAGCTGAAGCAATCCAGAATATAGTAGCCAAAGCTAAGAAGTCTGGATTGCCAAAAGACTTAGAAGTAGTCATAACCAATGACCAAAGTAAGGACACCAAGAATATGGTAAGTAACCTAGAGAACAGTATCATTATGGGTGTTATACTCGTAGTTATAGTGCTCGTCTTCTTCTTAGGTTTGCGTAACTCACTCTTTGTGGGTATCGCCATCCCACTCTCAATGCTTATGGGTATTGCTATCCTAAATTTTGGTGGCAACACGCTCAATATGATGGTACTCTTCTCCCTCATACTCGCACTGGGTATGCTGGTGGATAATGGTATAGTAGTGGTAGAAAACATCTATAGACTCCGAGGCGAGGGTAAGAGCCCAGCGGATGCATCCAATGAAGGTGTGGGCGAAGTAGCAACAGCCATTATAGCTTCTACGGCAACTACGATAGCCGCTTTTGTTCCGTTATTATTCTGGAAAGATCTCATCGGAGAATTTATGAAATTCTTACCTATCACACTTATCATAGTACTTTCATCATCGCTTTTTGTGGCATTGCTTGTAAATCCTGTACTTGCTGCAGATTGGATGAAGGTAGGTAAGACTGAGAAATCTAAGAGCAAGAAGTTTTGGATAGGTATAGCTATTGCTGTAGTATTAGGAATACTATTATTACTTATAGAAGAGTACGCACTTATAGGTGGACTGTTTATAACGGGAGTTATATTCTCCTTGCTCAATAGATTTATATTCACTCCAGGCGGAAACTATTTTATGGCTCATATAATGCCCCGTTTAGAAAACGGATATGCTGCAGTTGCACGTTATGCACTCAAAGGATTTCGACCCATATTTTTCTTTTTGGCTACACTAGCCCTTATGGTCGGTTCTATTATGTTCTTTGCCAATAGCGGTGCACCTATTGTTTTCTTTCCAGAAGGAGAACCTAAGTACGTGAATGTCTACATAGAGGCACCATTGGGCACAGACATAGTCAAGACCAATGAGATTACCAAAAAACTAGAACAAAGAATAACAAAAGCTATAGAGCCATATCAAGAAGTAGTGGAGGCAGTACTTGCCCAAGTAGGAGAAAAAACTGCGGACCCAAATGCAGGTGTGCAGAGTGGTTCATCCCCTAACAAAGGACGTATCACTGTATCCTTTCTGGAGTATCAGAAACGTGTGTTCCTCACAGAGACCAGTACCGTAGATATCATGGCAGAGATAAAAGATGCCTGTAGAGACTTCCCCGAAGCAGAAATCACCTTTGCCAAGGATGCCGTAGGACCACCCGTAGGTAAGCCCATCAATGTAGAGGTAAAAGGGGAAGACTATCTTACGCTTATAAAAGAGGTAGAAAAAATCAAGAAAAAGATGGAAGATGCTAATGTACCAATGGTAGATCAGCTTAAAACAGATTTAGAATTGGGTAAGCCTATGCTCGAAATCACTATAGATAGGGAAGCAGCACGTAGATTTGGATTGAGTACTATGCAGATAGCCAGCACATTGCGTACAGCATTGCTCGGCAAGGAGATCACCAAATACAAAGATGGTGAAGAAGACTACGAGGTTCAGCTTCGTTTTCAAGAAGACTATAGATACAACCTGGAGAACCTGCTCAATACTGTGATTACCTTCCGTAATATGGCAACTGGCAAAATATCACAAGTACCCATATCTGCAGTCACCAGTATAGATTACAACTCCACTTACGGAACCGTAAAACGTAGAGATTTGGATAGAGTGATCACTATATTCTCAGAAGTAGAAGCGGGTGGTAATGCCAATGCAATTGTTGCTAAGTTTAAGGAACTACTATCCGATCATGAGATGAAAGAAGGCTACTCATTCAAATTCACCGGCGAGCAAGAAGAACAGTCTTCATCTACAGACTTCCTCGTAGGAGCTATGATGCTAGCGGTATTCATCATTTTCTTGATCATCGTTACACAGTTTAACTCCATCGTAGGACCCGTTATCATTATGTTCTCAGTACTGTTTAGTACGATTGGCGTATTCTTAGGCTTTGGCCTCTTCAAAATGCCATTCTCTATTATGATGAGTGGTATCGGTATCATTTCCCTAGCAGGAGTAGTGGTGAACAATGCCATTGTACTGATAGACTATACCAACCTCTTAAGAAAACGAAAGCGATCAGAATTAGGCCTCACAGAAAAAGAGAGACTACCCGAGTCTGAGGTATTCAATACCATCATAGAAGGGGGCCGTACACGACTACGCCCGGTATTGCTTACCGCTATAACCACTGTACTTGGTCTTATCCCGTTAGCCACCGGTTTAAATATCAATTTCTATACCCTACTCACTAAATTTGATCCTGAATTTTATATGGGCGGAGACAATGCAAGCTTCTGGGGACCTATGGCTTGGACCGTTATTTTCGGATTAATCTTCGCTACATTCTTAACACTCATCATAGTACCTGTGATGTATTGGCTAAGTGATAAAGCAACACTTAAACTATCTAACTTATTTAAACAGTCTTAATTCATAACATAAGTTCACGTTCGAAAAGGCTCCTTTTTTAAATAAGAGGAGCCTTATTATATTCTGCGTCTGCGAATAGCTTAGAGAATCTGTCTTCGTATTTCTCAAGATACTAGCGATTCAAATCCGTACATTTGACAACTATCAATGCAACACAACGTACACTGGACCATCAAACACTTCAATGAGCTTACCGCTTTAGAGCATCATCATATCATTGCATTGCGTACTGCCATATTCGTAGTAGAACAAGACTGTCCATATCAAGAGGTAGACCACAAAGACCTTCACTCCTACCACGTTTGGGGAACTCGAGAAGACAAAGTAGTTGCCGTAATACGCATCGTAGAACCGGGCATATCATACCCCGAAATATCCTTGGGCAGAGTAGCCGTTGCCAAAGACTACCGAGGCACCAATGTGAGCAATGAACTAATGACCCAGAGTATCGCTTTTGTAGAAGAAAAACTGGGCAAGCAAGCCATTCGCATCTCCGCACAAGAACACCTGCAACGGTTTTACCACCGATTCAATTTCAAGACGGTTAGTACAATGTATTTAGAAGATGATATTCCGCACGTAGAAATGTTAAGAGATTGACGCAGATAATATCAGGGTAGCTAAAAAAGCGGGATAGTGAATGTGACTTCAACTATTCCGCTCTAGTAGACTCACTGAGATTCTTATCGAATCTTTAGACTAGCGATCTAATCCACCCAAATATGGTTCAATAAATCGAATCGTATCGCTTATAAACACGTAATACCTCTTATCCCACTAGTAAACAATTGAACCAGAGAACACTACTGTATCCGTTTAGCATGATATGAAATTTAATTTCGGAATTGCATTTATTTAGTCGTATTTCGAAAGCTTAGTAAGTTAAACCATGTCAAAAACTATTCGCCAATTTCTTGTTTTCTCATTTTTCATCGTTTTCACATCAGAAGTTTCAAATGCCCAAAGCCTAATCGCACTTGTCGATAGAGCAAATGCTTCTGGAACAACTACAGCTGAAGGTCAAGGGATCACTGTAACAGGACTCTCACGTGGTGCGGGAATTACTCATACTAGTAGTGGTGGAGATTATAACTCCACTAGTTGGACAACAGCTAATTCATCTCTGAGCACTGCAAAAACAAATAATGACTACCTTCAATTTTCTATTCTAGTAAATTCAGGTAGTCTTTTAGACCTCAATGAGATGAAAATCAGAATGGACAGAAGCGGAACAGGACCCAATAATGTTGAAATTGAATACTCAACCAATGCTTTTAGTTCCGCGGGTACAAGCATATTTAGTATGACTGGCCTATCAAAAAGTGGAAGCATTAGAACAATTGGCTTATCCAGTATTTCTAACATAAATGCTTCAAGTACCATCACATTCCGAATATATGCTTGGGGAGCCACCAGCAGCGGTGGGACTTTCGACATCGAGGGTTTTAGCAATTCTTACACAGCTACCGGTTGGACGACTACTATTTCTGACCCAGGAATTGCAATTAACGGGTGTGCTACTCCGCTAAACCCAACTAATATCACCAACACTCCAGTCACAACTAATTCAACTACTATATCTTGGACCAATACGAGCTGTTTTAACAATATGGTTGTTATTGGAAGTTTGAGCCCAATTACAACATCACCTTCGTTTTCCGTGAACCCGAGTACATGGTCAGCAAATACTGATTGGAACAATAAAGTTTCGGTAAGCTCTCAGATGAGTGGAGGATCATCCAACGAATATGTTCTTTATGTTGGCACGGGATCTAGTGCAACCATTAGTAACCTACCTGCCACTGGAACTTTGCACTATAAAGTGTTTAATCGTTTCGCATCTTGGAGCTCAGGCGGAACCCAAAATACCCCTCTTCCTGTTGAATTTATAAATTTTGAGGCAAAAAGCCTTAACACTCATGTTTTACTATCGTGGTCCACAGCATCAGAATTAAATAATCACTTTTTTGAAGTCCAAAAGTCAATTTCTGGAGAACGATTTACTCCAGTAGCAGAAGTTTCTGGTAATGGTACAACAACCCAAACACATCATTATAACTTCACAGATACAGAAGTTTCTCCGGTTGCATTCTATCGACTCAAACAAGTAGATTATGATGGCACCGTTTCTTATTCTAAAATAGCTCGCACTGTACATGAGGAGGACGCGATTTCTTTTACCCAAGACAAAAGCGAGGTCACCATCAATCTCGAAACATTTGCACCTTCACAGGTTTTATTATTAAATTCTTCCGGTAGAGAAATACTTAACGATGACATTCATAGCTCTTATTCAATTGATAAACGATTCCTAGCATCAGGCATTTATGTGCTTATTGTAAAGTGCAATGACCAAATATATCATTACCGTTTTTACAAATAAGACTAAAAAGCAACTCCATTGCACGACTAACCATAGGTGCACCTAGCATGTGCCATGTTCTATCTCAGACTACAAGCAAATAATGATTTAACAGCAACCACTAATCATTAAAATTTTATCTTCGCCCCAATGAGAAAAGAAAGTAAAAAATTCCTTCGGGATTATTTGAATGCCAACTCACCTGTAGGTGCAGAGACTCCAGGACAAAAGGTTTGGTTGGACTACCTAAAACCATACATAGACGAATACGAAGTAGATACCTACGGTACAGTAGTAGGCGTAATAAACCCCGGACACGATTATAAAGTAGTCATAGAAGCTCATGCAGATGAGATTGCCTGGTATGTGAACTATATAGATAGCAACGGCTACATCTACGTAATACGCAACGGCGGTAGTGACCATCAAATAGCACCCAGTATGCGGGTACACCTGCATACCGAAAACGGCAAAGTAGATGGCGTATTCGGATGGCCAGCCATACACGTACGCGATAGAGCCAAAGAAGAACAACCTTCGCTTAAAAACTTGACTATAGACGTGGGAGCTTCGAATAAAGAAGAAGTGCTTGCTATGGGTATAGATGTAGGAACAGTTGTAACCTTTGATGCAGAAATGATGGAGCTAAACAACAAGTATGTAGTAGCCCGAGCCATAGACAACCGCGGTGGTGGTTTTATGATAGCAGAGGTAGCTCGCTTGCTCAAAGAGAATAAGAAGGAACTGCCCTTTACCCTCTATGTAGTAAACTCTGTACAAGAAGAGATAGGTCTACGTGGAGCAGAAATGATAAGCCGTAGGCTGAAACCAAACGTTGCCATAGTAACAGATGTAACGCATGATACGCAAAGCCCTATGTACAACAAAAAGCTACAAGGAGATACCCGATGTGGTGGTGGACCAGCCGTAACGACCGGGCCTGCTGTACAAAACAACTTACTAAAACTCATCACCGATACGGCTACCAAAAACAAGATATCCGTACAACGCCAAGCAGCAAGCAGAAGTACCGGTACAGATACCGATGCCTTCGCTTACAGCGATGTAGGTGTAGCCAGTGCTCTCATCTCTCTTCCATTGAAGTATATGCACACTACGGTAGAGACCGTTGCTTATTCAGATATAGAAGACTGTATACAGTTGATGTACCATTCGCTATTGACTATTGAGAAGGATCAAGATTTCAGATACTTTAAGTAATAGTATACACGCAGAGTAGTCTATTTCTATTCTACATTGGTGCATACATTCTTCGTATAGTGAATGCCATATAGGATAAACACACTACCAAAACATTACCCAAAAAAGGACTGCCATAGGGCGGTCCTTTTTTTGTACTTAAGACAATAACGTTTAAAATAAACACACGTGCCGCAAGGCCTGTGAGGCAGGAGACTTTTAGCGGCATTTATTGGATTAACATATCTATAACAATGCCAATCTCTTCCAATCTTTCTGGTTTAACATCAATGACTTTACTGCTATTGCTGATATCTCCTTTAGATGGATAGAAGTTATTGTCTTTGTCTGTGAATGCTGTCACATAATAATTATCTGGATGTAAGTAAGTCGCGAGATAATTATTTTCGCTTGATTGAACATCAACAGTACGGATTACTTTGTTATTTAAATTTTCAAAATCTACCATGCCATTTTCATCAACTAATGGCTCCTTAGAAATATATAGTAATAACTTATCATTCCTTATTGAATTGTCTCTAACAATATCAATTCCTAAATCGCTCAAATGACCATGTTGACTTTTTGGAAAAGGGTCTTTATCCTCCTCTAGAAACAAAGCTGATTCTGAGTCAATTAAATTAACAAATTTATTTTCTAAATTAACTTCTGATTCCTTTTGAGGGAAATTAAATAAATCCGTTGACGCTTGTGAAAAAGATGGATTATAATTTATTCCCTTGAATCCCATGTGGTGGATTGGTTCATCTAAACTCCCGTTATTGTCTTTGAAAGCATCAAAATAGAGTGTGTCATTTTCAAACTTGAATTCCATGTAAGCTCTTTTTTCTCTTCCTACAGCATCAACCAATCTATAATATTTTGATGCTCCACTATCCTCTGCAATATCTAATACGAAGTAAGTCGCTCTGTATTGATTTCCTAACCAGCCTCCATTTCTCGCCATTATTTGTTGTTCCCCTGCAAAATCTGCTATGAAAATTGATGTAATAATGTTCTGATTTGTACCCCCTTCATAAATAGAATGTAAATGTGAAACAGATATTGGTCTAAAGTCAAATGCAAACCAAGCAAAATTACCGAATGCCGTTTCATTACTTCCTATCCAATGCCCTTTTAAGTCGGTCAATAATTGATAGCCATACACTTCAATATTATCTGAATTATTCATGTTGGCTTTTTTCGTGCAACGTGTGCTGCTCATTGTCAGAAGAAGTAGGTAGATAAATAAATTCTTCATTATTTATTGTTTTTGTTGATGTTGTTGATTGCCGCCAACGGTTGGTATCTGACGTTTAGTGAGGAACGAACTATAATATCATATACATTATTAGGCATTGGCTTATTTAATTTTGTTTCCCAAGTATTTGTTGATTTCACTTTTGGTCATAAAGTGCATTCCTTCAGCAGGTGCAGCCTTTAATGTATACCAATAGAATGACGAGTCTACACCTATCTCACTATAAAATTCAAGGAACATTGTATGTTCAGCGTGGTTTTTAGGTAATTCAGCTGCCACCAAATCATCTCCAGCCCATGAGTGAACTCCAATTTTTGCCCCATCAGCAATAAATAATTTGCTGCCAGATACAAATAGGTCTGTTCCCCCTGATTCAACTATAGAATTATTTAGAAGCTCGGTATTAAGTCCTTTTTTAAATAGTAATTTACAAGATTTTAAATTCCATTCGTCATTTACCGACCCTGGAATTTCCAACAAAACAATTGTGTTCAACTGGGAGTTTTCATCAAGTGTTTTCTCGAGTAAATGGTAAAATGTTTCACCCAATGTACCGTTTACAAATGCCTTTTCACCTTTAACTTCTATCGTTGGTGCATCGAGTCCATATTTTTGAATAGTTCTCAGTTCTGCACAACCCATTAAAACAAGAATTAGAAGTAATATTAAAAAGCTAATATTTAATTTCATGTTGTTCTTATATTTTATTGTTGCCAACACTTGTATGTGTCTATGGCACATATAGCTCTTGTATATTTTCTAGTTTTGTTATTTTTTTTAGCATGAGTTGGTAGTGTAGTCAATAGCTCATTCTCTACAAAATGGTATTTTTTGCATCTGACCACTAAAGAATCGTTGCAATAGAAACGGCGTTTGTCAAATCGTAGGACCAACACTAAAGATAAATAGTGGTAATCGCGACTGTACCGACAAGTAGTGTTGCCTATGCTGCAAATTTTTACATTTTCCTGACGTGAGCAGCCAATTTTAGAAGATCACTCCTACACTTCAGAAATACACCGTGAACTATAGCAGAGTGCCATACCATCTAGCGTATGCAAAACCACTATCACAATAATTTAATACTTAGCCGCTACCATCACTTATATGCCAGACGCGGGCACTTGCAGAATTCAACGATTGGAGTGCTTAGACGCTCCATATAGATCTCTATAGCGACTACAGCACCCTATTCTCAAATGTTTTGTATACCTTGTAAAGCACAAACAGAGAGAAACCATGCACAAAGACACATCTACATCTCAACAGATACAACTGTACATTAAGACAAATTGCTCTAAATCCAAAAAAGTAATCGCCTACGCTAAGAGCCACTGCAACAAGGTAATTACTGTAAACTTATGCAGGACCAAAAGCACCGGTACGATATGGCACAACATACTTTCTAAGCTCGATAAATCACCAAAAGAAATACTTGATAAATCCATGCCCTATTATCAAGAGAACATCAAAGGGCGAGATTTTGACGCCAGAGACTGGACGGTGTTATTGATGAATAACCCAGAACTACTCCGAAGTCCAATTGCCATCAAAGGAGCTACTGCTCGCATCCTAGACAATCCGACTGATATTTATAAAATGTAGGCACAAAAAAAAGTCCCTTACCGAGGTAAGAGACTATTATTTTTGGCGCTAACAGGTGTTTATTTACCTTCTGTTTCGTCGGTTTTGGTAACCGTTTTCGCTTTCACCTTTTCAGCTTTCACTTCTTCAGCAACAACCTCTTCAGCTTTCACCTCTTTAGCAACAACCTCTTCAGCTTTCACTTCTTCAGCAACAACCTCTTCAGCTTTCACCTCTTTAGCAACAACCTCTTCAGCTTTCACCTCTTCAGTAACAACCTCTTTCACTTCAGCTTTAGTAGCCTCTGCAACTGGGGCAGCCGTTTCTGTTTTCTTACCTCTACGTGTTCGTTTACTGCCAGATTTTGCTTTAGCAGTAGCACCTTTCGCTTCTATCGTAGCCTCATTGTAATCAACAAGCTCCATCATACACATTTCAGCGTTGTCGCCTAGTCTATTGTGTGTTTTTAGGATACGTGTATAACCACCTGGTCTGTCTGCTACTTTTACAGAGATGTTCGTAAACAATTCGTTTACTGCATCTTTACTCTGCAAGTAACCAAAAACTATTCTACGTGAATGTGTCGTATTGTCTTTCGACTTAGTTATAAGTGGCTCTACATAAACTCTAAGAGCCTTTGCTTTTGCCGTCGTAGTAAATATACGCTTATGAGTAAGAAGAGAAGCGGCCATGTTACTTAACATTGCTTCTCTATGTCCTTTCTTTCTACCTAAATGGTTGAATTTCTTCCCGTGCCTCATCGTTCTTTAATTTATTCGTCGTCTAGATTATATTTAGATACATCCATACCGAAATCCAAGCCTTTCTCCTTAACAAAATCTTCTAATTCTGTTAATGACTTTTTACCAAAGTTTCTGAACTTCAATAAATCTTCGATGTGGAAACTCACAAGTTCTCCTAATGTTCTAATCTCAGCTGCTTTCAAGCAATTGTATGCTCTTACAGAAAGATCAAGATCAGACAAGGAAGTCTTGAGTATTTTTCTCATGTGAAGCATATTCTCATCTACTTCATTTTTTTGTGACTGCACCTGTGTGTCTTCTAAGATACTCTCATCAGAGAACAACACAAGATGTCTAATCATTATTTTAGAAGCTTCTTTTAGTGCTTCTTCTGGGTGAATAGATCCATCTGTTTTTACTTCAAAAACCAATTTCTCATAATCTGTTTTTTGCTCTACCCTAAAATCTTCAACATGATACTTCACGTTTTTGATAGGTGTGAAGATAGAATCAATTGCGATCTCGCCTATTGGGGCATTCTCGTCAACATTTTCTTCCGCGGGAACATAACCTCTACCCTTTTCTATTGTGAGCTCTATCTCTAGATTCACATACGGCTCCATAGAACATACTACGAAGTCAGGATTCAAAATCTCAAAAGCGTTTGTGTAGCGAGCAATTTCACCTGCCTTAAACTCTTCCTTGCCTTTGAGTGATACAAAGATTTTCTCACTATCGTTAGAATCAATAAGTTTCTTAAAACGTACTTGTTTCAGATTCAGAATTATTTCTGTAACATCCTCTAAAACACCTTTGATAGTCGCAAACTCATGATCTACACCAGGAATACGAATCGCAGTAATTGCCCAACCTTCTAGCGAAGAAAGTAAAATTCTTCTCATAGCATTACCTACGGTAATACCATATCCTCTTTCCAAAGGACTAAATTCAAACAGACCATAATTGGCTGTTTCTTTGTGCATTATAACCTTATCAGGTTGTTGAAAATCTAATATCGCCATCTTATTACTTCGAATAAAGTTCTACTATTAATTGCTCTTTGATATTTTCTGGAATATCTGATCTCTCAGGATAATTCAAAAAAGTACCTTTCATCTCACTACTGTTCCATTCTAACCAGCTAAACGATTTGTTTGCTGCTAATGAATCAGATATTAACTCAAGTGACTTTGACTTCTCACGTACCTCTACTACGTCACCTGGACGTACTTGAAAGGACGGGATGTTAGTAAGTACACCATTCACACGAATGTGTCTGTGACCTACCAATTGTCTTGCACTACTGCGTGTTGGTGCTATACCTAATCTGTATACTGTATTATCCAAACGAGCTTCTAGGAATTTAAGCAGATTTTCACCTGTGATTCCTTTTTTACGATCCGCTTTGTCAAACGTCAACGCAAATTGCTTCTCAAGTATACCGTAAGTGTACTTTGCTTTTTGCTTCTCAGCCAATTGCATTGCATACTCAGATTTTTTTCCTCTTCGACGTGTGTTTCCATGCTGCCCTGGAGGGTAGTTTTTCTTCTCTAACGCTTTAGAAGGTCCGAATATCGGCTCTTTAAACTTACGTGCAATTTTTGCTTTGGGTCCTCTATATCTTGCCATTATATTTTTATTTTATAATATTAGTGATATTTAAACTCTTCTTCTTTTAGGAGGTCTACATCCATTGTGTGGCAACGGCGTAACATCTCTAATCGCTGAAACTTCTAAACCTGCTTGGTTCAATGTACGTATGGCAGACTCTCTACCGGCACCTGGACCTTTAACTAATACTTCTATTTTCTTTAATCCTAGATCTACTGCTACTTTAGCGCAGTCTTGAGCTGCTACTTGAGCTGCATACGGAGTGTTTTTCTTAGAACCGCGGAATCCCATTTTACCGGCACTACTCCAAGATATAACTTGTCCTTGACTGTTTGTGATAGAAACGATTATGTTGTTAAACGTAGATTTAATGTACGCAAAGCCATTGGCTTCAACATTAACCTTTCTTTTCTTCACTGATTTTTTACTACCTGCCATGTTCTATTTATCTAGGTGCTTTTTTCTTGTTAGCCATTGTTTTTTTCTTGCCCTTTCTGGTACGAGCATTGTTTTTCGTTCTCTGACCACGTAACGGCAAACCTTTACGATGTCTCAAACCTCTATAACATCCTATATCCATAAGACGTTTGATGTTCATCTGAACCTCAGATCTAAGTTCACCTTCTACCTTGAACTCATTACCGATAACCTCACGGATACCAGAAATATCTGTATCTGTCCAGTCTTGAACTTTTTTATCTTCACTCACTTTAGCTTGAGCGAGTATGTGTGAAGCTCTACTGTCTCCAACACCGTGTATATAGGTTAATCCTATTACACCTCTTTTACCTTTTGGTAAATCTATTCCTGCAATACGTGCCATGGTTTATCCTTGTCTTTGCTTAAATCTTGGATTCTTCTTATTGATGACGTAAACACGCCCTTTTCTTTTAACGATCTTACAATCACTTGATCGTTTTTTAACTGATGTTCTAACTTTCATGCTGTTATTTATATCTGTAGCTAATTCTGCCTCTCGTTAAATCGTAAGGGCTCATCTCAACCTGCACCTTGTCACCTGGAAGAATTCGAATGTAGTACATCCTCATCTTACCGCTGATAGTAGCTACTATCTCGTGATCATTCTGAAGTTTTACCCTGAACATTGCGTTAGACAATGCCTCGGTTATCACTCCATCTTGTTTTATCGCTTGTTGTTTTGCCATTTTTTAAAGGGCTGCAAAATTAAATTTTTTATTTCTCTCTACCAAACTTATCCTGTGATAGCTCCCCCTACGGATGACCTACCTTTTATTCGTCCTGTTTTCATAAGACCATCATAATGTCTCATTATTAAATACTGCTCTACCTGTTGCAATGTATCTAGCACAACCCCTACCATAATCAGTAAAGAAGTACCTCCATAAAACTGTGCAAACTGATCATTCACTCCTACCTTGATGGCAAAGAATGGAAAGATTGCAACCAAGCCTAAAAACACCGAACCAGGTAACGTTATCCTTGACATTACTGCTCCTACAAAATTTGCTGTCTTTTTCCCAGGTTTAACACCAGGTATAAAACCACCGTTTTTCTTAAGATCGTCTGCTATCTGATTTGGATTAATCGTAATCGCCGTATAGAAATAGGTAAACAATACAATTAGTACGAACGTCAAAATATTATACCCTACCGCATCTGGTCGAGAGAGAGACATCAAAAATGATGAATCTTCTAATCCAGGTATACTTGCTGCTGTACCCGGAAGAAACATTAATGCCTGAGCAAAGATGATTGGCATAACGCCAGCCGCATTCACTTTTAAGGGTAAATATTGTCTTACTCCACCTGTTTGTCTATTCCCTACAATTCTTTTTGCATACTGTACAGGTATTCGCCTGGTGGCTTGTACCAATGCTATCACAGCTAGTATGACTATTACCCATATTACTAATTCTACGATTAGCAACATTACCTGACTACCTTGAAACCTATCAACCACTTCAGCAAAAAGTGTTGCTGGTAGACGAGCTATAATACCTACCATAATCAGTATGGAAATACCATTACCTACGCCACGGTCTGTTATACGCTCTCCCAACCACATGGTGAACATTGTACCTGCTACTAGAGCAGCCGTTCCAACAATTAGGAACGTAGTCCAACCTAATGCGTCTGAGGTTTCTGACATGAGTGCCAAAGGCTTTCCTGACCCACCGGTTGACTTTAGATTGATAAGGTAAGCAATACCTTGTACCGTGGTTATTGCGATGGTAAGATATCTTGTTATTGAGTTTATCTTACGTCTTCCATCTTCTCCTTCTTTCTGCATTTTTTGGAAAGTTGGCACAGCTACTGTAAGCAGCTGAATAACAATCGATGCAGATATGTAAGGCATGATGCCTAACGCAAAAATAGAAACTCTATCAAAAGCACCCCCAGAAAAGGTATTGACCAAGCCTAAAAATCCTCCAGACTCTTTGTTACCATAGAAATCAGGATCTGTCAAGATAACAGGATCAACTCCTGGTATCACAATGAAAGTACCAATTCTGTAAACAATAAGAAGAAGAACCAAATTAATGATTCTTGTTCTTAAATCCTCAATTGAGAATATATTCTTTAGCGTGCTAATTAATTTATTCATAAAATTTAGATGGTTTCTGCTGAACCTCCTGCTTTCTCTATTGCTGCTTTTGCAGTAGCCGTGAATGCATTTACAGTGACATTAACCTTACTTGTCAATTCTCCTCTACCTAAAATTTTAACTATTTGCGTTTTCTTAATAACGTTAGCTTCTATTAAAGATGCGGTTGTTACTTCAGTTGCTTTTGTTTTGTCAACAAAATCTTGTAGTCTATCTAGGTTTATTCCTACGTACTCCACTCTAGTTGGGTTTTTGAAACCAAACTTAGGTACACGTCTTTGAAGTGGCATTTGTCCACCTTCAAAACCTACAGATCTACTATAACCTGTTCTAGACTGAGCACCTTTATGACCTTTTGTAGAGGTTCCTCCTCTGCCAGAACCCTGACCACGAGCAATTCTCTTTCTATTCTTTACCGAACCTTCTGCCGGTTTCAAACTGTGTAATTTCATAACTATACTTTTTCTACTCTTAGTAAGTGTTCAACTTTACGAATCATTCCTGATACTGAAGGAGATTCTTCTACCTCTCTCGTCTTATGCAACTTCTTAAGACCTAGAGCTATTAGTGTTCTCTTTTGGTCTGCAGGACGTCTTATAGCACTCTTTACTTGTGTTATTTTTACTTTTCCCATGGTATTATCCGTTAAAGACTTTATTTAGACTTGTGCCTCTCTGCTCAGCTATTGTGTATGCATCTCTTAATTTTGAAAGTGCATCCATAGTAGCTTTTACCACGTTGTGTGGATTTGAAGAACCTTTTGACTTTGCCAATACATCATGAACACCTGCACTCTCAAAGACAGCACGCATCGCACCACCGGCAATAACACCAGTACCATTCGATGCTGGTTTCATAAATACAAAACCACCTGAATATTTTCCATACTGTTCGTGAGGAATGGTATTATTGATCAAAGGAACTTTTATCAAATTCTTCTTAGCATCTTCAATACCCTTTTGAATGGCATCGATAACTTCTCCCGCTTTACCCAGTCCATGTCCTACGATTCCGTTTCCATCTCCAACCACTACGATTGCATTGAAACTGAATGTACGACCACCTTTGGTAACCTTAGCTACACGGTTTATGTTTACTACTGTCTCTTTTAGCTCAAGATCAGTAGTTCTTACTTGCTTTAATGTTTGTGTTGCCATTTCTTAAAATTTTAATCCTCCCTCTCTTGCTCCTTCTGCTAGATTCTTAACTCTACCGTGGTATAAGTATCCGTTTCTATCAAATTTAACGCTTTCTATTCCGTTTGCAGTTGCTTTCTCAGCTATTGCTTTTCCTACCTCTTTTGCTACTTCACATTTTGTACCTTTCTCCATTCCTTGCGACGAGGCAGAAAGAATAGTTGCACCTTTTGTGTCATCAATGAGTTGCACGTATATAGCCTTGTTGCTTCTATACACACACAATCTCGGCATCTCAGCAGTTCCTAAGACTTTACGTCTTATTCTTCTTTTTATTTTAGCTCTTCTGCTTGACTTATTTTTTATCATAATACTATGCCTAATTATTTAGCTGCAGTCTTACCTGCTTTTCTTCTTAATACCTCTCCCTTGAACTTAATTCCTTTGCCTTTGTATGGCTCAGGTGGACGTAAGCTTCTTAGCTTCGCTGCTACTTGTCCTAAAAGCTGGTTGTTAATACTCTCAAAGGTTACCAATGGCGGCTTTCCTTTGACTGCCTCTGCAGTAACTTTTACTTCATTTGGGATTTGCATGAAGATAGTATGAGAATAACCTAAGTTAAGCTCTAATAGTTGACCAGTAACTGTAGCTCTGTAACCTACACCTACTAATTCTTGCTCCGTTTTGAAACCATTTGTTACGCCTTCAACACAGTTTGAGATCAATGATCTGTATAAACCGTGTTTGGACTTCTCCTCTTTCGTTTCGCCATTTCTGCTTACTACTATTTTTCCTTCTTCTGCAGATACCTCTACCAAATCAAACGACTGGGTTAACTCACCCTTTGGTCCTTTGACTGTAATTTCGCCTGCGTTGATTTTAACCTCAACTCCCGTAGGGATGGCTATTGGATTATTTCCTATTCGTGACATCTTTTTTTAATTCTCTTTTTATTTAGGATACGTAGCAAAGTACTTCACCACCTACATGTTCCGTTCTTGCTTCCTTATCTGTCATTACACCTTTAGATGTTGACACGATAGCTATACCAAGGCCATTCAAAACACGAGGCAATTCGTCTGCACTCTTGTACTGTCTCAAACCTGGCTTACTTACTCTTCTTAACTCTCTGATTGCAGACAGCTTTGTGGAAGGATGATACTTTAGCGCTATTTTGATAGTTCCTTGTGGTCCTGTCTCATCATCAAACTTATAGTTCAAGATGTAGCCTTTGTCAAACAAAACAGTTGTTATTGCTTTTTTAATATTTGACGCTGGAATCTCCACTATGCGGTGATTTGCTTTAATACCGTTTCTTACTCTTGTAAGATAATCTGCTATTGGATCTGTAATTTTACTCATTATATTACCAGCTTGCTTTGGTTACTCCTGGGATAAGGCCTTTTGAAGCCATTTCTCTAAACACGTTTCTTGAGATACCAAAATCTCTCATATACCCTCTAGGTCTACCTGTTGCTGAACATCTATTTCTCAAACGAGTAGGTGATGCATTTCTCGGTAATTTTTGAAGTCCTTCGTAATCTCCAGCTTCTTTAAGAGCAGCTCTCTTCGCAGCATACGTCTTAACCGCATGCTCGCGTTTACGCTGTCTTGCTTTCATTGATTCTTTTGCCATCTTATCTTAATTCTTTATGAATGGTAATCCTAATTCTGTTAACAAACTGTGGCACTCAACATCTGTTTTTGCAGTAGTTACAAAAGTGACATCCATACCATTTATTCTAGACACCTTGTCTATATCGATCTCCGGGAAGATGATTTGCTCGATAATACCCATTGAGTAATTACCTCGTCCATCAAAACCTTTATCGCTTACACCTCTAAAGTCACGTACACGTGGCAAAGAAACTGCAATGAATCTATCTAGAAATTCATACATTTTCTCTCCTCTTAGTGTAACTCGACAACCGATAGGCATATCTTCTCTAAGCTTAAAGTTCGATATCGCCTTACGAGAGAATGTTGCAACTGCCTTTTGACCAGCGATTGTTGTCATCTCCTCTATAGCGGTATCAACAAGTTTTTTATCTGCTACACCAGCACCAACACCTTGATTCAAACAAATCTTTGTTAGACGTGGTATTTGCATAACATTTTTGTAACCGTGCTTCTCTTTCAGCTTGGCTACTAATTCGCTTTCGAATTTTTCTCTTAATCTTGGTTTCATCTTAATTCTTTATAAATTCACCCGTCTTTATTGCGTAACGCTGAAGCTTACCTTCATCATTTCTTTTTCTCCCTACACGTGTAGCTTCTCCATTTGCTACTACTTGTAACTTAGACACACGTATTGCAGCCTCTAATTTTACAATAGAACCATTTGGGTTATCTGCATCTGGCTTCCTATGTTTCGTTACCATATTCACACCGTCAACTATCGCTGTTCCTTCCTTAAGGTTTACTAGCTTTACTTCACCTGTTTTATTCTTATCATTACCTGACAACACTTTTACCGTGTCCCCTTTGCGTATATGCAATTTTGGTATTTTGTTAAATTTCCGTCTCATATTATAGTACTTCTGGTGCTAATGATACAATTTTCATAAACTTACGATCTCTTAGCTCTCTTGCAACAGGACCGAATATACGTGTAGCTCTTGGCTCATCAGTTGCAGTCAGCAATACACAAGAATTATCATCAAATCTGATGTAAGAACCATCTGGTCTTCTAAACTCTTTTCTTGTACGCACTATAACCGCTCTAGAAACAGTACCTTTCTTTATGTTACCAGCGGGCATAGCGTCTTTAACAGTAACAATAATCTTGTCACCAACACTTGCATATCTACGCTTGGTACCACCCAATACTCTTATACAAAGTACTTCTTTGGCTCCACTGTTATCAGCTACTTTTAATCTTGATTCTTGTTGTATCATATTATTTCGCTCTTTCTATAATTTCTACTAGTCTCCAACGCTTGTCTTTACTTAGAGGTCTAGTCTCCATGATACGAACAATATCGTTTTCGTTACACTCATTCTTTTCGTCGTGTGCTTTAAACTTAGCCGTAGACTTAACGAATTTTTTGTACTTTGGATGTTTCATTTTACGTTCTACAGAAACAGTGATGGTCTTTTCCATCTTGTTACTGCGAACCACACCTACAATCTCTTTTCTAAAATTTCTTTCCATTTCTTAAGCCTCCGTTTTCTCGTTTCTACGTCTGTTTATTTCTGTAAGATATCTCGCAATAGTCTTTCTAGTGATCCTAATCTTGTGAGGATTCTCTATCGGAGAAACAGCGTGACTAAACTTCATTTTCTGGAGCTGTGCTCTCTCATCCTTAAGGTTGAGGTGAAGTTCTTTTTCAGTTAAATTTTTAATGTCTTGATACTGCATATTAATTAAGCACTATAATCTGGTCTTACTACAAATTTTGTTGTTACAGGAAGCTTTTGTCCAGCTAATCGCATAGCTTCTTTAGCAATCTCCTCACTCACACCGTCTACCTCAAAGATGATAGTACCTGGTTTGATAACGGCTACCCAATACTCGGGAGAACCCTTACCCTTACCCATACGAACCTCTGCAGGTTTTTTGGTAATAGGCTTATCAGGGAAAATTCTTATCCAAACTTTTCCTTCTCTTTTCATATAACGGTTTAGAGCTATTCTCGCTGCTTCTATTTGTCTAGAAGTGATCCAAGATGGTTCTAAGGATTTCAATCCAAAATCACCAAACTGTATACGATGGCCTCTACCTGCTACACCTTTTACTCTGCCTTTCTGGCGTTTTCTATATTTTATTCTCTTTGGAGATAACATAACTATTGCCTTGCTTACTTATTATTTCTTCTACGATCGCCACCTCTGTGACCTCCTCTTTTTTCTCTCTGTTGCTTTGGCTCGCCCATTCCCATATTTACGGAAAGGTCTCTTTTACCAAAAACTTCTTCTTTGAAGATCCAAACCTTCACACCAATCTTACCATAAACAGTAAGTGCTTCTGTCAATGCGTAATCAACATCTGCTCTAAATGTATGCAATGGAATACGCCCTTCTTTGAACTGCTGAGTACGTGCCATCTCTGCACCATTCAATCTGCCTGATACCATAATTTTGATACCTTGAGCACCCATTCTCATAGAAGAAGCAATAGCCATTTTGATCGCTCTCTTGAAGTTTACTCTGCCCTCTATCTGCTGTGCGATCGATTGACCTACTAGCATCGCATCAAGTTCTGGACGTTTTACTTCAAAAATGTTAATCTGAACATCTTTCTTGGTTAATTTCTTAACCTCTTCTTTAAGTTTATCAACTTCAGAACCTCCTTTACCAATTACAATACCTGGTCGTGAGGTATGCACGGTAATGATAATTCTTTTGAGCATACGCTCAATCAATATCTTAGAAATACCTGCACGAGGCATTCTCGCGTTGAGGTACTTACGTATTTTGTTGTCCTCAGCTAACTTTTCTCCAAACTCTTTACCACCGTACCAGTTGCTTTCCCAACCTCTTACGATACCTAATCTAAGTCCTATCGGATTTACTTTTTGTCCCATTTCTTATTCTTCTGACGCTGATTCTGTTGCTACTTCCGTTTCTACCTTATCTACTTTCAAAGTGATATGATTAGATCTTTTTCTAATACGGTGTGCTCTACCCTGAGGTGCAGGTTGAATTCTTTTTATCATTCTTCCTGGATCTACAAACACTTCCTTAACGATGAGACCGGTTTCTTCATCGACACGCTCGTCGTTCACTTGTTGCCAGTTGGCAATGGCAGACTTCAAAAGTTTCTCAACTTTCTGCGCATACACGCGTTTTTGAGAGAACTTCAATGTGTTCAAAGCGTCTTCAACGCGCTGACCTCTTATCTGATCTACCACAAGTCTCATCTTACGAGGAGACATTGGGCAATTATTTAATTTAGCTATTGCTTCCATCTTTACTTCTTAGCCTGATGGCCCTTAAATGTTCTTGTGGGTGAAAACTCTCCTAGCTTATGACCAACCATGTTTTCAGTAACATATACCGGTATAAACTTATTGCCATTATGCACAGCCAGCGTGTGGCCTACAAACTCAGGAGTGATCAATGAAGCTCTACTCCAAGTCTTTATAACCGATTTCTTATCGCCTTCGTTCATTACATCCAACTTACGTTGTAATTTGAAGTGAACAAATGGTCCTTTCTTTAATGATCTAGCCATGACTTATTTTCTTTTTCTCTCAAGTATTAAACGAGATGATTGTTTCTTTTTATTTCTAGTTTTTAAGCCTTTAGACTTAGTTCCTTTTCTAGTACGGGCTTGCCCACCTTTAGATCGACCTTCACCACCACCTTGTGGGTGATCTACTGGGTTCATCGCTGCAGGACGCGTTCTAGGTCTTCTTCCTAGCCATCTGCTTCTACCCGCTTTACCCGAAATCTCTAATTGGTGATCTCCGTTTGAAACTTCACCTATGACAGCAAGGCATGTTGTTAATATCATACGACTTTCACCTGAAGGAAGTTTGATTACAGCATATTTACCATCTCTAGCCACCAATTGAGCGCTAGTTCCTGCACTTCTGCAAATCTCAGCACCTCTACCTGGCTTCATCTCAATATTATGTATTGTGGTTCCCAAAGGAATGTTCTCTAAGAACATAGCATTACCAACATCAGGAGTAGCATCTTTTCCGCTTACTACCTTCTGTCCAACGGCTATACCTTTGGGCGCAATGATGTACTTTTTCTCGCCATCTGCATATTGCACCAAAGAAATAAATGCTGTTCTGTTAGGGTCATACTCTACAGTAAGTACCTCAGCAGCCTCATGTCTATTTCTTTTAAAATCAATTATACGATATCTTCTTTTGTGTCCACCACCACGATTTCTCATGGTCATTTTCCCTGTATCATTTCTACCACCAGTCTTCTTTAGTGGAGCCAAAAGGCTTTTCTCTGGCTTACTTGCAGTCAATGCGTCAAAAGTTACTGCTAACTTGAAACGTTGTCCTGGAGTAACCGGCTTAATTCTTCTAATACCCATTTCTCAAATTATATATTCTCGTAAAAATCGATAGATTGTCCTTCTGCCAAGCTAACTATTGCTTTCTTGTAGTTTGACTTTTTACCGTTTGATACGCCCGACTTTGTAAATCTTGTTTTTCTCTTACCGGCAACAATTAAGGTTCTTAACTTCACAACCTCAACACCGTACATTTTCTCAATTTCAGCCTTAATCTCTGGCTTAGTAGCCGTAAGAGCTACTCTAAAACCGTATTGATCTTTGCTTTCTGTGAGCAAAGACATTTTCTCGGTTATTAGTGGTTTTACTAGTATTGCCATCTTAACTTAATATCTCTTTTAGTTTACCTATAGATCCTTCTACAAGAATTACATTGTTCGCATGTAGAATATTGTATGTATTAGCGTCAGCTACGTTCATTACACTTGCATTGGGAATATTCCTTGCTGATAGGTGAACATTTACGTTGTAATCGTCTGTTAACCATAGTGTTTTCTTATCTGCCACTTTAAGGTTATTCAATATCGCGATAAATTCTTTTGTCTTTGGAGACTCTAGATTTACAGCATCAACAATCATTACCTCTTTATCCTTTGCTTTGTAGGCTAATGCCGAAGCTCTAGCCACTTGCTTTAATTTTTTGTTCAACTTGAAGCTGTAGTTTCTGGGTCTTGGTCCGTGCATACGGCCACCACCAACCATTACTCCTGATTTGACACTACCCGCACGAGCTGTACCCGTTCCTTTTTGCTTCTTTATTTTTCTAGTAGATGCAGTAACATCACCTTTCTCTGTAGAAGAGTGAGTACCTTGTCTTTGTCCAGCCAAGTACTGTTTTACATCTAGATAGATAGCATGATCATTTGGTTCTACACCAAAAACTTCTTTCGGTAGAGTTACCTCTTTGCCTGTTTCAGCACCAGCTATGTTTAATACCTTTACTTTCATCTTATTTCTCAATAACTACGTATGATCCCTTGTGACCTGGTATTGCTCCTTTGATAACCAAAAGGCTATTGTCCGCATCTACCTTCAATACTTTAAGGTTTTGAACCTTAACTCTTTCATTTCCCATTTGACCAGCCATTCTAGTACCTTTAAATACTCTCGATGGGGTAGAACCCGCACCCAAAGAACCTGGAGCTCTTAGTCTGTTATGCTGACCGTGAGTAGCTTCACCAACACCACTAAATCCGTGTCTCTTCACAACCCCCTGAAAACCTTTACCTTTTGATGTACCGATAACATCTACAAATTCGCCTTCGCTAAATGTTTCAACGCCAAACGAATCTCCCAATACAGCCTCTCCGTCGTAATCTCTGATTTCCACTACAACTCTCTTAGGAGTAGTTTTAGCTTTTGCAAAGTGACCTATCTCAGGCTTGTTTGAACTCTTCACTGGTTTTTCCACTGAAGCGATTTGAATAGAACTGTAACCATCTGTTGCTTCAGTTTTAACCTGAGTAACTACATTTGGCTCACAAGCTACCACTGTACATGGAAGCTTTTTCCCATCCTCGCTAAAAATAGCGGTCATTCCGACTTTCTTTCCTATAACACTTAACATGTCTTTATACTTTAATTTCTACATCAACACCACTTGGCAACTCCAATTTCATTAGTGCGTCAACTGTTTTTGCACTAGAACTGTAGATATCCATTAATCTCTTATAAGAACATAATTTAAATTGTTCTCTTGCTTTCTTGTTCACGTGAGGAGACTTTAGCACAGTAAATATCTTCTTGTGCGTAGGAAGTGGAATAGGTCCACTGACCACTGCACCAGTAGCTTTTACTGATTTCACTATCTTCTCAGCAGACTTGTCAATCAAATTATGATCGTAAGACTTAAGCTTTATTCTTATTTTTTGATTAATCATTTATCTATGCTTTTGCTGTTCCGTTTACTTTCGCTATGATCTCCACTGCCTTGTCTGCAGGTACTGTATCATAATTATTAAATTCCATTGTAGATGTTGCTCTACCAGAGGTTATTGTTCTTAGGTCTGTAACATAACCAAACATCATAGAAAGAGGAACTAAAGCTTTAACCACTTGTGCTCCACCTTTTTCAGACATTCCTTGCATCTGACCTCTACGTCTGTTCAAATCACCTATTACATCACCCATGTTTTCTTCTGGTGTGATTACTTCTAATTTCATTATCGGCTCTAATATAACTGCACCTGCAGTTTTAGACGCCTCCTTGAATGCTAACTTGGCTGCTAGCTCAAATGAAAGTGAGTCTGAATCGACTGCGTGGAATGAACCATCAAACAGTGTTACTTTCAGATTCTGCACCTCATATCCGGCTAATGCTCCGTTTTGCATCGCGGCTTTAAACCCTTTTTCTACAGAAGGTATAAATTCCTTAGGCACGGCTCCACCTGTTATTTTACTAACAAACTCGAGTCCTTCTTTACCTTCATCACCTGGCTCTATAATAACCTGGATGTCAGCAAATTTACCTTTACCACCTGATTGCTTCTTGAATGTTTCACGATGCGTTACAGCTTTGGTTATGGTTTCTTTATACGCTACTTGCGGCTCTCCTTGATTCGCTTCAACACCAAACTCTCTCTTCAAACGGTCAATGATAATCTCAAGGTGCAATTCACCCATACCAGAGATAATTGTTTGTCCAGTCTCATCATCCGATTTTACAACAAATGTTGGGTCCTCTTCTGCGAGTTTACCTAAAGCCATTCCTAATTTATCTACGTCTGCTTGCGTCTTAGGCTCAATAGCAACCCCGATAACAGGATCTGGGAAATCCATAGACTCAAGTACGATTGGTGCATTTTCTGCACAAAGCGTATCTCCAGTTCTAATATCTTTAAAACCGATCAATGCAGCAATATCTCCAGCTTGAAGCTGTGGTATTTGGTTCTGCTTGTTGGCATGCATTTGGAATATTCTCGATATGCGTTCCTTTTTCATGGTACGTGTGTTGTACACGTAAGAACCCGACTCTAAAACACCTGAATATGCTCGTGTAAAGCAAAGACGACCTACGAATGGATCTGTTGCTATCTTGAATGCAAGGGAAGCAAATGGTTCGTCTATACTTGGCTGCCTAGAAGTGGGCTCATCCGTTTTTGGATTGACACCTTCTATCGCTTCTACGTCCATTGGTGATGGAAGGATTTCCATTACCATATCTAACATAGCCTGAACACCCTTGTTTTTGAATGCTGAACCGCACATCATAGGTACAACCTTACCAGATATGGTTGCTGCTCTAAGTGCGTCCAAAATTTCTCGTTCTGTCAATGACTCCGAATCTTCAAAGTACTTGTCCATAAGAGACTCATCGAACTCAGCTACTGCTTCGAGAAGTTCTTCTCTAAGCTCTCTAGCTTCATCCATTATATCTGCAGGAATTTCTACTTCTTTAAAGGTCATTCCTTGGTCTGCCTCATTCCAAACAATTCCTCGGAAGTTGATCAAATCAACTACCCCTTGGAAACCGTCTTCTGCTCCGATGTTTAATTGCAATGGAAGAGCGTGGCTACCCAACATGGTCTTCACTTGCTTGCATACATTAATAAAATCTGCGCCTTGACGGTCCATCTTATTAACGAAACCTATTCTTGGAACGTTATAATTATTGGCAAGTCTCCAATTAGTTTCAGACTGTGGCTCTACACCATCTACTGCACTAAACAAGAAAACAAGACCATCTAAAACCCGTAGAGATCTATTTACCTCTACCGTAAAATCAACGTGACCCGGTGTATCAATAATATTGACATGATACTCCTGCTCTCTGTAGTTCCAGTTGAGCGTGGTAGCAGCAGACGTAATTGTAATACCTCTTTCTTGCTCCTGTGCCATCCAATCCATAGTTGCAGCACCATCGTGCACCTCTCCTATTTTGTGACTTACGCCACCGTAATAAAGGATACGCTCGGTAGTAGTCGTTTTTCCTGCGTCAATGTGCGCAGCGATACCGATGTTTCTCGTGAATTTTAAATCTCTTTTTGCCATTTCTGCTTATACTCTAAAGTGAGAGAATGCTTTGTTAGCATCTGCCATTTTATGCGTGTCTTCTTTTTTCTTCACTGCAGCGCCTTCACCTTTTGCAGCTGCCATTATCTCTCCAGCTAATTTATTAGCCATTGATTTTTCATTTCTCTTTCGGGAAAAGTTAATCATCCATTTTACTCCGAAAGAAACTTTTAAATCGGGCTTTACCTCCATTGGTATTTGGAAAGTTGCTCCACCTACTCTACGGCTTTTAACCATAACAGAAGGCATTACATTGTTCAATGCTTTTTTCCAAGTCTCTATTCCTGATTCCTCTTCTACTTTACCGTCAACAATTTCTATTGCCTCATAAAATATTTTACGGGCTGTTTCTTTTTTACCAGCTAACATCATGTTGTTGATAAACTTAGAAACCAACACGTCGTTGAATCTAGGATCTGGAACGATTTCTCGCTTCTTTGCTTTTGACTTTCTCATTATTTCTTCGGTCTTTTGGCTCCGTACTTACTTCTTCTTTGTGTTCTACCTTCAACACCTGCTGTATCCAACGCACCACGAACGATGTGATATCGAACACCTGGCAAATCTTTTACTCTACCACCTCTTACTAACACAATACTGTGTTCTTGCAAGTTGTGACCTTCTCCTGGTATATAGGCATTCACCTCATTACCATTTGTAAGTCTAACCCTAGCTACCTTTCTCATTGCTGAGTTAGGCTTCTTTGGAGTAGTTGTATACACTCTTGTGCACACACCTCTTCTCTGCGGGCAAGAGTCCAATGCTCTCGACTTGCTCTTTTTGGTGAGTTCCTTTCTCCCCTTACGTACTAGTTGCTGTATTGTAGGCATATTTTTTCTTCCAATTTTTAAAAAGGTCTGCAAAAGTAAGATTTATATAATGGTTTACAAGCCCTTTGATTAAAAAAATCGTAGAAACATTGTATTCATAAAAAAACGTTTATAAAAACTGTGTGACACTCTGGTCTCACCTCCTATTTTCGCGGTTGCAAAGGTACTAAACTAATATGTCTGTAGCTGCATGAAGCATGAACTAAAATATATAAAGTCGCAATACATTGACAAAGGCAAATGGGACTCGCTCGTTTCTGCCTCGCAAGACAGTAATGTATTTTGCTTTTCTTGGTATTTGGATACATTTTGCGAATGGGATATTGTGATTTTAGATGACTACCAAGGGGGTATTGCATTACCCAAAAGCAGAAAATTTGGACTGAGGTTACTCTATCAGCCAAATTTTGTTCAAAAATGTGTTTGGTTCGGGGAGCAATTAGACCCAACCAATCTGGAAGCAGTGCATCGCCTTATTCGCGGGTTATTTTCTCTTGCTCATTTTAATACCAACCTTCAGTTTGGAGACATCAAAGAAAGAACTAACCTTATCCTCGATCTAACGAATGATATGAGTACCATAAGAAAAAACTACTCGCGCAGCTTAAAACGTAATCTAAAAAGATGTTCTGATTCATTGGGCATTAGAGAGGGTAGCAAGTGCTCTGATGTCATTAACTTATACCGGACGGTTTGGGGAGAATTTAGCCCTCAATTAAATGATGTAGACTACGGATTGCTAAACGATTTAGTCAAAAAAAGACCAGATAACTTTGTGTGTATGACCGTGTATAAGGATAACGAGTGCTTAGCCGGTGCACTTCTGGTCAAGGGGAAAAACAGATTGCATTATATTCTGGGTGCAAATTCTGCCGCAGGAAAAAAGGAGAATGCGTTGTCCTTGCTACTTGATGCTGTGCTAAACAAACACTCTTCATCTCATTTTATTTTTGACTTTGAGGGATCTTCTATTCCCTCTGTAAAATCATTTTATGAAACTTTTGGTGCGGTAAACGAACCATTTTATGAACTTGAAATCAATACGGGAATCGCCTATTCCCTAAAAAAGGCTTACAACAGATTGGCCAAGTCGTAGTGAAGTGGGGTCGCAGATACAAACCCCTCACCAAACTCTACACCTATACTCTCTCCCATTTCTCTGGCTCTACCTCCTATGAAATCAAGAAAACGTTTGGAGCTGATAGGAGTCTCTGAACCTCTGTTCTCTGGATTGTAGAATTGCGTTTTAAACGCCTGTATACTTTCCATCTTTCTGTCTTGGTATTCTGACACATCAATAACAAAATCTGGGGTCATATGATAATGCTGAATATAATGGAATAGGTGTTTAGGTCTAAATGCGTCTTGATCTACCCCTCCAAAATTTGTTTCTATTTTTTTTAATCCACTTAAAAAAAATGCTTCCTTGATCAGCTGGGCTGCACGTGGGTGATCGATGTGCCTATCATTGGTTGCATTTGCCAGTACTATAGTGGGCTGATATGCACGTATCATTTCTATCACTCTAAGTCTGTTTTCTTGTGAAAGTTGAAAAGACCCATCTCCAAGATCTAAATTTTCTCTTACTTGAACGCCTAAAATGGAGGAAGATTGGGCTGCTTCTTCTTGTCGTGTTTGCTCACTCCCTCTGGTGCCTAGCTCGCCTTTTGTTAAGTCTACTATGCCAACAGACTTACCTTCTGCTATAAGCTTTAATATGGTACCAGAGCACGCAAGCTCTACATCATCTGGGTGTGCCGCAAAGGCAAGAACATCTAATTTCATTTTTGGTCTATTGTGTAAAGAGGTTGCTACTCTAGTTTTGAATTTTTTATAATGTACTCTATTTGAAAATCTTCAATAGGATCGTACTTGGTATCTATGTTGGCACTGTACATTTTAGCCCACATACCATAGAACAATGTACTCGCACTTCCGCGGTACTTTTTCAATATCTCGTAGGTCGTATTACCGGTTTCACGATGGATTAATTTAATAAGTAGTTTGCCCTGCGATAGTGTAAGCTTTTTTAGTTGGGAAATGAATTCATCTTTTATGGCATCCTCTGTGGCTTTTATGTACTTAGTCTTAGCACGTTTACTTGTTAACTGATTCAGATTATCATCCATCATCTGCAGTCTAAAAGCGGCAAGCTTAGCGTAGGGCATTACCTTTTTTACATTGCGCACCAATTTGAGGTATGCTTTTTTTTCTTCTTTCGTATTGAATTCTTTGAGAATGAACTCATCAAACGAGTATACATAAAATGTATCCCCATCCATGAACATCTTACGCATTATTACCGCAGAGTCCGCACTAGCAAGCTGAGCACTACACGACAATGTCATTGCAACTAGGCTCCCTACTAAAACTAATTTCTGTACCATTCTATACAAAGATATTCAAACTGCGTGCCACTATCCTAGTAACTCTGCTAGAATATCTACGGACTTTATCTCCTTACTTTTCATAACATGGTGCTGATAGTAGCGGATAAGTTGTTTCAAAACTCGTTTTCGAATAAGCGAGCTACCCTCTGAAGGGTCTTTCACCTTCAATAAATGTGAAACAAATAAAGATTCCTTTTCTGTAAACGTATCTATACCTTCTTGCGGAACAAAAACACCTTCGTTTATGCTGAGAAATGGTGTTGTAGGACCATATTCTCCCTGCGGCTGTACCCCCAGGAAATGGCTCAATGCTAGCAAAAATCGTGGCGGCAAATTGGATAACGATTCAGTATTTTCGAGTAATAATATCTCTGCTTCTAGAAAATCAAACAGGTCTTCTTCGCAGAATTCTTCTGTCACACAGTGATTGAGTACCTCGATATAAAACATAGCAATGGACTTACGGAGTATGTCGTCTTGAATATTAATCAATAATGGGACGTTTTTCAGTTCTTTCACTCGACCCATATTCATGTTGGGTTTTTCATACACGTCCATTTCTACAATTGACAACGGCTGTATCATACTTGGTCTCACAGCTGATTTTCCTTTGCGTACGCTCTGCAGTATATAGGTGCGTACACCAAATTCTCGCGTATACATTTTACTAATAATACTGCTCTCACTGTAATTGGTATTTTTGAGAATAATGGCTTTTGTTTTGGCAATCATCTCACTATAAGCAACTTAGAAACAAGCGTATCCTCACTTTCTTTGTTTCCAGTGAAAATAAGATACACCCCGGTTTGAGGTAATTGGCCGCTAAAATTACGACCATCCCAAATGGCAGTACCTCCGTTTGCTATTAATTCATATACTACTCTGCCTGCTATATCTACAATCTTAACTGTAGCGTCTTCTGGAAGCCCCGATATGGTAATGGGTCCCTCATATCCTTTGTCCACTGGATTTGGAAACACTAATGTATTCCCGTGATTTTGGTTGGCTTCTGTCGCATCGCTTCTGAAAGAGGCGATACCTGAATTGGTACCAAAGAACACTTCTCCTGTATTTGGCACGACTCCAATGCAATTTACATTGTTATTTGGCAGTGGAGTTGTTTCGCTAGTGAGGTGGCTTATCACAGCAGAACCATCTTCTTTTACTAGCCATGCTCCATTATTCGTAGCAATCCATTTCCTATTCCCTCCGTCAATTTTAATATCATTTACTACCTCACTACCTAGTAAAAATCCAATGTCATTGCCATCGTCGATAATGATTTGTTGAGCATCTCCGTTGGGGTCTCCATCAAACACTAAATTGGAATTATACACCACTGCAATACCTGTTTCCGTTCCTATCCATATCTCACCATCTTTATCTTTGGCTAACGCTTTTACGTTATTATTTGGAAGCCCCCCAATCGTAGTGTTTAATAAGATAGATTCAAATCTATTTTCTTCCTCTCTGATAACAAGAACACCTACACTACTATTCCTAGGGACAATAATCCACACTTGGTCGTACTCATCGACAATCATTTCTCCTAACCGTTTGACTCCTACGTTAAAGTCCTCCCATGTCCCATTTGGCCTTCTTACCAATAGTGGTCTGTTTGTATCATAATTGGACACCCATAAATTTCCTTTACTGTCTTTGACCATCCCTAAAACTACTGATCTTCCAATTACAGCCTCTTTTAGTGTACTGTTATTTGGCGTATATCGTGTTTTAGTCTTACCGTTTTCTAACTGCAGTAGCCCTGAACCGAAACTACCTATATACGTTTCCAATTCGTCTATATATAGATTGGTAAGATCGGTCATTCCAGCAACTCCTGTATCTGTCAATTTCAGGTTTGTCCACAAACCATCTTCGTACGTGTAAACACCTGTACTAATATAGGATGGCGAAAAAGCGGATGTATGACCACCAGAGGTGACCCACATTTTGTTTTTGTCTCCAAGCATGTCAAAACTTGACGACCCATATGGACCTTGCTGCGATACATAACTGTAATTGCCAGCAGCATCTTTTTTTATAAGGCCAGTATAAAACCCACCGAACCATAAATTACCTTGTTTATCGTATACTGCTCTCCTACTGGCAGACTCTCCTATTTCGGTCTGACCATTTGCATCTATTTGCAATATGCCCTTGGCTCTGCAAACCAACAATTTCCCTTGAGAACTTGACATGCTTCTATAATCTAATTGTGACTCTAACAAGGTAAAGGTACCTCCACTGTATTGCATTAAATTGTCATTGTGCGTGAAGTAGACGCTTCCGTTATGTGAAACCAGGTTTACTGCAGAATCGTATTGACCGAGTGATTCCCAACTTTCAAAATTTTTAAGATTTACCTCAGGATCGTCATTAGGAGCTGTTTTTATTCCCTCTGTAGTCCCTATAAAGAGCTTATCATCTAAAAGTGCAATCGAATAAACAGGGAGACTAGCGCCTCCTGAACCCAAGTTTTGGTAATCGTCTACTACCTCTTCTTTTTGGAGATCTAAAACAACAACTCCAAATGAAGTAGCCAGATAAGCAACACTAGCATATACTTTTACCTCATAGATTTCTTTTGCTCCAACAATACTTGCTCTCTTTATTGCAGGTATGTTTATAATCGTATTATCTTTAATAAGGTCAATGTCTCCATTGTCATACGTCAATACTATCGTATTGCTGTTTTTTGAATAAGCAATATTTGTGACTGCAGTTTCCGATAAGCCATCTACCTTTGTTAATAACGTTATTTCTCCGCTTTTTAAACCGAAGGTATAGATACCCACATCTGATTGTACGAGTAGCCTATCCTCCAGATCAATAATATCTACCACGCTGTTGTAAGGTAAATGCATTCGCCAAGAATAAGTAGGAGTATTGTTTTGGGCTACGACACTTAACGTTAGTACCATTAAACTGTACAAAGCTAGAAAAATTCTCTTCATAAGATTAGAACAAAACTAACGATAGTCTTTAATGTTTTATTACCTCTTTAAGTAATTTAACAGTTATATAAGAATAGTAATAAAGTAAATTTAAATTTGTACGAATAATGGCGAATAATATAGAGAACAAACCGCTAGTAAAAATCAAGCAAACGAAGCGTTTGAAACCAGATTGGTTGAAAACACAAATACCCGGTGATGGGAAGTATGCTGATATGCTCAAACTCGTAAAAGAGAATAAACTCCATACCATATGCGAAAGCGGTAAGTGCCCAAATATAGGGGAATGTTGGGGAGCAGGAACAGCAACATTTATGATAGGAGGCAACACGTGTACTCGAAGTTGCCAATTTTGTAATGTCGCTACAGGCAAGGGAGATGTTCTTGATCCATTGGAACCATTTAAAATAGCACAGTCTATCAACATCATGGGCGTGAAGCATGCCGTAGTGACCAGTGTAGATAGAGATGATTTACCTGACGGAGGTAGCGCACACTGGGCCAAGACAGTTAGTACTATTCGTGAATTTAATCCAGAGACTACCTTGGAAACGCTGATACCAGATTTTCAAGGAAAGCACGATCAAATAGACAAAATCATTGAGGTACATCCCGAAATTGTATCCCACAATATTGAAACTGTTGAGCGGCTTTCCCGAGAAGTACGTGTACAAGCAAGCTACAAACGCTCAATGGAAGTACTCGCTTACCTTACACAGGCTGGAATGAAAACGAAAAGTGGGATAATGTGTGGCATGGGAGAAACCAAAGATGAGATAATTCAAACGCTTACAGACTTGAGAAAAGCAGGTGTTTCTATTGTTACCCTTGGGCAATACATGCAGCCAACACCACGCCACCTTAAAGTTGCAGAATATGTACACCCCGATACATTTGACGCATACAAAAAAATTGGAGAAGAATTAGGGTTTAGTTACATTGAAAGTGGCCCGCTAGTGCGGTCAAGTTATCACGCTGAGAAGCATCTGTAAGCGTCTATGGATCCAAAATTTTACAAAGAGTATTACCAATTAGAACGCAATCATTGGTGGTTTACAGCTCGTTTATCTATACTAGAGTCGCTTCTTCAAAAACTGGTACTACAAAACAAGGATGCCCCGCTTAAAATATTAAATGCGGGTGTTGCAACGGGCGCTACTAGTGAAATGCTCAATACGTATGGCGAGGTCACCTCATTGGAATACGACAAAGATTGTTGTGATTTTCTTGAACTAAAAACAAGTATAAAGCCCGTACATGGAAGTCTCACCGAGCTGCCGTTTCACGATCAAGAATTTGATTTAGTGTGTGCGTTTGATGTAATAGAGCATATAGAAGACGATGTACTCGCTTGCCAAGAGATAGCAAGAGTGTTAAAAAGCGATGGCATGTATTTTATAACTGTCCCTGCATTTAAATTTCTTTGGAGCAATCACGATGTCATTAACCATCATTTTAGAAGGTATACCCGACGTACTCTTCATGAAAGCATCAACAATGGAAATCTGAAAAATGAGCATTCTACCTATTTTAACTTTCTACTGTTCATTCCAATCGCTCTCTTGAGGCTAAGTCAGAAATTACTCCCAAAATCCAAACAACAACAATCCTCAGGATCAGACAATGAAATTTTTCAGTCGAATGCACTTATTAACAAAACTTTAAAGTCTGTATTCCTGCTAGAGAAAACTATTCTGGATAGACGTATAAAATTGCCTTTTGGTATTTCATTTCTTTCTATAGGCACCAAAAAATAATGAATAGAAGGCAAGATATCTTAAGTAGCTTGCTCATTATTATTGTCATTATTACGGCACATTTCCAGTTAGTCTTCAAGCTCTTTTATACTAAATGGGATAATCTCTCGGCATTCTTTCCGTACAGGTATACCGCAAACCACTTTTGGAGGGCTGGAGAGTTGCCTCTTTGGGATCCATATCAAAACTTAGGATATCCGATGCATGCCAATCCACAAGGCTATGTATGGTATCCCATTACACAACTGTTTACTCTGGTTGGAGAATATTCACCTTACTTTATGAATTTAGAGTCAGTTCTCCATATTTGCATTGCAGCAGTTGGTGTCTACTTCCTTTTCAAATTCATTAAGCATACGAATATGGCAAGTATGATCGGAGCGGTTAGCTTTGGCTTATCAGGATTCATCACAGGCAGTTCGCACATGATTGGATTTACTATAGCTGCTGCGTGGCTTCCTTGGATTCTACTCTACTTTTTGAAGTGCTTAAAAAGCTTAGACAGTAAGAACTTCGTCATTCTTGGTATACTCGGCATGTTTCAAATAACGGGTTCGTATGTTGCCTTTAGTATTGTCTTGGTCTATGTGCTTTTTGGTATTCTTGCATACACTATCCTGCGGAGGAAAATGCAGAACGCTCTGCCAATAATACTGCGATTTTGCTTGATATCAGCACCCCTTTTCCTTATACTATCCTCACCATTTTTGTACAGTATTTACGATTCCTTACCGTACTTTTCACGGGCAACCCCATTAAACTACGATCTAGATAACTTTAATCGAAACTTCTCATACGAATGTTTTCAATCTTTGCTGTTCCCTTATATTAACTCTAGCGCAGAAGGTTTCAAGAATGTAGATGTTAGCTTATCTAATATCTACATAGGATTTCTCATGCTTATAAGCACATTAGCGTATACCCTATTTACGAAGGATAAACATAAATATGCACTGTTCATATGTCTACTACTTTTTTCGTTGTTGGCACTCGGAACCAATACTCCAATTCATCAATTCGTTTTCAATCTACTCCCAGGTATTAGTCTTTTTCGGCATCCTTATCTCTTTCAATTATATAGTTCACTCATTCTACTATATTTTGGATCTACCTTCTTATCTAACAATGCCGAACTAACGCTGCGGCCATTTAAAAATATACTTGTAGTAGGGATAGTATTTTTAGGAGTTGTTGTAGTTCTATCGCTAACAAAAAGTGACCTAGGCAATTTTCACAGTTACCTAGACCACTGGAGGTTACTGAAAGAACAAAGTCCATTGAATAAATGGAGCCATATCGTAATACAAGGAACGATCTTGATACTGCTATACATGACACTAGCACTATCAAAAAAACATACCGTTATCCTCATACTTTGCGTTAGTATAACGGATTTGATGATTTCCGTACAGTTAAACGCTCCACTGAACATGTACTATAACGAGCCTACGAAAAACATTGACGAACATCTATCTCTGATCTCAAATCAAGATCTGACAAATCAGGCTATTAATACACCACTAGAACTTCTTTCAAATGATCGTATTCCAAAAACCGCAGGTCTTTGGGTCAATTTAAACACATTTACCCGAACCACAGGCACAGATGGTTACAATCCTTTTATATTCAAAACACTCGCTAGTATATCAAAAAAAGAAAAAAGAGACTCCATAGCCCCATACGCGCTAGTGAGTGCAAAAGAGGGCGTCTCCAACCTTCATTTAGGCATTAACACGATAGAATTTGACATTATAGAGACTAGCACTCTTAACATTGTGGTGCAACAAAACTATCACCACAATTGGACAGCTAGTTTGAACGGCAAAACACTGAATTTATACCCAAACAAGTATGGTTTGATTGCATTCGACTGTAATAATATGGCAGGAAGAGTATGCTTAAAATACGCCAACAAATGGGTCTCTATATTCTTCTGTATCAGTGTCCTTGTACTGATTACAACGATAATAGGCTTAATCATCCTATCCCAACGTGAACCCAGGAGATCCGACTGAGGTATACGCTTATTATGGAGCATAGGAGGTGCTGCTAGTATGCAGCGTTGTATAGGTATAACCTATCGATTCTTCCAAAAGCAGAGCACAAAAAAAGCCCCTTCACGTTAGTGAAGAGGCTTCAAATATAGTGGCGGCGACCTACTTTCCCAGGTATTACCCAAGTATCATCGGCTCAGTTGGACTTAACTTCTCTGTTCGGAATGGGAAGAGGTGTACCCCAACGAAATAACCACCTTAAAATCTTAAGGTATGTTTCATTGATTTGAAATCATAACTATGACAAAAATTGGAAGTAAAATAAAAACTAAAGTTCTATAATAAAATAAAATGGTAAGTCTACAGGTAATTAGTACTACTTGGCTATGACATTACTGCCTTTACACCTATAGCCTATCAACGTGGTAATCTCCCACGACCCTTTAAAGAAATCTCATCTTGTGGTGGGTTTCGCGCTTATATGCTTTCAGCGCTTATCCCTTCCCGACGTAGCTACCCAGCAGTGCTTCTGGCGAAACAACTGGTACACCAGCGGTCAGTCCAACTCGGTCCTCTCGTACTAGAGTCAGATCCACGCAAATTTCTAACGCCCACTACAGATAGAGACCGAACTGTCTCACGACGTTCTGAACCCAGCTCGCGTGCCACTTTAATGGGCGAACAGCCCAACCCTTGGGACCTTCTCCAGCCCCAGGATGTGACGAGCCGACATCGAGGTGCCAAACCCCCCCGTCGATATGAGCTCTTGGGGGAGATCAGCCTGTTATCCCCGGAGTACCTTTTATCCTTTGAGCGATGGCCCTTCCATGCGGAACCACCGGATCACTATGCTCTACTTTCGTACCTGATCGACCTGTATGTCTCTCAGTCAAGCACCCTTATGCCATTGCACTCTACGCACGGTTACCAAGCGTGCTGAGGGTACCTTTAGAAGCCTCCGTTACTCTTTTGGAGGCGACCACCCCAGTCAAACTACCCACCAAGCACTGTCCCTTCTAAAAGAAAGTTAGACTCTAGATAAGCAAAGGGTGGTATTTCAACAATGACTCCACAACGCCTAGCGACGCCACTTCAAAGTCTCCCACCTATCCTACACATTACTTATCCAAAGCCAATACTAAGCTATAGTAAAGGTTCACGGGGTCTTTTCGTCCCGCTGCGGGTAATCGGCATCTTCACCGATACTACAATTTCACCGAGCTCATGGCTGAGACAGTGCCCAGATCGTTACACCATTCGTGCAGGTCGGAACTTACCCGACAAGGAATTTCGCTACCTTAGGACCGTTATAGTTACGGCCGCCGTTTACCGGGGCTTCAATTCAATGCTTCTCCGAGGATAACATCTCCTTTTAACCTTCCGGCACCGGGCAGGTGTCAGACCTTATACATCATCTTTCAATTTAGCAAAGCCCTGTGTTTTTGATAAACAGTCGC
>ERZ1039804.62-NODE-62-length-67496-cov-252.451654_pt1 | contig 67496 bp, 77 predicted proteins | sample MGYA00383089_ERZ1039804 | MGnify/ENA primary metagenome ERZ1039804 (study PRJEB29581, sample SAMEA5548359) | metagenome | biome: marine; feature: coastal; material: water | depth 1 m | study: Short-term variability in the microbial, nano- and picoplankton dynamics...
ATTACACTCTGAATCTTGAAGCGTGCTTACATTCACATTAAATTCCGAAGTATCAGGACCTGTTATACTAGAAGCTCTACCGATACCTTGTACATTAAATTCTTTGGAATCCACATTATTATCGCAATCATCCACAAAAAACGTAGGTAATCCTTTTATGTAATTATAGTATTTACCTTCTTTATTTACAAACTCTTTAATCTCTCCTTCTTGCAAGTCTGTCACTATAGAATTAGTGTACCAACCTTCAGTTGTTGATACTTCTGTAGGTATTAATTGTTGAGCTTGTAATTGAGCTAAAGATAAGTGCTTATCACCTGTTGCTGTAGTTTTGTATATGTATCTACGAGAGTCTGTACCGTTATAATTAATAGTTCTAAAATCCTTTACAGCTACAGAGCTTTCGTTAAAAATATCAGTAAAAGAACTTTCATAGTAAGGACCTAAGCTTACATGCGCTGGACCTTTACCGAAGAAGTTATTATACGATGTGTTCGAGTTCATCTCCCAAATCTTACCAGATTTAAAAGTATAGTAAACATTGTTTAAGCTAATACCACTTTCAGGTATATAAGCTTTCCTCGATGTCCAACCATTTAGAGAATCTTTAAAAGACACTGTAGTTGAATACGTAGGATATTCGTTAATAAAAGCTCCGCACTCGGGATCTTTATTAAGCCTATCTGTTTTACCAGCTCCTAATGTTTGTTGCCAATAAGGAGTAAGAGTATTTAGAGTTACATTGTAATTACTAGCATTAATGTCCCAAGATCCGATTATTTTATTGTTAACAGGTAAGTTGTCTTGAAAAAAGCCACTCATACCGTATTCTGAAATAGGTGTTATTCCATCGTTAGATAACCTTATGACAGCTCCTCTGTTTGAATCTACAAAATACATTCTAAATCCGAACTGAGCAAATGACTCTGGGTTTGTACCAATACCGTATTCTCCTTGATATGTTATTGTTTGCCCAAGAACAGCTCTGTTAGATGTTACATTAGCACTACCGTCAGCGTTAAATAAAGCATCCTTATTAGCTAGAATCTTCATTGACTTGTTTTCGCACAATGTAATTAAATCAGTGTCTCTAGCGTGCAATTTTTGAATTGAACCATATTCTGGATTAACGTCTTTTGTTATATTTTCTGCTTGAATAAATTGATTTAAACCATTAACGCCTGATGTTGAATTAAATATTTGTGAAAATATCAAACCATTAGACCTTGTTTCTTGTTCATAAGGTTCATCTAAAGTAGCAGAAGCTTTAACACCGCTAGACATAGTAGGAGCATTGTAGTCATCTCTAATTCTGTCAGACTCCACTCCGTTACCAAATGAATAACAATTAAACCAGTCCAACGTATGTATATTCCCATGCTCACTCATAGGATAGTTTCCTGCTATTTCGTAATAAATATCCAGTTCAGTTGCTTCCTTAGGCTCTGTTTCAAAAACAGCCGGATTGGTAGTTGTAAAATCACTGTTACTTAAATCTGGCGCAACGAATTCAATTCCCACATAGGAATCAGCCCAGTCATTGTTACTTGTATCGCTATATTTTATAATCCCGTCAGACGCTGTTACCGGATCCCAAGTCAATCCACTAAAGCCGTCGTCGTTTTGAACAAAATCAATAGACCATCTTACATACTGATTTAATTCATCATTAAAAGATCCACCTCCTGAACACTTGTAACAAGTACCCAATTGTACGTCTACACTTGTTATCCTATAAATAGTACCATCCGGGTCTTTTATTCCATTCCCGGCATCTATAAATCTAAACAAAGAGCCTACTGAACCTAATTGAGATACTAAAGCTGGCCTTGACTGGTAGATCCCGCCTTTAGTTTTTCCTCTTCCCCAGCTTGCTATATAACCTATATCCATGCTTCCGCTTGAAATACCTTGCCCATATCTGTTATTTAAGCCCTTGCCACAATTCGTTGCCGCTTTATCTATAAACATTCTACTTCTACCGCCCTGCGCATCGCTATAAGGCCACCGATTTCTCCACCAATTTCTAGTTGTATATTTTCCATCTACATAGTAGGCAGGTTGAAAAGCTTTTCTTACATAGTTTTTGGAATCTGTAGAACTAGCAGCGAGTACTTTTTCTCTTAAAGAAGCATCTTCATTTACTTTAACAAAAAATCTACCAGTAAATTCCGCTTTGTTTAAAGTTTCAGTTCTTGTTAACTCTAATGATAAACCTGGGACTGTGCCTCCGGAGCCGTCTGGATTAACGGTTGTAAAAAACATATCCTCTTCAAATGGTTTCGAAGACACTATTCTTACATATTCATTATTACCTCCTGCTAATCCAAAAGTTGAAATCTTATAATAATTACTTTGATTCGAATTGCTTATAATTCTAAGAAGCAAGCCGGATTCCGATCTTGCGTCTTCTCCGAAAATTTCATCAAATCCAGCTGGAGATGTACCTGTTTTTTGCACCCATACCTCATTAGTGCCCTCTATAGGTACGCCTCCTATGAAAAATTCCGTAGGCATTACTCCTAGTGATTGCTTGGTTTCTTTTAAAAACAAGGGAGCCTCATTTTCAATAGCTATAACTTTATATTTAGCTTTTTCCGTTACAGCTTTATCGTTGTCGTGTTCTTTCTTTAATATAAGAAAAGTTTCCTCGTCTATTTTATTTCTTTCAGCAGATGGAAATGACAACCATATATTACCATCTTCAGCATCATAAAATCTGTCTAAACACAAATTATAATACTCTTGGCTAGTTTCTTTTACATAATATTTAAAAGTAGAGAAAGTTTTGCCTTGATCGTAATAAGGTTTTGTATTAATTAGCTGAGCTGTCAAGTTATTTGTAAATGCCGATTCCGACTTTTCAACTACCACAGAAGCATCTTTACCAGTGAATACAGGGGTTGTTCTACCGTATTCATCTTGATAAGCAACACCTATTTGGTAGGTTCTAATACTTTTTACAGAAGGATATACGCTTTTACCATCTAAGCCTTTACCGGTAGTCACACCATCTACTGTGCTCAGTATTGGACTCGACAACGCGGACACGTTTAGATTAACTTGAAGAGGATCTAGGTTAGAGGTTAGTATGTTAAAGTTCTGTGTGTAATTTGCAAATATTAATCTGTTAGCAATTACCTCTTGCCCTAAAGCAAATCTAGGCACATTATCGTAAGGTCTTAATAACTGATTGCTTTGAACAACAGAACTTATTATTTCGCTGGATATATTAAATGTGTTGGAAGCCCATTCTGAATCTGTTTCTTTAAAAGTATCAACCACATATACATTAGAATTGTTTGATGCTTTGTACAGTATATCTACACTTGTTACACCGTCAGGTATGTCTGTTGGTATAAAGTTTGAAATTTCAAGCTGCCTTATATTATTAACCATCCCCAGGTTATAGCCTTCTTTAGGAGAGTAGTTAAACGCTCCTGGAAGAAACGCTGGGTTGGTAAAAGGAGAATATGCTGATACTTCGTTGTTTTTATATTTGTACCTGTAGCCGAATCTAGCAAATCTAAATTCAAAAAAAGGCTTTTCTTCCTCTAAAGCTACGTTATATAAAGTTTGTGTATTTAGCCCTCCGTCGTCAGATAGACCTACTGAAAGAACTGTAACCTCAGCTCCTGTTTGATTACCTGGTGATCCTATAACACTATTTATACTAACGCGAATAGTAGACGCTGGATCTAAAGAATCTGCAGAAGCGCTAACTAATAACAATATTTGACCTGGCTTATAAAAAGGTAAATTACTACCTTGCCACTGCAGAATCTGAGGGCCATTAGCTGGGGTCATAGGTATTCCTTGGTTAGGTGCTCCACTAGGGTCTTGCACATAAAATGAATATAAAGTCGCGGTAGTTACAACTAGGGGGTTGCCACTTTCATCAATAGATGAAGTTGAATAAGCTGTTATTGTAGGTGGCTGCAGTGGGGACTTTTTTATAACAGTTGTATCTGATTCTATAAAATCTCTATTATAAATTTGTGATTGCGTAAAGAAATCAGGTGTAGATCCAACCCATTCTGATATATATATTTGCTTAGGTTCTGTTTGGTTGTCGGTCCAAAGCAATATACCCTCTATTATGTTTATACCGGTGATTAAGTGATTAGCGTCAAAATTAAAAACGCTATTAACATCCTTAACATCCACTATCAAAGGTAAAGTAACTTTAGTCTTTGTGTTGTAGCTAGCTATTATATCCGCTTCGTCTGAAGTAATAAACCAGTATATCATATCTGAATTAGGTTCCGCAATAGAGCCTATACAAGTAGCATTGGTTAAAGCACTTATATATACAGCTGGATCCCATACAGTGTGTTGATTTGTAGTAGGATTGTAGCTAGAATATGATTTCTCAGTATTACCTTTTAAATTCTGAAACGCACCCACCTGAGAAGTATCAGATGAAGCAACTTCTAAATTTAAAGCATCTCGATATTCACCATTAGGAAGTATACGCTCGTCAAGGTCTTTATTCATTTTCCCTGACGTAAACGTGTGAATTAATTCTGGCATATTCTAGTGTTTTATAATTTTGGACTTATTGCGCATTACTTGAGCAATTTCCTCTATTTTAATATTTGATAATCTGATTTTTGTATTACGCCTTGCTGCAGCTAATTCTCTTTTATATCTATTGACTAAGTATTCAGGAGTGTTAGCTCTAGTTGCTAAAACAGCGTGAGCTATATACTTATACATTGCTTCTTCTGCAAATTTATGAACAGTAAGGTCTTCATCATCTCCGCCAAGACCGTCTGATATATATTTTAATGTAACTATTCTACCTACAAAGCTAGAGTCAAAGTTTATTACATTTGCTATTGGGTCTATATAAAACACCCCGTTAGATTGAGCTCTTTCTGGGGTTAACCCATATCTCCTGCCTATACGGTTATCTATTCTTAAGTGTGACTCGTCCGATGTATTAGTAGATGCTTTCTGGAAATTTTCTTTTGTATAAGATTGATCCGATGTTATTATCTCTCTATTTTGCTCGTCATACAAGTACTCGTAGTTTGAATCTTGTAATAAAGGTAATGGGTTCGAAGTCTTTATAGCAGGGTAAACAACTCTTTCAATACCACCCTGATCTGTCCATGTAATTTTTACATAATTTACATAGTCTTTAGGCAGCACAAAATTTAAGCTAGGTCCTATTTCTATTTCTTGCGATTTTACAGAAGGTAAAAGGTCGTAGCTAAACTCTTGTAAACAGCGTTGAGCATGGAATGCAACATCTGTTCTTTTTATCTTGCTTATTATTTTGCCCTCACCAACATAAGCTACTATAAAATTATTTACAATGTCTTTAATACTTGTAAACTGGTAAGCACCGTAATCTTCATCCCAGCTATTCCATTGACCGTCTGGTCCTAAATAGTATTGTTCATCTGTTTGATTTATTACGCTCATAGGTTATGCTTTTTCTTGTTGAATTTTTTGTTGCTCTTCCGCGTTAAATACTTGATACAAGCTTAAATCTTTAATAAGTACACCGGCAAGTTCTAATATTTTTATCACAAGTTCAGTTTCTTCTGATGGATGTAACTCAAAGTCTACTGAATAAGTAGCGTCATATAAAGCTTCTCCGTATATCATTTGATACCCCCATTCTACTTTAGCGGGTCTTTTTATATATGTAGTATTAACATTATCTGTTATTCCGTCGTTTCCATATACTTGCAAACCGCCTCCGTCTGCTATATATACAGGCCTGCTATTTTTAGGCTTTGTTAAAGGTGAAGAATTTATATATAAAAATTCATTTTGATTAATCCTTTCTGCTTCTACAAAAGTGTTAGAAACTTGTCTGTAAATAACCGGATTAGCAACTGGATAGTTAGCTGGCTGGGAAGGTGATGGATAAAGATCTTTAGTTGTAACGTTTCTGTATATTACAGTTCCAAGACGATACATATCGCTAGGTAAAGCAAATCTGTCGGAATTTGGATCGTAGGTTAAAGATTGATTAGTCTCAAATATAGATATTTTCTTATTCAACGTATCGAGCATGTCAGAATATTCTGTGTCATTACCAGGTATTCTTCCAAATTGATTGATGTCATAAAAATATTGTTCAAACAAATCCATTTGAGCTTGATTTGCAAACAAGTTAAATTCTTGAGGCGTAACGTACCCTCGTTGTTCTTTGTTGAGTATTCCCAATACTCTTTGGTAAACAGTATCTACACTTACGCTCATATTCTTTTATTATTATTTATAGTGATTAGGTCACCTCTAAAGCGACCTAACCGCTATAAAAGGTAATTTAATAAAGTTTCTTTATTATTGCTTTATACACCTCCATACCTTCATCAGTTTTGAAGTATGCAGCTAAAGCAGAGTAAGGGTGCTCGTCAAAAGGGATAGTTAATAACTTCCTATTTGTGTCACCATAAGTAAATGTACGTTGATCTTGTGATAAATTTATAATCCTAGCTTCAACAGCTTTTACACCTACATTTCTTAATTGAACATTATCATCATTAGCTAGTTGGATAAAAGTAGCAGGATTTCTTTTAGCAAAGATCATTAAATCTCTTTTAATCTCACTAGAAGATAAGTCGCTAACTTTACTACCAAATTCAACTCTAAGAATTGCTTCAGCTTCATCTACGCTTAATAATTTAGCCGCATTTAAAGCTTCTAATTCTAATTCAATCCAATCTAATTCATTTTCTGATATTCCTACCGGATCAAACTCATAATATATTTGATCTTTGTAAGGATGATACAATGATAATAGTTTTTGAAGCGCAACTCTTTCTTTAGGTACAACCAATTGTCCATTACGTAAGATTATTCTACCTAATGTTGAAGTTCCTTTTTGTTCATCTACAAAAGCAGATGGTTGATTTGTTGCGTATCTAATTTCTCTATTGTAACCTAATTCTTTATCAAAGTACAATAAAGGTTTTCTTGCAGAATGTTTTGAAGGTAAACTATAAACTAATGGTGATTTACCTGTTTTTAAAACATAAGTTCTGTCTTTGAATTCAAATACTGGCTTTGCCGGTACATTAACGTTTTGCGTTGCTTTTTTTGCAACAGGCTGAGGAGCAACCTCAACTTTCTTTGCTGTAGCTTGTTTAGCCATAATATAATAAAATTAAATAATTGATAAGAGTAATAGTTACCCCCGTTGATGTAACGAGGGTAAAAATTACATTTGTTATACTCTATGCTTTTTTCAATAACACAAAGTTGTTAGCAGCTTGTACACATAAACATCTTTCTGATAAGAAGTGAACGTTCATTGCATCTTCGTCGCTTGTATAGTTTCCACCAACAGATCCAGTGATCCAAGATTTCATTTTTCTATCATCTGCTTCAGAAGCTCTGTAACGGATGTGTAAGAATGGTCTTGAAATGTTCTGTCCTAATGCTTGGTCATATACAGTTGAAGTTCCAGCTGGTACAATAACACCTTCAACATCTCCAACTAAACCACGTGTAGTAGCGTCGTTTAAGTATTTCCAGTCTGTTTTGTAAAAGTCATAAGAACCTCTTCTGAATCCAGAGAATCCTAAGTTAAGTGCCATATCTTCAGAATTTTCGAATACACCGTAAGATGTTCCTCCAGTTCCATAAGAATTTTGAGCAGCTAACATATTGTCGATCCCTAAAGAAGTTGAACGGTCTAAGAAAAGCATGTTCTCTTCAATCGCTCCTTGCTTATCAAGTTCTCCTAAGATAGCATCAAAATCTTCTAACCCAGTTCCTGCAGCTCCAAAATCAGCGTCAGTGTAAACCAATCCTCTTTCCTCAAGAGCAGAGAATAAACCGTCAGAACCAGTGATTTGATTACCTCCACCTAATCCAGCAGCCGGCGTAATTGCGTTGGCAGCTTTTTCAGCTTCAATCATACTCATTTCTAATTGATCTTCAAAACGAATTCTTGCTTCGTGCTCAGATTTTAAATACCATAAGTACCCAGAAGTTCCAACTTCAGTAGTTACTTCAACCCATCCAATTTGAGCAGTATCAGAACCGTTTACATTGTACTTGTTACGTAGAATGATTGGCTTATTGTTGAACTGTTCAAAAGCAGCGTCTATAGATGTACCCGCATTGCTTGTGCCTTTAGCGTACTCAGAACCGTATACAAATACTTTTACATCTCCAGTACCGGTAACTGTAACAGCTCCCGCATATCCTGCAATTGTTAAAGTAGCTACTCCTGTTCCTGCATTGATAGCCACCTCTCTAACGTATGCTTTCTCAACTGTTAATCCAGTAGAATTAGCGATAACGATAGTATCTCCAGGTCCGATTAGGTTTTTGCTAGCAGCTCCAGGCCCTGCTGGAATTGTAATTGTTGTTGCATTGGTAACGGTAACATCATCATAAGCAATGTGTAAACGTCCTTGCTCAGACCATACTACTGTATCAGAAGCCATAGGCATTTCAGCTCCTACCATACGTAAGAATCCAGAGATAGTACGGTTTCCGTATCTTTCTACTTCTTTCTCATATACTTCTGGTAAGAATTGTTGTGTAAAATCTAAATCGTTTAGAGTTAGATAGTTGTCGTTAAACAACGTTTGTGTAGGTCTTGGCGTCAAGTGAGCTAATGCTCCTGCGCTACCCGTAAATGATCCGTTTGCGGCCATAATCGTAAATTTTAAATATTAATTATTATTTTCTTCTAATTTTCAACTTGGAAGAACTTTGACCACCTGATATTGATTTGACAGTCCAGCCGTTAGAAGCTTTGACGTTTTCGTGAACACCTCTCGGGTCCATATCAATGTTCTTGGCCTTTGCCATAGTCGCTTTTATAGCGTCGGACTTTCCTTGCTCATAAAAGTGATTTGCAATCGCATCAGGATTCATAGCTGTGAATAAGGATTTGTGATATCCTGCAGCATCATTCATTTCATTTTTATCATTCAAGAACTTCTTGACGAAATTTGTGATGTCGGATTGACTTTCCTTAACTTTATCCGCGTTGTTAACTTTAAATCGAAACCTCTTTTCACCAACATTGAAATCAAAACCTTTGAAGTCGTTGGAAAAAAGTTTTTCTGTTTTAGTGTCAAACGTAGATTGTTGTCGCGCAGCCGTCGCTGTAGCTTCCTCGTTTTCTTTTTTATAACGATTGAAAAAATCAACCGCTTTTGCTTGCTCTGGATTTAATTTAGATCCAGCTTTAACTTCTTTATAGTATTTATCTTTTAAACCATCTAAGTGGTTCTTGGCTTTAGCCACCTCTTCTTTGCGAGCTAATTTAGCTTTTCTAATATCTCGCTCATCATCTAAGTCCTCGTCGTAACTAAAGTCCTCCATAAGGATATCAATATCTTCTTTATCAAGATATGGCTTAGTATTTTCATAATACTCTCTTAGTAACTGAGATTCGTTTAATGACGAATAGTCTGTATTAAGCTTTACATAATCTTGTAGACTACCTCCAGTGTCGTTCATAAATTCAACTACCTTTTGTATATTCTCAGGTAATTCAACACCAGCTTGGGCTTCTACTATTGCTTGCTCTACTTCATCTTCTAATACTTCTGCTTGTTCTTGTATCTGTTCTGTTATTTCTTCAAGAACAGACTCTTCTGTTTGAACATTAGGTTGTTCAGCTTCTTGAATTACTTCAACAGGTGTTTCAGGTGTTGCTGGAGCTTGTTCAGCAGCAGCTTCGCTTGGATTTACTTCCGCTTCCGGGGCAGCATCCTCTTGAGGTTTATTTAGTTCACCTAAATTAACTTTAATAACCCCGTCGTCGTAAGACATTGGTTTTTGTTCTTGTGGAGTTGCTTCTGCAACTTCAGGAACTTCTTGTTGTGTTTCTTCTGACATGATAAAATATTATATAATTATTACTATTATTATTACTTAGGGTCAAAGGAACCTAAGTCAAAATCTCCGCTAAGTATATCGTTTCCACTGGATTCGAAGTTTTTAGGAGGTAAATCATTTTTTCTTTGATTTATTAATTCACTTTGTTGTGTTGCTTGCAATTTAGTTCTATCGTCTTTTCTATCTTCTTTTTCTGATAGTTCAGACTTTCTACCTTGAACCTCAACGCCTTTAAGTTGCATGTTCATCGAGAATTCTAATTGCATTAGTTCTTTCTTTAAAGCAGCTTCTTGCATTAGTTGTTGTGCAGCTATCTGTGCTTTTGCTTGTTCGAAAGCAACTTTTTGCTGTGTCAACGCTTGTTGTTTTTGAACCTCCGCCATTGCCGCTGCTTCAGATGCTTGAGCGTTAGCTTGAGCTTGCGCCTGCATATTCTGTTGCTGCATTTGCTGGTCTAACAATTGCTTCTCTTTCTTTCTTACCTTAAGCAGTTGATTAGCTAATTTTACACTTTTAATATCTCTTAAATCTATTGCATCAGATAAATCTATCATACCCGATGAAACAGCTGCTTGTATATTATTTTCTAAAACAGCTTTCTCCTCATCATCAGGAGCTAGTTCTATAAATATACCGAAATCATATAAATATAAATCTGCCATTTCAGCTAATACAGCTACGTTTTGATTACCTATTTTATGTATAAAAGCATCTCTTGTTGGCGAATACTCTAATATATCTGATATTCTTAATGATAAATTATCACACAAGTCGGATGTTAAGAATAAACTACCGTTTAATATATGTCTAGTAGCAGTATTTGAATTTGCAGCAGCTAATTTTTGAACACCTACTAAAGCCCTTGCATCTGGAGTAGATCCATCTCTTGCTTCATTTAACCCTGTCACATCTCTTATCATTTGTAAATAATAATTATATGTAGCTATTAAGCTTTGAAGTTTTGCTCCTCCTGATCCTGTTTGTATTTCTTGTATAGGTATTTTTCCTGGGTTCATATCACCCTCTTGAGTAAATGATCTACCAATAACAGAACCTGTTTGGAAATACATATTTAAAGCTTCCTGAGGATTGTAATTAGTACCGTTACCTAAATCTACTTCAGCTAAACCGTCAGCGTCTAAATACACACCGTCTGGTACCATTCTAGACATTACTTGTTGTAGTTTCAAATGCGTAAGCTGAATCATATCCGCAAACCCTGTTATACGCGATACGATGCTCTCTATTCGACCTCTGTACATTCTAGGTGCTACTATACTATAATTCATTTTAACCTTCGTATAGTCGCTCTTTGGCCTTATCATATTTTTAGCCATTTCCCATTTAAGCATCTTACCACCTAGTATCTTCACACCTTCGTATAAAACCTCCATAGATTGAGATACTTTCGATATTCCATACTGCTCCATTAATTCTGGCGGTGGGTTAAAAGCGTCGCTTTTTGGTATGGTTTTTTCAGCTCCAGTGGCAGTCTCTTTTACTTTGTAAACATCATTGGCAAATGTTTTGTAATTAAAGTACAATACTTGGACTGTATTAGAATCATCTTCACCTGAGTTTGACAATGTTCGGTCATAGAAACCGTTATTGCTAGTTGATTGACCTGCTATCTGAGCTAAGTCTTCACTTGTAAGCTCTGGAAATTGTTTCTTAAGCTCATTCAAATGAACTCTTTTAATTTCACCTACATAATATATATCGTCAAAATAAGGGGAATCAGTATAAGACCAAACTAAATTTACTGGGTCTACATATTCAACCTTAACCCCTTCTGATTTAGAAAATCTGTTTTTAACAGCACCTATACCAATAGTGGTTAAATCGTAGTTGCATCTTCTTTTTATTAAATCATATTTATTACCCTCTAATAAAACATTTAACGCTTGCTCTTCTGCTATCTCAACCTGCTGCTTGTAACTTAGCTGCATGTGTAGATCTAGCTCCTCTTTGTTTTTAGGTAAAGTTTCTTGTGGGGTTTCAAATAGATTAACTCCAAACTCGGCTGCTGCAAAATCATTTAGTTCTTTTGTTTGCATATCCCTTATTATAGACTCCATGTATCTTGTACGTTTGTCAACTCCATAAGGATCCTGAGAGTAGGCTTTTATATCAAAAGTTCTTTCTGACATTCCGTTTACTACTATGTCTACGAATTTAGGTATTACTGGAACGGGTTTCCAATCTAGGTTTAAATATGATAAATCACCATTAATAGATAATTCATCTTTATACTTTTGTATTCCTTGCTCACCTCTAGCATATAGTCTAAGATTGTGAAAAGTAGTTTGATTACTTTTAAACCTGCCTAAGCCGCTATCAGTATTAAACCACTCGTTCTCTATAGCTCTACCAATAGATGTTCCATAATCCAGGGATATCTTTTCTTCGTCGCTAGCTATTTGGCTCGGAAAATAACTTGTTATAACTGACTCAGCCATATTTTTATTTTTCTATTATTTTGGAAAACGCACCTGAATTGGTGTATTTAGATATTCTTAAATTTAATTTTCTTTTCTCTTGTTGAGGTACTGGACGGTATAAGTTCCTGTTACAAGCCATTATGGCAAGACCTGAGCTTATAGCCGCATCAAACTTTGTTCTTTTGTTTATGTCAAACTTTGACCAATCGTTTAAAGTTTCATTAAAGTACATTGTACCATATTGTCCATCGCTCTTTAAACCTACATATTGATCTATGTAAGATTCTATCGCTGCTGCGTGAGCTTGTTTTATATCTTCGCTAGAGTTTGGTATTCCACCTATTTCTTTTTCTGTTACAGACAACTTGTTCCATAACTTATCAGGCCTATTCATTGAATACCCTCTATACCCTCTTCTCTTAAAGTAATAGAGTAACCTTGGTTTGTTGTTTTCACATAACAAAGGCATACCATAAAAAACACAAGCCATAAGGACATCTTCAAAAAACATTTCAGCTGTTTGCGGTCTAGCTACATATTCTAAGAAAAAAGTATTAGGAGGATGATCTTCTAAACTAAATTTAGTTAAACCGTGTAAAGCTCCTTTTGAACCTCTTCCATCAGTAGTCCCTGATATATCGTAACTATCACATCCGAATGCTCCCATGTGCTCATTACCTGGGCTTTTTATATTATTCTTAATTACTTGTTTATTCTGTAAAGCAAGTCCAGGCACCCAAGATATTTTAAATCTTCCGCTTGGATTAGGTGTAAATCTAACTTTAGAATCTTTTATTCCGTTTTCCCAGCTAAAACTACCTGTGGTTATTACATTAGAATTATTAAGGTCTTCGTTGTAATCTATTTGCTCATATATTTTAGCTAAATTAAATATACTGTTCTTTGTTTCATCTCTAAAAGCGTGTTCCTCTGTACGTGGAAACTGTCTGTAAAACTCATTTAAAGCATCTTGATCTCCCTTTAATCCTTCTACCTCATTATCCCAGTGCTCTATTACACCTTGATCAATCTTATCCCCTTGAGGTCCGACGCAATCTTCTGATGGCTTGTCGAATACAGGCATGCCAAAAGAATCAATGAATCCTTCGTAATTCCACTCCATAGGTATGAACAAAGAATAGAGTCCTGACTTGGTTTGTCCATTCCTGTTTCTTTTTGATACGTTTGAATCATTGAATAGTTTTTTAAAGTTCTCTCCTCCTTTATCTAAAGCGTTTGATGTTGATCCCATCAGGCACTTACCAATAATTCTACTACCTAGCCTTAGCGTTGTTTTCGTAACCCTCCAGTTGTTGAGGATGTTATCCGGCTTCTCCCATTTACCCGATTCATCGTGGACGAGGAGTTTAAGCTTCTCTCCATCATAGGAGTTATCACCTGTGTTCTTCCAGTCGATCGTAGTGTCGAGGCCTTCGAGTAATTCTTGATCTTGTTTATTTTGTATGGATTTTCTAGTAAGTCTGCTGGCTGGGATTCTATACGCAAGCTCTGTTTTTGGCCTATCCATACCGTCTTGGATTGGTTTGAAAAAGAACGGGTAGTTAACAGATATTGGTACAACCTTATCCGTGAACATTTTCTTAGCATCGGAACCTGATTTGGACAATATCCCGAACCGTGAATCCGAGGAAATTGTCGCAAGGTTGACTGTCTCAGACGAGGACATAAAAGAGAATCCAGAACGACGGTTTTTAAGATAACACATTCCATAAGCCCGCGCGTCTGCTTTACATGCTTCCCAGAAAATAAAGAATAATCTATTTGCTTCCCTGAAGTCTGGGAACCCGACATCAATTTTGGACCACTGCAAGTACATAAAATGAGTACCAGTAATATAAGTAGCCAACCCGTTATTATTGAACCAGTGCCCTTCCTCTCTACGTTTAAATTGTTCATCTATATATGGCTCCCATTTTTTTTGAAAAGCATCCGGGTAATCTCTCCAGTCAAAAACACTTTGTATTTGTTTCAACTCTTTTGGATATTCATCAACCACCCATTTGTTGTTCGATTTATCTAATTTAGCAGGAGCTTTAGGTAAAGCTATTTTTAGCCCTTGTATATTATAAATCTCACCTATTTGACCTGTCTTACTTACTACAACTACGTCATGTTCTTTGTTGTAACCGTATTTCCATTTTTTGGATTTATTAAATCTAGTTATAGTGTTTTGCTTTATCGGCGTTATTACACTGTATAAATTCTGTTTATACATTATCTAGATCTTTTTTCTGCAAACCCTTTAAAAGCCTTTTTTTCAACCTCTTCTTTTGGCTTGTCATCCAATAAGTTCTGCTCTTCTTGTATTCTATTTAATATTTCGAAAGCGTCGAATATTGCTAACTTTTTAGTTGCTGCCGCATTTTTTAATCTATCTGCAGTAATATCATCTCCAGAATCAACTATAGCTTCATGCGCTACTTTTATTAATTCTTCAACCGCTCTGTGCCCAGCTTGGATTATATTCTTTTTCGTTTCCTTGACGTTCATATTTGATTGTGATTTGATTAGTTGGTACCCTATATAGTTTTTGCCCATCTATTATGAACTCATATTCACTACTAGGTTTAAAGCCTATTAAATCCTGTTCTTCAACGTCTTTGAGATCTGGATCCTTTGTTTTCATAACTCCTATTAATGGCTTTTCAAAATTAATAGAAAACATTTTATCCTCTTGCAGAGGCTTCACAAAATTAAAACCTTTACAGGCTTTCCATTTGTTTGTTCTTTTATAAGCGTAAACCTGATCAACACTTACAAAAAAAGTATCATTTTCAAAATAGCTTTTACTATTTTTTTCTTTACCTCGTATATCTCTATACCTTCTAAAAACATTATGATGCACAATAACTTCATCACCTACTTTAACATTTGTTTCAATACCTAAAGGCACTGCTATAACTATACCCTCTCTGTTAACGTAGTTATGATTTTGTAGCTCTGTATTTAATATAAGCTTTGAATCGCCAATTGTTTTTTCATTATTAGTTCTACCGTTTTTAGGTTTTACAATAAATTCAAAAATAGCTTTCATTTAGTAGTCTATATTATATTCAATAGCTATTGCCATGTTTTTATTAAAATCCTTCCAAGGCAGCACGTCGTTGCCTTTTTGTATATAGATAGAGTACTTGTCTTTCTCTTCTATAATATTAACTATAGTATGACCACCATACACTTCCTGTCCAACAGCATAGTGCATGGCATCATTCTTATAATCTTTTCCTATGCTAATCTTTCTTAATAAGCTCATTCTGTTCTTTTATCTCTCCTGTAGTAATATCTATATCTACATTACCATACTTATCCTTTAATAAAGATTGCTTAACTTGAAATTCTGTTGACGCATCTGTTATAGCGTGAAGCAACTCGTGCTTTTGAGCTTCCATACTACCAATTTGCATTTGAAGGTTGTTAACCCTTTGTATAATAATTTGTAGTTCTTTTAACTCAGTTTTCTCTAATTTTTTCATTTAATTAAATTTGATTGTTAATTTTTTGTCTTATATAATAAATAATTACGCCTAAATTGACATTATTTAGATTGCATAGACTTTGCTTTCTCCCAAGACCTACCAACAAAATAAGCTCCGTAAACGGTTACCAATAATGTTTGGAATATAGGTATGTATTCTTCTGCTATTTCAAACTCCCCAATATTCCCGTCAAAGAAAGCGCATACTGTAAATATGAATGTTAAATATATAAGAACAGCTGGACGTATATTCTTAGATAGGAAAGAGTCAGATTTCATATCTGATTCCCACCTTGCAGTTACTTGCTCTTGAGCTTCTTTATCTGCTTTTTCTAAAATTTCTGTTATAAGCCTTTGCGCTTCAAGTTTTTCTTCCTTGGTAGTTGTAAGCTTATCGATGACATTACCAACTTCTTTGATAACGCCACCTGATAGCCATTCCCATATCTTTTTCATTATTTTGAAGCTCTTTTAGCAGCTCTCTTTTTAATTCTTTCTTCTCTACGTTTTAATCTTCTTGCTTTTGCAAGGTTTCCAGAAGCTAAAGCTGCTTCACCTTTCGCTCTTACTTTGCTAGCTTTTGATGACTTTCTTTCTACACTTTTAGCAGTTCTAATTTCTTTTTTGCTTTTAGGTTTTGAAGCACTAACTTTAGTTTCGATTTTAACCGCTTTAGGAGCGACTTTCTTAACTTCCCTTTGCTTAGGAGTTTCCATAGTTTTAGCTATAGGCTTATCATCGGTAGCTAGTGATTCCATAGATATTGTTTCATCGTAAGCCCATCCTTTTTTATCGTACTCATTTTTACGTTTTTTAGACCCCATTGCTCCTTTAATGCCAGAGTTACTACCTCCACCAAACCAAGTCAGAGAATCAGCTCTAAAATCCCATGGTATCGGATTAGCGTTATCAGTTCTTACAGGCGTATATCCCTTTTTTTGTTTTCTGGCAAGCACACCTGTTTGTTTGACAGGTGAGTCTCCTTTCATTTCAACAGGTGAGTCTCCTTTCATTTCTACAGCAGATCCCATGTTTAGTATAGGTTGCGTTATCATACCCCCTTGAGTAGTGCGTTTAATCTTCGCAGTTATAGGGCTGCATCCTTTTTGTTTGTAAGCCATTTTTACTTGTTTTTATATGGAAATAATTTATTTAATGCTTCTTTTCTTTTTGCGCAGCCACACCCACCTGGTATTTTATCTGCTAGTTTTTTTATACCGGTTGCTTTGGTGAACTTTTCTATTGTGTCTCCTACTCCCTTTGATTTCATAATATTAGCTTTTTTTATTCTTTTTGCAAAAATTCCTAGCCGCCTCTACACTACCAAATCCCCATTTCTTTAAAGCCATAGCTTTTCTAGTAGGTTCTCCTTTAGCGTCTCTCATAGCTCCAGCCATACCTGCGAATCTACAAGCAAATGAAACTCTTCTAGGGCTAGTTCCTTTAAGATGTCTTTTACCTAAGGTTTTACCCGTTTCCTTAGTATACTTAGATCGCATTTTTCGATTAGACTTTTCGTAAGCCGCTTCTTTAATGTAAGCAACTGTTTTTGGTTTTTTTGCAGCCATATTTATTTGTTTTTAAAATAACTTTTCTTTAAAGCACTTTTCTTTTTATCTGGAGCCGCTTTAATTGCATCTTGTAAATGTTGTGGTAATGTATTCTGAGAGCCCTGTAGTTTTTTAGTTGCTGGAGATTTAGCTTTCATGTTGTAGCCTTTCCTAGTCATCGCCATCCCGCTGTAATCGGATTTTTGATATAAATCCGCTGGATCTCCAAAACCACCAGATAAATTAACAGTAATAGGTTTACCCACACCCAATCCGTCTTGCCCAGTCGTAATGTTATTTGCTTTTGCAACGTTATCTTTAGCCGTCTCTTTCGCTACTTCATTAGCAGCATTTGTATTTTCTCTATCCTTAGCTTTTCTTATAGCCTCACGTTTTGCTTGAGCTAATTGTACTTCTGGGGTTTCTTGGCCTTTAGTCTTTACTGTATCTGCTTTTTGATATGTCTCACCTTGCTTCCCACCTGATTTTCTCGCTAGTAAGTCATTAGCAGCAGCAGCTTTATTAGTGGCTAATTCAGCTATATTTTCTTCTTTTTTAGCCTTTAACCTTTCATATCTGCCTCCAGAGGTTTTCCCTCTTTTTTCCATTCTTGCTAACTTTCTTTCGTTTCTTCCAAGCTTAATTTTGGACCTACGAACATCTCTATTTGCAGATTTTGTATTTCGACGTAACCTATTTTGCTCCCAAGGCTCCAATATCCTACCTTTATTAGTTTGCATTATAGTAGTATCGTAATCTATATCATCTCCCTTGGTAACCGTCTCTTTCGTACCAACTACAACGTCATCACAATGAACTTTGCTTTTGTCACCTTTTATAGTCCCATTACAAATGCCTATTCGCTCTTCTTTTTTCATACCCATTGGGCCTTCATGTACATAATCGGTTCTTTTACCTTTTACATCTTCTTTAACAGTTTTATCCTTTCCTTTCTCAGTACCACCTCTTTTTGAAGCTTCTCCTAGTTCAGTGTCTTTAAGAGCTGAAGGATGATATTTGAAAAATGGAGATCTTTGTACTCTGCTAGTTATTGGTTTGCTCATGTTTTTATGTTTTTGTTATTTAGGTTCTACAGACCCTTCTTTATCAGAATCTTTTTCGAAGCCTTCTAAAAAATCTTCTGAGCCAGCTTTTTTAACTTCTCTCATTTTTTCATTACCCTCTACAAGGTCCATGTTGATTTTACAGGCGCTTGAGGCTTTATTCGTTATTGATCTTGCTTTGTATGTCATATTATGAATTTTCGTATGCTTCTTTTTCCCAAGGTAATTCTGTTGACCCTTCGTTCATTGTATCTCTTCGGTACACCCTAGCGGGAGATTTAGTATCTTTTTTCCATGTTACTGTATTGTTATCGTACTGCAACTTACCTTGTCCCATTTGGTCTAAATGAACTTTCTCATGATTTATAGCATCTTGCTTCGCTTTACCTTTCAATGATTTGTCTATGAATATAGTACCATCATTATTTGCTTCCGCCAATATACCTCCCTCTAATGTCTTTTTAAAAACAGGTGTATTATAGGTTGAAGTTTCTTTGTCTATACCAACAATGTCTGAAAATTCCTTTAGTTTAAATCCCATTATCTTTCGTTATCATTTATCATATCGTCAATAGCTTTATTATAAACTTTATCAGTATATGTTTTGTTTTTGTAAAATTTACTATTACGTGAAATAGGTAGATCCTCTTGTCCTAGTAATATTCGGTATATCCTCATTATTAACAAACTACATTTTGGCGAAACCTTATAAGCAGCGTACTTAGATGAGGTCCTGTTCCTTTCTTTAAATACATTAATCCACCCATCTCTTCTTAATCTCTCCCATCGATTCTTATCCCAGCTATAAGTATAAGTGCCATTAATAAAATCGTTCCTGGTAAAAATCTTTTTGCAGTCTAGATATACGAGCAATTCCAAATCAGCATCTTTAAGGTCGTAAGTCTTACAAGCCCATCTTCTGACAAGCCTGTAATACTTAAACAAATTCATATCTCTTAAATCCTGACTAGTAAATATCATTCTACAATAACTATATCAGGAGCTTTTAAAACTAAGTAGAATTTTTCGTCCCACTCTATACCGTGTCCGGCATGTTTATCATACCAAACTATATCATCTTTAGCTATTAAAGGTACTTGATCTCCTACGCTGATAACTTTAGCTTTTAAGTATCTAATATCTTTATTTTGCTTTTCCGTCAACTCTAAGCCACCTACTTTCTTAGGAGCTTCTTTTATCTTCTCTACTATTAAGTAATAATTAATTGCTTTCATTATGCTAATCTTTTATTACTAATTACACAGTCTGCAGATATTATTGTTGTAACAACACTCACTGCATTTTTTAGCGCCGATTTTGTAACCAAAACCGGATCTATAATTCCTGCTTTAATCATATTAACCTCTTTACCGGTTTTTACATCAATGCCCCTATTCTTAGTAGTAAGCTTTTTAATCTCTACAATACCAGCATTGTCTAATATAGTATAGTAAGGTGCTTTGATTGCTTCTAGCAATATTTCTTCACCTTTATTAGCGGGCTTTATTCTTTGAGAAGCATTAAGCAATGCAATTCCACCCCCTGCTACAATACCTTCCTTATAGGCAGCTTTCGTCGCATGAATGGCATCTTCGACTCTATCCTTCTTTTCTTTCAATTCCACTTTAGAATCAGCACCAACTCTTATGATACCAACTTTACCCGTTAACATCGAAAGTCTTTGCTCTAATTTTTTTCTAAAGAAAGGATTTGTTTCGTCTGCTATCTTACTTTCAACAAAAGCTATTCTTTCTATTAGGTTTTCATTATCAGATTCAACTTGTAATACAGTACCTTTTTCATCTGTAACTGCTTTTACTGCTTCACCTAATACATTAGGATCTATTAAATCCAAATCATCTCCTAAAGACTCATCTATTATAGTAGCATTTGTTAATATAGCTAAATCCTCTATAGTATCTTGTCTTGTTGGTCCAAAACCAGGTGTATCTATAATGTTTATCTTAATATTACCTTTTACTTTGTTTGATATTAAAGTAGCTAAAGGCTGTTGCTCTACTTCCGCAACTATCAATAAACTTCTTTTATTCTTTATAACGTGTTCTAAGACGTTTTGTATTCTTCTTATGTTAGGAATAGGAGAAGACACAATAAGTACACAGGGGTTGTCTAAAACAGCTGTGCGCTTGTCTTTGTCTGTTGCTAAATGGATTGACTTTAATTTTGAATCAAATTGTACACCTTCAACGAATTCAACATAAGTTTCGTTCGTTTCAGACTCTTCCATTAATACGACTCCATTACTTCCAACTTTCTCGTAAGCCTCTCCAATTTTTTCGCCAAGATAGACATCGTTATTGCAGCTGATCGTAGCGACGCTTCGTAACATTTCGCCCTCAACCGGAGTACTGGACTTATCAAGATGTACTTTAACTTTGTCAGCACAACTAATAATGCCACTTTTAATATCTCTAACTTCTTCTTCATCTAAACTTTTATTTGCTATTTTCAATAAAGAGTCAGCTAGTACGGTAGCTGTTGTTGTACCGTCCCCAGCTTCTCTCACTGTATTGCTAGCAGCTTCCTTTATTAAGGTCGCTCCTATGTTTTCAACCGGATGTAATAAGACTACGCTTTCCGCAACGGTTACACCATCTTTTGTAATTACCGGTCTCCCTAAGGCATCTTCGTATATTACGCATTTACCTGAAGCCCCTAATGTTGACTTCACTGCGCTTGCTAATTTATCAACGCCTTGCATTATTTCATTTCTAGCAGGTTCGCCAAAAGTTAGCGTCTTCACTATTTCACTTGGATTATTTGTTACCATGTATTTAATTTAATTCGATTATATTTAATTTGCCATTTACCGAGGCAGCGGTATTCTTTTTCTAGTTAGCCACTAGTATGTACTTCAAAGAAGAAAACACTTCTCCGCTAGCAACGCTTACATCTTTTACACTTGAAGCAAAATCGCCTTGAGCAGTTACCGTGGCGTTATTGAATCTTTCAATGGTTTCATCTGTAAAACCTGTACCGGCTAATCTAATTACTGTTACCTCTCCTTCTGGACTCGTCGCTGTATCAGTATCTATAATTCCTGTAACGAAATCAATAGCTATAGCTGCTTGTGACCCTGGTCCTCTCCTAATAGTAAAGTAGCTATTAGTGTCTATTATGTGCTGCTGAGCCTCAATCGAACCAGAACCCTCTACGTTAAATCTAATATATCCCATTTTATTTATTTGTTTGTTTTTGGTTTATAACATTATTATTACTTATTTTACTCGTATATTAATACAAAAACACATGGCACTCGTTAAAGTCCATGTGTCTTGTTATGGTTGGGCCAGAAGAACGTGACCCCATGTGAAGTCACAAAAAAGCATCCCCAAGGTCTAAGTTAGTCTGAGTGGTCATCCAGCCGGTGCGGAATAAAGTCTGAAACGAGGTAGATCAGCGGTACAGCTCTCACCGTACACAAAGAAAAGACTCGAGTCCTACGATAAACTTCACGTGAAGTAAGTAAACAGTCAAGTTAAGACCTACTACCCGAAGATAGAAGGTGGGGTTACCACAGTCTGGCCCATATTTTTTATTTATAATTCAGTAAAGCTAATACCTGTAGAAGGGTCTTCTCCGGTATTTGAAGCTACTAAGTTTATTTTTCTAATAGAGTGAGAATATGTTACCACTCCCGCACTATCTGTTTTTTTAATTCTAAACCCTATTGCTAATCTTGTAGTATTAGGCGTAAAATTAGCAGGTGAAGGATATCCAGATAATAATGGAAAATCTTGTCTATAGTACCAATCAAATTTAAAATCATATAAAGCCCCTTGAGGAGTAGTGATAGGTAACGATACAGGTCTCACATTATAAGGTGCTTCAGTGGTAGCTGGGTTCTCTATTTTCATACCACCTCTTTTATAACCACCCTCTGCTCCTTTACTTCTCTTAGGAGTACTTCTTTCTAAAACAACTTCATAAGTTGTATCTGGCTCAATCACTAGGTTTTCAAATTCCATGTGTAATAACGGTACATTAACTTGCAAACCGGCTTGGCTCCAAACTCTTGACGATGTATAACGCCAATTCGGGTCATTCGACCATTTTAGATTGATACCAACAAGACTTAAATCCGATGGCTCGTTGTCAAGTACAAAATCCGATATCTGCTTAACAGAAACCGTCTTTGTAGATTTGTTGTCAGATGCATCGGTAGTTAAAAGCTTATCCGCCTCATTTACCTCACTGACTTGTGTATATGTACTTATTCTTGCCATTTTAGTTCGTATTATAGTTTGCTCCGCTTTCTCTTTGTGTTCCTAAACCTTCGTTTCCTCTGTTCGATTTTACAGAAACAAACTTCTGTCTTTTATGATCATAATCTTGTCCCTGAGCTTCCGAAGGATTTTTCCTACGTTCTCTCTGAGCATGAGCTTTTTTAGCTTTCCTAGCAGGTGACATCGCATAAGCCTTATCTCTTGCCGCTTTATCTCTCCTTGCTTGTGGTGATAACTGTTGTCTCATAACCTCTATGATTACGCTATTTTTACTAATGTTAATCTATCGTCGTAGACGAAAAAAAAAAATATTAAAAAAATTTTTGTTAGATACTTAGAACGATTGTGTTACGCTATGCTATACAATTTTCATTTCATATACGGGAACCCACTATTTTTCAGGGGGTCCCCTGTGTTTTTACCAGGTTAGGTCGAGGTTCTGGCCTTAGCCTGGTGCTGGTCTGTGCAACTGTCTCGGCTACTGTGCTGGAATCCCGTACACGATTTGGCCTTTTCCCTGGTGCTGTGCTGGTCTGCTCGCTGTGCTGTGCGCTGTGCTGCGTGGTCTGCGTGATCCTGATGCTTATGCTTAGGCTTATGCTTAGGCTTATGCTTACGTTCGTGCTTATGCTTAGGCTTATGCTTATCGGCTTAGGTCGAGATCCTGTGCTGCTTAGGCCTTGTTCCGTGCTGTGCGGCTACGAGATCCCGTGCTGAGCTGTGCTTAGGTCGAGATCCTGGTCTGTGCTGATCTGTGCTGATCTGTGCGCCCGGTCTGTGCTCCGGCTTAGGCTTCAGGCCTGTGCTTAGGCTTACGGCTTCGGCGTATAGCATTTTTGCAAACGTAGTACGTATGGTGTTTGATAATATATGTGTATCAAGAAATAATAATAATAACTTAAATAACTTAATTATGCTTAAACAATCTAAATTACAAAATGCTTTAATCCTTGCATCTCTAGAATTATTGCTCCAAGACTTTCAATCACAAACTAACCCTTGCCAAGCATCCATTGCTCCTATCCAAGACTTAATCAAAACATACTCTAAACTATAAACATCTTAATTATGCCTAAACAATCTAAACCACAAAACAATTCAAACCTTGAGTCTACAAAACTATTGCTAAGCGAGTGGCAATCTAACCCTGATCCTTGCCCAGCATCTATAGCTCTTGCTCAAGACTTAATCAAAGCATACTCTAAATAATAAACCTTAAAACTAAATAACCATGAGAAATCAAATCAAAGCGGCTACAATCGCATTAGCATTCGGACTATTGGCCTTAGCATCGTATCAAGTCATCTCTAACGCAATCAATTATGGGTCTAACCTATAACATTAGCGATTAGCAAACGGATCCAACCTGGGTCCTTTTTTACACTTCACAAGCGTGCGTAGTGCGGGGCGGCATGCGCCGTGTATAGCAACGCGTATAGCAAAAACCGCGCCAAACTTTATTTATTTTAATATTTATTTATTATTTATAATCATTCTAGATAGTGTGTATAGCAATTTTGCAAACGTAGTACGTAGTCTAATGGATAATATATGTGAATAAAGAAATTAATAACACTATGGATTTTAAAACTAAACAAACGATCAACGACCTTAAAAACTTTTATATCGATCACATGATTGAAACATATAATAATGATTGGGATAAGTTTTGGGAAGACCATGAAGATATAATAGAATTAGAATATAACCTTAATAAATAACCTAAAAATACAAAATTATGAGTTCAATGCCAACCACTTTAATGAAAATTTCACTTAGAAAATATAACAAACTATATAGTGAACTAACTTCCGAACAACGAGGAATAGTTTTAGACATCTACTACGATTTCTATTAGAAGGAAAATTTACAAACGAAGTACGAATAGTATTCGATAATATAAATGTAACAAAAACAAACAAATAAATATAAACTTTAAATTTTAATATCATGACAAATCAAGAATTAATGACTCAAACAATCGCGAAATTATCAAACGAAGAGAAATCTTTAATCTTCCCACCAATCGAAAGAAAAAACTTTGTAGTACGTAAATCGTGGTTAGGTAGAAACCAAATAATAACTTTTGTTAACAACAAAAAACAAACCGTAACGTACAACCACGATGTTATACTCGAAGCGATGTTACCTAAACTAAATATCATGCCGTGTTGGATCAAACGTGGATATTGGTCACAATCAACTAACCTTCCAACTAATGTTAGACATCTAGCGGAAATAGTTGAACCGGAAGTGGAGGAGGTAAAATAACCTCTTCCCGCCAACCGGGGTAGGTGCTATACACCACTATTTCGCAAACGGAATACGACTAAGCAACGATAATATTAATGTAACTAAAATAAACTAAGCATGAATGTAATAGACAGACAAACGTACGAGAACCGATTAAAGATCAAAGCTAATATCGAGAATAAGCTAAGAAAGCTAAGCGAGCGAGCTCATAAGCGAGACGTGATCGCAACGGTAGACGAACTAAACCAATATCTAGAGGGTAACGTAACGAAACTCGGATTAAGAATGGCATTAAACGAATTAATAAACAAACTATAAGCATGAGAACGTATCAAGAACCAAAATGGATCAAACAAGTAGTAGTAATGCCGAACGGCACGAAACAAATGCAAATGACCCGGGTAATATCCGATCAAGAACCAAGTCAAAAGCAATTAGCACTTGAAAAAGCCGTGAAATCCTTCGGGAAGAGTAGCTAAAATAGTGCGACGATAGCCCCCTACTATATATATATAACAGGCTAATGTCACACTTTTCAATTTACCGAGCCGTTGGCGAATAAACTAACGAAAAATGGGCCTGATTTTGAAATAGAATCGGAAGAGTAGACTCCGACCTACAACAAAGTGTATAGCATTACCGTACCGCATCGGACAACCAAATTTTCTAATGAAAATCTACCTTAAATTACCGAGTGTATAGCACGGTATTTAACAAATTAGCGGTATTACCTTGTTTTAATCGAAAACTATGCGTACTTTAACCCCCGTTTCTACTATTTTTTACCGTTTTACTACTTAGAGAGGTGGAGTAGCACCTGTTCTACTACTTTTACAAGTAAACAATGTATATACTTTTTGCAAACAAAAAACGTAGGTGTATCGATAATATATATGAATTTAAAATAACAACGAAGATGTATAAAACCAATCAACAAGCGTGGGATGAAGTAACCGCTACTTTCCGTGAAGAGAAACGAAGAACTAAAGTATGTGTAGAACTATTCGGTCAAGAAAACTTAATAGGGTTAACCGATGAACAACGGGATCTATTTTGGAAATCAATATAAACCACTAAATAAACTATATTACCATGTCTAATAACGAATACGATATTTTATACGAAAAACTAAGTGAAAACCGTATAACAGCGAGAGAATTAAAAACACTAAACTACTTGGCTTTTGGAGTAACCTATGTACACTCTAACGATCAAGGAACACTAAAAGAATACTATGAATAGAGAATACGATGTACACCCTTATAACGAGATTGCACTAAATGAGTTCGGTCTAGAGTTTAACCAACTAGGTAATGGTGAGAAAGAATGGGTAAAAGATGAATTTAATAATAACTACTAAATACACTAAAAATGAATAGAAGTATAGAAATGTTAGAAGAAAAAATGACCACCGATGGATTTACGTTTGAATTAGTAGACAATGGAGATGATGATGTTTTCTACCAATGTAGAGGAGAGATAATGTACGACGACGAGCACGATGAAATGCCGGAACCGGAATTATGGCAAGCGGCGGAAGACTTAGTTGATTTACTCGAAGATGAAGGGTATAGAGCAAGCTCAAGCCATAGCGAAAAAGGTTGGGTTGAAGTGAATGTAAGTATATGGTAACTAAAAAATAAATAATATGATGACAATGAAGGAAGTGTGCGAGCACGTAAAAAACCAACGTAAAGCGAATGCTATACACCGCAATGCAGTAGTATTAATTCACGGCGAGTGTAAGGGATTAACGGATAAACAATACCGTTCAACTAAAGTAAAAGCAAAAGGAGCGGGTAGTAAAGGTAGATCGTTTTCACACACTAAACTCTGGAATCACCTTAATGTACCTATCGAAAGATTTACAAACTAAATACGATCACCGTTTGATAATATATATGAATCTAAAAACAAATAACCATGAATATAATTAAGTACCTTAAAGACAACAAAATCAAGTTAAACGGCGTTAAATACAAACCTTATACCGTCGGTAATCTACCTCCATCATTCGGATTTATATTTAAAAACCGTGGCGATGAAGACGAGACAGAAGGTATACGAAAGTGGTTCAACCACAAAGGTTTCACTTACCTAGAAGACTTAAAATAATAACCATAAAATATATATACCGATGAAAGAATTTAAACAATTTGAAGACCAATTACTAAAAGTAGAACACGTGTGGCACCCTGAATCCGATCGTTGGATATACATTGAATACTACAAAAGTGGTTACTTAGGTTTAAACTTCGCCCAAGGCGATGACTACGAGAACTTCAAAGAAGGTTGGTGCACTATGGATAGAGCATTGAGTGAGTTCTACAGCGAGAGTCGCGAAACCGTAGTTCAACTCACACCTGGTACACTACCTGAAATCGATATTATCGATAGTGTACTATGGTTATACCACTCTGCCGTCGCAAGTTACCAATGGTTCAATGAAAGAGTGCAACACGAATATAACAAAAAAAATTAAATAATGAAAAACAAGAAAACAATTGAAATTATAGTGAAGGCTGTGTGTTACATAGCGATCGGAGTGGCTGGCGTTATAATAGTATCGGACACCTTAACTAACGGATCAAACATTTAATGCGGTGCTATACATTTGCAAACTAAATACGAATACAAATCGATAATATAATTGAATAATAACAAAGCTTTGATGTGATGTTACGGTGACATCTTTGACACACAGAAACCGTTGTGCATCAAACTGGCAAGCTAGGTATGGGTGCCCCGACCGGGTGTGCTGCTGACGAGTACGAGGTTCGATTCCTCGCTAGCTACTAATTTAAAACAATAATAAACATGAGAAACCGAAACAAAATTAAACACGAAAAAAGTACTAAATACATTAACCTCCGTGAAAATCTTTCACTAGACTTAGGTATGTACCAAGCAAAAGCTGAAGTACAATTGAGTGCAGAGCGTGTTAACACAAAATTATACGAAGTATACAACATAGATGTAGATGAAGTAGATATTGACTTTTACATCGACTCTAAACGCTGCCAATATCAAGGCTTCAGAGAATTATATGAAAAATTATTCGGCGATGATACATTCGTTGACATGGTTAGCAATCTAGGGCAAGACTTCTCTAAGTACGCTTCCGAGAACTGTGTGTACCCTAATGTCGTTGACCTTCCGAAAAAAGATTTAAAAAAGTTATTCCACGATTTGTTAGAAGATATACCTGAAGCTAATTACCTCACGTCTGCCTACGCTGATGACTTCCAATTCTTAAGTGTCGCAAAACTAACATTTCCACACGCTATAGAAGTGTTCGATGCCCCTTATGTTAATAATCTAGACGGTAGATCTTATCCTCACGAAGTAGTTAACTTAGATCTAGTAAAATGATAATTAAAAATAAATATTATGGATATAAAAGAAATATCAGAAAGTGTAGCTGAAGTAACCCTTGAGCTTATTAAAGACAGTATTGACTGGAGAATAGCTGACTTTGATGTTGACGGCGATGATTACGATGCTATACACGCTAAAATACTATTCCGCGCGGTCGAACAAATGTACATGTCTACTAAAAGAACTTATTACGAAGTTGGTTATACTGGTGGAATAGATCCGTTCAAATCCGGAAATGGTGAGGGATCGTTATGAACCCAGGAATATTAACAAACCTAGCGAATAAATAACAATAGTAAATGTCTAGGTAGGACGTTATGGTAACGAAGATAATTTCAAGTGGGTTCGATTCCCGCACGTCCACTAATTTAAAACTAAATATCATGAGTAAAACCAAATTTAACGGGTTAGAAAACCACTTTATTGTAACAGCATTGAGAAGTGCAATCGAAGAAGCGGAAGATAGTGTAAAAGAAGCTGAAGCTAACGGTAAAAGACCTATGTTCGCACCGGGTTACTTCAATACTGTAGGCACAGTGATCATCGAGAAAGTAAATAGTATGACACTTAAAAAATACCAAGACTAATGAGCTATTCACTTAAACAAGTATTAATGGAACGTGACGGTATGACAGGTATAGACGCCGATCTAGAAATAAAAGACCTTAGATACAGAGTTATGCAAGGCGGTGAAAACCCCGAGGTAATACTGTACAATGAGTATAGACTAGAACCTGACTATGTATGGGACTTGTTATAAATTACAAACGTAATACGATACCCTATTGATAATATATATGAATTTAAAAACAAACAATTATGCCTAGATTAACATTATTTGAAAGATTACGCCCCGAGTTAAAAGAAACACTAGATGAACAAGCGCTTAAGTATCAAACAGTTGTGTCATTATATACTATACTCAAAGCACATACATTCTATGAAGACCTAACCATCGAAAACATACGTAGCTTAACTACATTTGCTGATATAAACTCTATGAAGTTATCTACATGGGATTGGCGATACGGCGACGCATTCTTCATCGAAAAAACCGATTCTGAATAATGAGTCACGCTGAACTAAACGAGGCTGCACACGATAAAATATTCGCTAAGCTTACACAATTAACAAGAGAGTTGCGTAAGATAGAGAGTGATATCGAAACCGACACAACGTGCGGCCTTGATTCCGATCAAATGCAAGTGCTATACACTTCAACATACCGTCAAATCGATATATATAATTATATCGCTAAATTAATAGAAACCGATAATAAATAAATAAATTATGAAAACCAAAGAACAATTAGAACAACAGATCAAAGAGTTAAACGCATTAATTGATCAAGCCACAGCCACTAAAGACAATATAAATTCTCAATTATGCGCTGCCCAACAAGAATTAAATGAAGTAAATATGCCTACTATGACCAAATCAATGCGCAATACTATCCGTGACGCGGTTGAACAAGCTATAGCATCCTTTGATTTTGACGACTCGCGTAGCTACGAGTATGACTTTGAAATCGGTTACGACAACCAATTATCCTTATCCGATATAAACTTTGAGAACAAAAGTGATCTAGAAGAAGAGATATGTAGTTACATTGAAGAAAACTTTAAAATCATTGAAGATGCAGAGTAATGAACTACCGGCCTGGTTTAACGGCTTAGTGTACACTGAGGGGGCAATTGTTGAAAACCCCTTCAGTAAAGAAGAATACGAATTGAATGCAATCGAATTATCTATATACGATTTCATTATGGGAACTAACTATTTAATGGAGACGGCTAATAGATCCGTTACACCTGAAATAATAAAGCTCTACAGAAAAGCGCTCGACTGGTTCAGTAGGAACAATGCTGAAGCGTATATGGCGTTGCTTGATTAATTGCAAACAAAATACGATCAATAGTTGATAATATAATAAACTAAAACTAATGACAATGAACCTTTTAACACAAAATTCCAAACTTAAAAAAACGTCTAAAACATTAGGGCTTCGGGTTTTTAACTTCGGTATTCCTGCCTACAAATCTGCTAGCGGGAAACTGACGTGCCCCATGGCTGACAGTTGTGTTAAATTCTGTTATGCCAAGAAAGGAGCCTACATATGGAGTAATGTAAAACCGGCATTCGAAAAGCGTTATGAGTTAAGTAAGACAGATAACTTTGTCGAAGCTATGAACGCTGAAATACGTAAGAAGAAACCTGATTACGTCAGAGTCCATGATAGCGGTGATTATTATTCTACCGCATATCTAAAAAAGTGGATCGAGATTGCTATACACAATCCGAACGTGCGGTTTTACAGTTACACCAATATGGTTGATATGATGTTAAAAGCTTCATTGCCAGATAATTACGATATAATATTTTCCGACTCTGGTAAACAAAAACATTTAATAGATGAAAGAAAACACAGACACACAAAAATATTTTCTAGTAGTGGCGATCTTGTGGATAGCGGCTATGTGGATGCGTCAGCTACTGATCTTATGGCTACGAGATGGTTCAGCAACACTCACAGAGTAGGTTTAATATTCCACTAATGATAAAACAAACTAAATTATGAAGAAAAAACCGCTAACAATAACATTAAAGTATTACAACAAAAAGATATCCACACGATCGAAACGTTCAAACCTAGCAATCGATGAGCTACATGAGCTGTGGTTAGATATAGTTAGGTCTATGGGTTATCACCATACAGTAATAAATGATTTTTACAAAAAATAATTTGCAAACAAAAAACGAACATTAATCGATAATATAATAAACTAAAAACAATTAATTATGTCAAACACTTTAGAATCAATAATGGTTAATTCTAGCGCTATATACAGTGCTGAATACAATAACAACGAGAACACAATGTTAGTGTACTTTAACAACGATAGTATATATAAGTACAATGATGTACCTATCTTTTTCTGGAGAGGGCTATTTGAATCTTCTTCTAAGGGTAAATTTCTAAACAAATTTATATTTAAAAAGTTTAACTACGAAAGATTAGATAACTAATGACTAATAAAGAACTGGAAAAAATAGCAGCTCGTGTTGCTGAGGTAGTCTTAAATAGTCTAGCTGAAAAACAAAAACAATGGGATAAAGAATTCTATGAAGAATTTAACGGTCTTAAATCCGATGCTTACATTGCTCCAGATCCTGAGTTAACTGAAGAACAAAAACTTCTTGCACAATTAAAAACCGTGCAGGAAGTAAAGCTCGCTATGTTAGAACGTGAGCAATACGAGTTTTTATCTGAAGTTGAAGCTGAGATAGCAAGTATAAAGTTTAAACTAGAACAATTAAAAAACAAACCTTAATATGAATATATTTTATTTATCACACTGTCCTCAAAAAGCTGCGCAAGTGCAATACAATAAGCATGTAGTTAAAATGATCTTAGAGACTGCCCAATTGCTTTGTACAGCGCATCACGAGTTAGGTTCTAACATCGATATTCCTTATAAAGCTACGCATAAAAATCATCCGTCAGCTATATGGGTACGATCATCTGCCGAAGCATATATGTGGGCTTACGAACACATGTTAGCTTTAGGCGCTGAATATACTAAACGTTATGGCAAACATCATTTGACTATCGCTAAATGCCGCGATGTGCTATACACTTTGCCTAATGGTATTTCTGACGATGCGTTTATCCAACCTCCTCAGTGTATGCCTGACGAATACAAGTCTGACTGTAGCGTTGATGCTTACTGGAATTATTATGAAAATGAAAAGCACACGGTGCGTAACAGTAACGAACAATTAATAACCAGAAACTAAGTATAGGGTAAAGGAATTTGTACCCTCTAATCATATATTTATTATAATAAATATAGTATGAACCGAATTAAGAACAAACGGCATCGAAACAAAAATGCGACGATTGCCTGTTATTATATAATAGTAAGGAGCTAATGTCACACTTTTTAAGAGATAATACATATTTAATCAAGCACAAAATCGTATATAGACGTGATCCGATAAGTGATAAACCTACAGATATATTTCCTTGGGGTTTTTATTACGAAAACGGCACACGAGAATGCTATACACTGTTTAATTCTAAAGCTAAAATAAATACATATAGAAGCCTTAAATGGCACTTGTATGTGTTATGGTATCTTAATCCTCAATTGGATCAAGAAAGCTTTGAAGCGCTTACTAGATATATATGTAACAAGAAGTGTGGCTTTGTTACTTTTAAAGTTTCAGAACAATTGCTACAGAGTATGGTTTACGATGTTTCACTAATGGATTTGGAAACACCACCTCCTAATAAACTTCGTAAAGTAATATTCAAAGATTCATCCGGTCTTGAAGTGCGACAAAAGCTCGCTATAGTAGGTACATTAGTCGGTAGAACTAAGATATCTGACAACGAAATCTACGATGCAATGATTTTGATTAATCATGATAACGAGAAAATAACTGTAGCAAGGCTATCAAGCGCTTTAGGTTGTTCTACTAGAACTATATACCGTAATATGAGTAATGAACTTAAAAAAGAAAAAGAATTACTAAATCAACAATTATAATAAATAAAAACGCAAACGTAATACGAACACTAAACGATAATATTAAAAAACAAATAATGGCACACGAATTTAATGAATGGATGTTGAAAATAAAGAACATCTACTACGCAGACGATAACTTAATGGCGAAAGCTTTTGAAACACTAGAAAATTATGAAAAAATATAACATACAAAACTATGTAAGATATAAAGAAGACTTAAAAACCTCTATAAATAATCTTGAGGGTAAGTTCTATGATGAATATACTAGAGACGAATTGATAATTAAGTTTATGCCTCTTGTTGAGAACTTAGCTAGAAAGTTTTCTACATCACAGCAAGCTTCTGGAATACTAAGTATCAATGATCTGATACAAGAAGGTAATTCAGGTTTAATAAAAGCGGTAGATAAAATAGATTGGCAAATGATAGAAAAATCTCTTGATGTTGAAAAAACATTAAAGTCTTTTCTATCTAAAAGAATTAAAGGAGCAATCAGACGCGCAATAGATATTAACCGGGGTGATATTAAAATACCAGAGCATAAGCTAAATGAGATACGTAAGAATCCTGAAGACGACAAAATGGTTTCATTATTCTTTAATAGTATATTCTCTAGCTACGATATGAGTCCATCTGATGAAGATAACTACGCTTATCAATTCCCTGATAACTCTGAACCTTATAATATAGATCTTCTTAATGCTTACTTGTTAAGTTTAATGAAAGATAACCTAACCACTAAACAATACGACGTTGTGAGAATGTTCTACGGTTTAGACTGTGACAAAAAGTCTGCAAAAGAAATTGCAGCGCATATCGAATTGAAAGTACCTACTGCAACAGTGATTGTTTCGCAGATAAAAAAGGAAGCTATTGACTATCTTATCGCTAACGTCGACGCGGCGCAAGTGATTGATTATCTTTAGGTTAGGCCTTTAATAAGTAGAATAAATACGTAATAATATAAATAAGAAAACCAATAAACATTATGACTTTAAATAAAAAATTGGCAACTATCCAGACAAAGTTTAAATCTAAGAAATCTAGATACAACTCCTTCGGCAAGTACAACTTCAGATCCGCCGAAGACATCCTTGAAGCAACAAAACCCTTTCTATTAGAGCTAGGAGTAACTGTTACGATTAACGAAAAGTTAATTGCTAGCGATCCATTTCCTATATTGGAATCAACAGCTACAATAAGTGACGGCGATGCAGATCTTGCTATACACGCTACAGCTATTGTTGGTATTGATCTTCAACAAAAAGGTATGCAGATGCCTCAGAAGTTTGGTAGTGCTTCCAGTTATGGAAAGAAGTATGCACTTGGAAACCTATTCCTAATCGATGACACGCAAGATGCAGATCACGGCAAAGCAGAAAAAGCAAAGCCAAAGTTAGAGGGTCAAGCTCTAGTAAAAGCAAAAGAATTCTTAAAAGCAGGAGGAAGTCTGGATGCTATTAAAGGTAAATACGATATACCTGCTGCAACCTTAAAAACCTTATGACAGATAAAGAAAAGAAAGAAGTATTAAAAAGACTTGAAAGTGATGAAGATTACTACGGAGCCTTCGGTAAACAGTATTTAAGTAACTCGGATATAAGATCGCTAATAAAAGATCCTCTTAGTTTTAAAAAGCCTATAGTTGGAAATCCCAACTTAATAAAAGGTGGTTACTTTCATACTTTAGTATTAGAACCGGATAAGTTAGAGCAATATAGAATTATAGAAGCATCTACTAGGAACACAAAAGTGTATAAAGAATTGTCTGGCGGTGAAATGTGTTTGTTGCAAAAAGAAGCAGATGAGCTACAAGTATTAAGAGACAAGTTAATGGCTAACACAGTATGTAGGGATTTGATCCAAGATATTGATGTTGAATATGAAGTGCCTGGTGTATTAGAACTAGGCGGAGAATGGTGGAAGTTAAAGGGTGATATCAAGAATAATACCCAGCAACTAGTAGTAGATTTAAAAACTACATCTAATTTAGATAAGTTTTCTTACTCTGCACGAGAGTACAACTACGACAGCCAAGCTTATATATATTCTACGTATTTCAATATGGATATGGTTTTTATAGCCTGCGACAAGTTAACGGGGAACATAGGATTATTTGATTGTTCTCCACAATTTTTAGAACGAGGTAAAGACAAGGTTGAACAAGCCATCGATCAATACCGATTGTTTTATAAAGACAAGGACTTCGATCCAGCGCAATACTTAGTAACAGATACATTGTAAAACGCAAACGTAATACGAACATCAATCGATAATATATATGAATCAAATAAAAATCTTATTAAATAAAATTATGAAACGAACACAAAACAAAAGAGTATGCAGTGTGACTGGAATTATTACCAGCACTAAGAATTTCTACACAAATCAAACACATGTAAAAGCTGTAGATAACTTAAGAAGAAACACTGGAGCAACCAAAGAACAATTAGCAAGAATGTTTAACCAATTAACAACCTATTAAGAATGGCAAGTATTATTAAAGCGAGTATCAATTTGAATGAAATCCCTAAAGACAAAATTATTGTTGGGAAGAAGGGTAAGTATTTACCAATCACAATTACCTTAAACGATGAAGTAGATCAATTCGGTAATCAAGGACCAGTTATTGTTGACCAAACAAAAGAAGAAAGAGAAAGCAAAGCAGCTAAGACTTATCTTGGGAACGTCAAAGTAGTATGGACCAATGGCGATAATGTTTCAGCAGCCCCTAGAGACGATCAACCTCAGCAACGAGCAGCAGCTCCAGCACCTGCAGATGATTTACCCTTTTAATGCTATACCTATTACCAAGTCTAGGACCAGCAATAGTTCTTACTTAAGGTACTTATTAATTAAAGAAATATTCGAATTAAATTAAATTAAATTAAATGCAAACACTAGAGATCAATGGTTTTGTTATTGACGAGTTCAATCAACATAAGCTTGAAGAGGGTAAAAAGCAGGGCGTATGTCCTGTATGCTCTCACACAAGAAAACCTAAGAATAAGGATGCTAAATGCGCTTCTTATGATTGGGATCGGGGTCTCGGTACTTGTCACAACTGTGATGCAAAATTCCAACTGCATACCTATAAAAGAAAAGGTAAAGCAGAAAAGGTTTACGTAAAACCTGAAACTTACAAGCCAGAAGAACCTGGTACACAAGTCGAGGATTGGTTTCTCACAAGGGGTATTTCCAAACAGACTCTTACTGATTTAAAAGTCAGTGAGGGTCCTGAATGGATGCCACAGACACAAAAGTCCGAGAATGTAATAAAGTTCAACTATTTCATGGGCGGTGAATTAACAAATGTTAAATACCGTGATGGAAGAAAGAACTTTAAATTATATAAGGGTGCTGAGAAAGTATTCTACAATATAGATAGTATAGTTGGATATGAGTACTGTGTTATAGTTGAAGGCGAGATGGACGTGTTAGCGTTACATGAAGCTGGTATTACAAATGCAATATCAGTACCAAACGGAGCAACTCTTAATACTAATAACTTAGACTATTTAGATAGCTGTATCGATTACTTTGACGATAAGGATAAGATTATACTAGCTGTAGATTCAGATGAGGCAGGACAAGCCTTACAAACTGAACTAATAAGAAGATTAGGATCGGAAGTGTGTTATATAACTACTTTTGAAGATTGCAAAGACGCAAATGAATATTTAATTAAACATGGTAAAGATAAACTTACAGCAAGAATCACAGGAGCGAAGCCGGTACCGTTGGAAAATGTTACTACTTTCAGAGACGTCGAAGATGAGGTCACTGACTTTGTTAGGAATGGTTTTAAACCTGGGTTTCAAATCGGGTTACAAAATTTTGATGATATATTTTCAACTTATACCGGTCAATTTATTACTGTCACTGGTATACCTTCTTCCGGTAAGTCTGATTTTGTCGACCAAATGGTTATTGGGTATAATGCAAACTATGGTTGGAAAACAGCTTTTGCTTCGCCGGAGAATGTACCGACGTATCTTCATGCGCACAAACTAATGCGTAAGACTTGGCAAGGTATGCCTACAAAAGCAGATCTTGGAGGAGAGAAATGGAATCAAATAGCCGATCACTGTAATAGTAATTACTTTCATATTGATATGGAAAGATATACGTTAGAATCCGTACTTAAAAAAGCGGCTGAGCTAGTTAAGCGTAAAGGTATTAAGTGTTTAGTTATTGACCCATTTAACAAAGTTAGGGATGTAAATTGTAAGACTGAGGATGTTAATAGATACACTATGGAATACTTAAGTAAGATTGAAATCTTTGCTAAAAAGTACGATGTATTAGTATTTATTGTGGCGCATCCAACTAAAATGTACAAGGACAAAGATGGAAAGATTGAGGAACCTACTATGTATAATATTAAAGGTGGTGGTGAGTGGTATGATGCTTCTTATCACGGTCTATTGGTGCACAGAAATTATGAGGAAAAGACTGTCAAGTGTAAAGTACTTAAGGTCAAGTTCCAAAACCTCGGAGAGAACGGAGCAGAAGCTCATTTCAAATGGGAGCCAAGCTCAGGTTGTTTTATACCTCATGAGCCGTTAAATATGGTTGGAGAGAAAATGCCGTGGGAATAGATGCCTAGCTTATACAAAAAGAAAGCGAAGCCAATGCCTCCATACATTGCTTCAGATAAAGAATTAGAATGGTGGAAATACTGCGTTAGAAATAACATAAGGATAGCTCCTCAAGGTATACTAACTGATTCGGATCACTGGCATATAAGCATTAGCTTAGGACCTTATACTAAAGGCGAGAAACCAAACATATCTCCCTTTAAGTATTGTAGGAAAACAATATGGATTGAATATTATAAAATGTGTAAATATTATTATGACAAATATAGAAGATGAATACGAAGTACTTATGTTGGAAATACTCCACCGAGGAATGGACAAATCAGATAGAACAGGCACTGGGACGAAATCTGTCTTCGGAAGAACAATCAGGCATGATATGTCACTTGGCTTCCCTTTACTCACAAAGAAAAGAATAAGTTTCAACGCTGCAAGAACTGAATTGCTTTGGATATTAAACGGTCGAACTGATTTAAAATATCTTGAAGATAACGGTGTTAAATACTGGAGACCAGATTATGAACGCTCAGGCAGAACTGATGGAACACTAGGCCCTGTGTATGGAAAACAATGGCGCGATTTCTGCTACGTAGATCAGCTTAAAAATCTTGTGTATAGCATCAATACTAATCCTGATTCTAGACGTCTTATGGTTAGCGCGTGGGCTCCACATGAGCTTAATGCGATGGCTTTGCCTCCTTGCCATTACGCTTTTCAGGTTTATATCAACAACGGTGTTATGGATTTGATGTGGCAACAGCGATCTGCAGATGTATTTTTAGGTTTACCATACGATATTGCAATGTATGGTTTGCTATTAGAAATGTTAGCTAAAGGTGCTGGATTGAAAGCTGGTCAATTAATCGGTCAGTTAGGTGATTGTCATTTGTACAATAATCACTTAAAGCAAGCTGAAGTATTTTCATCAAGATCCAAAAGAGCACTACCTAATATAACATTAGAAGAGGGAATTAGAATATCTAAAAAGATGGATGCTAGGGGAGCATTAATAATTCCAGAAAAAAGTGAAATTAAATTAAATAACTACAACCCTTATGCAGCAATAAAAGCAGAATTAAGTGTTGGTAAATAAAAACAAATATGTATTATATATACCACATACCTGGTAAAAAAATAGGAGTTACACGTAATCTTAAAACAAGAGTTACCCTTATGCAAGGATATAAGGAGGGAGAGTATGAAGTTCTTGAACAGTCAACAGATATAGATTATATATCAGACCGTGAAATAGAGCTTCAAAAGTCTTATAACTATAAGCAAGATTTCAATAGCTTTAAAACATTAACTAATCAATTTAATCAAGGAAAAAAAATGGCAATAAATGTAACAGAACAAACAATGACTTTTCCAGTCGCAAAATCAGAATTAAAAGAATACTTAGCTAAAAACACAAATTTAAGAATAGCTATAGATTCTACTAATGTACAGTTAACAGAGCCAATACAAAAATGGATATTAAAAAACAGTAGAACATCTCATTTCAGAAAAACGAGATCTTATGTGTATAACAAGTCTTTACTAAATTTCATAGAGGAAGAAAAGAGCGAGACTTTGTTTAGTAAAAAAGTTAATACTAAAAATAAAGCTAAACCTAATGTATATGATTTAATTAGAGACTGGGCTACTAATAGAGGTATATACGAATCAGGCGACTCTAAAACACAGTACATAAAATTAATGGAAGAAGCTGGTGAGTTAGGAGAAGCGTTATTGAAAAACGATGAGACCGAAGTTATCGATGCTATCGGTGACATGGTTGTCGTATTAACTAATTTAGCTAAGCTTAGAGGTCACAATATAGAAGATTGTGTTGTTTCGGCTTACGATGTTATCAAAAGTAGACAAGGCAAGATGATTAACGGCACGTTTGTAAAACAAGCTTTATAATTGTACAAAAAAGTGCACATTAAGCATATATAATGTACATAATGTATAAAAAAGTATACATAAACCTAATAAATGCATAAATTAATATACAAATCATAATATGGAAAAACAAACAATAGAATTTAGAGATCCAGTTGTAAAACGTGTAGTTAATAAGTTTGTATCAAGATCTGATGTAGGCTTTGCTAAGTACGGCGTAACGCTCCAAGATGATCCCTCAGAAATGTTTGAGTGGCTTAATCATTTACAAGAAGAGCTTATGGATGCTGTGTTGTACTTACAAAAAGCTAAAGAAACTTATACAGATAAACTTCAAGACGAAGAATATGAAAAAGCTATTTAAAAGAAAAAGCGGCAAACGTGGACCAGTAAGAGCAAAGAAGGTATCATTTGATGGTATCGACTTTGCCTCCGGGCTGGAAAAGCACATGTACCAAGCTTTAAAAGAAGCGGGTATAAAATCGAAATACGAAGGAGAAACATTTGTATTGCTACCTGGGTTTCATTTTGATAATAAAGTTTATGAAAGACAAGCTAATGGTAAGGGTGAATACAAAAACAGAGGAGAGAAAAGAATCTTACCTATCAAATATACGCCAGATTTTATTGGTGACGATTTTATAATTGAAACAAAAGGTAGGGCTAATGAATCATTTCCTATGAGATGGAAGTTATTTAAAAGACTAGTCATGAGTCAATTTCCTAATGTAACATTGTATAAACCACAAAATCAGAAAGAATGCCAAGAGACAGTAAGGATAATCCTTTCAAAGCGAAACGGGTAGCTAGACAAAAATACGTTGAACGCCAGATTGATAAGTTTATAAAATGGAGCTGGGAAAAACGAGGTAAAATAAAATATAAAGAATTAGTAAAATTAATGGATTATTATAACATAGAAGTTTATGGAAGAAACTAAAAAACAAAGAGGGTGGAGCTTATCAATAGGCTTTTATCCTGGGGTATTATTAGGGATTAGGAGTTACAAAGAAGAAACGTATACTACACATGTGCTATACATACCTTTAGTAGATTTAGCTTTTGTAATTGATAACTAATGGGATTATTCGATGAGCGCGTAGCGTACAAACCGTTTGAATACCCTAAGTATTATACAGAAGGATGGTTAAAGCAAGCACAAGCTTTTTGGTTACACACCGAAATACCGATGCAAAGTGATATTAAAGATTGGAAAGAAAAACTAAATGAAAAAGAAAAAAACCTTGTTGGGAACATACTTCTTGGATTCGCGCAGACCGAGTGCGCCGTTTCAGACTACTGGACCCAGAACGTCGTATCGTGGTTTCCTAAACACGAAATTCAGCAAATGGCCATGATGTTTGGCTCACAGGAAACTGTACATGCAGTAGCATATAGCTACTTAAACGAAACATTAAAATTAGAAGACTATGAAGCATTTTTGCACGAGCCAGCTACAGCTGCAAGGTTTAATAACTTGGTTGCTTATGATGGGAACAACTCTGTTGGCATTGGCAAATCTCTTGCTGTTTTTAGCGCTTTTGCTGAGGGGGTTAGTTTATATTCTGCTTTTGCTGTTCTCTATTCTTTTCAATTAAGAAACTTATTAAAAGGTATAGGGCAACAAATGAAATGGAGTGTAAGAGACGAATCTTTACACAGTCAAATGGGTTGCACGCTATTTCGCGATATGTGTGAAGAAGATGGCCAATTACTGAATTTATGTCGAGAAGATATAATAAAAGCTGCTGAAGCGATGGTGTTATTAGAATCTAACTATATAGACAAAATGTTTGAGATGGGTGATATCGAAGGTATATCAGCTAATGACTTGAAACATTTTATTAAAAAGAGAACAAATGAAAAACTTGTGGAACTGGGTTATGTCGACTTGGGTAATTACTTTGCTTACGATGAAGGTGCAGCGTCTAATTTGGATTGGTTTTACCATCTCGCTGGAGGTGTTACCCATTCTGACTTTTTTGCAACAAGGTCGACTGACTACTCGAAACCAACAGAAGGTGAAGACTTCGAAGATATGTGGTAACAATAAATAAATAAATAAATTATAAATAATATGTGGAATGAAGATTGGAAAAAAGGTGTCGATTGGCCTGAATGGGGTGACAACGACGTATACAAGAAGACAATATCCGGGGGATATTTATTTGACGGAGAAACACCTAGAGAAGCATACCAAAGAGTCGCTAAAACAGTTGCTCGTAGATTATATAAGCCTGAAATGGCTGACACGTTTTTTGAATACATCTGGAATGGCTGGCTTTGTTTGGCTAGCCCTGTGCTCAGCAACACTGGTACTGACCGCGGTCTTCCTATTAGTTGTTTTGGGATTGATGTAGCAGATAGCATACAGGATATAGGGCAAAAGAATTTAGAGCTAATGTTACTCGCTAAGCACGGCGGTGGAGTAGGTATTGGTATTAATCAAATAAGACCCGCTGGCGCTAAAATCACTGGTAATGGAACATCTGACGGAGTTGTGCCTTTTTGTAAGATATACGATTCAACTATACTTGCCACTAATCAAGGATCTGTCCGAAGAGGAGCTGCATCAATCAATATCAATATTGAACACCCTGATTTTGAAGACTGGCTCGAAATACGTGAGCCTTCCGGAGACGTTAATCGTCAATCGCTCAATGTCCACCAGTGTGCTGTGGTCGGCGATAAGTTCATGCGAAAGATTGAAGCTGGCGATAAAGAAGCAAGAGGGAAATGGTCTAAACTATTGCAGAAGCGAAAAGGAACTGGAGAACCTTACATCCTTTTTAAAGGAAATACAAACAAGAATAATCCACCAGCTTACAGAGAAAACGGATTAAAGGTGCACATGACAAATATATGTAGTGAAATAACACTGCATACAGACGAGAGTCATAGCTTCGTGTGTTGTTTATCAAGTTTAAATTTAGCTAAATATGAAGAATGGAAAGACACTAATCTTATACATGACTCCATCTGGTTTCTTGATGGAGTTATGGAAGAATTTATTCAGAGAGCAAAAGGACTCAGAGGGTTTGAAAATGCAATACGATCAGCTCAGAAAGGTAGGGCTTTGGGCTTGGGAGTTCTCGGATGGCATACGTATCTCCAAGAGAAAGGTATTCCTTTTGAAGGTTTGCTTGCTCAGTTTGAAACTAGGAAGATATTTTCGCAAATTAAAATTGAAAGCGAAAGAGCCTCGAGGTCTCTTGCTGAAATTTACGGCGAGCCTTTGTGGTGTGCTGGTACTGGCTTGCGTAATACTCACTTGCGTGCTGTTGCTCCCACTGTTAGTAATTCGAAGCTTAGCGGTAATGTTTCGGCAGGAATAGAACCTTGGGCAGCAAATGTATTTACAGATCAAAGTGCAAACGGAACTTTCATTAGAAAGAATCCTACGTTAGTTAAAGTATTAGAAAAACATAATTTAAACACAAATGAGATTTGGAGGAAGATCCTGGATGATGACGGTAGTGTTCAGGGTATCGATGCTTTGGATAGTATTACTATGGGCCATGACATACCAGTTAAGGAAGTTTTTAAAACTTTTAAAGAGATTAATCAATTAGAATTAGTTAATCAAGCTGGGCTGCGTCAGGCTTACATAGATCAGTCCGTTAGTTTGAATCTAGCGTTTCCTAAAGAAGCAACGCCAAAGTGGCTTAATACAGTCCATTTTGATGCTTGGAAGAAAGGAGTTAAAACTCTTTACTATATGAGAACTGAAAGCGTTCTACGTGGTGATATTGCACAGCAAGCAATGAATCCTGAATGTGCAGCTTGCGACGGTTAATGCGTATAAAATTAAAAAGGGCTCTCTTAATTGAGGCCCTTTTTTTTATATATCGCAATATTCTTCATTAACATTGAAACAAGGACATGCTTTGGATGAAAATTCATTGTGTCCATGTATTGTTGCACCTGGATGAAGCCGTTTTAATGTTTTTAACAAGTCTAACAAGCTTTCTTTTTGTTCTGGGGTTCTAGTATCTTTAGGATTTAAGTCTTTATCCAAACCCCCTATATAACATATACCTATACTTCTCCTGTTGTGGTTTCTAACATGAGCGCCGGTTTCTTCTATAGGTCTACCGTATTCAATATTACCATTTAAAGATACAACATAATGATAACCTATACCTCTCCAACCTCGCTCTTTGTGCCATTGATCTATAGTAGCTGCACTTATATCTTTTTTTTCTTTAGTTGCTGAGCAGTGAACTATTATTTTGTCTATTTCTCTCATTAAATATAATCGTATTTTAAATTTTTAAATCTACCGTTAAGAGACTCAAATGTTGTGAGCATATCTCTAGGTAGTAAATCAATACCCATTGCCCACATCTCAAAAACAGCTAATAATAATTTATAGTTAGTATTATACGCTTCGTTGCTAAATATAGAGTTTATTCTGTTTTCAAAAGATACCACTACATCATACCTGAACTTTTCAAATAACTGCACAACGTAATTTATATCTTCTGTCCTAATGCCTTTTGAATGCCAATCTGCTTTTATAGCTTTTATATAAAGTTCATGCATGTAGTTTTGCTCGTGATATATATAACTCTTTAAAGCGTTTTTATTCATAGAATCAATGTTTATTTTATTTACCATAGATAACATTCTAACTTTGCATTGTTCCGTTTTATGTCTAGTAAAGTCAGAGCACATACGGGTTTTTGTTTCATCGTATTTTTGGTCAGTAAAGAACTTCATATTATTAACCTCGTTATTTACACGAACCATAGTAGGAAAAACGTCATGATTTTTTAGTGAATTTACTTTAGGTTCTTTAGAAACTCTTTTTTTATTCATTACTTTTTTAAGCGATTTTAGTATATCGCTTTTAAACATAACGCCAAAAAAGCCGGATAATACCATAATAACTAAATAAAAAGGGTTATCAATTTTTTTAATTATTTCTATTAAAAAATCTTCTGATTGTATTATTTGCAAACTCATATATTCTAATATTTAGTAACTCTTCCTTTTGTATTCTTTTCTTTTTGAGCTTTTCTTTTAGATTCGGGAGTAACTTCACTCCAAGTCTTAGGTGTATCTTTAGATACTTTTTTAGTAGGTCTAAAAGTGTTTTCTCCTTTAGTATAATCTTTATTACCCTTAGGAGTCTTCCACTCTTCTTTAAACCATCTATTAAGGTTTTTAAACGGAGAATCTTGTTTATACGCCATGCTACTTAGATTTATTTCCCCAATTAGCAGCACCAACTTTTCTGCATTTAACTAAAGCTCCGCTAGCGTACGCTGATGGCCATTTCTTATATCTGCTTTTTACTTTACTATAGCAAGCGTCTTTACCTTTTTTTAACGGGGTTATAACAGGTCCGCCTGATCCGTCCGCTTTCAAAGTAACTTCTTCATTCGCAGGGTATGTTCTAGCCCCGCCCTTTTCTTTTACTACTGCTGTTATTGGTTTCATATTTATTTATTTATTTATTCCAGCTACCGCGTTTTGTTTTATTCCAGCTACCGCGTTTTACATTGTGCCACCCTTTCTTTTTACTTTTACCGTTCTTTCCGCTTTCTATTAAACCTAAGTCCCATTGACTGTAACCTAACATAAGCGCTATAGATTGCCACATTTTAGTTTCATTATCAAGAGCTACTCTTATGTTATCAGCTTTCTTTACTACTCTATCTAAAGGTAAGTTGAACGCAGCAGATACCACTTGTCCGCCAGCATAAAAAGCAGGATTATCTAAACCAAACCCCGTCATTTTCTCCCTAGTTGTTTTATAACTAAAAGCCCTAGCGGCACTCATTATTTTTCTCATTTTAGAATCTATAGGCGGAGATATACTTAAAGCTCGTTGAGCTGCAACTGTATAGTCAGGTCTATCTTTTTCACTTTGAGAATAAACCTCTGCTCCTATGTTTTTCAAAGTAGAAGCTATAGCACCATACACTCCTAATCCACGCAATATAGAATCTAACATTGAGTTAGCTACTCTAATGTTTTTATTTTCTTTTGCATCTTCGTCATCATCAAAAGCTATAGCAAATAAAGCCGCTTGTAAGCTAGAGAATATTATGTTTTGTACTGCTGTATAATATATAATCTTAGTTATATTTGTTTTAGCATCCCCACGTCCGTTTTTAAGATCCAAGAAGGCTTTCTTAGATAATCTCATGTATTGCATAGGTGTGTTTGCAAAAGCTAATACAATACGTCCTAATGGGCTTGCTTGCTGTTGTGATATTCTGTCAGGTCTAGAAGATTGTTGTGTCTCCTCCGCTATCTCTTGAAAATCTAAAAACGCTTTATCTTTAGCATCTGCTTCGGTCATACCTTCCTGCATATAACCTTTGATTCTGTTTCTTATAAAAGAGGCACCACCCATTGCTATTGCAAAACTATCCGCTATTTGAGTAGGTAAGAATCCAGCTTTTAATAAAGAAGCAAAAACCGCTTTTGATTTATTAGTGGCTGTTTCCGCTGCATTCGCAATATCATCAGCGTTGACATCATTCTTTAATCCGGATCTTCTTTGTTTTAGGAAATCAGAGTTAAATAACATTGAAAAATCTGACCAAAATTGTTTTTGATTAGCAAATGCTTTAGCAGCCTGTATAGGATTATTATCATGCCAATTTATAAAGTTGACAATTGACAATGTTTGTAATAAAGCTGACCTAGTGTTAAAGAACATTATAGTACCTACAGCATCATTAACCCAGTTCATAAATCTATTGGTAAGCTTATTAGCACCAGATGGCCTGTTACGTCCAGTCTTCATTCGGTAAAGCATGTCTTGTAATGCTTCAATATAATTGTCTCCGAAAGATGCTCTTAACTTGTTTAGGTTTTCCTTCGAAAATATAACATCCGCATTATCTTGCCATTCTTTTAAAAATTCAGCTCTCTTTTCAGTGTTAACCATATTGATAGCATCTGTTGTAATAGTACCTGCTAACCAATCGTTTTGAGGTTCAGGATATCCATTTAAAACAGAGTCCATTTGTTCTGCAAAGTCCTTAAGTTTTGGGTTGCTATTAACAATATCCACCAATTCTTTTTGATCAATTGCTGTTAAACCTGATATTTCATATCCATTTTTAGTCCATAAATAAACTCTTACTGCAACTTCATTAGTAAAGCCTGTACTATTTTCTTTACTTAGCCCGGCTGGTATATTTTTTATACTCTTTTTTAACTGATTTACAATAGCTGTTGCGTTCTGCTTATAGCTTTCAAATTCTCTAATACCTCTTGCAAATGGATCGAACAAAGCTTCTTTGAACCATGCTTGATGTTTCTCGCCTTCTTTACCTTTACCTGTTAAGTTGTACATTAAGCCAGCAAAATCATCTGCTGATGGAGCAATAAAGAATTTAAATCTACCTTTCTTTTTACCAAGAACCTTACCTTTAGCGTCTGAAATTATTCGCTTAGAATCAATACCTGTAGTGTCTTCTATTATATTGTTAAACTCTTTGTTTAAGCTTTTAGAAAACTGAATTTTTGCCTGATGAACTTTTGATTTTACATCTGCTTGCTCAAGTACTTCTTGTACGGCTTTTACGTTTTTATAAGCGTCGTCTGCGAAATAGAAGTCATTATAACCTTCCGCTACTTTAGATACAACCCACTTAGCTTTAGCTATAGCTGTTCCGTCACCTAAACCAAATATATTATCTAGTTTGATGTCAAGGCCAATACCTTCTAGAAACTCATGTATAGCATACTTTGAATCGGCTGGTCTAGCTGTTAGAATATAAACGTTGTCGTTACCAAATTTTTTATTACGAGCAACAGCTTTGTCAAACATAGGCCCTTTAGCTCCATTCATAACCTTACTAAATTCACTAAAGTCAAAAGTAGCTCCTTTTGCAGCCAGTTCGTCTGCTTGCAAAGCAAACTCAGTGGCGTTGATTTTACTTGGCTCTTTTATTATAGATTTGTCTATTATAGCAATACTTTCAGTGCCTTTGCTAGATATTTGAGATCCGTCTTCGTATTTAAAACCTCCATAACCATTTTTCTTTAAAGACTCTTTAACTTTATCAATATTTTTTTTACCTATAAAGAAATCTTCAAACCTAGGATCTATCATTTCGTAAAGCAAACCTTCATCTGTAGCTATACCTAACTCCTCCATTATAGCTATAACGTTTTCTTCAGTTGCTATCTTGTTATTGTTTACAGTAATTGGCTTTACCTCACCTCTACTGCTATTGGCATATTCTTGTGCTTCTTTAATTTCTGTTGCTAAAAATATAAGGCCCGTACGCTTACCTAGCTCACTGAAGCTTTTTGGACTGCCGTTATACACTATGCTCTCACCAGGCATTGTGTATAACACATTACTTTTCGTAGTAGCTAAGGTGTCATCAAAATCCCACACACTAATACCTTTAACAGGAGCGTCTACCCTATTAGCCATAGCTTTGGCTTCATTAACCGTCTTGCTAAACGATATGGCAAACGTATCAGAGTCTTTGTTTGTGGCAGTCGTTGATTTAGGTAATTGTACTATTCTTAAATCTTTATTTTCTTTTAAAGCCTCCTTGTAGAAAGCGTCTGTTACAGTGCTATCGCCTATTTTGGTTTTTTGATTTTTATTCTTTTCTTTAGCTAAGCTTTTAGGTATTAAAGATGCGTCTACTTTAAATGATATAGGTCCATCATCTAATATTTGGCCAAGTATATTAGGCAAGGTAGATCTCATTGAATCGTTGTGCTCAAAATAATAATCTACACTTTCGTTCTTATTATATATTATACTAGTTATAGAAGCTAAAGATCTCCAACCGTTAACAGTATTATTAGTAGCTAACAACATATTAACAACAGCTGACTTAGCTTGGCTTTTATTATTAGAATTTTTAACAAAATCCCTTAAAAGACTTATATATAATTCAGCTATTTTTGCGTTTAATTCATTATTCTTGCTTAAGTGAGCTAATACTTCTTTAGCTGTACTTTCTGAGACTATAGGAGCTAATTCAGTTTTTGCTACCGCAATTCTACCATAGTGTAAATTAGGCGTTAATTTACCTAAATTTGCTTTTTTAATTAATTTGTTTACTTTTTGTAGTAGTTTTTTAGTAGTTTCAGAGTAATTAGAGTCTCCTTTTTTATCAAGAAGCTTATTTTTGTACTCGGCAGTCCCTTTTTCAAAAATACTTTTAAGTCGCTTTTTATCTGTTATTACTTCTCCGCTTTCTTTGTCGATTGCTTTTTTGTAATCAAATCTATAAAAGTCATAATAAGATCCATCTTCTCTATATACAAAGCCAAGCATAGCTGCTGTTAGCCCTCTGAATTTGGTTATAGAAGGAGGTAAGAAACTCATAAACTTTTCCCTTTGTTTATAATAATTTTCTAATCTGTCTATATAAAACTTCTGCTTACCTTTGCTGGAATCTTTTAGTGAAATGTCTTTATAGTCAAGACCTGCTATAGAAGCCAATTGATCAGAAGCTGTTTGATCGCTAATGCTAAACTGTATAATGTCAAATCCTGATTCCTCTCCGCTGTATCTGTCTAGTTTGGATTCTAGGTTAGACAACTGAGCATCAATCATTATATTTTCAATAACATCCATAGACTCAGCAGGAGCTAATTCTTGTATTGATTTTAATTCACTTAAGTTTTCAGGTGTTGCGTAGTCTGCAATAACTTGCTTAGCTACAGGCTCAAGTATTTCTCTAAATAACTGCTTTTGCCTTTCTAGTATAGTTGATTTTTTACCCTTTACAAAATAAGTTAAAAAAGTTTTCTTATCAATTGGTTTAATTCTAAAAACAGGATTACCCTCTGCTGTTAGTTCTCTACCGACTTTTTCGGTTGGGAATAACTTACCATAGCTCTTCTTAATGCTTTTAATTGGTAAAGCTTTAGTTATTATGTCAAAAGTTTTTGGATCGTTTAAGAAGTCTATATAAGCTCCAGGGATAACTGTTTCGCCATTACTTTCGCCTATTGCTCCTAGCTTTTTAGATAATTTCTTAAACAGCTGCTTATTAACATAGTTTTCTAGCCAGGAAACAATATACGTTTCTCTACCTTTTTTTATACTAACAGTTTCTGATAAAGTACCTTTTTGGGTTCTTACTCTTATTTCTTTTTCTAAATCTTTTGCGATGTCTTCAGTTAGAGCATTGTCAACAACGTCCAGTTCATCAAAAGTAGCTTGCCCTCTTTCTACCGTACCACTTCTATCAATGCTTTGTGTATCTTCTGTAGCTACAACTCCTTTAGCATCCGCTATATCTGTTGCAAATGCGGTATTAGCGTCTTTGAACATTAACGACTGCCTAGTTTGTACTATCTTTTTTACGTAACCAGCTAAATCTTTATTTAACGCAGGGTTGTATGTACGTATCGCACTACTTACTTCAGTTCTTAATATAGATAAAGCGTCTTGAAACTCTAGAGCCTCTGTGGCAAACTGCTTGAATTTTTGTTGAACAATAGTGTTTATATAACCTTCAAACATAGGTATAAGCTTTCTCTCTAAAGAAGTTGGTAATGGCTTGCTAGCTTTATACTCTGTTCTTTCAACACCCTCCATGCCTTCTTCATAAGTATTCATTATCTTTTTAGACAATGGATCTCTAGGTCCTAAATCAGTGGTTCTTGTAGGTTTTTCAGGTCTTCTAATTTTTTCTTTAGGTTTAACCTCTTTTTTAAGCTCAGGTACAACTGTTGGCGGAGCTTTTGCTGCTGCTTCAGCTTCATCTAATTCCTTTTCAGCTTTCTCGATGTTATCTAAATAGTTGGGGTCATTAGGATCCGCATCCATAGCTTCATCTAAAGCTGCTTCTGCTTCAGTTATAGTTTTAGAGAACTGATCTTCATTACTTACCGCTTCTGCTTCGGAAACTTTTACCCCTGTTTCTTTTTCTCTTTTAGTTATAGCTTCTGTTGTTTTTTCAGAAAGCTTACCTGATTTTATACTTTCAGAATAAGATTTCATAAAATTATAAACACCTCTTCCACTTACGAAATCTATATTGTCAAATCCTTTGTCAATAAATGTTTTGGTTACCCAATCTTTTATTTTACCAAAAGCATTTCTTTCAAAATTTATACGATTTTTAACTAAACCTTCAGAAAAAACAGTAAGATACTCGTTATAATATTCCTGAGTACCTTCTACTTTACCTTGTTTTTTAAGCTCTTTCTTTACCCAAGTAGCTTGCTCGTTACTTAGCGCTTTTTCGAAACCTTGCACTATGCTTTTTTGAGCTTTTGCGTCTCCTACTAAAGCACTTAATATAGGGTGAAGTACCTCGTGGCTACCCACTCCTACAGCCCCCATTTTTTTTGATTGCTTAGAATTTATTAGTATACCTCCTTTACCTACAAAAACCCCGTTGGATCCTTTAAGGCTTCTTTTTACATCGCCTCTTGTTATGCCAGGCGTCTCTTTTACTCTTTTTTCATATACAGCGTCAATATACTCTTCAAAAGTTTTATAATTTTGACTATTAGCAATAGCTTGTTCATACGCTGAATCATTATTAAGTATCTGAAGGCCTTCGCTGATGTTTAATTGGGCGGCTGCGGCTTTAGTGAACGCCATATTTTCTCCAAAGTTTTCTTTTAAAACTCTATCAAAAATAGTTTGATTTTCACTTACTAAATTGTTTATATCGTTCTCTACGTCTTGAGAATTTTTACCTTCATTTAAAATATTTATTTTGTCAACGTTTTTTGCATAATCCATTAAATCCTTACCCTGAAGATTATCTAAAACCATTTGGTTTTTAATAGAGATGGTTTGGAATTTTTTCTTTAAATCATTATTTAACCCTTGTAGAACGTCGGCTTTCTTTTGATTACCTTCTTCTTTAGCTAATTTTATTTGATTATTTTTTTCTACAATTTTTTTAAACAATTCTTTTTGGGCTTCTCTTTCACTAGCAGGCATTAACAAAAACTCAGCTCTAGCTTTTAAAGTAGCGTTACCTCGGGTGGCTGAAGAAATACCAGCAATTCCACCCCCAGAAAAACCGCCTATTATACCTTCATCAATGATTTCAAAAGCATCTTTTATTATTTTGCTTTTTGAATTCTCATAAACTTCCGATATATTCTTAGAGTCACCTAACCAAAGTTCATCGTTTATTTTTGTGGCTATACTTTGCCCCATTTCAGTAAGGCTTTCTTTACCTCCAATGCCTATTACATCTAGTATTTTTCTACCAATACCTTTGTTCATTTCGCCTAATGCTTTTTCCGCATTTCCTTTAAAGTTTTTACTGTTTAAAAGACCTTTTGCTCTAAACATTCTTCGGCTAATAAGAGAATCTATCATTTCAATTCCTCCAGTAGTAGCAGAGTTACCTGCTATTTTCCATAATTCTTTGTCTGGATTTTTTGAATATTCCTCTACAAACTTATCGTTTGATATAGATATACCTAAAGCGGCAGCTGTGTAAGGGTTTAAAGCAGCTAAAGTATAAGGCGCGCTAGTTAAAGCTCCCGAAAGTATTCTACCTCCAACTTCTCCCCAATCTGCTTTACTCCCCTTTAATATTTCTTCTGAAATAGTATTATCATGAACGGTTATGTACTCGTTTAGCTTTTCAGTAATCTTACTTACTCCTTTCCTTGTAAACTGAGGGGATGTAAGAGCGATTATGTTGTCTAAGTATTCATTAGTAGCTTTAGCTGACCTCGCTATCATTTCTTTCTCTTCCTTAGTAGCTGATCTACCTTTATCTAAGTAGTTAGACGCCTCCATCAAAGTAGTAATTACTGCCTCCCTACCGTCAACAACTAAATCGTCTACTACTATTTTTGCAATAGTATTAAGTGATCCAGGTATGCCTTCAAGTGTATTTGCAAAGAATCCTTTAGGGTTTTCTTTTAAACCTCTTGCTATAGAATACATTTTACTTGGATTGTCAGGCGCTGCTTCGTTGTAATATGAATCTTTTACAGCTTTTGACGAGTCTACACCACCTTGAATTGCAACCTCTATCATTTCATAAATAGGCGACATTTTTTTAATTAAGCCGTAAGTTTTACTTAGAAAATCCGATGAACCATTTTCCGATTTGGATCCCGTATCTTCTTGGCTTGACTCCACAGCTGGATCCGCACTTGCAGAGTCGTTTGTCTTTACTGGTAAAACGTTACCTTGCCAAGTACTGAATTCACTTTCAGTATATCCTTTATCTTTTAGATAGCCATGTACATTTTTCTGTATATCCTCGCTGCCTTCAACATTTGTTTTCCATGCTCCAAAGTCTGAATCAGTTTTACCTGTAGAAGATAACTCGTTCCAAATATTTTTTAATATATCGTCTGCCATAAAATTTGATTTAACCGAAGTTACTAGTATTTTTTTCTGTATTTTTTTCTTTATCTTTAGAGCTATTGCCTTGAGAACCTGAGGCTTGTTTACCGTATAAATCTATGTAGTAATTTTTTGCTTTAGCGGATAAGTCTGAATTGTTTATGTAAAATTCGAACATTGACTTAGGATCGCTGGTGTTCACAGTTATACCACGTGCATCTTCTCTAGGATCTTTAGAAGGATTGGTTATATACATGCTAAAATTACCAAACTGTTCTACAAACTGCTTTCTAAGCTCTGGGCTATCTTCCTCATCTTTACCAACCATAAACTTTTCATACAATTGCCCTTTTGTTACGTATATCTTTGTAGAGGTAGGATCAATTGAGTTTATTATATTTGCCATTTGATCAGCCGCAACTGCCCCATCCATTTGAGAAAACTGCAAAGCTTTATCTGCAATATGCCCAGACACGTTTATTTCGTCTTTTAATGCTCCACTAAAACCACCGCTGCCGTTTCTGCTAGATGGTCTTTTGTCCCTAGCTCCTTGAGCTGCTGTGTCGGTTAATATGTTCATATAGTTGTCCAGTACTGCTTGCCTTAAATCATCGTCATTACCAGGAGCGAATAGCTCAGGGTCTGATAAACCCAGTCCTCCTTGCACTACAAAATCATCTTGAGCCATAGATAATAAAGTTTTCCTACCGCCCTTTGTTAGTAAATTGTTTAATTGCTGGCGCACCATATTCCTTCTAGCTCCTGTTAGCGATGACCCTGCGTTGTATAAGTTTTTGTTTAGTTTCAATACCTCGTCTGCGGTAGCAAAATCCTTTAAAAAAGGCTTAGGCATCTGATTGTATGGATCGTAAGTTTCTTTTCCTTCGTTCCAAAAAACAAGACTACCTCCTTGCCCAACACCTAATGAAGCTTGGTCTGTATAAAGCTTAGAAGCTTCGTCCAATGTGTTAATCTCGTTTCCGTTAGATATTAAGCTATTGTCAAAATCTTTTAGATAAGAAGCTTTATCTTGTTTATACGAGCCTACTTGTGTAGCTAAATTCTTAAATGATTGAGATATGCCGTTTATTTTAGTCCTAAGTTCCATGTATTGTGGATCAGTTGGATCTTCTATTTTAGCTAATTGACTTGCTGCGTCAGCATACTCGGATCTTTGTTCTACTAAATAGTTTGTAATTGCCTGTTGTTGAGTTGAAGTAAGCTCAGTTATATCAACATTAGTATCTAAAGCATCGATATAGCCGGCTGTTTTAGCATTTATAGCGTTTTTCTTCGCTTGAGCTTGTTGCATCAATAATTTAGTATTAGCAAATCCCTCTGCGAAACCTTCTTGTAGACTTTCATCCCAGGTTTTTGCAGGAGGAGCGCTAACTAATGCACTGCCTTGTACTAATTGTTTATTCATATTATTATATTATTTAAAAACGTGATTGGCCTCCATTATCTGCTCCGCTCATATACTCGCCAAACTTAGTTGATTTACCGATTGCGCCACTAGCAAAACCTCCAAGAACACCAGAAGCAAGACCACCAATACCTTTAAGAATTTTACTTCTACCAGCCTCATATTCTGCTGTTTTATTAGCTAAATCGGTTTGAGCCATACCGAACATCGTTTCTACTTTATCCTTTTCAGCTGCTCTAGACATCTGTTCACCTCTTGCCTCATACAACTGCAGGTTACCAGCTTGTTGTCTTTCCGCTACTTGGTTCTGTCTTTCTTGTCGACCTAAATCCGCAGAAGCTCTTTGTAGATTTTGCGATTGTTGTCCAGCTAAAGATTGAGCTAAAGCTGCAATACCAGATCCACCAGCAGCGCCTTGCATTTGACCCATTATATTAGATAAACCCTGTTGCTCTTGCTGCGCTTGAAAATTAGCAGCTTGTTGATTAACAGTAAGGTCCTCCATAGTATTCTCCATGTTGGCATATATATTAGACGTATCTAAGCCTTCGTATTGTGCTTTTCTACGATCATGCTCTGCTTGTGCCGCACGCATTTCTCTTTTTCTCTTGCCTCCGCCTATTAAACCACCGGCTATGCCTATACCGGCGTTCAGTAATCCTGATATCATATCTATATGGTTTATATATTATTATTACATATTATTTACTACTTACAACAATATCAGACCCCACAGAGAATAATTCAGCGTAATCAGTAGAATTGTTTTTAAATTGTATCTCAGCATAGTAACCTTTTAAGCCACTAGTATTCACGCTAGCCGTTTTACTAAACAGTATAAAGCTAGTTAGAGTAGGTCTTGGTGTATTTGGATCTATTTCTGTAGTTACAGAATTTAAAGCTCTGTCAACCTCTGTAATTAGCCCCATAACTTGTATATCAGTACCGTTGACATCATTACTGTAATAAGAAGTGTCTCCTACTTGTATAGATACATTTAAAGGGTTTGGGAAAGTTAATGTTATTTGATCCATTTAATTATTTTTATATTTATTCTTTGACTATGTACATGTTACACTGCTAACAACAACTCCTTCTACAACTTCGTAAGCTGTACTACCTGATATATAGAATTGAGGCGTAGTTGTAGGGTTTAAAGGGTTAGCTCCATTCTCGTCTGAAAAAACAAAATTGTAAAGACCAGGGACAGTATTGCTATCACCTTGATTTCTGGCAAAATACATAGGTGTAGTTTGAGTGGCTTGACATAAGTTTGTTGCTCCTGGAGCGGAAGCTAAAACACTCGGTAATGCAACCGGGCAATTAACCTCTACATTCCACCCAGTAGCACAATGACCTAATACTTGTATGCTAACCGTACCAACCGCTTGACTAGTTTTAGGGATAACTAAAGTATTCCACATACTAGTTCCTCCTCCTTGATAATCCCCTGCTTGTATTGTTATGTTTTGTTGTGTATTTGTGTTATTCCAAGCCCCGTTTAAAATTCCATTAAAAAAATCATAAGAGGTTGTATTTGGGTACGAAGAAGGCATACAAGAGTCAGAAGGGTTACCTAATATGGTAAAAGAATCTGAAAAACCACTTGTTGTTTGTATTCTACCGGAGGTATTATTTGTTACTGTATTGTAATATGCTCCATCATGCTCTACTCTTATCCCGTCAGGTACGCTTACAGGGTTAAAGTACACAATAACCGCTCCTATATCTGAAGCAGTGGTCCCTGCGTCAAAATCTAAATTATAGTAACCTTGACTCCCGCTAGGAATACTGGTAACGCTCCCGCACGTTTGCGGTGGAGGCGGACACGCCGGGCAAACTGTTTCCGCGCCTAATATACCGGATAATTGTTGTCTGTAATTTGACATGATTATTTATTTATTAATTTATTAATTAGCAAGTTCCCCCTGTGGTAACAGATATGTTTCCATCAGCCGACACTGAGTTAGCTTGTGCACAAATAGAAGTACTCTCAAACCCACCTAGAATATCCGAAACAAATCCACCTGAAGTGTTAGTATAACTATAGTACGCATCAGATTGCGATCCGTTTTGAAGCGTATATGATACACCTGAAGGAGGTGTTGTACATTGTGCTATAGAAACAACAACGCCTTGATTAACCCCGTAAGCGGTTAATGATGATATGTAATACATCGTTGTTGTTGTGTTGTTTAAGATCGTTCCGTTTTGGTCAGAAAAAACAGCGTCGCCAATCAACGGAGATTGATTTGTTGCTGGAGGTACTACTTGAAAATATAAAGGTGTCACTTGAGGCGATGAACAATTACCTGTAGTGTTTCCTACCGATGTATTGAAAGCGGTTAAAGATGATGGGGTACATGATATACCTGCATCGTCGCTGTAATATCCATCAGCAGCTTTAGTTTGAAGCGTAGCGTCCGCATACAAATCACCTGTTACACTAGCTAAATCAGATACATTTCCTGATACAAATACCGTACGAGATTCCGAAGTACCGCAGCATAAATCTGCTTCTGTTAAAGCATAACATAATGTTAATTCTGTGTATGAAAATAAAAAGTCATCAAGATTAAGTTCGCTTAATAAAGACTGAGTCCCTACTGTGCTAATATTTGTTTCTAAATCTATTACCAAAGTTTTAGGATCTGACGAGTTATCTACTGCTATAGATAATGGACTTTGCACTGTTTGATCAGTCTCGGGAGGATCTAAATCTTGGTTGCTCCAATCGGTATTAATAGGAGTTGTATCAAATATAAAATCTGAACTACTAGCTGGCTTAGAAGCCGACACACTATAAAGAGTAAGCCCTGGAGATGCCGTAGGATTAAATGACTTATCGTCTGGAGCGCTCACTGTTATATTCGGGTCAGTAGTAGTTAAAGCAAAACTAACTTCTTGTGAAGCATATTGGTATAACTGCCAAACAGATGGCTGCCCTGTTAAACAAGGTATATAAGGGAAAGATGTACAAAAAGTACTTGCTAAATCTCCGGTTAATATAAACGTATAATCCACATCAACCAATGACGCTGGAAAAATTATATCTTCTGTAACTGATCCAGTACTATCTATTGTCCCTGAAAATTGCCCAATTGTTGTTCCACCTATACTTTCTATAACTTCCAATTGCCAAGCTGCTCCGGTTATCCCATATATTGTAATAGGTCTAGTTTCTCCAGATATAAGCAAGAAAGAAGAACTTATAGAATAAGATTGTATCTCTATAGTTGGATTATATAGCTCTTCAGCATCCGCTGTAATTACTATACTGTCGCCTGTTACAGAGTAATCTGGAAACTCATAATCCACAGTAAAAGTGATCGCTGTTATATTACCGTTAAGGTCAACACCTATAGATTGTGAAATTGAATAGTTACTTAATGAACCAATAACTAAAGAAGCAGTAGGTGCTGTTGGAAAATAATATCCATTGTCAGCTATTATTGTTTGTGTAAATACATTTTTAGATGAACCAAAAGAACCTGATTCCGAATAAGGAATAATTTGAGGCGATGGAACAGAATTAGTTGTTGTAATGTCAACACTTCCTTGAACTGTAAACTGCTCTTCAACCGCAAATCCTTGTATACATAATGAAAAATCAATATCATTACTAGGCATTATGGTTCCATTGGTAAAATCAAAATTGAATCTTAAATTTAAGCCATCTTGATTTAACGAATAGTTAGTAATTTCTGCTGGAACATTTGAAACAGTAAAATTATTAACATCTACAGTATATCCAGTATTTGGTATAACAAGTAGAAAATGACTGCCTGAATTACCTAAGTCGTTTCCTGCGGACTCGATGAAGTTAACTTCGGAAATAGAATAATTTTGAAATTGAGTGCTCATATATTATTTATTATTACGTGTAACCCACTATGGGCAAGTGCCCCAAACAGGTTTGTTAGCGCTAGTTAAAGGAGCATTTAAACTAAATTCAGTTGGTTCTGAGGTAATATTTGTAACGCACCAGCCAGAAATATCCTGATTGAAACTTAAAGCGTTTCTAAACATTCGATCCATATTAGTTACATTATCCACATCCCAAGATCCGAGCGGGTTGTTAAAGTCGTTGGCTCCATTAAACATCCAACTCATGTCCGTAACACTACTCACATCCCAAGCACTAATATCTTTGTTAAAGTCACCAGCAACATTAAACATAAAAGCCATATCTTCCACTTTGCTCACGTCCCAAGAGTGTAAAGTTTTATTGAAGTCATACGCTCCATTAAACATACCTCTCATAGACTCAACGGAACTTGTGTCCCAAGAGTTTAAATTTTTATCAAATCTGTAAGCATTTGAAAACATATTAGCCATACTTTCCACCTTGCCAACGTCCCAAGTATTGAGGTTTTTATTAAAGATATTGGCGTATGAAAACATACCTTGCATATTTTCTACGTTGCTAGTGTTCCAAGCACTAATATCCTGATTAAAAGCATCTGCTCCACTAAACATAAAATCCATTCTAGTTACAGTAGCCACGTCCCAAGAACCAATGTTTTGATTGAAATTTGGTGCGTCAGAGAACATTGATTGCATATTAGCTACATCACCTACGTCCCAAGTGCTAATGTCTCCATTGAAATTAGACGCTCGTTGAAACATAGAATCCATATCAGTAACACTACTCACATCCCAGGAACTTAAATCTTGATTGAAACTGTCAGCCTCATAAAACATACTACTCATATCAATAGCACTGCTTGTGTCCCAAGAACTTAAATCTTGATTGAAAGCAGCAGCACCATAAAACATACCATGCATATCAGTTACATTACTCACATCCCAACCGCTAATGTTTCCATTGAAAGTTGTGTTAAGTCGGAATGCAAATCTCATAATTGTCACCCTACTAACATCCCAAGTTGACATCAGCCCAAACACTGGGACACTACCACCATTAATCGGATCTGCTAAGAGCGACTCTCCTACTAACTGGTAAAAATTATCATCTGTAATAAAATAGCACTCTGAATCTTGAAGCGTGCTTACATTCACATTAAATTCCGAAGTATCAGGACCTGTTATACTAGAAGCTCTACCGATACCTTGTACATTAAATTCTTTGGAATCCACATTATTATCGCAATCATCCACAAAAAACGTAGGTAATCCTTTTATGTAATTATAGTATTTACCTTCTTTATTTACAAACTCTTTAATCTCTCCTTCTTGCAAGTCTGTCACTATAGAATTAGTGTACCAACCTTCAGTTGTTGATACTTCTGTAGGTATTAATTGTTGAGCTTGTAATTGAGCTAAAGATAAGTGCTTATCACCTGTTGCTGTAGTTTTGTATATGTATCTACGAGAGTCTGTACCGTTATAATTAATAGTTCTAAAATCCTTTACAGCTACAGAGCTTTCGTTAAAAATATCAGTAAAAGAACTTTCATAGTAAGGACCTAAGCTTACATGCGCTGGACCTTTACCGAAGAAGTTATTATACGATGTGTTCGAGTTCATCTCCCAAATCTTACCAGATTTAAAAGTATAGTAAACATTGTTTAAGCTAATACCACTTTCAGGTATATAAGCTTTCCTCGATGTCCAACCATTTAGAGAATCTTTAAAAGACACTGTAGTTGAATACGTAGGATATTCGTTAATAAAAGCTCCGCACTCGGGATCTTTATTAAGCCTATCTGTTTTACCAGCTCCTAATGTTTGTTGCCAATAAGGAGTAAGAGTATTTAGAGTTACATTGTAATTACTAGCATTAATGTCCCAAGATCCGATTATTTTATTGTTAACAGGTAAGTTGTCTTGAAAAAAGCCACTCATACCGTATTCTGAAATAGGTGTTATTCCATCGTTAGATAACCTTATGACAGCTCCTCTGTTTGAATCTACAAAATACATTCTAAATCCGAACTGAGCAAATGACTCTGGGTTTGTACCAATACCGTATTCTCCTTGATATGTTATTGTTTGCCCAAGAACAGCTCTGTTAGATGTTACATTAGCACTACCGTCAGCGTTAAATAAAGCATCCTTATTAGCTAGAATCTTCATTGACTTGTTTTCGCACAATGTAATTAAATCAGTGTCTCTAGCGTGCAATTTTTGAATTGAACCATATTCTGGATTAACGTCTTTTGTTATATTTTCTGCTTGAATAAATTGATTTAAACCATTAACGCCTGATGTTGAATTAAATATTTGTGAAAATATCAAACCATTAGACCTTGTTTCTTGTTCATAAGGTTCATCTAAAGTAGCAGAAGCTTTAACACCGCTAGACATAGTAGGAGCATTGTAGTCATCTCTAATTCTGTCAGACTCCACTCCGTTACCAAATGAATAACAATTAAACCAGTCCAACGTATGTATATTCCCATGCTCACTCATAGGATAGTTTCCTGCTATTTCGTAATAAATATCCAGTTCAGTTGCTTCCTTAGGCTCTGTTTCAAAAACAGCCGGATTGGTAGTTGTAAAATCACTGTTACTTAAATCTGGCGCAACGAATTCAATTCCCACATAGGAATCAGCCCAGTCATTGTTACTTGTATCGCTATATTTTATAATCCCGTCAGACGCTGTTACCGGATCCCAAGTCAATCCACTAAAGCCGTCGTCGTTTTGAACAAAATCAATAGACCATCTTACATACTGATTTAATTCATCATTAAAAGATCCACCTCCTGAACACTTGTAACAAGTACCCAATTGTACGTCTACACTTGTTATCCTATAAATAGTACCATCCGGGTCTTTTATTCCATTCCCGGCATCTATAAATCTAAACAAAGAGCCTACTGAACCTAATTGAGATACTAAAGCTGGCCTTGACTGGTAGATCCCGCCTTTAGTTTTTCCTCTTCCCCAGCTTGCTATATAACCTATATCCATGCTTCCGCTTGAAATACCTTGCCCATATCTGTTATTTAAGCCCTTGCCACAATTCGTTGCCGCTTTATCTATAAACATTCTACTTCTACCGCCCTGCGCATCGCTATAAGGCCACCGATTTCTCCACCAATTTCTAGTTGTATATTTTCCATCTACATAGTAGGCAGGTTGAAAAGCTTTTCTTACATAGTTTTTGGAATCTGTAGAACTAGCAGCGAGTACTTTTTCTCTTAAAGAAGCATCTTCATTTACTTTAACAAAAAATCTACCAGTAAATTCCGCTTTGTTTAAAGTTTCAGTTCTTGTTAACTCTAATGATAAACCTGGGACTGTGCCTCCGGAGCCGTCTGGATTAACGGTTGTAAAAAACATATCCTCTTCAAATGGTTTCGAAGACACTATTCTTACATATTCATTATTACCTCCTGCTAATCCAAAAGTTGAAATCTTATAATAATTACTTTGATTCGAATTGCTTATAATTCTAAGAAGCAAGCCGGATTCCGATCTTGCGTCTTCTCCGAAAATTTCATCAAATCCAGCTGGAGATGTACCTGTTTTTTGCACCCATACCTCATTAGTGCCCTCTATAGGTACGCCTCCTATGAAAAATTCCGTAGGCATTACTCCTAGTGATTGCTTGGTTTCTTTTAAAAACAAGGGAGCCTCATTTTCAATAGCTATAACTTTATATTTAGCTTTTTCCGTTACAGCTTTATCGTTGTCGTGTTCTTTCTTTAATATAAGAAAAGTTTCCTCGTCTATTTTATTTCTTTCAGCAGATGGAAATGACAACCATATATTACCATCTTCAGCATCATAAAATCTGTCTAAACACAAATTATAATACTCTTGGCTAGTTTCTTTTACATAATATTTAAAAGTAGAGAAAGTTTTGCCTTGATCGTAATAAGGTTTTGTATTAATTAGCTGAGCTGTCAAGTTATTTGTAAATGCCGATTCCGACTTTTCAACTACCACAGAAGCATCTTTACCAGTGAATACAGGGGTTGTTCTACCGTATTCATCTTGATAAGCAACACCTATTTGGTAGGTTCTAATACTTTTTACAGAAGGATATACGCTTTTACCATCTAAGCCTTTACCGGTAGTCACACCATCTACTGTGCTCAGTATTGGACTCGACAACGCGGACACGTTTAGATTAACTTGAAGAGGATCTAGGTTAGAGGTTAGTATGTTAAAGTTCTGTGTGTAATTTGCAAATATTAATCTGTTAGCAATTACCTCTTGCCCTAAAGCAAATCTAGGCACATTATCGTAAGGTCTTAATAACTGATTGCTTTGAACAACAGAACTTATTATTTCGCTGGATATATTAAATGTGTTGGAAGCCCATTCTGAATCTGTTTCTTTAAAAGTATCAACCACATATACATTAGAATTGTTTGATGCTTTGTACAGTATATCTACACTTGTTACACCGTCAGGTATGTCTGTTGGTATAAAGTTTGAAATTTCAAGCTGCCTTATATTATTAACCATCCCCAGGTTATAGCCTTCTTTAGGAGAGTAGTTAAACGCTCCTGGAAGAAACGCTGGGTTGGTAAAAGGAGAATATGCTGATACTTCGTTGTTTTTATATTTGTACCTGTAGCCGAATCTAGCAAATCTAAATTCAAAAAAAGGCTTTTCTTCCTCTAAAGCTACGTTATATAAAGTTTGTGTATTTAGCCCTCCGTCGTCAGATAGACCTACTGAAAGAACTGTAACCTCAGCTCCTGTTTGATTACCTGGTGATCCTATAACACTATTTATACTAACGCGAATAGTAGACGCTGGATCTAAAGAATCTGCAGAAGCGCTAACTAATAACAATATTTGACCTGGCTTATAAAAAGGTAAATTACTACCTTGCCACTGCAGAATCTGAGGGCCATTAGCTGGGGTCATAGGTATTCCTTGGTTAGGTGCTCCACTAGGGTCTTGCACATAAAATGAATATAAAGTCGCGGTAGTTACAACTAGGGGGTTGCCACTTTCATCAATAGATGAAGTTGAATAAGCTGTTATTGTAGGTGGCTGCAGTGGGGACTTTTTTATAACAGTTGTATCTGATTCTATAAAATCTCTATTATAAATTTGTGATTGCGTAAAGAAATCAGGTGTAGATCCAACCCATTCTGATATATATATTTGCTTAGGTTCTGTTTGGTTGTCGGTCCAAAGCAATATACCCTCTATTATGTTTATACCGGTGATTAAGTGATTAGCGTCAAAATTAAAAACGCTATTAACATCCTTAACATCCACTATCAAAGGTAAAGTAACTTTAGTCTTTGTGTTGTAGCTAGCTATTATATCCGCTTCGTCTGAAGTAATAAACCAGTATATCATATCTGAATTAGGTTCCGCAATAGAGCCTATACAAGTAGCATTGGTTAAAGCACTTATATATACAGCTGGATCCCATACAGTGTGTTGATTTGTAGTAGGATTGTAGCTAGAATATGATTTCTCAGTATTACCTTTTAAATTCTGAAACGCACCCACCTGAGAAGTATCAGATGAAGCAACTTCTAAATTTAAAGCATCTCGATATTCACCATTAGGAAGTATACGCTCGTCAAGGTCTTTATTCATTTTCCCTGACGTAAACGTGTGAATTAATTCTGGCATATTCTAGTGTTTTATAATTTTGGACTTATTGCGCATTACTTGAGCAATTTCCTCTATTTTAATATTTGATAATCTGATTTTTGTATTACGCCTTGCTGCAGCTAATTCTCTTTTATATCTATTGACTAAGTATTCAGGAGTGTTAGCTCTAGTTGCTAAAACAGCGTGAGCTATATACTTATACATTGCTTCTTCTGCAAATTTATGAACAGTAAGGTCTTCATCATCTCCGCCAAGACCGTCTGATATATATTTTAATGTAACTATTCTACCTACAAAGCTAGAGTCAAAGTTTATTACATTTGCTATTGGGTCTATATAAAACACCCCGTTAGATTGAGCTCTTTCTGGGGTTAACCCATATCTCCTGCCTATACGGTTATCTATTCTTAAGTGTGACTCGTCCGATGTATTAGTAGATGCTTTCTGGAAATTTTCTTTTGTATAAGATTGATCCGATGTTATTATCTCTCTATTTTGCTCGTCATACAAGTACTCGTAGTTTGAATCTTGTAATAAAGGTAATGGGTTCGAAGTCTTTATAGCAGGGTAAACAACTCTTTCAATACCACCCTGATCTGTCCATGTAATTTTTACATAATTTACATAGTCTTTAGGCAGCACAAAATTTAAGCTAGGTCCTATTTCTATTTCTTGCGATTTTACAGAAGGTAAAAGGTCGTAGCTAAACTCTTGTAAACAGCGTTGAGCATGGAATGCAACATCTGTTCTTTTTATCTTGCTTATTATTTTGCCCTCACCAACATAAGCTACTATAAAATTATTTACAATGTCTTTAATACTTGTAAACTGGTAAGCACCGTAATCTTCATCCCAGCTATTCCATTGACCGTCTGGTCCTAAATAGTATTGTTCATCTGTTTGATTTATTACGCTCATAGGTTATGCTTTTTCTTGTTGAATTTTTTGTTGCTCTTCCGCGTTAAATACTTGATACAAGCTTAAATCTTTAATAAGTACACCGGCAAGTTCTAATATTTTTATCACAAGTTCAGTTTCTTCTGATGGATGTAACTCAAAGTCTACTGAATAAGTAGCGTCATATAAAGCTTCTCCGTATATCATTTGATACCCCCATTCTACTTTAGCGGGTCTTTTTATATATGTAGTATTAACATTATCTGTTATTCCGTCGTTTCCATATACTTGCAAACCGCCTCCGTCTGCTATATATACAGGCCTGCTATTTTTAGGCTTTGTTAAAGGTGAAGAATTTATATATAAAAATTCATTTTGATTAATCCTTTCTGCTTCTACAAAAGTGTTAGAAACTTGTCTGTAAATAACCGGATTAGCAACTGGATAGTTAGCTGGCTGGGAAGGTGATGGATAAAGATCTTTAGTTGTAACGTTTCTGTATATTACAGTTCCAAGACGATACATATCGCTAGGTAAAGCAAATCTGTCGGAATTTGGATCGTAGGTTAAAGATTGATTAGTCTCAAATATAGATATTTTCTTATTCAACGTATCGAGCATGTCAGAATATTCTGTGTCATTACCAGGTATTCTTCCAAATTGATTGATGTCATAAAAATATTGTTCAAACAAATCCATTTGAGCTTGATTTGCAAACAAGTTAAATTCTTGAGGCGTAACGTACCCTCGTTGTTCTTTGTTGAGTATTCCCAATACTCTTTGGTAAACAGTATCTACACTTACGCTCATATTCTTTTATTATTATTTATAGTGATTAGGTCACCTCTAAAGCGACCTAACCGCTATAAAAGGTAATTTAATAAAGTTTCTTTATTATTGCTTTATACACCTCCATACCTTCATCAGTTTTGAAGTATGCAGCTAAAGCAGAGTAAGGGTGCTCGTCAAAAGGGATAGTTAATAACTTCCTATTTGTGTCACCATAAGTAAATGTACGTTGATCTTGTGATAAATTTATAATCCTAGCTTCAACAGCTTTTACACCTACATTTCTTAATTGAACATTATCATCATTAGCTAGTTGGATAAAAGTAGCAGGATTTCTTTTAGCAAAGATCATTAAATCTCTTTTAATCTCACTAGAAGATAAGTCGCTAACTTTACTACCAAATTCAACTCTAAGAATTGCTTCAGCTTCATCTACGCTTAATAATTTAGCCGCATTTAAAGCTTCTAATTCTAATTCAATCCAATCTAATTCATTTTCTGATATTCCTACCGGATCAAACTCATAATATATTTGATCTTTGTAAGGATGATACAATGATAATAGTTTTTGAAGCGCAACTCTTTCTTTAGGTACAACCAATTGTCCATTACGTAAGATTATTCTACCTAATGTTGAAGTTCCTTTTTGTTCATCTACAAAAGCAGATGGTTGATTTGTTGCGTATCTAATTTCTCTATTGTAACCTAATTCTTTATCAAAGTACAATAAAGGTTTTCTTGCAGAATGTTTTGAAGGTAAACTATAAACTAATGGTGATTTACCTGTTTTTAAAACATAAGTTCTGTCTTTGAATTCAAATACTGGCTTTGCCGGTACATTAACGTTTTGCGTTGCTTTTTTTGCAACAGGCTGAGGAGCAACCTCAACTTTCTTTGCTGTAGCTTGTTTAGCCATAATATAATAAAATTAAATAATTGATAAGAGTAATAGTTACCCCCGTTGATGTAACGAGGGTAAAAATTACATTTGTTATACTCTATGCTTTTTTCAATAACACAAAGTTGTTAGCAGCTTGTACACATAAACATCTTTCTGATAAGAAGTGAACGTTCATTGCATCTTCGTCGCTTGTATAGTTTCCACCAACAGATCCAGTGATCCAAGATTTCATTTTTCTATCATCTGCTTCAGAAGCTCTGTAACGGATGTGTAAGAATGGTCTTGAAATGTTCTGTCCTAATGCTTGGTCATATACAGTTGAAGTTCCAGCTGGTACAATAACACCTTCAACATCTCCAACTAAACCACGTGTAGTAGCGTCGTTTAAGTATTTCCAGTCTGTTTTGTAAAAGTCATAAGAACCTCTTCTGAATCCAGAGAATCCTAAGTTAAGTGCCATATCTTCAGAATTTTCGAATACACCGTAAGATGTTCCTCCAGTTCCATAAGAATTTTGAGCAGCTAACATATTGTCGATCCCTAAAGAAGTTGAACGGTCTAAGAAAAGCATGTTCTCTTCAATCGCTCCTTGCTTATCAAGTTCTCCTAAGATAGCATCAAAATCTTCTAACCCAGTTCCTGCAGCTCCAAAATCAGCGTCAGTGTAAACCAATCCTCTTTCCTCAAGAGCAGAGAATAAACCGTCAGAACCAGTGATTTGATTACCTCCACCTAATCCAGCAGCCGGCGTAATTGCGTTGGCAGCTTTTTCAGCTTCAATCATACTCATTTCTAATTGATCTTCAAAACGAATTCTTGCTTCGTGCTCAGATTTTAAATACCATAAGTACCCAGAAGTTCCAACTTCAGTAGTTACTTCAACCCATCCAATTTGAGCAGTATCAGAACCGTTTACATTGTACTTGTTACGTAGAATGATTGGCTTATTGTTGAACTGTTCAAAAGCAGCGTCTATAGATGTACCCGCATTGCTTGTGCCTTTAGCGTACTCAGAACCGTATACAAATACTTTTACATCTCCAGTACCGGTAACTGTAACAGCTCCCGCATATCCTGCAATTGTTAAAGTAGCTACTCCTGTTCCTGCATTGATAGCCACCTCTCTAACGTATGCTTTCTCAACTGTTAATCCAGTAGAATTAGCGATAACGATAGTATCTCCAGGTCCGATTAGGTTTTTGCTAGCAGCTCCAGGCCCTGCTGGAATTGTAATTGTTGTTGCATTGGTAACGGTAACATCATCATAAGCAATGTGTAAACGTCCTTGCTCAGACCATACTACTGTATCAGAAGCCATAGGCATTTCAGCTCCTACCATACGTAAGAATCCAGAGATAGTACGGTTTCCGTATCTTTCTACTTCTTTCTCATATACTTCTGGTAAGAATTGTTGTGTAAAAT
>ERZ1039804.69-NODE-69-length-63949-cov-8.238191_pt1 | contig 63949 bp, 44 predicted proteins | sample MGYA00383089_ERZ1039804 | MGnify/ENA primary metagenome ERZ1039804 (study PRJEB29581, sample SAMEA5548359) | metagenome | biome: marine; feature: coastal; material: water | depth 1 m | study: Short-term variability in the microbial, nano- and picoplankton dynamics...
GTTCCATTTCCTGTGTAGGCGTCAGTTTCATAATAGTTATTTTCACCTTTTCTGTACCCGAAATATGCGGTGGCACATATAAAGGGTAGTGATCCGAAAAGTAAGACATGTGCTAAAGTCATTATTACTCTACGTGAACTACGCCAGTCATACCTGCACCCTGATGAGGACCACAGAAGAAGTTATAATCTCCTGCATCAGCAAATACAACGTCTTGTGTTTCTCCAGGAGCAAACAGTAATGATTCTCTGGAGAGATCAGGACGTGCCTCAACAATAATATTATGAGGAGGTAAAGCTTCGTTGATAAAATGAACTGTGTCACCTGCAGAGATTGTAATCTCATTCGGTTCAAATACTAAATTGCCACCATGACCCATTGATACATCTACTGCCCATGTTGGGACAGCAAAAAATAACACAATAAAAATTGCGATAAAAAATTTCATTTTGCTACAGAATGTTGTTCTTTGTAAGTGTTGAGTTTTTGAATTAAATCGTTATACTCGTCCCACATGTATTCAGAACCCGTCTTCTCTTGATAGAGTTGGCAAGCTTTGACTAAACGTGTGATGTCGCTGTCGTTTAAACGCATTGTCATATCAGAACTCATAATATAATTATAGATTGTGTGAGTAAAATTGCTCTATTTTAACATACTTTTAACAAGTATGTCAGCAATTCCAAGCACGTAATGATTTTGATAGGCGATCATCGCCTGTATTATTTGATTTCTTCTGTCTCTTTCTCATGCCCTTCATTCGAGCGCAGAAGGATTTCCTACGGGGGTTTCCAACCTTCTTGCTTGGTGCTTTAAGGTCAGATCCTGGATTTTCTTTTTCGTAAGACTTTCTTCCTTTTTCGTTGAGTCCTCCAGACTTTTTCTTTCCTGATTTTTTTGTCCAGGCTGCTCCTTCGGAGATGTCATTCCTTAATTCTTTAAAAGACTTCATATTTATTCAGACTCTTCTTGTTTATTTATTTGCTTGAGCATTTTTTGCAGATCAGCTGTACTACCAACAAATAAATTGTTTGTGGTCTTTGTATTCACAGAGTTTTTTGTAGGAGCATCGAGATCCTTCATCTTCTTCTGTAAATCAATCAGTTTGTCTGTGGTGTCTGCTACCTGCTTCATGGCGTTCACAGCGACTTCATACGCTCTTGGGTGCCCTGACTCCTGTGCGACCTCTAACGCCCCGTTGAACGCCTCCTGACCCTTGTCTATGAGGTTGTATAATTGCCCACGGGTATATTCATAATCTTTATCCTGGTGATCCTTCTCTTCTTTTTTGGGAACAGGCTTGGATGGTTGAATTTCTGTCTCATCTTTTTCGACTTCAATATCAAAGATATCTTCCATGTTCTTTTCAAATTCATTCATAGTAGTTCAATGCCCTCACTAAATCCAAAGTCATCTGTACTGATAAGCAGATCGTCGTCAGTAGAATCTATAACACCATCATTGTTTTTATCTTCTAATGCTTTTGGTGTGTAGGTAAGAGAAACTGCACGCTTACCTTGATCTGGATCTCCAATAGTTTCGTATACAGTTGCCTTCTTGATGAGACCGCTGTTGCTGTAAGGACCGTATATGTAAGACTTGGCAGTGAAGTTTAAAGACCAAGTAATATATCTTCTATTTAAAAAGTCTCCATCCCAGTCATCCTCATGGTTTATTCCATTGAGAACAACGGAGATGTCTTTTTTCTCTTTCATATCACTGATCATGTTGACCGTAATATTAAAGTTAGGTTGGAAGTAAGGTAAGATTTGCTCAAGAATCTGTAGTCCATCATCTTGTGCTTTAGTAATAATACCTAATTCAAATTCCATATTGTATGGAATAGGTACATACTGCATCTTAATTTCAGATCCATCAGTATTGATGACAGTCTTATATTTTTGTGTAGGTGCAGTCTTCCTTGCACCATCATAACTTATACCAGTCATCTCAAAATAGAGACGAGGTACAGTAATTGCTACTTTATTATCAACACTCGGATTCTGCTCCAGACGTGTCAAGAACTTGTTCTTGGGACCATACGCCAGAGGAACTTTCTCCGCTTCAATCACGTCGCCAGTTGACAGATCGTACTTTCTAACTTCAATGTTGTTGAATAGTGTGCCGAAACCAATTACTGTTTTTCTAATCGCTTCGTTATAAAAATGTGGACCTAACATCAGAACTCACCAGTTACTTTACCATATTCACCGAATGGATTCCTCTCGGTAAAGTCGAGAAGATCATCAGCTGTTGTTTCAATATATTTATTGTCGGCGTACTGGACGTTTTCTAAAGATAGATTATCTACATCAATACTAGTCTGTACAGTACCACTTTCCGCTCCAGTGATAGTTTCACCAGGAGTAAAGTTTCCAGTTCTGTTTATAAGTTTAAGTTCGTGGGTATCTCTATCCCAGAACGATACTTCTGCAGTAGTTCCTGTAGTTCCTCCAGTTACAATCTCGCCCAATGAATAATGAGTTGTTGCATCAGTATCCATAGCAAGAGTAATTGAAGGAGCAAAGATTTCTTCAATAACATCAATCTCTTCAATGCCTGTCTCGAACTCATCATTACCAAGTTCGTAGATCTCTGCAGTCATTGTATAAATGTAGTTCTGACCTAACTGGTAGAATGGTGCTTCTCTTTCTACAAACTTAATCTCGTATAGATCTTGAGTAAGTGGTAGATAGATAAGGTCTCCCTCATTAGGTCTACCGTCAACAGTTGTAACATCAGCAAACTCTTGGAATACTTGACTCCATCTATTCTGTGATACTACCATCGTGATCTCGTCAGTGACACGCAAACCAAACTTACTAATGAATTCAGATGGTGATCCAAATCCCTCAACATTAATCAGTAGCATCTCGATCATGTATTGAGTAGTAAACTCGGAATACAATACATCATTCAGTGCAATATCTTTAATCATCTTCCGAGGAAGATAGTAGACATCACTGCCAAACAGTTTGATCTGCTCATCAATTAAACTTTGGATGAGTGATTGTTCGCTGTTAACACCACCGTGTTGAGGAAAGTAAATACTTTTCATCCGATCATATCCATTGGGGGAAGTTCATAGTAAGAAGAACTCTTCTCCATAAGAACATCTATTTCTTTTTGAGCATCTTCAAACAACTGTCTACCATTGAGTGATACACCACCAGGTAGTTGTACGTTGTTAAACTTGATTAGGTTCTGTCCCCACTGTCTCTTAATCAGTGCAGTTAGATATTGCTTGATAAAACTATCGTTATATACCTGATTAAAATCTTCTGGATTGAGATAACGTTGACAATCAATCAACAAATAATTACCTTCAATCATTCTTGCTTTATCAATATCAAGATACAACCTGTCTGATCTTTGATTGAATCTATACTGAACCAATGATCCAGTCTGGACAATCATGTCAAGCGTTTCAAAATATGTCTTAAGCATATAGTAATTTGACATATCAAAATTACCAAAAGCAAATCCTGATGAGAACGAAAAGATGTCCATCAGGAAGTATTGGTTATTCATACCAAAGAGATTGTTTCTCGCAAAGTTAGATGAGATACCCATCACTTTGGAGATGCCAACTATATGTTCTGGAATTTCAATAAAGTTTTTTCTAGTTGCCCAGGTAGATGCATCAGGAGCTGGTGTTGATGAAATTTCATCAGCTGCATCAAAACGTGCTACATCGTCTGCTGTAATCTCATGCTTGAGATACATTTGTTCAACGCCATCAAAATGACGCTCTCTATAGTATTGGAAAGCATCATCGATCAAGTCATCCAGTTGATCATCATCTACGTTAATTTCAAGAACTGGATGACCGAGACGCCTCAAACAATAATCTTTGAGTTCTTGTCTACTTGAGGGTTCTGCCATTAGTTACTCCTTATGCCTGTGCTTCGGACCATCTCAAGTTGATCGTAACATCAACATCAGATCCATTAGATAGGAATGCGTTGATTGCTAATACGTCAGGTCCATTAGGGAATGCTCCTGTTCCTCCGATTGGAGTATTAGTAAGTTCCTTAAGACCAGATAGATCAATACCATCGCGATCTCCACTACCACAACCTGCCGTGAACGAGAATGCCTGTTCGCCTGGTTGTGCAGTAGAACCAGCAAGTGACGTGAAGGTGAATGTTGTTTGACCAACCGCACCTGCATTAATTTTACTGGAGAACTCAATATAGACTAAACCAGGGAATCTTTGGCTGTTGCCAATATCAGTAATAGTTTCACCACCAGTGAAGTTCTTACCACTTGCTCCAGATGTAGAAACGTTGTCACCAATGTTTACACCTGAAACGTCACTGGGAGTGAAGTAATGGTAGTTTCTTGTGCCATTATCAATAGCGTTTGTTGCTGCAATAGAAGTAGCAACTATACCCCAATCAACTGAAGTAGCAACCTGTGCGAATGATGGTTGTCCACCAGCACCCTGGTTGTTTAAACCGCTCCAAGAAACGTCGGATGGTGTTACTGGATAGTTAGATGGGTTGAGAACACCCTCAACAATAACCGTCTGGGTATTCTGTCCACCCTCCACAACAATATCAATGTTCTTCAGTAGCAACTGTGCTCTGTTGATTAGTTCTCTTTCGCCAAGATCACCAATGATTGCGTTAGATACGCTGGGTGATAAGCGAATTAAGAACAGAGTGGACTTGATAACACTTACCTGAACCGTTGGTAGTCTGTATGAGAAGATGTATCCTCTATCTTCATCGAACTTACCATCGGTCAGGAATGCAGAACCCCAGTGATTAATCTGTGGAGTAGCAGTTACACTGGCAAGAACAACTCCAGTAGATTCATCGTGATCTGCAGCAACTCCAGCAGTATAAGATCTTTGTGATCCTGCCACAAAGTTAGAGAACGTTGCTGATCTGGTTAAACCAGAAAGAGTATTTCCATTCTTCGAGTTATAACGAATGAGCTCATTGTCGATATACAAAGTTCCGAAGTCAGGGAACAAAGTTGCATCATCCAGGGTAATAGATGTATCGGTAGAATTGATGTTACTAACTAGTCTTGCTCCAGGTCCTTCATTAATAACTTCATATCTAACTGGGAGGTTACCAGATCTCATGTATGCCTCTGTATTGAGGTTGTTATTCTTGAGTCTGTGTAAGAAGATATAGTCTCCTCTTGGACCACGTAGCATCCAGTCAATGAAACCAGCACCATACCAAGAATACTGGAATCCAATCATCTGCATTTTATTAACATTGATCTTATATCCAGATTGACCAGTGCCATCACACTTGTCAATGTTCCATTGACTTTGAGGAATAATTAGTTCTCTGGTAATTGCTGCCTTACTATTAACACAATCTCTAACTCCTCTGTAGTCTGGATTGACATACATTGTCGTATTGTCGGTAATGTTAGTAACAACGTGAGTCATACCACGTAGTACAATTCTGTCACCAGTTTTCAACTGTTCTCTAAATCTGGTATTAGATCCACTAATTTCATTTGATCCTGAATCAACAGATAAAGTTCCCGCTAACTGGAATGTAGAAGATCTCAAACCGATAGCATAGTTTGTTCCATCATACTGGAAGAAGATACCATTCTGTTCATCAAAACAACCAGATCTAACAGTAGCACCTTTCCATGCATAGAGACCTACCTGTGGTTGAATACCAAACTTTGCGATATACTCTTCAAGAGTCTCCTGTGCTTCTACCTTAAAAGTATTCTCATTAACAATATCAGTTACAGTGTAATGACCATTGTAACCAGTAGATGTAATACCCTCAAGAGTAATTTCTGCACCGACTTGTAATCCATGATCGATGTCATCAGTGATAACTTCAATCTTTGATCCAGGAGTTATATCTTCAGCAATAACACTTCTAATATCATAAGAAGGAGCGAAGTTAACACCAGTGGTATACATGATACCTTTACCTGACTGATATCTGATATACTTTTTGGACTGACGAATTGCCTGTGCTCCATGTGCAGGAGATCCTGTACCGATCTGAACACCACCATCAAATGGTCTGTGGACATAGAATGTATCAGATCTGGCAGTAATTGATCCAGTTAAAATTGTTCCTGTATTGACATTACCAGTAGATCTGGAAGTGTATACTAATGATGTTGGAGTTGGAACACTCTCAATAAAGAATGGTCCAGAACATAGACCGTGATTTACACCATTTGATGTGATTGCAACAAGGATTTGACTTCCTGGTAGTAGACCATGATTTGATGTAAAGGATGCTTGAATTTTTGCAATTGAGCTGTAAGAATATGAAGTTCCCGTTGGAACTGTTTGGAACAAAGGTTCCGAAATTGTCATCGATGGTCTGAAAGTAATCGTATCTCCAGAAGCAGGTAGACCAGTGGCACTTGCTTCAGTAATAGAACCAGTAGAGTCAACACTGACTACGGTTACTGTCATGTCATTGTCAGGAGAGACAGCGCCAAGGATAGATCCATCGATTAATAACTCATATCCAATTTCATAATTAGCACCAGGAGATCCGATTACAGGAACATAGTTTCCAGAAGCATTAATAGTTGCTTTGATAGTTGCTCCCGTAGCAGCTGCTTGACCCGTCAATCCCAGATAACTTGCATCACCACTGGAAGCAACACCAGATTCATTGAACGTTAAGATACCATTATTAGGATCAAGAGACGCAACATTAACAATCAGATCATTTTCTGGAGAAACTCCACCAAGTTCATTGCCGAGAATCGTAATGTTGTCGCCAACAGTAAATCCACTACCAGGATTTGCAACAACAACACTGTAAGCAGGACTGCCAGATGTGCTTGATGCTGCTCTAATTTGTGATACAGTAAACGTTTGAGTATCTGCTGAAGCACCACCTGTATCATTAGTAGCAACAGCAATTGTAAATGCTGTACCAGCAGTCAGTCCCTCGATATAAAGAACTTCTGATGTGTCACCAGCAGATGCCCAGACATCAATAGTACCAGCAATAGAAGCGGTATTGACAGCATCAATCAATTCATTTCTAATAGCAGTAATAGTCTCACCTGCTAATGCTGTGTATGAAAGTGGAGTGCCGTCGATAGTAATACTAAAAACATCATCTGCTTCGATGATTCCTCCAATGGTAATCTCTTCCAGTTGAGAGATATCTAATCCTCCACCAAGTTTCTGGATATTGAAAGTGGCATTACTACCTGTACCACCCGAACCAGAAATACCATTATAATCTTGATCTGGAGAAACTCCAGTACCAGTAGTAGTGAACGTGGTGATTTCTCCGCTACCACCTACTGCTCCAGTTAAAATAATTTTTAGATCATTAGCTGGTGATTCTCCATCCAGTTGAGTACCGTAGATAATTAGAGTTTCGCCTGTAGTATAGTTTTCACCAACGTTGGGGTTTGTTGATGTTGCAACCGCAGTTGGAGAGGGGGTGAATGTTAAAATGGCACCAGTTGCATCTACAGTATCAATAGTGATAACCAGATCGTTTGCTGTAGTTGCACCACCAAGATTTACTCCAGAGATAGTAATAGTTTCTGTAGCAGAATATGCAACACCACCATTTAGTAGTTGTACATCAGAGTATGCACCAGTGCTATGATTTGCAGTGACACTAAACTGTGCATTATTACCAAAAGTTCCAGAATAAGAATCTTGAGCTCTTCCAAGGAAAAATGAAGTTGGGGTAATTACAGCAGCATATACGCCAGCAGTTCTGGTGATGTCAAACTTACCACCACTTCCTTGTCCGAAGTTTACTGGAGAAACACTCTCGAAATTTTGAGAAAGGTTATTGCCATTCTTATCAGTGGTTAGATCTCCATCAAAAAATACTTCGTTATTAGTAATATTAGTAACAAAAACGTTAGCACCTGAACCATCAGATACAGCATGTCCTACTTCAATGTTAGTAACATCATTTAAAACTATGCTTGATACTGGTGCTACAAATGATGTTGTTACTTCTTTATCAAAAGAAGACGCTACTGCAGATGTAATCTGCGAACCACTGCTAATTGCTACACCAAGAATTGGAGCTCCGATAGGAGGAACTACTGAAGATGCAGTCAAACCAATAATACTTCCTGAACCAGGAGAAGTCTGATCGGAAAGAACATTACCAGTAGCACCTTGAGTAAGGACTGATAGTGTTGGGGTTCCAATTGCAGCACCTGTATAGAATCCAGCCTTCTTCACTTCTGTGAAGTTTGTTAGAAGTTGAGTTCCTTGTAGCGTTCCTACCTTACCTTTAGCAAAGAAAGTAAATTCTGTTGAGTTTACAACAGCAGCAACAACAAAAGATCCTTCAGCTTTACTATATCCAAAAACAGAATCATCTATACCACGAATACTAATTGGATCACCTTCAATAAGACCGTGATCTAACACAGACTGCACGGTAATACTCGAAGGACCAATGAAGCTAGTTCCTGAAGAAGCATCTGTTGTAATAGAAGCACATCCAATACTAGTTCCAGGAATCTCATAAAGAGATGGATAGTTTCTGAAGAGGTCTAATGATTGCCACTTCGTTGGTTGGATGCCATACTCAAAGTCGGCGTCGAGCATCGACTGTGGTTCAGCGACACGCATACGCTCAATAGCGTCCGTACCAAAGTCCCATGGTCTAATTGTTTGCTCGTCAACCTCTACAAAAACTTGAACAGAATCAGTAGAAGTAAATGTAGAAGTATCGTAAAGGAAAGTAATTACAGTTAGATAGTCTGCCTCGTTATGTGCTGACGGAAAATCTACATCTGTACTTAAAGGATTAACCAGGATATAACTCAACGATGTTGGTTTCGATGCGTCTGCGAACGAAGCGAGAACCTCGCCAGCAGTTACATTCGTAATTAGAAGAAGTTGCTCTTCGCTATACCTACCAACAAATTTTAAAGTACCTTGCCCTGCAACGCCTGGGTTGAAGGCGTAATTTTTAATTTGCTTTTTAGCCATCTAAAACTCCAGATTCGTTCTTATGAGAGAGCAACCGCATAAATGATAGCGTAGTTATCGACATACCTACGTGTCGCAGCGTCCGATGCCGCCTGTGGTTCTGCCATATTTATTACTCTATTATTTAGAAGATCTAAATCACCGTCGATAGAAATTTCATAGTTGAAAGTGCCTGCAGAAAGAGCACCTCCAACGTTTACATCACCAGTAACAGGATCTACTGTAAAGACTGGATCGCCATTAGAGTCATTAATAGTAATACCACCAGTGGATGTAATATTTCCAGATAAATTTACATCACCAAAGAAAGCACTGCCATTGTTACTATCAATATACCAAGTATTGTCAGAACTTACATTGTATCCACGAAGAACTGAAAGATTGTAATCAACTTCTGATGAGTCTATTGTAATATCATCCGAAAACGTAGATTCACCTTGGAATGTAGAAGTTCCACCGATAGATAAATTACCTGGCAGTGCAAGACTTACCTGTGTAGTAGCTTCAAAGTTTGATGTTCCGAGAGCGACCCAGTTAACATCTGAACTATCAGATCTAACAATAATATCTTTATTTTCACCAACTCTTACGTTAGTTCTTACGTAAGTCTGACCAGGACTCAACTTGATGTTGAAGTCATAATATTCTGTCCCTTCAATATATGGGTATGGTCTTCCAGCAGTAGCAACACCCATGCGGATTCTTGCTACATCAGCACCTTTGTTACAAGCAAAGATAGTTACTGTCTTCTGATCATCGGCACCATTGTTGAGGAGAATCTCTTGTCTATTTTCTCTATCAACTACCTTGGAAGCGATAAGACCAGAACCCGTTTCTGGTAGGGTAACTACAGAACCTTGGAATACAAAGTTAGTATCTGGTCTATCAGACCACACCAAAATTGATTGACTGTCAGAGACATACATCGTTTGAGTTTCAAACGTTTGTCCTTCCCCAACAAATATGTTAAAATAGCAAAATGATTTAGTTGCGACTTGGGGAACTGGTAATCCAGTGGAAGGATTATAATCAGTTTGATCCACAACCATAATCCTAATCTTTGTTGGATAAGGATTCTTGTGAGTAACAATGATTGTTCCTTCAGCAAGCTCTGATGGTTGAGCAGTATATAACTTCGTATTTCTTTTTATTGTACTTGGAATTACCCCCGCCAAGTAACCAAACGTTGGGTGTGATGACATGCCTTTCCCCTAGTCGTGGATAAATACACTATATGTTAATGCTATTTATAATTGAGGTTTGAGCATGAAAATGATTACAGGATGTGCAGGTTTTATTGGATCTCATTTTGCTAAAAAATACGAACAAAACCTTGGCGTAGAACAACATAATGCCATTCACATTTTAGAAAGATTTAATAGATGGCAAGATGTTGATGAAATAATTCACATGGGTGCAATCTCATCAACAACAGAAAAAGATCTTAATAGACTTCATTTTTATAATGTGGAACTAACAATAAAGTTATTTGAGAAAGCAATAGAATATCAAATCCCTGTAAGATATGCTTCGTCTGCTTCTGTGTATGGAAACCTAACAGATGGAACTATTAATCCATTGAACTATTATGCAATGACTAAAGTTCAAGTAGATTATTGGGTTCAAGATAATATTGACAAGTTTAATAAAATTCAAGGATTTAGATTCTTCAATGTCTATGGCGACGGCGAAGAGCATAAAGGAGATCAACGCAGTCCTATTAGTAAGTTTACTGAACAAGCAAAACTTACTGGACAGATTAAAATTTTTGAAGAATCTGAAAATATATATCGTGACTTTATTTGTGTAGACGACATCGTTAATATTGTTCCAAACAATAAATGTGGATCTGGTATTTACGATATGGGATCTAATCATTCATACTCTTTCAAAGAGATTGCAGAAATTATTGCAAAAAAATACGGGGCGGAGATCATAGAGATCCCCTTCCCCGAAAATTTAAAAGGTAAGTATCAATATGATACAAGAACTTCTATGGATTGGTTTGGATATAAATTTAAAACAGTTCAAGAGTATGTTAATCTCCAGTCAGAACCCTATAAGAATCAGAGTCAAAGTGTGTAGTAGAGAACTCATATAATTCAGAATCTTCCAAGGCAACCATTTGATGCCTCATGCCCCTGGGAACCTCGAAAGGGATTCCAGGGGTTAATACTGTGCGATCAGCTGTATACAGATCATCATCAAAACCATAATACAGATAGATTTTACCTGAATGTAGATAGAAAGTTTCGTGTTTTAGTTTGTGATAATGCCACGAGCACTTCTTACCTGACTCGAAGAAAAGAAGCTTGCCACAATACTCTCCGTTGTTGACAATCCATTTCTCATATCCCCAACCTTTGGGTACGTGCTTAACTAAAGTATCCGACATCACTCACTCCTTTGTCGTCAATGTATATATCGCCAGATGGTTTCCCAAGTATCAACTCGTGATACTTGCATCCCCACTTCTTTAACTGTTCTTGTGTCATAGTATAGAACTGTGTAAATGCTTTGCCGACATCGCCCTCATGTCTCCCCATCCCCCTTGCAGTAAAGTATTTGATGTAGTGTCCTCTATTATACAACTCATTGATGTGGGTGATTCTATCTTCCAACGGAACGCTAAATTCATAACCATTATTGCTGGTGCAAATAGTACCATCAATGTCAATTACATAGATCATTTACATCATCCTCTGTTAATACATAAGTTCCTGGATTAGATACAGCAATAGCAGCAGCTTTATTCGCAAAAGGAATAGCAGATTCCATAACACCACTGTTGAGATAATAGAATACCATAGCGGATAAAAATGTATCACCAGCACCTGCTACATCAAACACAGGAACTTTAGTTCCAGGATACAATTTACTTTTGAAAGTAGCACCTTCAGATCCTTTTGTGGTAATCAAGAAAGGATATTCTCCTTCCAACTTCTTTGCTTCAATATCATTTAATTTGATAAAACACTGTCTTGGTAAGTTAGATTTTTTACTATCGATAAAAACAGGTTTTTTGAACCAGTCACATAGTTCAAAGATCTTATCTTCAGATAAAAATCCTTTATTGTAGTCAGAGATAACCATTGCATCAAAGTCTTCTTTGGGCATATCCCATTCAAATGGTTCAATCTCATCAAGCTCATCTAATCTCATAATTTGTTGATTAGATTTTTCATCAACAAACCTGGTCTTGATTGGTCTCTTCTCATTGGTCATGATGTAAACATCGATACCAAACGCCATAAGGTTCTCTCTGACGTTCCATGCCATCCCGTTGGTCTGTTGTACCCTGGTCTTTTCAAGGACCGGTACAGGACCTTCTGGACTCAATCTGGAGCATTTGCCATACACATATCTATCAATGCATGTATCACCGATAAGCAGTACCTTTAATTGTTTTGGTGGTGGAGTATTCTCCTTGTCGATCAAAAAACCGAACTGATTTTGCATAGTGTGAACCTACTACTTCTTTTCCTTTCCAGTCGGAACCTACCACCATTATATCAGGTGAAATGGATTCAAGCAAATCCTCCAGTTCCTCTTTTGTATCAAACACATGCACAACGTCAACATGCCTAATAGACTTGAGCATCACTGACCTATCATATTGCGAAAAAATAGGTCTCTCGGGACCCTTCATCTCTGCTACTTTCCTGTCGGAATCGATAGCAACGATAAGGTAATCTCCAAGAGACCTTGCGTATTTCAGGAGTTCGATGTGTCCTGGGTGGAGCACATCGAAACATCCATTAACGAAAGAGATCTTCATGCGTTGGGTACATGGACAAGTTTCTGAATCTCTGGGAGATACAGATATTCAATGTCACTATTGTTTAGAGTCTTTACAGCATCTTCAATAGTTTCAACTAAAGGTTCTCCTCCAAGGTTAAATGAGGTGTTGAACAGGATGGGAACTTCGCTCAACTTCTCAAAAGCATCAATGAGATTATAGTAATGCTCATTCTGCTCTGGGGTTACAGTCTGAATTCTGCAAGTATTGTCAACATGGATGACAGAAGGAATCTTCTCTTCTACACCATCGTGACACTTGACAGCATACATCATGTGGGGAGTTTCGTCACGGCCAGCAAGGTCGAACCAGTCATGAACTGCTTCTTTCTTGATAGAGCAAGCAAATGGTCTGAACCATTCACGACGCTTGACAGTGTTGACATAATCTTTTCCGTCCTTGATCGTAGGATCGAAGAGGATAGATCTGTTACCGAGAGCACGGGGACCACCTTCGGAGCGACCTTGGTAGATAGTCACGATATTACCATCACGGATGAGTTGTGCGACATCACCGTAAGAAGTATCGCGAACATCAAGATCACCAAGATCAGATTCATATGTAGAAGGATCATACTGTGGTCCGTAGTAAACAGATTCCTGCTTACCAGACGATTTCTTGACTTCATTGAGTTGGTGCCAAACCCATTTAGCACCACCGATTGAAGTACCACCATCGTGAGAGATTGGTTCACAATAGATGTTCAGATCGGGGAACTCTTTCCAATACTTGTAGTTTGCAACGCAGTTGAGACCGTAACCACCGCAAATAACAATATTAGTTTTACCAGTCAATTCGTGCGCTCTACGAATCAAGGTGACCATTCTTTCTGATGATTCTTTCTGAATCTTGTAAGCAAGATCTTTCTGAACTTCAGTGAATTCACCTTCTCTATGGCGAGTAACATCATCCCTCAAGATGTCATAACGCTGCCAATTGATTTGGGCAGCGTTAGGGTACGTCGGAATAATTAATTCGCGATTTCCCCACTCGCCAGTTGAATCAAAGAACGATGGCAGTTCATCATTCTCTTTACCATATGGAGATAGACCCATAAGCTTACCTGCTTCGATAGCAGGGAATCCACAGTATTGTGTTACTGATTCATACATTTTGGTATGACCAGGATATTCGGTTACAAAAACACCATCCTGTTCGAGCATACCACAAGCTTGTCTGGTTCCGATATGCTTCCAGACAGTATCAAATTTACTCTCATAATCAACGTCAAAAATAGTTTCAAACTCATATCCGACATCTCCGATAGGATCTCCGAGATCCAGGAAACTACCCGCTCCATCTGCGATAACACAAGCAGCATCATCGAAACCTGAATTATAGAAACCACATGCAGCGTGCATTTCATGATGAATATTATCAATGAAATGAGTTTTAAACTCGAACTTTTTACGAGCAATCTTTCTCACTAATGTCTCGTAAATATCATCACCTGTCCAGTCAGCAACAGGTCCATGACGATGAGTATGACAGACGACCAAATGATCAATAGTGTCTGTGTATTCAAACGCTTTCAGAATACCCATAAAAGGTGTTCCGTCATACTTGAATCTGGAAAGTCTTTCTTCTTCCAGATAAAAAACCACTTCACCATCTTTCAGTAAAGTCGTACTGCCATTGTGTCCTCTGGCAATAGCGAGAATAGTTGTCATTTTAATACCTCAATTATTTTGCAATCTTAACGGAATTTGAAAACCCTGGTGGTTTTGATGCTACAGCATCTTGTGTCACTTGCATGTCACTAAAGATGTTTGGTTTCTCTTTTTTTGGTTCTGCTTCTTGAATTGGTGCTTGTGGTGTATCGCATCCTTGAGAACCACATCCCCATTCTTGTGGAAGAATTACTTCATGTTCTGGTTTGCGATAGTATTTGTTCATCAGTTTATCAACTGACTTAATAATGACTTCTTCAACTTTGTCATTCATAGCCATTATACCATCATTCGTTCTATTGGATTCATCGTCCATCGAGATACGAATGGGGTCATAAACTCTCTGACCCTCTCCCATGTCTAAAATATCAAACTTCTCCCAATTTGGATATGTGATATTTTCAGCGAAAGTAGAACCAACCACAACAACTGCTGGTTTGTTCATTGATTTGGCAATATGTTGCCCTACAGAATCACAACCAAGAACAAGATCTGCTTCTCTGATAATACCTGCCCAAGTACGGAGATCTACTTGTTGAGATGCGGGAATTGAAACAGTATCTTTTAGTCCCAATCCGTCTACATCGAGAGGAAGTTCACTGAACCAGATAACAGAATACTTTTTCTGCAACCGTCTTACAATGCTAACTGCATTATAGTATTCAAAACTTCGACCCGAAGAGTCGTAAATTAAATTACCTTGTGCTGTTACTCCTCTACCAAATGGTTGGAAAACAACAGTCTTTTTCTTTTCTGTTTTGCTACGAACCTCGGCAACAATCATCTTGCCGCGCACCGATTCTTCTCTTGTTAATTTAATCTTGGGATCTGGTAGATCTCTAATACCTTTGTTATTAATTGCAATGTCAAATGCTTGTGACAGATTACACTTCTGGTTGTAATACTCCCAGACACGATATGGTTCTGGAGTGCAAATGTCCGTATCCTTTAGTTTATCCTGGAACAAATTCTTATGCCAGTGATCATAAACCTTGCTGTATAGAGTAGGATGTCCTCTGAAGAAGTCACTTCCTCCCTCGCAAACAATTACGAAGTCTTCGTCTGGATGGTCCTCTTGATACTTCTCTAAAGCAGGAATTGAACAAATCACACGACCCGCACCGCCGTTGATAAAAAATGATTTTGGTCTCATAAAATCAATCTCTAATGATTTAAGTACCTTTATTTAGGCATAAAAAAAGGGGCGGTTTTCCCCGCCCCTTCTGGATTCTTCAGTTATCAACCAGCACCTACATCAGCGCCTGCTTCTGCCTGATCTTCGGCAGGACCAGCATCTTCTAAAGGCCATGTTGGGAAAGGAATTTTCATTTGATGAACACCTTCAAATCTGGTATAAACATTCTGCAGTTCAACAATATATGCATTGATAGCAGTTGTTTCTTCTTCAGTTACTTCATTATCTTCATCAGCAATATATTCTTGAGCTTCTACAATCAAGGAATCTCTCGATCTTACGTGATCTTCCATAGAAGGACACTTTGCAAATGGGATTTCATCAATCAACCATACTTCATTTTCAAGATCATACTTGATCATATCATTATGTACATCATATACATTGTTGAAAGGAAGGGGATCTGGGTCGGTGTGATAAGGTTCTGTCTCGCCATCTAAAGTGTAAGAGACAGTTGCCCAATCATCAGAAGCGATGTCTTGACCCATACAGATAGCAGCGATGACAGTATCATCATCACTAGTAGCGCAATCAAGAACAATCGCTCTACGCGAGCGACCTGCTCTAATGTCCATAGATTCTTTGTCTTCTTGCTTTCCATTCCAAGGGTGGAATCCCTCGTCTGGATGCAAAACACCATCCTCTGAACCTACAAATACAAACCCCTTTGCAGGTCCGTTATAAATTGCGGTGGCAGTATTGCCATCAACAGCAGTTGTCCCATAGTAAGAGTCGGGCAACTTATAAGTATATGCTTTAGAAATTTGTGCCATGACGTTTGTGATTTCCTTGAATAATTGTATTTATAGAATGAAAGATAAAATGAACAGTTTTCGGATTACCGTATCACTTGTAGCTGATTCTGATCATGCCACCGTGACCACCCGATCCACATACTGGACCGTTATCGCAAGTAGATGCAGTGACTCCACCAAAACCAGGGATGGAAGTAGCATTACAGGTGCTACCTTGTCCAAAACCAACTTGCATTTTGGAATAACACCATTCGCAGTAGTGGCAATTGCAGTGAGCGCAGTGATGTCTGGTGCCTACATAACCACCTTGTGAACTTGAGAGACCGCCAGGATATGGGAAGAAGAACTTATTATGACATCTATTACCATAACAGATTGCATAATATGCACCAGGAAGACCTATAGAACCACCATCAGCACCATGATAGATTGCACAGCAACCATAAACACATTCGGATTCATTTTTTCTTGGTGTTAACCAAGTACAACCTTGAGTCGAGCAATAGTTACAACCACCGAAGCCACCATCAGCACAAAAGTTGGTAAGACCAAAACCAGTAACATAGGTTTTACATCCTCTGCGACCAGTTTTAGATGCAGTTCTACAAGTTGAAGATGCAATACACAGTTGGTACTCACAACCAGGAACTACATCAGATCCTTTGAGCAACTTGTATGCATATGCTCCAGCACCACCACCAGGACCATGAGAGCAGCAGCAAGATACTGCTCCTCCACCTCCACCGCCCCAGATCTCCATGAGAACTTCGGTAGCGTCAGCAGGAACGGTCCAATCAGGATAATATGTATAGTGATAAGAATCAATTTCACTCATTGGAGTATCAGAACCCTGTGCAATATATGAACCAGGGGTGAAATATTGAACGTTAAAGTCCTTTAAAGGATATGAGGGCAGAAGTGTCTCTGGATCATAACCTGAAAGGGCTGAATCAGAGGTAATAGTGCCCAGTAAGTCTCGTAAATTGGTAGCCATCGTTGTTTATCCTATTAATTACACATATGTAGTGAACAGTCTGAATTGACACCCATCCAGCAGGAGCAATATGTGATGCGGATCATACCGCCTGGACCAGGCGTTCCACAACGACATTCGCTTGAACAGGTGATACCTGATGCGTTACCAAATCCAGGAATACCAGAAGAGTAACAGTTGGGAGAACCAGAGTATGGCAAACTAATGAAGCAATGGTTTTGTTCTCCACAAGTAGCACATGTGCAATAGTGTGTAGTTGCCCAACCACCATTATGATCAACAATTCTTGGTGGATAAGGAAGCATTGCCTTAACAGCACAGTTAGACTGGCAGTGTGCTCTGATAAATCCTGCTCTGCCAGAAATGTTGCAGTCTCCACCGTATGATGGGGGTCCGTATCCCAAGCAATTGCCATTAGAGAAGAAGTCAATCTTATCTTTGTTATAGCAGCTAGAGTTTGACCAGATGCCGCAGCAAGTACATCCGCCGTATCCACCTTCTGCACAGAAGTTAGATAGACCAGGACCAGTAATATAAGTATGACAACCTCTTTGACCACGGAAATTGTTTGTGTTGTTGGTTGCGGGTCCAACACATAACTGGTAGCAATAACCACCTTCGACATCTGGATAAGTCAGCGTCTTAACTGAATAAGCACCAGTGGTGCCAGGGATGCCGTTCATGCAGCAGCAAGCACCAGCGCCGCCACCGCCACCGCCCCAGATCTCAAACGTTACCTTTGTAACGCCGCAGGGGACACACCAGTTACAGATACAATTGTTCGTGCTACAATTACAGCAACACGATCTATGATTAGCGGCAAAGATAAAGACTTTACCATCATGAATTGGTTCTGCTGTTGTGCCCATAGAGCCAACAGAAGAAGCAAATTCTTTTCCTAATAGATTTCTAATACCAGACATTTATCAACCTCCAGTTGCGGGATATAGGGTAAATCTAACTGCGCCAGTAGCACCAGGACCACCGCAACTACAGTAATAACAACATCCGAGGGAAGCTTGTCCACCGCCCATTCCAGGAGGACCACCCCATCCGCATGTGGAAGATCCCAAACCAGGGAAGATACCGCCACTGCTATTTGCTCTATCACAATCAACACACCTCCAGTGACTTGCATCCAGATAGCAATCATCGCACATCATACCATTAACCATAAGGGTTCCGAATTTACCAATCAAACCACCAGGCATTGGAGTGTAAGACTTCTTCGGACCAATCTTACGGCAGCAGCAATCGGAGATGACATATGAAGCTGTAATGCCGTTATAGCAAATACCAAGATTTTCTTTTGCGGCTCGGTCTTCTTTGTTGAAAGGAGCGTTTGCGGATTCATGCCAGCAGCAATATGCTGGGGTACAACCACAGTTGCTACAGCAGTTGTTGCCAATCTTGGTGTTGCAACCATACTCTGGGTTATTAAATGCACAGCAGATACCTTCGTATTTACCGCCGTATCCACCTTCTGCACAGAAGTCAGACAATCCAGGACCTTGAACGTAGGTCTTACAACCCATACATCCACCATGGCAAGCTGCACAGCAGTTTGCCATACCAACGCACATTAAATAGCACTGGTTATTAAAGTTGCTGATACTTAACTCACTTGCACAAAGAATTCTGCTATTATATTCTCCTGAATATCCAGGAACACCAACAGAGTTACAGTGAGGAGCACCGCCCATTCCTCCACCACCCCAAATTTCTACACGCAATTTAGTTGCATCTAAAGGGGGTACACACCAACATAGTTGTTGACTTTGATAACTGTCGCAACCGTTACCTTGAGCACACGAGACACCTCTAAAAGTGAACATGACTCCTGGTTGCCCAAACGCGGTAACGGGAGGAATGTCCTCTGCGCTAGCGTAATCTAATAAATCTCTTAAACTTGACATTTGTCTATCCCTCCGTGTTCAGGTAAATCAGTTAGAAAGGATTGACCAACCGTAACTGGTTCCTGTGTAGTACAGTTCGAGTGATGTATTTTTGATATCAATATCAAGATCGTCCTCGATATTAGCAATCTTTTGACCGTTTCTTGCTACAATAACTTTAGTGGTGCCAGCGGTTCCAGCAGCGTCAATAAAATTAAGTCTGTCGCCAGGTCTTGGGTTTAGTGGAAGAGTTACAGTAAATTCGGAACCAGCAGAAGTATCTAAAAGAAGAATTTCTCCAGATGCTGCTTGGTGCGCCGAGTTTACTGCTACGGTTGCTCTTGATTCTGTAGGTGAACTAATAGAACGTCCCATTGGTTTTTATGCTCCTTTATAATTGTTATTTATCAAACAGTAGATTCTTCAACGCCATATACTGCAACGCTTACGCTTGAAAGGTTGCTATACGCTACAATTCTTTTGCCAGAATTTAGAACCATACCAGTTCTTTCAAGAACACCATATCCAGCAATTTCTGCTTCATATTCGATGTACTCTGCTGCAAGGGGGGTAGATCCTGCTGCGATAGCAATTCTTACGACAGTGGGGGTTGCGTTGATGTTAACAACGTTGATGTTTGCGTATGCTACTGTGTCTGCAGGCGTAGTATATACCGTAGTGTTAGTAGTAGCATTCAGAGCTTGTTGCCCTAGGACTCCAGAAGCCATGTGACGTTCTCCTTTTTAAGATCTTGACGATTTATTCTTTATTTATTTATACAAAGGGGGTGGCTTATGCCACCCCAAGACAGGGATCAGATGCCACCTGCCCAGAAGATATAACCCTTGAGGTTGGTTAGTTCCGTATCGACGTAAGTCTTAACTGCCGATTCAGTTGGGACCTTCTGATTACTGTCGGAAGACAGGGTTCCATCAGAAGAGAATTCGTTAATAGATTCACCGATTTGACCACCGATCGAACCCAGTTGTAGTGAGGTCAGACCAGACAAGTCGAAGGACGAAGCGTTCAGAGTTGTGCTACCAGTTGACTGGTTAACTCGGAAGTATTTACCAACCGAGAAGTTACCATCTTGGTCTGTAGAAACGTAGTAAACACGACCTGGGAAGTTCTCGGTTACCTCATTACCTGGAGCAGGTGATTGAATAGGTAGACCTGGGAAGTTGGTCTGTGTCTTGGTTCCTGTACCAATGTTCAGGAAGTCATGACCAGTCAGTCTAACCTGGGAATACAGATATCTAATCTTGAAGTTCTGACCATTGTAAGAAGGATTTGGCTTCTCTTCTGCAAGAATCAGAGTTACCTGACCATTAGGATCTTCTACAGATGCATTAACAAGCATAAACTCATTGTCAATTCTAATGTAGTCGCCACCCTGAATATTATCTTCCGCGAATACGCGAATAGAAGTTTGAGAGTTGGTGAGGTCACCGATGTTCTCGGTTTGTGTTGGGTTGTATGCTGTGACAATAGTTGCAACTGCACTTGCATTGTGAGGTGCTGCTGTTGTTGTCTGTACTCCTCTGACTACATCGACAGTATTTGGATTGGGGAATCCTGTAATTTGTACCATCTCATTATCGATGATCAAGAATCCTCCGTTGGACATACCATTAATACTGGTAACTGCCAACTGTGTCGTAGTGCCGTTTGGCGCAGCGGTTAAGGTTGTTTGACCTGATACGGTATATCTAACAATGTCAGACAGACCATCATGAGTAACAGAGGCAGTGCCCAAAGCACCTCTGGTGACAACCAGATCGCCTTTGCCATCAGGAACCTTATAAGAAGAGTTGGAAATAACATAAGTGAAGATATCAGGACCTTCACCGTTAGGACCAGTGATGAATTCGATTGAACCACCAGGCTTTGGTGCTGTATCAAGGTCTCTAACAATAAGAGTAAATCCTTTCTGACCATCCTGATAAGTTGCTGCTGTATCTAGAACTGCAGTGCTTGCAGAAGTATCACCAGTGATGGTTTCGTTAGAAATGAAGGATCCTTTCAGAGGTCTGATCAGGAGTTTCGCAACACCAACTTGCTGGGAAAGAACTTCAGCAATAGCACCAGAAGTGAAACCTTCGATTCTTTCACCGACATTGAAGATATCAGATAGAGTATCTGCTTGATAGTTCAGTTCTTCACCGTCAATTCTACCGTCTTTAGTAACTTCGTCTGCGTTGAATCCAGAAGAAATGATACCGTAGTTACCCCAGGAAGAGTTACCTGCCAAGGATCTGATATTACCACCGTTGGAAGCACAGTAAGAAATGTGTGCGTAGTAAGTAAAGGAAGATACAATCTCGGAGTTTCCGTTGTTCGTCAACCAGAAACCAACACCGTTGCTTTCATGAATCTGGGTGAATGAGTCAAACAACATCGACTTGTTCGATGGAGTTGCAGTTCCTTCCCATTTCTTGTGAACATCACCATCAACAATTGCACCAACACCAGCCTGCGAGAATGCAGAACACTGTGAGATATATGGTGACTTGGTTGTTGGGGAGTTAGGCCACAAGCGGAGGAATACACCCTTAATTGTTGCGGTGTTTAGATCCTTTGGATCCGAGAGTGAAGGAACAAAACCTTCCATGCCGTCCATAACAAGGTCCTTAAGCATGGACTTGTTAGACATGTAGAACATGGTGGCATGTTCATTAAGAACATTATCTACGATAGAGATTGGGGTGTCTGATGCTCCAGCCTCGTAAGTATCAGCGGTTGTCCAATCTCCACCAGTAATTGGTAGAATTTGGATAACATCATTACCACTAACAATTTTGGTGTGAAGAACATAAGCAGTCTTGGATCCAGCACCATTGCTGATTACCAAACCATCAACTTTATACTCGTCAGCAACACTTCCTGCTAAAGTTAGTTCTAAAACTCTACTATTTTGACCTGCATCAGGTTTAATAGTAGATGTTCTCATGTTGTCGCCAACAATAGAGACATACTCTGGAAGAATAATAGGTAGATTCTCGAAGTAAGTGCCTGCTTTAACGTAGATAGTAGCAGGACCAGTGACTTGAGTTACTGCATAACTCAAAGAAGCAAAAGATCTGGAGATATTTTCACCAGTGTTTCCGTCGCTACCTTCTTCTGTAACGTAATAAACAGGATCAGTTACATTGTTGTTTTCCCACTGGGGAACTCCAGTTGGAGAAACAGCAAAAACCTGACCATTATTTCCGATAGGTAGTCTTGCAGCACCAGCACCAGCACGATATAGTACATCGCCAGTTTGAGTTAGAACGTTAGCTTGGGCACCTTCTGCCAAGGTGTTCCAGTATGTTCCAGTAGCATCAGTTTCTGGTTCTTCGCCAGTAGATTCTGCAACTGCGATGTAAGAGTTACTGTTACGTACAACAGCATCACCTGCATAGTAAGTAGTTGCAACATCCCAAATACCTTGCCACGTAAATCCACCAACGATAAAATCCCAATCAGCGGCACTTGATCCTGGGTTTTGTCCAGTGTTAGTTGTCTTTGCAACGTAAGAATTACCACCGAGAAGTACAACATCACCAGGAACGTATTCAGTTGCGCCGTCCCAAGTTCCTTTTACTTTAAATCCAGTAGTAACAATTTCCCAATTGGTTAGTAAATTAGGAGAAGATCCAGAGTGAATAGAAGTTGCTACGTAAGTATAACCACCGAAGGATACAACGTCTCCTGGTTGGTATGTAGTTGCAGCATCATAAGTATCTTCAAATACTAGACCAGCAACAAATAGTTCAAAATTTGCCTCATCATCGGCAAATTCTGCTGCTGCTGTATGTGATTGGATTACGCGATATACGCTATTTCCATACTTAACAACATCGTTAAGTTTATAGAAGGTTCCTTGTGCCCAATCTCCTTTGTTATCGAGACTTTCTGTGTGTAAATCCCAATACTGTGCGTCTTGGGAATACCACATACTCTCGTTAGAAGACGCAGTGTGGTTTGCCTTGGCGACATAAGTATTTGCGCCAAACTTGACGATATCGTCGATGACGTAATCGGTGGCGGCTACCCAGTCGCCAGTCCAATTAAATTTTAGTCTACCTAATCTGAAATCAGCCATTGTTATTTACTTTCCTTACTTGGGGCCGTTGGTGGTGTAATCATAATCTTCATTGAAACGCAGGACAAAATATCCTTCATCATCAATGAAATAAGATAGTTTTCTGGCATCGAACCTGAACTGTTGGTATCGATCTTGAGAACTATTATATAAAGACTTTTCTTCAGTAGTTTCCTCTACGTAATCGTAGAGACCAGTTGCGATATCCAGGTATGGTGTACCATCTTTTCGCGTGAAATCAGCGATTTCAGTTGGATTGATAGATCTAATTTTGGTATACTTAAGCATACCTTTCTCGTCTCTATCTAGTGCATGGATAAAGAAATCATTACCGAGATCATCTGATCCTTTTCCAGTTGTTGTAACTGTATCCGAAGCGCGATAAAAATCGCTTAAGAACATTGTCATACGACTACTCTCCAGTAAACTCCTTCCCAGATCAGTTGAACTTTTCCACCTTTTACATCAAAAACCAGAGGAGAATCTATCAACATTTCATTATTTTGAAATTGTCTTCCGGTAGGATCTGTTATTGTCACATTATTTATATGCCATGTAAATGCAGAATCAACAAACTCAATTACATCTCCTGGTTTTGGAACCAGACCATTATTGTAGTATGGTAAAGTTAAAGTAATACCATTGTTTGTAGTATCTACCAAATAACGTAAGTTTGTGCCAAGAAGAGTGTCAGAATTAATTCTTTCCCATCTTGCTCTAAACACATCAAAACCACCATTGGTCACGCCATCGTGGATGACTGCCATGTTTTTATCAGTATCAATAGTTAATTCGCCTTGAGCCCCAACAAAGTGGGCATGTTCAGAAGTAGTACCACGTCTAAATTGTACCTGGGTGGTCATGACGTAAAAGGTATATGGTTACTGATAATATTTATACTATTAAATAATCCATCCGTAAGTGCGTTCGGGGGCAACACTGACCTTCGTATCTACGGATTCTCCACGTAGAGTAATTGTTCCAGATCCTTGATAACCCTTGTCTGGTTGTATCTCCTTACCATTAATGAAGGTAAATATTGTTCCAGATCCAGCAAAGGCAGCAGACTTCGCAACATTGGCGATACCAACGATATCGAATAATGTATATGTCTGGAATGCGTTGGTGATAAGGAACGTTGCTGTACCACGAACCTTGATTGTTCCGCCTTGACTTTCTTCTGTAGCAACGAATCTTTGAGATGCATTTCCAGATGTCTTAAGACGAACATCTCCTTCATATACTGTTGGAGTGAACGATTCTTGTGCAGAACCTGTGATCTCCAGATGGTTCTGACCTTGATACTGGTAGGTATTCTTGATCGTTGCCGCACCTTTGAAGATGAGGTTTGGAACCAGATGTTGTGGAAGTTTGTATGTTCTGGATTGTCCAGCAGTGAAGGATGTAAAGAGACTTCCTTTTCCTTCGTGTGCTTGAGTTGTTCTGAATACAGACTCGCCAGTAATATCGAAGAGAACTGTGCGGGTAGAAGGAATAAATCTGACAGCAGATTCTGCTTCGATGAACGAGAACAGAGATCCGAATCCTTCGTAGTCTCTGGTTCTTTGGGTAGAAGCAACACCAGAAACTGTAACTGTTCCTTCTGATTGATGTGCAAATGTTCTTCTTTCTTCGAGTCCTTCAAAGGAGAATAGAGATCCAAATCCTTCATATGGAATAGTAAACGACTCTGGAGCTGTGCCATCCAGTTTGAAGAGTCCTTTAGATTCTTGAGAAGGAACGTTGACTGGAACAGAAATTGATCTCGCTTCGCCAGCACCAAATCTGGAGAACAGAGCACCAGAACCGATCTTGGTGAATACCTTGATTGGTTTTGTATCTGCAATACCAAGAATATCAAACAGTCCAGTAACATCGTCTGGATTTGCAGTGAAGGATTCGGCGGAACCAGACAGAGTGCTGATAACACCAGTTCCTTCGTATACTTTCGCTGTTCTCTCATCCTTCCGACCAGATACTGGGATAATACCAGAACCATCGAAGAATTTGACAACCAATACTTTGACATCTTCTGCGAAGATCGAAGTATGGATTGTCTTGACTTCCGAAACAGCAGATCTGATTGTTGCAATTCCGAGGAAACTGAATAGTGCAGTATCCTCTGTTGGATTATATGTAAAGGATTCTGCGACACCCGATAGAGTGCTGATAAATCCTTCGCCTGTGTGTACAATAGATCTGGTGGTATGTGCAATACCACTGACAGGAATCGTACCTTCGACGATCCAGTTGGGGATGAATCTTACATCTGTATCGACATCGATAGAGATCTCGATTTGCTTGGTTTCTGCCTTGACAATCTTGATGTCACTGAAACCACCGCCGAAGGAGAATAGAAGTTCTCTTTCCAGAGGATTGAAGGTGGCTGCTTCTGCAGCACCTGATAGTGTAGAGATTCTGCCAGTACCAATGTATACATTAGTTGATGAGTTAGTAGATTCGTCACCGATCCTAATCTGAACTTCTGGTTGCTCTGCGAAGGTGAGAAGTTCTGGAGCAGAAGATCCACTGAATGTGAATAGAGATCCGAAGAATGTTTCTCTGAATGTCGCTCTTTGATCCGCAAATCCAGAAACAAACATATCTGCCTGGAAGGCAGGCAGTTTTCTGGAAATAGATTCGCCACCAAATCCAACTGCAAATAGAGATCCATCTCCCTCGAAGGTATTGGTTCTTCTTTCTGTAGCTTCTCCAGATACAAAAATTTCGACCTGGAATACTTCGCTGAAGGTTCTGATAGGTACAGCAATTTCTCCAGAAGTCTGGATTCTTGTTGTAATATCTGGTGGATTGAATGTGGCTCTCTTTGCAGCAAATCCAGATAGAGCAAGATCTGCCTGGAACGCTGGGATTATTCTGGTAAGAGATTCTCCACCAACACCCTTGGAGAAGATTGTGCCGAATCCACTGTGAACATTGATGTGCGCGTATTCGCCTTCTCCAGATACAGTGAAGGTTCCAAATACAGACTCTGCATAAACAAGAGTTGGTGGTAGAGGTACTTCTCCAAAAATTCTTGCTGCAGAATCTGCATCGAAATTGCCGAAGGAGAATGCTTGTGTAGCAAATCCACTGATAGAGAACAGAGGTCCTGGTACTCTCGTATTGAAAGTGACGGATTCTGCTGTACCAAATAGTGTGGAAATGCGACCACTGCCATTCCAGTTTGGTACATAAGATTCTTTGCCAGCACCAGAAATTCTTGCTTGTACTTCTGGTTGCTCTGCAAATGTGCGAAGTGAAGTCTTTGCGAGTTGACCAGAAATACTGATACTTCCTTCTGCATTGTAAGTTGCGAAGGAGAAAGACTGTGTTGCCAGTCCACTGACAGAGAATAGAAGTTCTCTTTCCGTTGGATTGACAGTAAAGGATTCTGCTGCACCAGATAGAGTAGAAATTCTTCCACTTCCTTGGTATCCTCTTGTCCTGGATTGTGAAGAAGCACCCGTAATCTCGAAGAGAGTATTGAATACTTCGTCAACTGTTGTAGATTCTACCGCACCTGAAAGACCGAATAGAGTTCCAGATCCAACAAAACCTTTTGATGTTCTATCCGATACAACTCCAGTAAAGTCGAAGAGCGAGAATAGATCATCTGGAGATGCAGTGAAGGATTCGACCAGTCCACTGAATGTTCCAATGTTGCCAAATCCTTCGTATCCTCTCGTTCTGACTTCCGAGGAAGCACCTGTAATATTGAAGAGAGTAGCAAATACTTCGTCAACTGTTGTAGATTCTGACGCGCCTGAAAGACCGAATAGAGTTCCAGATCCCTCGTGTGCTTTGGTTGCTCGTAATACACTTTGACCAGTAACATCGAAGAGAATCTGTCTCTCCAATGGATTGCCAGTAAAGGATTCTGCTGCACCAGATAGAGTGGAGATAAGTCCAGTTCCCTGGTATCCTCTCGTCCTGATTTCTGCAGAAGCACCAATGATAAAGATTGTTGCATCCTGTGTTGTTGCGCCAGTGAACGAAACACCAGCATTTGCAGACAGGATAATTTTTCCAAATGCTTGTTCTGCAGCAGTAAACTTCTGTGCAATTGCACCATGAATCTCGAAGAGAACATTGAACCCTTCTGCAAATCCAACTCTCTCGGATTCTGCAGAACCAAGTACACGTATTTCTCCAGATCCATTGAAGTTTGGAGTAACATTGTTTGCTGATTCTCCAGAAATTCTGATAGTGCCAGCAGCAGAAATATCCTCTGCTAAAGTTATTACCCTTGCAAATCTGGCTACGGCAGCACCATTGAATTTCTCGAAGAGACCAAATGGATACCTTGTATAATTGTCAAGGATATAATGCCAATCTTGCCTATCATCCGGAGTGGAGAACCATCCTCTCTCTCCAGTATACGCAAGATCTAATGTACCAAAATCCGTTTCTGGATATAGAGCAATTGGTTCTGCTGGAGTAGACGCAGATAGAGTAACCAATCCAAGATCGACTGGGATAAAGAAATCGATCGAAGAATTGTTGTATGAATAAACAACAGCTTCTTCTTGTGAGGAGAATGTAAATAGATCTCCAGATCCATAATGAGCAAAGGAAACTCTTTCTACATGCTCTACATCAACGTAGAATACTCCATAACCATTAAATCTTGGATTTATTCTAGCCGCACCAGATCCAAAGATATTGATGTCTGTTCTAATATCTGGTGGATTGGCAATAAACTTCTCAACAGAAGTTCCTCGGAAGTCAAGTAGAACTCTGTCAGAACCGAATGCTTGTGTTGTTACTTCAGCACCACCAGAGAAGGCACTGACAACACCAGATCCAACATAATCAAATGTTGCCTTCTCTATTACATTGGTGCTGAAGATTTCTGTATGTACAAATCCTTGATATCCTCTGACTCTGGATTCGGAAGCAAATCCGGAAATAACAATATCTGTAGTGATATCTGGTGGGTTAGCACCAACGGATTCTGATGCTCCAGAAAGACCGAATATAGTTCCAAATCCTTGATAGGATTTGGTTGTTTTATCGACGACAGAACCAGTAAAGTCGAAGAGCGAGAATAGATCGTCTGGCGATGCAGTGAAGGATTCTGCTGAACCAGAAAGAGTGCTGATAACACCAGTTCCTTCGTATCCTCTGGTTCTAACTTCTGCAGATGCACCACTAATATTGAATAAAGTAGCGAATACTTCATCAACAGTTGTAGATTCTACCGCACCTGAAAGACCGAATAGAGTTCCAGATCCTTGATGTGCTTTAGTTCTTCTGAACTCTCCATCTCCAGTAATATCGAAGAGAGTCTTGCGTTGATCTCCAACACCATTGACAACATACTGAACTGATTGTAATCCCCATACATCAAGAGTGCTGCCACTATGATATTTCTGGTGAACAACGACCCGAGAATTAAGTACTCTATCTGCGACAGGTACAGAAATAGTGACAGAATTTAAAGTTTCAAACGATGTATCGCAAGCACTGACCAATAGTGTCTCGCCACCGCTATTGATTTCATAGTATAAATCATCGCCTGAATCTCCGAAACATTCTGGCGCATTTCCGCCATTAGTATTATTGCCCTTAACAATATTGAGGTTTAGTTCTTTTACCTGACGGAGATCAAGAGTAAATGCAACGGTTCTGTCACCGAAATCACCTTCGTATGAAGCTCCAGTACCAGAGACACCATATCTGAAGTATGGACCAATATCGAATGATAGATTTCCACTTGTTGCATACGCGACTGCTGGGGTAACAGTAGTGAGATCCTGGTTGTTAAGATCTTCAGCAGTGAGAGTGAGGTAAGCAGTATAATCAGGTGTGAGTGGGAACGTCTTCGCGACGGACTCGGATAGAATGCCGTTGGAGAAGATAGAACCGGTTCCTTGATATCCTCTTGTTCTGACTTCCGAAGAAGCACCAGTAATCTCGAAGAGAGTGTTGAATACTTCATCAGAAGTCTTGGATTCCGCTGCACCACCAATGGCGAAGATAGAACCAGATACAACTTCAGGTGATGGAGTAAAGGATTCTGCTTTCTCTCCAGAAATTTGCAGAGATTGTAATCCAATGTAAGACTTGGATCTGTTCTCTTTTACTTCACCATAGACAACATAATGTACATCTCCTGCATGGAATGGTGGGAATCGTAGTTCGACTTCGCCAGTGAGTACAAATAGTGGACCAGAAGCAATGTACTCGAAAGACTTGGAAGCATGTGCTTCACCCTTGAGTGGGAAGATGCCGAATGGGTAGTTGGTATAATTATCAAGAACATAGTGATAATCAACACGAATGTCTGGAGTGGACATCCATCCAGTTTCGCCAGTGTAGCGAAGATCTAAATCACCATAGTCATCGAAGATTGTCTCTGCATCAGCAACAGATCCGTAATCAGGATGGGTAATAAAGTCAATCGACGAGGTGTTGTAAGAGTATACTCTTCTTTCTTCTGCTCCGATGAAGTCGAATAGAACACCTGTACCGAGGTGAGCAAGAGTGACTTTCTCGGTGACAAGACCGCCATCGATATCCAGATGGACTTTTCCATTGTATCTTGGAACGAATCTGACGGCACCAGAACCCTGAACTTTGATATCCAGACCTTCGATTGCAGGAACTGCAGATCTGCTCTGACCAGCAATACCTGTAAAGTCCAGTAATTTGTGTTCTTGATCTGGACTTGCAGTAATTGTTTCTGCTGCACCAGATAGAGTGGGGATAAGTCCAGAACCAAACTCTTGTAGCAAGAAGTTTGTCTTGGATGCACCACTGATTGTAAATGATCCTTCGCCGTAATGATTTTGAGGACCCCTGCTGTCAGAATCACCAATATTGAATAGGGTGCCAGTACCAGTGATGTGTGTAAGTTTCGCGCCAATCGTTTCGCTGCGAAGCTTGAATAAACCTTGTGGATACTTGGTGTAGTTGACGAGGATCTCGCCACGGTCGAAGATCTCATATACATCATCGCCAGGATCTCTGAATAGAGAACCAAAGTCTTCGTTAGGTTGTGTTGTGGCCGAGGCAACCTGACCGTAGTCTTCATACGTGAAGAAGTCAGTTCCTGGATATGAATAAGTGAGTCTTCTACTCTCGTTACCAAATCCGAATAGAGTTCCAGAACCACTATACCCAAATGTGCGTAGAGGTTGAGTATTTCCTAAATTGAATAGTGTTCCGCCACCAATGTGGCGTAGTGATGATAAGACAAGTGCGTCACCACTAACTCCAAATAGTGTCTTGCGCGTATCTCCAACACCGACTCTGGTGTCAAATGTTATTCCTGCGAGACCGTAATGATCGTATTGATATGTGCCAGACCAACCTTGCTGCGCTACTGTTATACCAGCATCAACATTTTGGAAGTCTGTACGATTTGGTTCGAGATTAAAAGTTTTGGTTGTAAGAGTGTGGTCACTAGTATTCCCACCAAAAGAAATCCTGGTGGAAACATTGCGGCCTCCATCGTAAATCTTTATATAAAGATCTTCATTAGTGTCGGGTTGTTCTCCGCCGTTAGTTCCACTTCCCTTGATGATGTGGAAGTGAAGTCTAACAACATTAGTGAGATCTACATCATAATATCTAACTCTTCTCTCCTCAAGGAAACCATCATCTAGTTCGGGATCATTTACTGTACCGAATCTAACATGAGGTCCAATAGCAAATCCGCCCTGACTTCCCGTGCCAGTTCCACTCGCTGGAACAAATTCTGAAGCACGATATACTGGGTTGTACGTGCTGTTAAGTTCTGCAGCACTTAAGTAAATAGGTGCAATATGTGTATAATCAGGCTGCTCGGGATATACCGTAGCTTTTGCTTCGCCTGTAAAGGATCCACTGAATAGAGATCCAGATCCACTGTATTGAGTGCTGTAAGACGCTGCAGCGTCCCCATATACGCTTGGACCACCAGAAGTGTCGTAACGATACAAGAACGCTGTGTTCGCCTCTCCACGGAGGGAGATGGTGCCTTCAACAATCCATGGGGCTTGTAGTCTTGTAAATGCTTCACCCAACTCAAAGAGTTGACCGCTACCAACGAATACTTTCTTAACAACGAACGTCGTGCTGCTCGCTAGTCTAACGACGCCGAATGGGAATCTTGTCTGTTGATCATAATACATGTCACCCCAGTCTTCCTGACCGGTAGTAGGTTCGGTGACACTTCCATGATCGATTGTTGCTGTGGGCGCTCCAAGCGTTCCCAGGTCAACATAAATGAATGGAACAACTGAAGCTGGTGTGTAGCTATAGGAAACATTTCCTAAATCAACTCCAGATATACGAGGTATAGATCCAGAACCATCATACCTGTATGAAATATCTGGAGCAAATACAGTATTAGAATTGATTGAAGAATGTAAAGATCCCGAACCAGAATGGGAAAATCCTAATGTTAATCCTGGAGGTCCTTTTGTAACTGTATAAGTGGTAATCGGTGGTCGTTCAACTTCATCTGCTACAAGAACTACACTCTTTACTCCATACTCACCTGAACTAGATGCAAAATCATAATGCCGGATATATATAAAAATACCCTGATCAGTCTGTGCTTCTTCTGGTAGAGTAAATGTTCTTACAACTGTTTCTGATGTTCCATCAGAAGAATCGTGTTCAAGAATTGTTCCAAGATTATTGTTAGTAGCAGTACCACTTAATCTATAACTAACTGTTAAATCTCTGCCAATATTAGGTTGATCGCCACCATTAGTGTCATCTCCACGAATGGCTTCAATTCTAATTTCTTTATAACCAATAGTGTCATTACTTTGGGAACTCCCAAAGTAAAAAAACATATCCGAATTTAATCCATTGGTTATTTTGAATAGAACATGAGGACCAATATCAAATCCTCCCCAATATCCTGAACCACTACCCCCATTCCTATTTGAAATGCCATCTGTCGAATACGCTGCATACGTATAAGTAATATCTAAATCTTGTGAAGTAGTAACAAAGCTGCTTGATGTTATTCCGAGAAGATCTCCTCGAAATAGTATATTACCTACACCAGCATATGAAAATATCATCTACGACCGCATACTACAATAAAAAAGGGGATCGCAAGCAATCCCCAATATGATAATATAGAATTCAATGTGAGGATATCAGTCGAGGCTGACATTCAGAGTGACTTTGATTTGGTCGCCGTCGTTTTGGATGCTGTATGGTCCGTTGGTGAATCTTTCTGCGAAGAAGATCGAAGAATAGAGAGTTAGGTCACCAGCGCCATCAAGTGCAGGTTCGGTAGTGAAGGTGTTTGCGTCCTCTACAGAGTGAATGGTGTATGTTCCTGCAGTAGTTGCTGCGTTTCCAGTACCCTGATCGATGTAAATTACATCACCAACAACTAAAGCATGAGCAGTAGCAGTGACTTCGGAGAAATCAAAGTCAATTACGTCGTTGTTGTTTGTAGGCTGAACGTTGTCAATCAGAGCGTTGTTGAGATAAACAAGAACGGTTCCGTCTGCATCACCAGTCTCTCTGTCAATACCAATGATTACAGTGGATGCATCGACGCCATTAGGACCACTGTTACCAGAGTTTGAACTAACAACCATACCCTTTGCGAGATCAGCAGCAACTTCAGAAAGGAAGTTAACATCGCTGCTGACAGCACCTGCAAGAGCGGTGTCGATATAAACGGTAGTACCAGCAATACCAACTACACGGGTACCTGGAGCAACACTACTACCAGTTACGCGCTGTCCAATGGCAACACCAGCAGTTGAAGTAACTGCAAGTTCAAACGTGCCAGATGTGCCAGTAGCAGCAGTTGTGTTGGTGATAGCAGGTAGGACAAAGTATGAATCTCCTAACTGACCACGAACACCAGACTTGGCGATAGTTGCAGAAGATGCAGCTGAAGCGGCATCAGCAACACCATGAATGGTAGAAGGAATATTATTTCCACGAGCCAAGTAGTAACCATAGATGTCACCAGCAGCAGCACCGAAAGTGAAAGTTTGCTCTGGATAAGAAGCAGTTGTTCTTCCTGCACCAAAAGCAAGTGGTTGAGCAGTGAAAGTACCAGTGTTCTTGACACTCAAGTTGAGAGTCGTACCATCAATGTCAACAACATATGCTCCAGTACCAACGTCGCCGCCAGTTACGTAGTCGCCTTTTTTAATACCTGCATTAGAAGCAACGGTAATAAGGTAAGTACCTGTAGTACCATCACCATTAACAGTAGTAACTGCAGTACTTTCTGTAGTAATATCCCAACGATTTCCGTTTAGGAGAATACCTCTTTGCTGTGAATAATCTTGATCAGTTCTGTTATTGACAACAGCAGGATATGCGGTAGTTACTGCTTGACCATATCCGATAACATTACCGTCGATATATGGTTCAAAATATCTGGACTGTGAAGGCGTATCGCTTTCCGCAGGATACGTATCAGTAGTATATAACTTAAGGATTAAGTTTCTGGGGATCGACTGATTAGCATTCAGAAGATTACGCAGAGACTCAATTTCACCATTATTGGTTACTAGCAATGCCATGGAGACTTTCCTCTACTATTTTCGTACAAGTTTATTTTTATTTATAATGAGTATGATTTATAATTTGAGTTTCATTGAAACTACAAACCTTGTGATGTTGATCGAGTAGATGACCTCAAACTGGAAAATATCTCCAGCTGTCACTGTAGTGTTCCACGTCGAAAGATCCTCGTCCTTATTCTTTCTTTGAACACTATTATTTAGCACACCAAGGGTAGGTCTTTCTGTTCCACATATAGACGTGAAATTGGGGAAATCCTCAAAACTACATTTTTGGATATCAACTTCTACGTTACCTTCAGTATCAGAGATAATAGTCCAAGACTCAATCTCTCCCGTGACATCAATGGTCATATTACCTTTCACGCCATTTGACATTGGGAATGACCCGCTATCAATAACATAATTAAGGGTTCTGGTCAGATCAGCAGTTGTAGCATATGCAATACCAAAGAATGTTGCTCCACCTGTAGGAGGTGTGTTGAATACAATCTGGTCATTTGATACTACATAATCAACTCTGGGTTCGAGGATAACATTATTAATAGAAATAGCAATCTGCTCTTCGTTTATAGGAGCATATGACTCACCATCTATAGTAATATTAAAGGTATCAGTAGTGCCGTCAAATTGAGATGCAATACTATCTATAAGTAGATTTGAGTATTGTATCGATTTTGATGGAATCTGATAGTTTACGTCAAGTTTATGCTGTGCTGGCAATTGCTTGCCAACATGATATGCATTATTACCAACCCTGACGTTATACTGTGCCATCAGGAAACTCCAGGACTTACTTCTGCATTGCCCATAATTACTCTGGTTTTATATCCATTAGGATCTTCGAGAACTATATCATAGACATAACGTCGTCGATCTAAAGCCAGAGTCTCTACATCTGTCAGCGATAAAGCAATTTCACCTGTAGTTCTATTGACAAATGTCAAGGTGAATGGAACTGGAGTAGATGCTGAATAACTTTTCTTCATTGCAGCAGTACCAGTGTACCCCGACATATTAAGTGGAGTACCATCTTTGTTGGTGATAAAGAACGTAACGCCGAAGTCTACTCCTTTATCAATCAATAGGTTGACTGGTATCGCTGCCATTTTCCTCTCGTTTATCTAATAGGTCTAATGTTTCTAACCCACCCTCAAGTTTTAACTTATATTCTTTTAATTTAGCGAGTTCTTCCTCGCCTCTTTTGATTTTGAACTCGTAGTCTTTCAGTTGGGTTAAGAATTCCTCTCGCATTTTTGATGTGTCCATAACAAAAATATATTATTACTTATATTTATCAGGTAATTAGATTCCGTATTTTGTTCTGGATGCTTGGAATCTAGCGTCAACTTCAGCTACTGTGAATCCCCTATTATACATTCTAAACTCATACAAATCTATATTACTAGATGTTGCAGTTGCAGTGTCATAAGACCGAATTCCAAAATGAATTGGAGTGTCGATCTGCGCCGAAAAATTAGTGGGGGAACTGAAGGATGTCAAGTTTACATTATTTGTATACAAACGGCTATCAGTGCTATCTTGAGTCATAACAATATGATAAAAAGTATTGGTGGCTAATGCACTCAAAGTATTGGGAAATCTTGCACCCCCATTGGGGTGGTTCCACTGCAGTGAAATGTTGCCATTGGTAGACTCCGTTCCAACATTGAATCCATACGTAAAACCAAATCCTCCCATAGTTCTGCCATCAAATATAACTATTCCATTAGATACAGCATTAAGCTTAAACCATACGTCAATAGTATATGTCGGACTTATTTCTGGAGTAATGGAATTCATTTTAATATATCCATCCCCTGAAGAAGCACTACTTAAATTAAAGTATCCTCCTGCAGAGTTATAAGTAGCTCCAACAACGGTAGCATCTACATTTCCCTCTAAATCAGTTATAGTATTTCCAGATCCACTGTAACACGCTGAATCTGAAAAATCATATATTAAAGACCATGGACCTATGGGTGTTGAAGATGCTATTCCAAATGCTCTACTAGATCCTAAACCAAAAGATAACGGACTCATAATTCAATCCTCAAGTAAAATTAGTTGTATATGATCCCAAAACATTTACTGTTCCTATCCCGTCCCGAACAATAGTAAATGTAATAACATCAATATCATTTGTAGCTGTTGGTCTAGACCCACCAGCCCACTTAACTCCTCCGGTAATTGAAGTTCCATTGACATCACAATCATCAGCGTAAGTGTATGGATCTGTATTTTCAACAATCAAAGTAACTGTAGTTGCCTTTCCATTTTCAGTAGGTACGTTTAAGAATGCCCACCTACTTACACTAGCATTCAACTGCCCTAAAACAACGGTTCCTAATGAAGTATCTATAGAAAGAACTCCCCCGGTGGGAGACAAAGTAGAAGTAAAGTTATTTACAACTGTTTCTACCACTTGTCGAATATCTGTTTTACCAATAACCTCAAGATCTCCAGAAAAACTAGCCGAACCGTCTGCGGTGATTGAACTAGTCGTATTACTGCCATGATGACCATTGAATATGACAGTATCGTTCGCTAAATTCCAATAAGCCTGTACCGAAATACGCGCTAAACTGCTATCGTTGTAAAGTTCATATCCCGAACCACTGGCAAACCCCGCATTAAAGGTAGTACTTTGAATCGTGCCAGCAAACGCGCCGCTTCCGTCACCATTAATCGCGAAAGATGGACCACCAGCAGATGTATATCCTTTTAGAAGTGGTGAAGTGTCTAATGATCTGCTTAAAGATATTTGTCCAGAAGATCCAACCCTAACGCCTGCTCCAGTTGATGTACTTCCACTATCTGCAAAGTCTCCTGTAAAGATGTTTCCACAAGCAATATTGGGGGATCCTGTTAATCCCTCTGCGTCACCTCTGAATATAGGAGATGGGGCAGCAGCAGTATCAACTACTTGAGTACCACCATCTGCAGTGTACACATCGCCATGCTGTTGTCCAATATTGGTTCCACTGTGAGTACCAGCAGTGTCTCCGGTTACACTTCCAGTTACATTTCCAGTAAATACCGGAGCAACACCAGCACTACCAGGTGTTAAGAAAATGCCATTAGTAGGATCAGAAGCATCATAACTCATACCTTCAGATACAACCAAGTATGAAGTAACAACTTCCCCAGTTGCATTACTACCAAGACCAGTTGCCCAAACTTTATCTGCATAGACAGCACCTTGAGAGATGTCAACCATCACATTAGCATTGGAATCCAAAACATCTCCATTCACATCTCCAGTTACATTTCCAGTAAATACCGCAGCAACCAAATCACTGCCAGGTGTTAAGAAAATACCATTGGTAGGATCAGTAGCATCATAACTCATACCAGAGGATGCAACTAAATATGAAGTAATAATTTGTCCCGTTGTATTACTACCAAGACCAGTTGCATAAACTGTATTTGCATAGATGTTACCTTCGGAGACATCAATCATCGTATCAGCATTGGAATCCAGAAGATCTCCTGTGAGAGTTGATGCGAAAAGATCTCCTAAAACTGTCGCACCTGTAAGACTAGTTGCAATTTTTTTAGTACCGTTATGGTAAAGTTCGACAGAACCATCCTTGAGAGCTGTAATATATTTTTCGTCACTATCAGATTCTGATCTAATAATCAACGCATCGGAATCAATGAATGATGTCTGAACACCTACGGCACCATCGTAGTAAATTTTGAAATCGGAGTCATCTCCAAAAACTGCCTGATCTCCGTCTCCCCAGAAAGTTTGTGCTTGAAACGTTACATCATCTGAAAATGTTACATTATCGGAAAATGTTTTATCGCCAGAAAATGTCTGTATACCATCAACGGCATCATCCAAATCTATTGCTATAGCATTAAGCTCTTGACGCTGCTGTTCCAGAGTAAAAGTATTTGGTACGTTTCTTAATGTCATTTGATTAGCTGCTTAAGGAGGGACTTGATTTCGGACATTTCTTCCTTCAAAGTATTTAGTTCGGAGACTACATTTCGGAACTCATTAGAAAATGATTTACGAGAAGACTTCGGGGCATTGTTGATAATTGCCCCTGTAGTCATATCTCTAACAAATCCTTCTTGACCTTCAACTTTAACGTATCTTTGCATATCAGAATGAAGCTACTGCTCGCAAATCTTGAATCTTGGGTACGTATGCCGGATCATCAGTTTTCATAACAATTTTGATAGCAAACGATGAGAACTCGGTTAGTTCTTCTGCGGTGTATCTCAATTCTTGATAAGAAGACTGCTTCTCAAACTGACCAGAAATGCTGTTCTCTGGAGTTGCGATCTCATTTTCTTTATCTGGTGATCCCGTTCCATTAAAGTATTCCCAATTTATATCATCAAAATTCTGCTGGGATGCTGATGGTTTGATTTTGTAGAACAATTTGACATTCTCTACATCCCTTAAATTTAGAGTCAAATAAAGATCCAGGGACGATGCCGAATTATTGATAAAGATTTCTTTAGTAACGTACTTGGAAACTCCTGAAGTATTTACAGATCCATTTTCAGGAACATATTCAAGTCCTTGAGAGAAAGACATGTTTCTAACTTCATAGAATTTACTGGTTTCAAAAGATGATCCTTCAGAGTCAACTAATTCTCCAACGCGGAAAATATCAGAAAGTTGACTGGATGTCTGACTCTCTCTTGCAAACTCACTGCCTAAAGTAATTTCACTCGTGAAATCATCATCTATAGGTTGCTTGTCATTTTCTACCGTCAGGATTTTAGTTTTTTGATCCCAAGAAATAACTTTACCACTGATTTTATTATCATACTTCTCGCTTCTTACTGAAGGATTAAAAGCAGTTACTGTAGATCCTACTACAAATGACGGGAGTTGATCATAAATTCCGGCATCGGAAACAATGATGGTTAGATTTTCATAGTCTCCACCAGCCCCGGATTGTGTGTTGAAGAATAATTCTTCGCCAACATTAAATTGTAGGGAGTTTTTAATTTTCACATAAACATCATTATTAATGACACGAAGAACTTCTGATTGAGCTCCAGAAGTCAACCCAGTAACATTTTGATTGATAGTGGCAAGAATATCATCTCCACCCAATCCTTCATTATTTCCACTAATAGTAAATTTATATACTGGATAGAATTTAATAATTTGATATTTCTTACCAAATCTACCTTCCGTTCCTGCACTATTTTCTACACGATTAGAAATAGTTTTTACAGATGCATTTCTTAAATCAATCAGAGGAGACAAGTGAGAAGACGTAGAAGATAGTCCGATCTTATAAAGTAGAGAATTATCAACGTTATTGATCACTTCATTAATTTTTGATGAAATCATTTTTTGATTCAAGAAGTAGTGCTCTTGATTCAAGAAAGTTGTTTCCATCTCGGAGATGTTATATGATTTGTAATTAGTTGTATTAGAATCTACAGGAACTACATTGGTAGTTTGTACAAAGGTATCAATCTTTGTACCAGAAACTTGTAGGTATGGGATCTGTGCGTAGAGTTTCTCATACTTTCTATTGTAAGATGCAAGAATAGTATCTCCACCACCGAATCCAGTAGAAGATGCTCTTGTTGGTCCTACAATAGTATATGTGTCAATACCAGAGTTAGAAATAGTAAATAATGTAGATTCAATATCAATTTCATTATATCCAGCAAAGTCATCTATACCACGGAAAAATACCCTGGAATTGCCGGTGTCCTCAAACCCATGGTCTCTGTGATAAACATTAACAATAGAACTATTGTTTTTGAACAAGGTTGAAGTAGCAGTGCTATTTGATAATGCATAAGTCTCGAAAGAATTTGGATCAAGTTTTTCATAACCCAACTCATCATTCTTAATCAATAGTTCTGCAGTCTTTGAAATATCAAACTGTGCTCTATAAAGAGTAAACTTAATGTCCTCAAACAAATCTTCAGTCCAGTTATCTACGTTTTGTGATTTAAATACAGAACCAAGTAGTGGTTGTGCATTGACAACGAGACCAGAAGAGATATCAGTTTCTCCTAAACGAGAAGACCAAATTTCATATTCTGTATCATCACACTCAATATTGAGAGCATATTCTGTATTATCTTGTAGGTAAACTGGATAATCAAAATTAAATCTTGTGGGGATTGTGGAATTGATAGCAATTCCATCGTCAGATGCAATTCCCATTCTTACTGCAGGTTCGTCAATAATAATTTTAGATTGTATAACAGCACCAGTGGCACCATTACCAGAACCTCTAATAACTACAGAAGGAGCTTCTGTATAACCCCTACCACCAAGAGCTACTTCTGCAAGATAAATTTGACCACCATGTACTTTTGCCGATCCAGTAGCATTACTACCTCCAGGGAGTTGTGGACTTTCAATAGTAATCGTAGCACCCTCATAACCAGATCCTAAATTTGATACATCCAGAGAACTAACTCTACCAGAATCTTTAGCAATTTTAATTCCTAATGTAGCATTGTTAGAGTTATTAAATTGAGTTACTGAAGTAAGAGTAATGTCTTCATTTGGAATGAATGCAGATCCATTGTGATTATTTAAAACAAACGTATATACTTGTTCATTAGTAATAGAAACTTCTCCATTACTGGAAGGAATAACTTCAAAATTGTTTTTATCTAAAACTTTACTGATAGGACCAGATGCTAAAGATCTTTGTCCTGTCATATATTCACCAATTTTAATGGAAAGAATTCCAGAAGAGAATACCTTAACGAATGTATCTGGATAAAGAGTAATCTGGGATCCTGGAATAATATATTTACTTGGTTTCTGACTCTCAATATTGGTTAAGTATACTCTTAAAGGAATAGTAGAACTTTTTTTGGAAAAGAATAAATCAATTCCAGTAGCAAACATACCACCATCAAAGTTTTCTACTTTGAAAGTTTGTGCAAGAGGATTTGGTCTGGCGGTATTTTCTGTATTGCTATCAATTAACTGAACACCTTCATTTGCCTTGAAGATTGCTGGAGCAGTAGAAATAATAGATGCTGGATTTTGTGGAAGAACACCAGTAGCATAAAACTTGACTTCTGCATAGCTATCAACGATATCTCTATTAGCATCAGACGCACTTGAAGTAAATCTGATATTTTTGATACCTGTCGAGAATAATAACTCTTCTGAAGTATCATCGTACTGCAAAGTGTTGATATCACCTGTCCAAGATGTATTCATTCTTGGAGCAAGACCAGCAGGAATTAAGATAATACCACTGGCATTTCCATATTCATCTGTAGTGACTGGAGTATTAAAAGTAGTCAAAGAATTGCCAGCTACTCCAGTAAATCTGGAATCTGGATTGACCCAACGATTAACATCTCTTTGATCCATGAAAACAAAGAGTTGAGTTTTTGGTTTGAGTCTCTTCAATACAAACTTAACAGGAATAGATCTTGCAAAGAATCTCAATGCATTAGCAACATTGATTCCATTTACAGTTTTGTATCCTACACCTTTAGCAATTTCATTATTTTGTGGACTTACATTAGAAGAACTGGAAATAGATGCTGAACTTACACTGGAATCAGAAACAGTGCTATTGCTATCACCGAAACTATTAATGTTGTAGAATGACTTATTAACTCCTACCCAATTAATTACGAAAGAATTATAGATGCTTGCAAATGCTGCTCTAACATCAGATTTGCCCAAGAAAATTGAGAATAGATTTGTATTATTCTCCGTTACCAAAGGAGCGACTGTAGTGTCATACCATTGATCAATATTTGGAATTAATGAAGCATCGCCAACATATTGAATAATAACAAATGGATTTGGGTTAACAGTCTTTGTAGCAAATGCATTACTTGCATAAGTAACATCTGTGTATGGTAATGTAATTACATCATTTGAGTTAGAATATCCAGAATTACTTCTTTGATCTTCTCTGGTATTAAATTCAATTAATTTAAAACTATCTTCTTTTGTTTGTGGACGAAGAACAGACTGTTGAGGATCAATGGAACACTTGTAGTCTAAAGACTTAACATTTCCAACTTGATGAGTCTCAAAATTATCTACTACGAATCCACTTTTTGTCTTATCGATACCAAGAGTATCCTTGACCTGCATGTTTAGTGCTTGTTGCTCAAGAATACTTAATGTGGTGTAGTATTCTAAACGCTCAACACGCTTCTCCAATTTACCAATGTCTCTCATCGTATATCTACGATTATCGACAGGAATAATTCTTACATCCTTACTTGATTTGGTAAAAGCAGGGATGTACATGTAATATAGGGGAATGCCATCCTCAATAATTTCTGGTTTAGTAGGATTTAATGAGGCGTTTCCAGATTTAATTATAAATTCTCCTTTCTTGTTTAAGAAGACACCATCAATCCTATCCAAATATTGAGACTCACTGAAAGATATGGTATAGGGAAGTCTCTTACTGGAAGATGGGGTGCTTGCTACTGATCCACCTTCTCCGGTAAAACTAATGTAATCAGACTGTGAAAGTAATGATGTATCTTGGAAACCAGTAATAATAGATCTTGAATCTACCTTTGGACGGAAATCAATACTGTTCTTTAAATTTACAATACCATATACCGTGCTATTAAACGAAGGAATTTCGTCGGCAACAACACCTGCTTCGTGAATGTAAGAATCTACAGTAGAGAAGTCTCCTTGAGAGTGCTCGAAGTAATCAAAAGAAACAACAATCTGACCTACTGGTGGATCAAATCCTGGTTTAAGAACAAGTCTTGAAATATCGTAGAAAGTTTCTCTTTGACCATCGTCAAATGTAAATCTATCGGTAATGTTAGTTCCCACGACCAAATTGCCATTTACATCTACTGTAGGTGGTGAAGAAGCGGATCCTTCATAGATGTACTTAAGTTTAAATGCATCGGAATAGCTGTATGACTCCGTGCTCTCGTCGTCGTAGTTAATTCCCCTCAAAGGAATAACCCTATCACCAGCAGCTCTGATAATAATTCTTCTGTCTCTAATTGCTGTTTTTAATTTTGGTCTTGCTTTAGAGATTTCAATAGTTGCCGTTAATTTTAATTTGGGGAAATTAGTTACGTTAGATCCAAAGTAATTAGATGGGAATGTTAAAGTAATACTACCAGAAGAAAGACCAGAAGTCTCATCTGTTGTATTCAAGATAGAAACAAAATCATCTCTCAAGTAAATGATATCTCCATCTTCTACTTTATCAGAATTTCCTTTATCCAGAATAGTAATAATGAAATCCTTCTCGTCAAAATCTACAAATCTTTGAGTTCCAAAATCTAATTGAGCTGCAAAAGTAACGTTGCCACCACTACTAGTTCCAGTAGTAACAAAGTCTCTTCTTATGTAATATTTAATTTTTGTGTTTTCTGTAGTCTTAATTAAGCTACTAACTTCTTTACTACCTGTTGGGAAAATTAAAGAAGATGTCGATGAATTTTCAATGACAGGTCTTAATCTAACAACAGAAGATGATGTAATAGTTTCTGGAAGAGAACCATTTACATAAATTCTTGATTTTGTAGTTCCTTCAGCATTTGTAGCATAATTAACTACAAATTTATGAATGATGCCAGCATCATCATTAAACTGGATGATATCACCCTGAACCAAATACTTGGAAGCATCAGAACCAAATCCAGTACACTCAAGATACTTATATCCTTTTGAACCTGCAAAAGTAAATTCTGTTACTGTTTTGGAGTCAGAATATTCTGAATCAATAGTTTCTACGTCGGAAGTAAAAATATTACCATTTCCATAAGAAGAATGTAGAGACTTAACATTTTGGGCAGAGAATGTTAGAACAGTGTTCTTAAACAATACTGGTAAAACTGTAGCTACAATGTTACTTGGACCAGTGAATGATACTGTGGGAGGTGTAGTGTAGTCGGTTGATACCGAATCTCTATTCAAGACATTTACTTTATATAACGCACCTCCATTAATACCAACAGCAATATCGGTAGGTTCAAACTGAACACCATTGAGAGAAATTTTGGTAGTGGTTAAATAACCAGTTCCTTGTCTGGAGACAACAAAATGAGAGATAGTATTTTCTCTGGCAATTCTTAAAATACCACCTTCTTCACTGATAATTGATTCTCCAGGTAAAAAGTTTCCAGATAAAGTTTTTACGTAAAGACTCTTACCAGAAGAAAGAAATCCGTTTGCATCCCCTTCAATAACACCGTATGCTCCACTTTGGGTTCCAGTAATATACTTACCAGGAGTAAAGTCTGATGAAATATTAGAGTCAACTAAAAGTCTTGTGAAGAAAACTGGATTAAAGTAAGATAGATTAAAAAGACCATTATAAGTTTCTACGCCAGAAGAAAGTCTTCCTTTAGAAACGACAATATCTTTGTCTTCATTAAATCCAACTGGTCTTTTTACTAGTGCAAAATCTTTTGGTTTTGCTACACCAATTAATGGTGTGATAGATTGATCATAGTCACTGATATATCCAATCTCATTAATTTGTTGTTGAGCATCTGCTTCAGTATTATAAAGCAGTCTCCTTCTGATACTAACGTTGTCATCATATTCGATAAAAAGATTATCCAAGTAATCTTTTCTACCAGCTAAAGTTAATTGTAAAAACTGTGAAGTGAGATCTCCAATTTCAGGTCTTGTAACTTTAGCAAAAGAAATAGTTTCTACACTCTTTACTGTAGATACGGCTCCCGTAGAAGTTCTGGTAGCAACAAAGTAAATATTTTTTAGATCTAATCTATCAGAAGGAGTATTTGGTTTGATGCTTGACTCATCAATTAATCCGTAATCAATTGCTCCTGTTAGATAAATGGTTTTGATTGCACTATTTTTATCAAAAAATTTCCCTCTTCTATCAACTGTCTGTAAGTAATTGGTAGAACTTTCTAAATCATTAGATGCAATTGTTCCATCATTGTGTACAGCATTAAGGAAAACTGTTGGATAAGCAGTAAGATCCGCTCCCTCTGCATTCAAAGGTAATGTATTATATACGTTTGTAATATTGAATCCAGTAAGACCTTTTGTCTTAATATTGATATTATCTCTTGATAGAGTTTCTCTTGCTTTATTAAATGAAATGTACTTGGTTTCTTTATTTACAATTTCGTAACCACGAACATATGCTTTTCCAGGACCAATAGAAAATGCTAACTTATCAATTGATTCAGCGGGATCCAAACCATTAACAGTTCCATCAGATCCAAGTGAATATACGCCTAAATTTCCATTTCTTTGATAATATTCTCTAACTTCAGAATCGAAATTATCTACAACATAGTCGCCAGACTCGTCGTATGTTCTTCTTGCTAAAGTTTCTTCTAATAAACTATAATCTGCTTTCTTTATCTGACGTTCTACTACACCATCTCGTATAGAAAGTAATTGAATAAAGTTTTTGTCAGGAGTCTCTGTATAATCATATTTTACCAGAGATAATTTAATTTCTAATCTATGAGCTCCAGGAGATGCAAAGTTAGAAGATCCAGTAGCATTATCGTAGAGACTGCTATCTTTTTCTGGAGTTACTACAGATTCGGATACGTTAAATCCTACTTTTGCTGAAGGAGTTTGACTATATCCAGAAACAAGAATTAAACTAGCATCATTACGTACAAAAAATCCATTGACAAAGTAAATTCCTTCTTCAACTTTGACGGCAGATCCATATCCCATTGCAGGACTATCATCAAAAGATGTTGTGCCTGTATTAGAATCAATTACAGGAATACTTGTAGGTAAAACAGAACCGTCAGTACCAACAACAAGGAGAGGGCTATTAATGCCATCGATAATCTCCAGAGTCTCTCCTTGGCGGAAAGTTTCTTCATCACCACTATCACCTGCTGTTAAGTATTTAATATAAAGTGTGTCTGAATTGTTTGTTCCTGCTTTTTCTATAGCAAGAACAAGAGCAATAGCACCAGAAGATAAACCAGAAATTTTCTGACCTACTATGCCACTAATATCATACTTTTGATATACAATTTCGCCATCAACATTAATAGCAACTTCAGAAACTGAAGATAACTTTACGAAATCTAATTTGGTATTTAAACCAACTTCGCCAGGAACAACTAGGTCACCCTGCTTAAACTGATACTTACCATAATTCTCAATCTGATTCTGCAGAATAGACTGAATACTATTCAGCTCCCTACCCTGAATAGGATAGGAGGGTCTGAATAGTACCTTATAGAAGTCTTTTCTAGAATCGTAGTCGTCAAAGTATGGGATAGCGTTAAGATTAGTCTTCTGTGGCATTGTAATATACTACCGTCTGGTTTTAAAAAATATAATAAATCAGAACTCGATGACTAATTTGATGTCCTCAATTTGATCAGCTGCTCTGGTGATTAGTCTTCTGTTCTCTATGTATACGAGATCTCCAGAGTTGTTTTCAATTTCTGGATTAGCTAAACCATCAACAAAAATTGAACCAACTAATTCAGTACCATCTGCTAAACCAGTTTCTACATTACCAGAAGAACCTGATTGACTTCCAACAATAGCATTAGCTGCGTCAGATTCTACCAACCTAACAACACCATTATCTTTATGGAGATATGGAGTTTGGATGTACTTCAATACACCACTACCAGGACTGCTTGGTGTTGGTGGATTTGAGGATCCAGTATCTAATGCCCAAGAAACTACCTGACCATATGCTGTTCCACCAGCAACTGTTTGAGTAATCATCTCATCAGGAATGTAGTTGCCAGTAGCGTTTTGAACTTTGACTGCTCTCAAACCGTTAAGAGTATCTGATGTAGCAAAGGTAGTGCTTCCGAACTCATATGGATCTTTGACAATTCCGATACGACGGAAGTCATTGTCTACAGGAAAGTCTCCAGCATTTTCGATGAATGTAAGACGGATGTTTGTCATAACTCTCTTCGAGTTAAGTTCCATCTCCATGTCAAAATTATGTCCACCTTGTGGTGACATAATTGGTTCTACTGCAGGTGTATCCGAAGCAGTAACACCTTGAGAAATAGTTAAATCTTCAACGGAGAAAAGACCAATAGCTTCAGTGCTTCCATTAGTATTCAAAGGAACGCCAGATACAATAGGAATAGTGCCGTAAGTGTAACCTGAACCCACTTCATGCATGGATACCGCAGTAACTTCGCCAGCACTAATAGTTAGTTTTGCAACAGCACCAGCACCATCGCCCACCACAGGAGCGTAGAAGGTGCCTGAAACAGGTGAGGTAAGTGTTCCTTTGTTTGGAACGATTGCTGCCTCTACAGCGCCGTTTACAGCAGCTAATTTGCTACTATCTCTTGTGCTTTCTCCTACAGCATTGATAGGCATAAAGTCTGTGGAAAGGAATGCTAAAACATCATCAGTTGGGATGGTGTACATATACTTCCAGACATAAGAATTGTCAGGAGCAGTATAAATGCCGTTTGAGTAAGCACCTAAACCAGGTTGAGGATTAGTCTTTGGTTCATGAGCAATGTTTACGCCAGATGGATTTGCTTCATCTTCACCATTATAGAGGCACTTGAATACCTCATAGCTTTGGTTCATGATGTAAAATTTTGCATTAGCAAGAGAAGTAGCGCCAGTAGCGGTTGTTTTGCCAATCTGACCACCACCTGCAGGGGTAGAAAAGTAGTCAGGTTTGTACATATCAAACTTGGGATTGTTGATTAGATCCCAGTTGTAACGTCTGACTACGTGTCTTGCATAAGAACTAGTAATTCTTTTTGCAGCAATAATGTCATCATAAATGCTAAACTTCTCTGTCTGATTATCCAGGGGAACTGGAGGAATGTTTTCTGTTGAGAATCTGTATACCCCGGTAGTTGCTGATACGAGCTTGTTAGCGTTGGTGCTCTGGTTGTAACCCGTTAAAATAGACCCAAGAGCAGGGGAGGAGGTAACAAGAGGACCAATACTCGAAAGAAGTAGTGAGTTCTCCAATACTTTTGATACTGTTGCTCTGAATGTTGCTGTTGCCCAATCGGCACCACCAGCAAATACACCGTCACCAACAGCAAAACTGTCAGCTCCGTCTACAGAGGTGATTTCTAAAAAAGAATCCCATGCTTGGGGTCTTCCTACGAAGAAGTACATTCTACTTCGGTCGGCACCAGTATCACTATCGCCTTCGTTTAAAGACTCTAGGAACTGCTTTGCATTAAAAATTCTGAACTTTTCCGAGATAATAGCAGCCATTGAAAAAAAAGGGTACGGGTTTATTTCTGTGTTATTTATATTTATACTGCATTTTTAAGCAGTAGTGGATATGCCGATGGTTCTCAATATAGAACCAGCAAAATGGTTATCTTCTGTTGTGCCATCGACTCCCCTTGAAAGAACAAGCAAACGATCAGTTTGTGGATTTGTTACATCCTGTGGTGGTTTTTCTCTGTATGATATAATTTCCTTACCGATAAGTAATTTACCACTGTCAGGAAAATTAGTAATATCTGGAATGTAGATTTCAGCAACATTTCCAATCAGTAAATCCATCTCCAAAAGAGAACCCAATTCGTGTATTGATGGAAGTCCGAAGTTTAATGCTCGTCCTCCGGTAGTAATACGGGAATCTGTAATCTGATACTCATTCATCCATTCTGTAATTGTTTCAACTTCAATATTAAAGTAGTATCCTAACTGTTCGATAGTAATACCAGAAACATTGGAGTATCCAACATCAATATACAATGATTGAATAAAGTCCCTAACAGATGTTCCTGGTAGGTAATGACTATAAAGATAATCAGTGTCGCCCATTGGTGTATTATATAAATCTAATGCACCTGTTTGGTAATATTTCGTAATAGGATGTTCGTAGGAACTATACGTGAGATTGTTGATAATTTGATTATCTCTCTCAATTAAAGTCTCGTTGTGAGTAATGTTGTTGTTTTCCGCTTCCAGTTGTACCGTCGTCCTACGTTCATGATGTGTAGTACCTGGCATTTCTACTGATTCGGGATCAGGAGTAACGATACAAGCCAAGATTTCTTTGAAGTCCAATGGATTTGGAGAAATCATAGTTGTGGTAGATTCAATCAGATTGCGTTGATACATGGGATAATCTGAAATAATCGAGATTATTTTTGGACCCTTAACGGAACCAGGTTCAGAACTTCTTTTAATTGACAAAGAAGACTCTGCATAGTTATTATTACGTAAAACACTATACCCTCTACCAACAATTACTCTTGGTGGTTTTGTGTAACCAGATCCACCATCAACCAAAACAATATCAATAATCTGACCTCCATAAACTACCACTTCCGCTTTAGCTCCCCCGCCAAAATTTTCAGTGGGTAAAAAGTTTAACGTTGGTGGACTATAGTATTGATATGCTGTTGGGTTAAGTAGAATTCCAGAATCAAAATATCTTTGTAAATCTCTTTTATTCCAATTTAAACTACTAACTACACCATTTGATAGATTAGCAGTAACAGCAAGACCTTCGCCAAGTGTATCTTTATTATATGCACCAACATTAATAGTTGCATAGTAAGAGTTGGATACCTGTCCTCCATCACGATATTCTTTTGGTTTAGCAAATAGAGGAACACTAAAGATCTCCCTCATATCAGATTCGCCATCAATCTGGATTTTGTCACCAACTCTTAAGGAAGGATGCTCTCTAATGATGTATCCTCTGTAATCAACATTGTCTGCTAAATCTGATGCAAATTTAAATGGAACATAGTTAGATTCAACACGGTTTAAGATTCTCTCATTTGTAATAGATGAAGTTAGGTATTCAAAGGTAAAAGAATCAAATGTTAAAGAAATAGTATCTTGACCACCAGCAGGATCTTTTCTGGTGAAGTAAACAGGTTCATCATTAACCGCATTTACGTTTTGAGATCGTAGATACATAATCCAATCATCATTATTAGAAGAACCAATGTCAGATATTTCACCCCATACACTCTGAACTCCATTGATAATTTGATATGCTACAGTTTTATAAGACGTGTTTTTCTTATACCAAAGATTAAATGCATCACGGTTTCCAGTTAAAGTAGTCTCTACTTTATTAAAGTAAGTATCATCCTCAAAATCAAATGCAGTTATAGTAGGATTATAATCTTTTCCGTAGAAATATAGAATATCAACTTTACTAGTAATGTATGATCCATCAAATTGCTCTGCATATCCCAAAGGATTCGTAAATGTAATAGAAGGACCATTTACTCTATATGAAATTCCACCTCCTCTTTGCAATATGCCATCAACAAAAACATAGGCATACAAAGGGGTATCAAAGTTTTTGATTCTTCCATCTTTATCAAGAATTTGATAGAAATTTGATTTGGTATTAAATGGGATTAGATTTTCATTGATTGTTAATCTCTCAAAAGAACCTACACTATATCCAAAGAAGTATTCATAATTATCCAATTGCTTGGGAACACCACCTTCATATAAGTCCTTATAATTTTTTGGAGCTTTGGAGAATACAATCTGATCAGTCTTTGCTGCAGAGTTGAATCTTCTGATTTCATAAGAACCTTGCTGTAACACAGCATTCAAATAAATCAAAAGATTTTCATTCGGATCTGTTTTTACAATAGATCCATCTTTATAAAATAAATCAAAAATTCTGGTTCTGCCATCAAATCTCTCGGAAATATCTTTTAACTTTTTAAGATATTTACTATTGTTTGAATCATCCCTAAATTCAAACGATCTAATATATTGTGATTGTGCAGGAACTTCGACAATACTTCCGTCAACATTTTGTTGTCTTTTTCCTAATGGAGCTTCGTAGAAAGTAATTTGATTGCCGCTAATGTTGTAAGAATAACCTGGATTCTGCGCTATACCATCAATCATGACCATAAGTGACTGATTGTTGTATGGAGCAAATGCAGTTTTAGTTGCAGCATCAATAATAGTAAATGTTCTACGTCCAATTTTTAATCCAGTAGAAGGATCGTATCTACCATCAAACTCGGGAGATAACTTAACTTCTCTAACTCTGGTCAGAGTTTCGTCAAAAGAATCTATAGCTACTGATCCTCTTCCTCTCACAATTCTCGAATCTTCTACTTTCACTACAGAAGTCGTAATATTTCTTCTGGTGACAAAAGAAGAAACTGCCGTTGTGGGTAGAATCAAATAGGTTGTAAGCTTTTGCGATACAGGTTGATCTGGTCGCATCCTCGCTTTTCCTTCAGATTCAAGATACAATTCACCAAACATTTTAAATCCTGCTGGGTGAGTAGTATCTTTAACTGCATTTCTCCAATCTCTAATAGGAGTCCTACTTCTAACTACATAAGAATAATCTTGATAGAAGAATGAGTCAGTAATTCTCTGGTTTATAGAACTAGATTTACCTCTATCGGATTGGTATTTTCCAAGTGTTCTTGTTAAAGTTTCAATAGTTGGATTAAATGAAGTTCTGACAATAGAATCTACAACTGCAGTTCTTCCTTTAGATACTCCAGCAATATTATAATTTTCTCTGAAAACTCCATTAACTTCCACCAGTCTCATAATATTGGATCCTTTTCTCCATCCATTTTTAGAAACCCTACCGGAAGCAACTAAAACTCCATTAATTTTTTGCTCAATTCTTTCTCCTTGTCCAAAAGAGTCCAGATCAAAGTTCCTCAAAAGAAGAACTTGTGGAGTTTCATAAGATGAAATAATAGAATCATCATCAAAATAGAATGCTCCGTTGTTAATAAACCTCGCACTTTGAGGAACACCAATATCTGAAGAAGTAAAGAATAACTTATTATCTGTCTCGATAATATCTAATATAGGTGTAGAAAGATACCCCGACCCTGGATTTAAAATTTTAGCAGCAGATATTTTACCACCATCAACTATTAATTCAATTTCCAAACCAGTACCGTCTCCAGTAATAATCACATCTGGTTTTGAATACTCTTTTCCAGAATATACAATAGATAACTCACTAATATTATTTTTAGAAGAATCTCTGATTGCTTCTATATTCGCTTTAAATCCTTCGGCAGGAACAACACCTTTGACTATAGGCAATGAAATATAATTATTTCCTAAATTATCTAATTTAATAGAAGCAATTTTTCCAATAGACTTTCCTGTGTATCTAATGTCTCCAGTTCCATCATATTGTGGAACATCAGACAAATTATAAACAAGTTTTTTATCAGTGGTATATACAACCGTTTTTCTTCCAGCCAAGGGATCATTTTTGATTCTTAAGAATGAACCCCCAGTATCTGTAGTAGAACTAGTTAAGAAATAATAGTAAGTGGTAAAGTTTACTTCTTGACGTTTAACATTACCAATATTAGCTCCATAACCTAATCTGATCCTGACAAACGATCCTGGATTTCCTGGTTCTGATAATCCAACTTCTTTTTCTTCGGTGAATACATTAAAGTTTGAACTTGTAGAAATATCAAGATATGAAGAAAGCATTGATGGATGACTTGTGTCAAACTTGTAAAAATAATATTTTTGAATATCAACAATAGGATTGGTTAAGAAACTTATATTATCTAAAGAAAATTGTAGTCTATCAACTAAATTTCCTACATTAGAAAGAGAAGAAATTTTTTCTGGAGTGCCATGGTCAGCGAACGAAGACACTGTAGTAATTTCTCTTGGATTAGTCGCGTCATATCCATAATTAACAATCAATTTATGAGTTTCTTCGTCATAAGAAACCACATAAGGATCATTTACATCAGTACCAAATATTTGAGTTCCGGGAGTAAACCTATACTTTGGTTCGTATGAAGTTATCTTGGAATTAGCAAGATGATTGACAGCAGTAGTGCCATTCACACCTCTCTCCAATCCTACTCTTCTGGTAATTTTGTCAATAGAAATAACACGTACAATTTCACTACCCACAGATAAAGTATCTCCAAGAGATAGTGAGAATACTCTATCTAAAACTACTTCAGTTCTTTGATCGCCCAAACCAACAGCGTTGACAGATACCAATGGAATTGCCGTACTTGGTGCTGGGTAAACTGTAAGAGTTCCAACCGCTTCTGGGTGAGTTATACAAATATAGTAATATGTACCAGGAGCAATCGGAGTAAATGAAATTGTATCAGTGGTAGAACCATTATAGGTTACACCAGATGCTTCAGTATACTCTTCTATGTCAAGAGCTACACCATCTTCCAAAATAGTAGTTCTGTAATCAGAAACAATGTAAATAGCATGTCCAGGAAGTGGCTGGATTGTGAAGGTAGATCCCACACGAAGATTATAATCGGGGTTTTCCTCACCATTAACATTAAACCTAAACTGTGGATATGGTGTTCCATCTGGGTATTCTGCTTCTGTTAAGACAATCGCAGTTCCATCAATAGTATCGGAAACCGTTAAATATTGGTCGGGAACTGTTATGAGGTAACGGAATCTATTGTTTTCTTCGTCTGCTTCGATAAAAATATACTCAATATTCGTATCGTCCGTAAAGATATCTCCAGGTTGACCAAGGAATGTTAAAACAGTTGCATAATCTGCAGCATCAACTACAAAATAATATTGCTCATATTGCTCAATGATATCTGCATTAAGTTGAACCATCGTTGCATCAACGTCGGTATCAAATATAGAGGGATCTATTTTTGGAATATTATTTGGGTTAATAGTTAAAACATCATCCGTATTATACCCAGATCCACCTTCAGTAATAACAATAGATTGTACCTGACCACTGCCATCAAAATTATCAGTACCAACTGTTACAGTTGCTTTTGCATTTCCAGCATCTCCAATATCGCCAACACCATCTCTGACATTTGTATAATCACTGAATACTAATTCTACATCTTGATATTCTCCACCTACGTAATCTCTACCGAGACCAACCATGTTGGATGATCCAATACCAGTATCATTCAAGTTGCCATTAAATCTTAATGGAATCAAATTTACTTCTTGATATTTCTTTTTAGAAACATAATATACAGTTTCTGTTAGATTGTCATCTGGGTCAATAATGATGTCAATATCATCACCTTCAGCAAAATTATGCTCACTATCAGTTTCGAGGATAGCAATATTTTCATCAACAGTATTAATTAAAATATTTGAACTTAAATTGTTGCTTACTATAATAGTTGTCCCAGGAGTATTTGATAAATTACTACTCTTTAAAATAGTCTCTCCATCTTCATAATTTAAGTAATCTGAAAAATTTCCACTATTAACTTTGATACGAACTGAATTTTGACCTGAAGTGCCCGTCAAAATAGTTCCACTTGCTATTACCGTAGTAGGGTCTTTAAATAAAACCAGATCTAAAGTAGAATCTTTGGTATATGTACTATTTTTAGATAATAATAAATTTAACACTGTTGTTGTAGATTCAATAGTGCTTCCAGATTCAAACGTTCCTGTTACTGCACGAAGAACAAAATCTTGTTCTTCAATTGCATTTCTAATAAGTTCTCCTTGAGCACCGGTAGAAGGTTGCGTGATGATATCACCAGCAAATGAATAAAAAGGTTGCGTTGAAAATAAACGAGTGGCTTTTGTATCTTTAGATTCTAAAGAAAGAACATTTTTACCAAAAGTCGATGACACAACACCTGAAGCACCAAAACCATCAGTTCTGGAGTTATCAACATAAATTTTAGATCCAACCTCATAATTTGATTGAGAATCTTCTACAATAACAGAAGATACAGAACCTGTAGAAACTGCATCAATTACAGCAATTTCAGACTTACCATTTTTCTGTGTTCCTGCAACAAACAATCTTTGTACAGATCTTGGTAAAGATTTTTGAGTGACATCAGACTCGTAATTAGATTTAACTGGTAATGAATAATAATTTTCTCCCATGATATATGGAAATACTGGAGTTCCAACATCATCAATGGTTAAGAAGTATGCATAAACTCCAAGTGGGAATTCTGGTGTTACACAAAATCTACCATTGTTAACATCAAGACGTGTTTTTCCGGTATCTACAGTAGGAATCCATTCATAGTCATCAACAAAAGTTCCCATATCATATGGAGCATCAACAGGACCATCTGTTCTTGTAAATTTTAATGCATATCCACTTTCCATTCTAACAACGCCAGAATCAGAATCTAAAGGATTCAAAAATGCGTATGGACCGTAAATGGGATTTCCATCATATGCATAACCCAAAATTGGGGAGTGTGTTTTTATACCTGGAAATTCACTCAAAGTTGTTGTAGTGATATTGTCAGAAAGTCTTAATCTTAATCTACGAGGGTTAGAAACTACCCCATAGTAATTTTTATTTTTATCAAAACTTGAAACAACTAACCCACCGTTATCATCTAATGATGCTCCAAAATATCTATTTTTAACCCACTCACGAATTTCTGCTCTTGCAGTAGATGAATTAGCATTAGCATCAGGAATTACAGAAACTCTTACATTTTCTTGGGTGAAAAACTTACCACCATCAATTTTTACTAATTCTGTGATTTGACCAAAAACAGAGACTTCTGCACGATATTCTGCAAATCTGCCTCTTCCAGCCAGATCACTAACAATAATGGATGGAGACGATGAATAATATTCCCCAGGATTTACAATCTTGATGCTGCTAATTTCTCCAGATGTAACAACAGCATCTAAAACAGCATTTCTTCCGCTTACAACTTCTACTGTAGGAGGTGTGATATAATTGTCTTGAGAAGTCGAAATAATCTCGGAAACAGTATCTCCGGACAAAATAGATCTAGCTTTGCCACTTTGTCCATTTAATAAAATAAATGGTGGATTTTGATATCCAGATCCTTTTTTAGTAATTTCAATTCTTGTGACAGGACCATATTGAATTAAGTTTTCATCTTTGAAACCAAATGCAACAGATCCATCAACAAAAATACCAATGTCTCTTCTTGGCGTTTTATAAATTTCTGAAGTGGTTGCTGTTAATTTAGGAACAATCTTAAGTAACTGTGGATCATCAAGATCTTGATTGATGTTAGATGTTAAGATTTGAGTAGATGGATATGAAGAAGTTGCAAAGTAATAGAAATCATCATCTTGATAAACTGCTCCAACATCAGATAATACCTTCTGTAAAGAAAGACCTACAGCAGGGTTTAATGGTACTGACGGAGAAGAACCATTAACATTTACTTTCCAACGATAATTTCTTGCAAAGGTATCATATAGAATAGGATCAGCAGTTTCAAATCCAGGTTTTGATACTTCAATTCTATCTCCAATACTTGCATATGGATTTGAAGAGATAATATCGAGTTTATTTAAAATACCATATACTAATAGAGAAACAATTCCATTAGGTGTAACCGACTTCACAGTAGAATAACTGGTTACAATATCACCTGCACTATGAGTTCTGGTAATTGTACCACGCTTTTTGATGATAAACTGTCTTAAGCTCTTTCCTTCATATGAAATAACTTCCCCGTTAATTACAAGTACACCAGAGGATGATTTCCATCCAAATGTAGAATCTACTGTAATTGTATCTCCAGTAGTAAGTGATGGGGGAATATTTCTCTTAAGAACTGTTTTTTGTGGAACAATAAAGTCGGAATTAAGAGATTGTGGATTGATTACTAAATTGTATAAAACATCACCATCATCAGAATCAACAGAATATAGATTCTCAACAACTGCAGAAGAATAGTCTACTTTAGAATTGTTGTCAGATACCTGTGCAATAGTTTCACCGATCAACCAACGAGGGTCGCCTGATAAAATTTGTGCCTGAACAACGTATGTAGAATCCCAATCAGAAGTAGAAACTTTTAATGTTTGATCTTTTGGATTGTATGTTGTAGGTACATCTTCATTACTCTTTGATATAATAGTATTGAAAATAAATCTAATAGATTTATCAGTTCCCTTTACTTTGTAGAAATTACCGATATTTTTAATCAGAGTTCTTTTATCTACCTGCTCTTTTAAATAATCCTGTGGGAAAGATTCTAAATATTGCTTTTCAAAAGATTTTACAATACCATACAAAAATAAATTACTTAAGTTGTCAACAAATACACCAGAGGAGTGTGTATCAGATTCTGTGTTAACAAATTTAGATGAAGAATATAAATCTCCTAATTCAGTAGTTCCGCTAACTCCTCTCGATACTTCTAAAAATTCTGTCTGGGTTCTTTCTTTATAGAAACAGATCTCGTCATCAATTTTGATGTATCCATTTCTTTCCGGGAAAGAAGATGCATCCTCTACAATGATAGTCGTAGCAGTGGAATTCAGGTAGGCTGACAACACCGTCCTCTCTTGGAGGAGGTTCTTCTCATAGTTGTCAATATCATGATGTGTAGTTAAATTAGTAATAATATCCAGAGGATTGCCAGGAGACTCTAAATGCTCGTAGTAATTCTCAAGAACCTTCTGAAAGTTCTCGTATTGAGCTACGATAAAACCTGGCAGTTGATCTTCGATTAGCGAAGAAATCTGTGTATTCATCTAATTACTCTGGATATACCGTGAACTTACTGTTAGTGATGTCTACATCTAAATATAGACTTCTTTCTGCATTAATATCATTTTTCGCAGGTTGTACTCTAACCTGAATACGATTATCAAAGAAACTACCAGAAATGATAGTTACATCATACAGTTTGATTTCGCCCTCTACATAATCAACTGTTCCGAGATCATCTTTCAGGACAATCTTTTCCCCAGTAGCAGGGTCCAGTCTATATAGGACAATTTTTCCACCCCTGTCCTCAAAGTACACAGTGTAATTAGGATATTCCGTTACTTTAAATCCCGTACTCTGCACAACAGGTCCATCACAAGAATCACCAAATTCATTCTGAAAACACAACTCATAAAAGAATGTGGAGTTAATTGCAGGATAGAAATCTTTTCTTAACGTAAGTGTAGTTGTATTTGAATTAATTGATGCATCAGATTCATCAATAACGCCAACATACTTACTATATCTAAACTTACCGTTAAATTTTTCTGTCCCTGAAAGCACAGTATACTCATCAACTGCACTAATCACTTTGGAACGAATTTCTGGTGGGAACTGGGTAGTTCTTCTTGTATTGTAATAAATTTTACTATCAAGTTCGATATAAACAACAGAAGCATCAACAATCTCTGGAGTTACCGAAGCTACAGAGTAATCTTGTAGATTATTAATAATTTGTTGTTTTGTAAATGTAGAAAGAACAGATCCACTGTTTGGTTTGATAATGATCTTTACTTTACCATATTCTGGGTATCTTTCCTCTTCTCCACCATATACAATGATATCAGAAATAGCAGGATATACTTTTCTAACAATAGATGCATAGTCAGCAGCAGTCACCGCTCTATTTTGTGTAGCATATTGTTTTGGAGCATTGAATCTAATCTTATCAATACTCTCGATAGCAGCACCCCCAGAGGCGTTAGAAACGGTTGTAACGTCGGAGATACTAACTGGGTACACTTGATCGTTTTCATCCACCAGAGTGCCAGCAAACGTGAACTGGGACGCTCCATTGGTCGATGTTCCATTGGTCGTTAGATAAGAGACTTCAATAACTTCTTGATCATCAAGAGCTCTTCCAATTACATCGTCACCAAAGAACAATTCATATTGTTCGTCTAATGTTTCCTGAACATAGAAAATATTATCTGCAGATCTAATGTCAATGATTGTATCAATCTGATTATAATATACAAATGCATCCGATGTTGGAGAATTAAATATTTTTACTCTAATAGTACTGGTGTCTGCATTTGCATTCGACAGTAAAAACTTTTGAGTAGAATTTGTTTTACTAACAACAAACTTGTTAGTAATTAATGTTCCCTCAAACAAAGAGACATTATTAAAGAATGCTTCTCTATTAGTAACAGGTACCTTGATATCATCAATCGCAACAAATCTGTATAACTTATCGTCAAATGTAGTTACGAATCCAGTTCCTTTCCTTAAAATAATATTAGATGGTGCATTACCAGAAAAACTTACCTTGAAGTTTAATACTGCCTCTGGTGCAACAACCGACTTGGGTTTGTACCCTAATTGCTTCGCTAACGTGATTACATTGTCCCTCAATGTCGCTGAATCGAGGAACAGTTCATTCACCACCATATTGGTGTTAAACGCCGTATAGTACGTATTATATGCTAATACGTCAAGAAGATTCGCCCACGCAGAACCTTCAAAATCAAAGTCAGTAAAATCAGTCTGCGCTCTCAAATAATCCTTGAGGGCAGTCTTGATATCATTAAAATCTAAATTACTAACCTGAACGTAATTCATTATTGAGTTCTCTGCAGAAGGAAGTTAATTTCTAGTGGTGCTACATCTTCACGACCACGAATCTCAAATTCAAAATTAACGTCAAAAGCGTTTTCATCATAATTAGGTTCTACAGTGAGTTCAACTACGTTGACTCTTGGTTCAAACCTACGAATTACATCATTAATTTCATTTTTAATAAGTGCTGCAACACCGAAGTCAAGTGGTTCAAATAAAAGTCTTGACAACTGTGATCCCAATGACGGTTGAAAGGGTCGCTCCCCAGGAACAGTCATTAATAAATTGACAATAGACTGCTTAATCGCAGCATCCTCTTTCGATACTTGCAAATCGCCAGTAATCGGGTGAGGTTTGAAATTTACCTTTAAATCCTTGAAAGGAGCGAACTTGGGCACAACAACGCAATTTTATTTTTATTTAGTAGGCTTTTCTTCCTTCTCTTCCTTTACCTTCCTTAAAATTTTATCAGAATCGACTTGAGTGATTAGCGTCATACCGCTTTTGATAAAATCTTTGCTTTTATCTGTTGGTGAATTACCCATTGTGCTCTCCTATACGTTACGTTGTGATTAATTAAAAAAGGGGCGTATGCCCCCATGATTATCCTCTACCTTGACCGCGATACTTCTTCCTTGCTTTGTTACGTGAAGTCGCAGCATACTTGGTGTTCTTTCCCATACCCTGACGTGTACGCTTGGGTTGTGGATCGATCGTGATGTTGCTGGTCAGAGATGGTCGAGATGCCATTAGTTTCCTTGTGAACTTCTTGTATTATACCACAGATCTCATCCACCTGCAATGACAGAGTGAGATCCTTGTGCCATGAGTGCTGTGCCACCAGCACCTAAACTTTGTAACTTATCACCAATTCTTGCAACCATCTTCTTATTAACCCAAACTTTTTTAGAACCAGTAATAATTTTATCGATATGAGGTGGTTTATCACCACATACATGTACTGATGTAACGTTACCTACTAAAGCAACGTTAATCTTATTTACTAGTACTGGTTTACCATAAGGAATCGCAGTCACAGGTACTGGAAACCAGCACTCATGACCACTCTCTAAATCTTGGTTTCTTGAAATACCACCAACTAAAGTCATCTTAAGTCTGCCTCCTCGCCTGGTAGAGCTCTCTTCTGTCTATTTATTCTATACTCAATACGTCTCTGATGTGGATTCCAATTGTTATCTACATCCATATATGCAGGGAAATACCATACGTATGGAGGGCATGTTGATGTTACGGTGATCGTAAAGAATAAACGTTCTGTACGTATCAGAGATGGTTTCATAGACCACACATAACTACTATTCGCCGCCGCCTGTTGTGTAGTGGGTGATCCTATGTTTATAGCAGTCTCTGGCGTTACCTGTGAACTACTGATGGGCAGAGTTCCGCTCCCCGGCAATTGTTTTACCGTGATCTTCTTATCTCTCTTAAACGCTGGAGTCTTTACAGTTCTTACTCCACCCATCCTTGCACCACCTCTTACATTATCTCGGGTGTTCGGAGTTGTGTCTCCCACATATAATTCTGAAAACCCTGCTTCCCCATCATGAAAATACTTCTCCGTTACGTATCCCATTAATGATACGGGTAATACCAGAGTAGGGCTGCCTGGGGCAATAGGTCCGATAGTTCCATATACTATATACGGTTCACTATAGATCGGCATTGCCATCTCTGGTATATCCCCAGCACCTCCCGATAATACCGTCACACCAGCACCCTGTCTATTAGGAGCACTGCCTGGTGTTACAGTTATACCTGTGATTAACTCGGGAGATGGTTGGACGGGAGATAATGGTGTACCCCCAGGGCATACTAAAGCCCCCTCTGCAGTGATCGGTACCGTTCCAATGCTCTCATATATGTTTACGTTGATTCCGACGCGACTGATGCCAAATCTGCCGGGTTTGGGGGGTGGTAAGATCTTCCACATCCCCCCTGCATTTGTAAATCCAGGTCCAGGTACGAGAATTGCCATTATTTCTCTAATTCTTGCAGTCTTTTATCTACATCATCCAAATAATCTGTTATCTTCTCATGTGCGTCAGCACCAGGGCGTCTATACATGAGGCTTGGTGTTTTTAGACTCGCTACTTCAGCTTTCAGTGCTTGGATCTCCTGAAATGCTATCTCCAACACCTGTTCCAGGTTCAGCGATTTCTTGGAGGAGTTTGAATCGTTCATCGGATTTGTCTGCATTCTTAAAGTTCTCGGAAGCGCGTTTCTCAAATTGCTCACAGAAGTCGTCAAACTCGGTAAGCACTTCTGCTTGCTTATTCAGATAATTATCGTAGTCTTTCATAACTCAACTATTTTGACCTATTTTTTCTGGCGGAAATTTTTTTGATTTCACGGAAATATTTATCTCGTTTGGGTAACACTTTGTAGGTTAGGGACTTAAGCGTTTTTCGCTCGGCGGTCGGCATATACAAAGAAGGGGACGAATTACCTGTCCCCTGTGTTACATAGTGCTGTCGAGTTAGTGTTAATTAAAAGCGTGGCGATTGACCCACTGCCCTGCGCTCTGCTTCAGATTCAAGAGGAGGCGCAGCATGTCACGGCGTCTCACCTGGTGGTTGCTGTAGTGACCCGAATGCCAAAAGATCATGCATTGACGGGTGACAGGGTAGAGGTTGATCTGTTGGGTTGCTGTGCTGTCAGTGTGTAGGATGATGACTGGGTTCATGGTGTCGTGTCGTTGTGTTCTTTGGATAGTCTACCATATCAGATGCAGGCGTCAACCCATCGGGCGAATGCCTGCAGTGCCATCATGTCGAGCGGGTCGGCAGTCTCAAAGATCGGGGCTGTGCTCCTGCGTTGCTTGGTGCTGTTCACAACGAAGACCTGGTGCTCTGTCTCATCAGCGAACCATGCTGCAGAGTCTGGATCGGTGGCGTCCTGTCCTGTGAACACAGCAGCAGGGATGCCAGGGTAGACACGGCGGATCTTGTCAAACTCACTGCAGGCACGGTCCAGCATGGAGGAGTCTAGATAGGTCTTGCCCTCTACAATGAAAATCAATTCGCCATCCTTGTAGGCGTGGATATCGACTTGGGTTTTCTTGTAGGACTTGCCTCCCCTGCTCTCAATCATGATATAGTCGTTGTGCTTACACACGATCGACGGATCGACTGCATAGATCACCGCCTGTGCCACGTCCTCGTAGAGGTCGCCCATCGATGCTCTCATCTTGCCGCCTGCGTTGTCTTCTGCCAGATAGCGAGCATGAAGAGGAGCGATCGTCTCTTCATAGATCCGAACGGCGTTGGACAGATCAAATGCAGTTGCGTTCATGGTGTTGTGTCGTTGGTGTTATTGTAGCATGGAAGGGGGCGACCCCTTACAGTTCAGCGAGCATGGCATCCATCTCATCGGTGTCTACGTCATCGGACAACCAAGAGATGCCGTCGCCTGTGATGTACTCGCCAAACTCATCAATGAACCGCTTTGCCCACTTGCGATACCCGAGGTTCTTGTTTTCTTTGGCGTGGCGGTAGATCATCTCATCGTTGCCGATCCAAAGAGCGACGTTCCATGTTGCGTGATTTGCCCAACCGTTCATGCTGTGTCCTGTGTTGTGTTCTTGTTTAGTATAGAGCCAGGGGCGGCGCTGCCTATGCCAACAGTGCCAGCTCCTGCTCTGTCACACTGGAGATGTTCTCGTCTTCGTAGACTCTCACCCATGCGATGGGTTCGCCGTCGGTGAGTTTCCAGATCATCTGATCACCCTCTTGTTCCTGCTGTCTGATTGCTGCGATGCGATAAGCACCAGCGATAGTCGGTGTATAGTCTGCACCGTACTGATCAAAGGTGCCGAAGGAGGTTGGTTGAACTGCGAACATGTTTGGTTGTTTGTTTGTTGTTTTAATTCTACAGGGTCAGGGGAGAGATTAGGCGGCGATCTGTGCCAGGTCCTCGATTGTCCCTCCCATCATGACGCTGTACTGTGAAACGTCTTTCACTTCCATCAGCACGTAATCAAAATCCTGTTGCAATTTTGCCTTGTAGAGGTCGGCAGTTGATTGACAATCGAAGAGGCGAAGAGAATCGAAGGACTCTCCCTCGTAATCAGTGCCACCGATAACGGCGATTGCTTTGGTGCTGTTCATGCTCTCGGTTGCTTTCTTTGAATAGTCTACAGGGTCAGGGTCTAGTGTCTGTCGCTGATGTTCCAGTTCGTAGACTGTTCGGGTTGGATCCTGCCTGCCCTGACTGCCTGCCTATACTCATGCTCTGCCTGCATCTGACGTTGGATCTTCTCCATGACGGTCAGCATCGTAGGGGAGGGGTCAGCAGTGGTGATGAACATGCCGTGGCGTTGAATGTTTTTCATGTCCTTATTATAGGGGCTGTGAGAGGCAGTGGCGAAACCTTGTGACACTTTGGCAATTGGGAGGCAGCCGACCAGTTAGTGTTACATAACCTCACCGAGTTCTGTATCAATAGCATCCACAATTGCTGAATGAATGTGATCATAGTCTTGCAGGTTGATTAACACGTCCTGGCAGACTTCATCTGATTGATACACCTCATCACCATTATCATCGTACTTCACAATATCTTCGCTGGTGTAAATCCACCCTGCTGCTGGTGCATCTTCTCCCTGTTGCTCAATGAGATTTTCAACCCTTGCTTTGAGTGCTTTGAGTGAATAGAACTGTGCAGACATGATGTTAGTTAGTGGGGACAATAAAAAAGAGGGGCATAACCCCTCTCACTCATGCAAACTCTGCAAAGGTGTAACCATTGACGAAATCACTCACGACTTTGTTGTCACGAACGTACCATGCAAAATCTTTCTGAAAGATGCCATCGGTGAATGCATTGCAGAACTCGTTAATGATTGCATTCAAACGTGATTTGGTGGTGGTAGACTGCCAACCTCCATCAAATACAGTGACAAAATCATCACCTACTTTTGCGATTA
>ERZ1039804.75-NODE-75-length-61764-cov-7.017809_pt1 | contig 61764 bp, 55 predicted proteins | sample MGYA00383089_ERZ1039804 | MGnify/ENA primary metagenome ERZ1039804 (study PRJEB29581, sample SAMEA5548359) | metagenome | biome: marine; feature: coastal; material: water | depth 1 m | study: Short-term variability in the microbial, nano- and picoplankton dynamics...
TTAAAACCATTAAAAGACCCACGAACACTCCAGAGCCTATTGGATAAATGTTCATATTCAGCACCCTTTTCCTTCAAATTGTCAAGTTCCTCTTTTACTTTTGTGATTTTATTTGGATCAACACTACTTCTTGCTAATAATCTATAGTATTCCTTGGATAGGTTTTTAACTTGACTTCCGTAATCAAGTATCCCATAATCACGTCTAATCGCGTTTACCTTTTCTTCTAATTGGTCTCGCTCCTTTTTCGATCTCTCCATCATTAATTTAACTGTATTAACAGCTTCAACTAATTTCTCATCTTGCAGTCTCTTTACCTCAAAATTATATAGATCAACAATGGAATTAACCATTTTATAAGCTATTTCAGGATTGGTACTTAAAACTGAAATTTCAACAGATTCATATTTTGTTTTCTTAAATTGAACATTGTCGGCATACTCCTTATATAATAAGTTCTTATAATGAGGTTCGTCTTTCTCAATATCATAAAGGGTATCTAATTCATAAAGCGTAACTAAACTTTCTCTAATAGCATCCGATTCCAACATTTGAATCATTTGCTCAGTAGGAGATTCATCTGAGTATTTTTTTAAGTTTGTTGGGTAAACTTTTGCAAACGACTTAAATCTTGGTTTAATAAAAAACGGTGATGAAAATACAGCTGATCCAACAGTAGTTATAAGCACCACAATTATTAAAGGTTTTTTCCACTTCCATAGAAGTCCTAAAATATCATCGCTTTCAAAATATTCTTTCATATCAAAAAAATTATAATTGTACTTTTATCTTTTGAGCTTGCTCATAAAAAAAAATAGCCAAAACTCCGCTTAGTAACGTTCCTACAACACTCAACAATACAATTAACCACCTAATTGGATAACTCTTTTTTTCTGCAGCGTATGGACTTGTTACCACAAAATAATTCTGAATTCTTGCTTCAGCATCTACTTTAGCTTCATCATACTTTCCTCTTAACTCCGAAAGTCTCAACCGCTCATTCTCAAGGGTTTCTTTTAAGCTAATATACTTCGCTCCATACTTCGCTAATACATCTAACTTACTTTGCAATAATTCAGCCGCTTTCATATTCCCTTTCGCCATAGCCTTTGTGTAAGCACTTCCGTAAACTTCAGACTGCGACTTAATGCTTAAAACACCTTTGCTCATTATAAATGCAAGAGAATCTTCCATCTTTTTAATATCTGAATTTAAATCATTGTATGCTTTTTTAACGACCTCAAAACCTTGCACAGCTCTCTCTTTTTGAATGTCATTCATCACGTTATCCAAAATTTCCAACACTGACTGAGCAATCAAGGCTGCAGTATCGGGACTGTGATCTAGAACTTGAATCTCTACAGCCATGTTTTTATTTTGACTAAAAGAAATATTTTCTGAAAAAATCTCGTGTAAATCGAAATTTGGAGTAGACGTTTCATCTAGTTCAATATCATAGTGAGCCATCAGATCGTATTGATCAACAAGTTTTGATCTTACTTTATCCGAATTTAAAACTTCTAATAATTGCTCTGATTTTTCCTCTTCACCAAATTCCATAATGTCCGTCTTACCTCCAAAACGACTACTAATTAAAGCCTTTGCAACAGAACTAGTATTGGATGGGTATACAACAGCTACAGATTTATACTTTTCTTGAATATTTAAGGAGACTAAAGAACTTACTAAGGTGCTCAATACAAATAGCACTCCTAGGTGAAATTTATATTTATAAAGAAAAACATACAAATTTGAAGAATCAAAGTAATTGTCTTCCATTGTATTTAAATGTTTTTTCATTCAAAAAAATTAAGTGATAAAAATAGTAAATTTAAACCGATTTAGCTTACCGATGTTTTAAGTCTTTTGCCATCTTAATTATTCCTGTAAAATTAACTGAAATAAATAATGAAAAGAAACCAAGTAGCGAAAGATAAAGAAGCCTTAAAACTAAATCGAAATGCGCATTAAATTGCAATCCAAAAACAAAAACCAAAATACCAAGTACGAATCGAATTAACAATTTGCAGTCTATTTTTAACTTAAACATATTTATCGCGAATAAAACTTGGACTATCCCGCTAACCGCTTGTGTGCTAATGCTAGATAGCGCTGCGCCTAAAGCGCCAAATTTTGGTATCAATATAAAATTTAGAATCACATTTAAGACTAAGGAAATGAAAGCGACTTTATTCAGCAGTTTCATATTCCCAGACGCAGTTATTAATGTACCAAAACAATAATTAACAGACATTGGAATTATCCCTAATATCAAAATTGTAAAAATTTCTACTGAATCGATAATCTCCTGCGTGTTTAATACACCGGTGAAGTTTAATTTATCGTTAATAAAAACGGATCCATTTCCAAAATCTCCATAGCAAGCGGTTATTACATCTTTGGCAAAATAGAACAACAAAATAGATATTGCACTAACTCCGTATATTAATAAGCTAGAAGAAACGCCTATTAAACTTTGAACGCTTTCTTTATTGCTCAACATTTTTGAAAACATTGGAAGTAATAATACGGCAAATAAATAAGCATAGTTGTTAAGCGCCATAAGTACTCTAAAAGACTGAGCATACAAAGCGTTTTGATACTTACCATCTTCTAACATTCTTTCAATCATAATTGAATCAGAATAATGATATGCAGCCATTAGTACTACGATTAAAGCATAGGGCGCACTTTTTCGAATTAAAACTTTTGCAAATCTTTTATTCAATTTTGGATATGGTGTTTTTTCGATAAAAACAAGTGCAGCAACCCCTAAAATCAAACTAATTCCGTATCCATAAAACTGGACAAAAATAAAGTTCTCAATATTTACATCTACTCCACTCGAATAATACATGAGATAAACAACTCCTCCAATCATTAAAAGTCTATCTAGTACAGAAAAAAAACTATCTAACTTAAATTTCCCAAAAGCAGTGAAATTTGATCTTACATAAAGAAGAGATGACAAGAAAACCTGACAGATGCCCAAAATGAACAATAAATACAATTCCTGATTATCGTAACCTAAGGCTATCCCAATGAGCTGTAATAACACTGCATAAACTAGCGCTAAAAACAAACGAATTATGGAAATATTTTGAAAATAATTAGAATATCTTCCTGGGTTCGCAGCTACTTTTCTATTATTAAAATTTCCAATGCCAAAATCCAAAGCGATATTTAATATCGCGGATAAATTAAGTAACGCAAAATACGTCCCATATTCTTCTCCTAATTCCCCTTGAACTTTCATATCCAAAAACAGCCAGAATGGCTTAACAAAGATGTTAAGCGAAAAGAGTATAATTAAATTAAATAGGAAAGACTTCTTCAAATTTGTTGGTTCGGGTAAAGGTTAAATATTAATTTTATATAAAACTAGTAAAATGAAGAAAGTAATCGCTGTTAATACCCGAATATTAGTTTCAAATAAATTGGAAGGTATTGGAAACTTCACCGCTGAAATCTTCAAACGGCTTGTTGAATGGAACCCAGACTATGAATTTCATTTCATTTTTAATTATCCATATGATGAAGCGTTTATTTTTGGACACAACGTTATTCCTCATATAATTCACCCGCCAGCTCGACATCCTATTTTAGTTAAAATATGGTATGATTTCAGTTTAAAAAGAAAGCTAAAACAAATCAAACCAGATATTTTCATTAGTCCTGATGCGATTACATCTCTAACTACAGATATAAAGACAATTACAGTTATTCATGATTTAGGGTTTGTTCACCGCCCAAATGATTTGCCAAAATCTTGGCGGAAATTCTACAATAAATACAGTCCTAAATTCGCCGAAAAATCTGAACGTATTGCAACTGTTTCTCAGTATTCAAAACAAGATTTGATTAATTCTTACAATGTTCCGGAAGAAAAGATTGACGTTGTATATAATGGTGTGAAAAGTAATTTCAAACCACTTGGTTCAGTTGAAACAAAAGAATTAACCGACAAAAAAACACAGAGTAATCCTTACTTTTTTTATATCGGATCATTGCATCCACGGAAAAACATATTAAATCTTTTAAAAGGTTTTAATTCCTTTAAAATAAAGGATAAGAAGAACACCAAGTTAGTGATCGGTGGAGACTTCTTATTTAAAAGTACTGAGATCGAAAAAGCTTTAGCTACTTTAAAATTCAAAGAAGACATAATTCTTACAGGCCGTCTTTCTGATAACGATTTAAACAAATGGTTATCAGGAGCTACTGCATTAACTTACATCCCTTATTTTGAAGGTTTTGGAATTCCAGTCTTAGAGGCCATGAGTTGTAATACAGCTGTAATAACAAGTAATGTCACATCACTCCCAGAAATAGCCGGAGATGCAGCTCACTTCGTTTCTCCTGACTCACTTACTGAAATTGCTGAAGGAATGCGTAAAGTATCAGAATCATCAGATTATCAAAATGAATTAATCAAAAAAGGGCAACAGCAATTAAAAGAGTTTAGCTGGGATAAATCAGCTAATCTTTTATGGGAAAGCATTCAAAAAGTTTTAGCATCATGAGTTTAAAAAACTTTAAAAATAAAAACCTAATCGAAGCTGGTTGTGATGAAGCTGGAAGAGGATGCTTAGCAGGTCCTGTTTTTGCTGCAGCTGTTATATTGCCGAAAAATATAAAAGCTCCAGACTTAAACGATTCTAAAAAATTATCAGAAAAGAAAAGAAACGCCTTAAGAGAATTTATCGAAACTAAAGCCATCGCTTTTAAGGTAATTCAAATCTCAGCAACAAAAATTGATGAGATTAATATTCTTAATGCTTCAATTCTTGGTATGCAAAAAGCAGTTTTAGGATTGGATGTTCGTCCAGAATATATTTTAGTGGACGGTAATAAATTTAAAGATACAGAAGACATTCCTCACGAATGTATCATTCAAGGAGATGGAAAGTATAAAGCGATTGCAGCCGCTTCTATTTTAGCTAAGACCTATCGCGATGAATATATGGAAAAACTTCATACAGAGCATCCTAATTATAATTGGCAACAAAACAAAGGCTATCCAACAAAACCTCACCGTGCAGCAATTGCAATTCATGGAGCAACCGAACATCACAGAATGTCCTTCAAACTTTTACCAGATTCAAAATAAATTTAAAGCACAAAAAAAGCCCTCTCGATTAAGTCGAGAGGGCTTTTTATTTTAGTATTAAATCTTAAGCGTTTACAACCAATGACTCTAATGCCGCGTTTAAAGTAGCACTCGGTCTCATTGCTTTTTCAACTAAAGCCTCGTCAACAAAATAGTAACCTTTCACGTCACACTCAGCACCTTGAACAGCATTTAATTCTGAAACAATTTTTGATTCATTCTCAGTTAAATTAGCTGCTAACGGTTTAAAAGCATTCGCTAAATCTTCGTCAGTAGTTTGATTTGCAACTTCTTTAGCCCAGTACATTGCCAAATAAAAGTGAGAACCTCTATTATCAATTTGTCCTATTTTCCTAGCCGGTGATTTATCTTCATCTAAGAAAATTCCAGTAGCAGCATCTAATGCGTCAGCTAAAACTTGCGCTTTTATATTTCCATCTTTTGTAGATAGGTGCTCTAAAGAAACAGCTAATGCCAAAAACTCACCTAATGAATCCCATCTTAAATAATTCTCCTCATTAAATTGCTGAACATGCTTTGGAGCAGATCCACCAGCACCTGTTTCAAACAATCCACCTCCGTTCATTAAAGGAACGATAGATAGCATTTTTGCAGATGTTCCTAATTCTAAAATTGGGAATAAATCAGTTAAGTAATCTCTTAATACATTTCCTGTAACAGATATAGTATCCTGACCAGCTTTAACTCTAGCCAAAGTGTATAAAGTTGCATCAACTGGAGATTTGATTAAAATCTCTAAACCAGCAGTGTCATGGTCACCTAAGTACTTATTTACTTTTTTTATAATTTGAGCATCATGTGCTCTATTTTCATCCAACCAAAACACAGCAGGAACTCCAGTAGCTTTTGCTCTAGAAACAGCTAATTTAACCCAGTCTTGAATTGGGGCATCTTTAACTTGACACATTCTGAAAATATCTCCTGCTTCAACAGCTTGAGATAATAAAACAGTTCCATTTGAATCAACCGCTTGAATTGTACCAGCAGCAGAAGCTTGGAAAGTTTTGTCGTGTGATCCGTATTCTTCAGCTTTTTGAGCCATTAAACCTACGTTAGGAGTTGTTCCCATTGTAGTAACATCAAAAGCACCGTTTTCTTTACAGAAATCAATAGTTGCTTGGTAAACACCAGCATAGCATCTATCCGGAATAACGGCTTTAGTGTCTTGTGCATTTCCTTCAGCGTTCCACATTTGACCAGAAGTTCTGATCATAGCAGGCATAGACGCATCAATAATAACATCAGAAGGAACGTGCAAGTTAGTAATGCCTTTATCAGAGTTTACCATCGCTAAATCTGGAGCAGTTTTGTAAACCTCATCAATTGCAGATTCAATTTCAGCCTTTAATGGAGAGTTTCCAATTTTGCTGTAAACATCACCTAAACCGTTTGTAGTATCAACACCTAGTTTAGCAAATTCAGCAGCATATTTTTCAAATACCGGAGCATAGAAAACCTCAACACAAGCACCAAAAATAATTGGGTCAGAAACCTTCATCATTGTCGCTTTCATATGAAGAGAAAATAAAACCCCCTGCTCTTTGGCAGAAACAATTTCTTTTGCTAAAAAAGACTTTAATTCCTTCATATTTAAAACAGATGAGTCTAAAATCTCACCGGCCAATAAAGGAGCATTTCCTTTTAATTCTGAAACAGAACCTGCAGAATCAACAAATTGAATTTTAAATTCAGTAGCACTTTCAATTGTAGTTGAAGTTTCTGAACCGTAAAAATCTTTTTGAGACATTGATGCAACATGAGACTTAGAATCTTTTGCCCAAACACCCATTCTATGTGGGTTCTTTTTAGCAAAGTTCTTAACTGCTTTTGGAGCACGTCTATCAGAATTACCTTCTCTCAACACAGGGTTAACAGCAGATCCTTTTACTTTATCGTATTTTAATTTTATTTCTTTTTCTTCATCGTTAGAAGGCTCTTCAGGATAATTTGGCAAAGCAAATCCTTTAGCTTGTAACTCAGAGATAGCCTCCAACAATTGTGGAATTGAAGCAGAAATGTTTGGCAACTTAATAATGTTAGCCTCTGGAGTTTTTGCCAACTCACCAAGCTCAGCTAATGCATCATTAACTCTTTGATTTTCGTTTAAAAATTCAGGGAATAAAGAAATTATTCTTCCTGCTAAAGAGATATCTCTAGTCTCTACCTCTACTCCTGCAGTTTCAGTAAACGCTTTTACAATTGGTAAAAACGAGTAAGTAGCTAAAGCTGGAGCTTCATCTGTTTTTGTATAAATAATTTTTGAAGCCATAATATTGTTTTATAATTCAAAATTCGGCTCCAAATATAACTATTTATTACGGGCAATGCTAGACTAATAAGAGTACAAATCTTTTACGGATATAATTTCTACTTTACCAAAGCGTTTTAAAGCCTCCAAGTCTAGTTCGTTTAAATTTGAAATAATCAAAATAGTATAGCTATTATCAGAAATACGCTCTTTGTGAAATTGAATTACATCTTCAAATCCTAAGGCATCAAGGCTATTAAAAATAATTTCTCCTTTCGAAGTTTCAAAACCTAACTTCTGATCTGCCCAATAGCTGCTTAACTTACCTGCTCTTGTTGTTCTGCTTGAAGCAAGTTTTTGTTTCAATGCAGACTTTGCTTGTTCGAACTTAATTGAATCTTCAGGCATGTCCTTCAACAAACCTAATAAAGCTTCAATTGCTTCAATTGACTTATCAGTTTGACAACCTAAATATCCATAAGTGTATTGCGGCTTTACAGAGTCCTTTGCAGATGTATAAACCGCAAAGGAAGAATAAGCTAGGGCTTTCTTTTCTCTTATTTCTTGAAAAATCACAGAAGACATTCCTCCTCCATAATATTCGTTAAATACTTTATTGGCTGCCAATTCTGACTTTTTAAAAGTTGAACCTTTGGACAAAAGTAAAATTTCGCTTTGCTTTAAATCATAGTCTAAAACCAAAATCTTTGTTTTGTCCATTTTTTTTCTTTCAAATTCAATTTCTAATTTGTTTTCTAAATTTGCCTTCTCTACAAATGAGTTACTTAATACAGTTCTCAATTCTTGAATAGACGATGCGCCATAAAATAATACTTGAGGTTTAATTTTAATCATTGACTTAAAGGAATTAACCAATTCTAAAGAGGTCGTTTTTAATAACTGTTCATTTGATAATTCACTTTTTAAAGGTGAATTATCCCCATATACAGCAAAGTTTTGCATTCCGTTCCACAAAATACTTTTTGGGTTTTTCAACTGATTTTGTCTTACTTGAATTGTTTTCTGAACTAGACCATTTAATACTTCTTGCTTTGGAATAACTTCATTTAATATATTATTCAACATTGTAAAACTTGTATCCAATTGAGATCCTAATCCAGACAAACTAATTGTAGTCTCTTTTTGACCAACACTTATAGAATAAGCCATTCCTAATTTGTACATTTCTTGAGATAACTCACCGGCTGAGAATTTACCAGTATTTAAAAGCTTAATCTGTTGAGCGGCTAAACTTAAATTAACATCATGATATGTCCCTATTGGAAATACAATTTGTAACGAGAACAATTCATCATGAATGTTTTTAGAATAGTTCAATAGCACACCACTAAATAACTCTTCATTGCTAATTTCCTTTTTGTAATTGATAAAAGAAGATTTAATTGGCTCTGGATTGTTTTGATCGATAAAGCTTTTTAAGAATGTAGACTTATTTCCTTCTGGAATGTCTAAAGGAGTAATTTCTGGCTTTTTAACTTTCAATCTACTTAATTCCTCGTCTGTTTGCTCCTTATATACAGCAACAAAATTGTCTGCATAAAAACTGTTTGCAAACTTAACCACTTCTTCTTTTGTTATAGACGCCAAAATTGCAATATCCTGACTTTTTTGCTCCCACTTTAAACCGTGAACAAAAGCATCGTTTATCGCTCCAACTCTATTCTTATTACTTTGTAATGCCTTTAACTCACGCACTTTAAAATCGTTAATAATTGCAGGAATAAGCCAATTTGGGAAATCACCTTTTTTAACCAATTCAATTTGAGTATTAATTAAAGCTTGGAGTTCTTTTAATGTTTGACCAGTTGTTGGAGAACCTCCCAAAATATGGTAAGAATAATCAGTACTTACGCTTACACCCGAATAAACCCCAACTGCTTTCTGTTGTTGATTTATGTTTAAATCAATTAATCCTGCTTTGGAGTTATTCAAAATCATATCCGTCATTCTTGCCAAATAAATAGACTTACTACCTGCCTTTGGTAAGCGATAAGCCATTAACAAACTTGATGCATCTGGAGCTTTTAGCGTAAATTCTTCATGCTTAACAATCGAATCTTCTTGTTCAAATCGATATTCATTTACAGGTGACGGTTCAAACGATCCAAATGTTGATTTAATATATGTAATTGCAGAATCTGGATTAAAATCGCCACTTAAGATAATTGCCATGTTATTCGGCACGTAATAATGCTTGAAAAACTTTTTGATTTCAACAATAGACGGATTTTTCAAATGGTCTATTGTTCCGATAGTTGTTTGCAGTCCATAATTATGCTTCTTAAACAAGCCTCTTAACATCACGTAATATTGCTGACGAAAGTGATTATCTTGTGATCTATTCTTCTCTTCATAAACGGCTTCTAATTCAGTATGAAACAACCTTAAAACAGGATTCATGAAACGCTCTGACTCCAACTCCAACCAATACTTTAATTGATTTGAAGGGATATTTGTAATATAAGATGTATTATCATGTGTTGTATATGCATTTGTACCAGTTGCTCCCAAGACAGAGTGCGCTTGATCAAATTCATTTAAGCAAGCAAACTTTGATGCAACTCCTGATATTGAATCTATTTGATGATAGATTTTATCTCTTTTTAAAGAGTCCGTCGTTCGTCTATACTTTTCATAAAGCGCTGTGATTTTATCTAATTCAACTTTTTCCTTCGCATAATCAACCGTGCCTAAATTTGTTGTTCCTTTAAAAAGAAGGTGTTCTAAGTAATGTGCTAATCCAGTTGCGTTTGCTGGGTCATGCTTTCCTCCTGCTCTAACGGAAACTTGAGTTTGAATTCTTGGTTCTTCTTTATTAACCGTTAAAAATACTTTAAGTCCATTTTTCAATGTGTATTCACGAACTTTTAAAGGATCATTCTCTACTGTTGAAAAAGGATTAAAATCATAGGAAGGTAAAACTCTTTTACCATCCTCAACTCTAATTGGCTTTTGAGTTTCAAGGTTTTTAGGAATACAACCAACTATCCCTAATAAAACGATAAAAGCTGAAAATCGAAAACACTTCATTTATTTGACTTTTGTAAATCCTGTTGAATAATAACCTGACTCAGTTGTTACTTTTATTAGATAACTTCCAGGTTTAAGAGTTGAAATATCAATTATTTGAAAAGACTTGTAAGTTACTTTTGAGACAAGCTGTCCTTTTAAATTAAAAATAGAAACATCATGTATTATAGATCCGTCCTCCATCTTAAGATAAATTGAATTTACCGCCGGATTAGGGTAAAGATTAAAACCTACTTTATTTTTTTCATGCACCCCAACAGAGCCTGTTCCTAACACTAATATATCATCAAGCATGATTCCATTATTGTCATAGGAATCGTGATAAAAAGCAATTTGTATAAACCCTGAATATTCAGACAAATCTAATTCAAACTCTTGCATAAATGGAATTTGCCTCGTTGAATCAACTATCCCTCCAAATGTGTCCGGTAATCTGTAGTTAATATGATCAGTCCCACCCTCAGGTATAAGATCAAAATTATCTAACAGAATTTTTAATGACGTTATAGCGCTATCTGGACTTGAAGTTGAAACATCCAATTGTTTCATTACAAAATTTGGTTCAAGATCAAAAACAGGAAATGTTTCTATTGTATGCCCACCACCTTCAGAAACATAAACCTTATAACCATCTTGAAACCTTGGCCCCTGAATAGGCATTGATTTCCACTTCAAAACACTTGTACTATCACCTAAAAAGATAGGTTCAGATAACATTAAATTTTGAGCTTGCCCAGGAACTTGAAACCATGAAAAAGACCTATACCCCACATTTTTTCGATAAACATTATATAATGTATCATCAAGCGTAGTTGTCTCAAGAAGTTCAGTGTAGGACATTTTATGCCATTTTTCCCACAGATCAGAATCATACCATTCTTCATTATCAACTTCACTTAAAATCTTTGATGAGAGACTTGATGATATTGAGGCTCTCATCCAAGTATGAACATCAAGTTTGTTTGAAGCTACAGGATCCAGTTTCTCATTAAGATCAACTATAAGTGAGTCGAAACCAGTATAGAATAATGTATCATTTTGGCTGAATCCCCAAAAAGAGAAAAAGAGAAAAAATAAAACAATATTTTTTTTCATAATCTTTAATTAAATCGTTTTTAAAGTTAAACAATAAAACCCTCTAAAAGCAAAAAGCCCCATCACAAATGTGATGGGGCTCAATAGTACCTATTTAATTAACCTACAGCTATGGCTTTCATGTCAGCCATCTCAGCTCTAAGGTAAACTCCGATTTCCTCAACAGGATGATTTCTAATAGCTGCGTTAACTGCAACTAAAGTTTGGTTGTCAACCGAGTTGGTTAAACCATCATCGTATTTTTTACCGATTACATTTAAATCAATCTTCTCAATAAAATCTTTTAATAAAGGCTTACAAGCATGATCGAATAAATAGCATCCGTACTCAGCAGTATCAGAAATAACAGAGTTCATCTCGTATAATTTCTTTCTTGCGATTGTATTTGCTATCAATGGAGTTTCATGTAATGATTCGTAGTAAGCAGATTCATCGATAATTCCAGCTTTAACCATTGCTTCGAAAGCTAATTCAACTCCAGCTTTAACCATTGCAACCATTACAACTCCATTATCATAAAATTCTTGCTCAGAAATCTCAACGTCACCAGCTGGAGTCTTCTCGAAGTTAGTTTCTCCTGTAGCCGCTCTCCAACCTAATAAATTCACATCATCGTTAGCCCAATCAGCCATCATCGTACTGGAAAAAACTCCAGTAAAAATGTCATCCATATGCTTATCAAACAAAGGTTTCATGATTCCTTTTAATTCTTCAGCTAATTCAAAAGCTTTGATTTTTGAAGGATTAGACAATCTGTCCATCATGTTTGTAATTCCACCTTGCTTTAAACCTTCAGTAATAGCTTCCCATCCATATTGGATCAATTTTGAAGCATAACCAGCATCAATACCACCGTCAACCATTTTATCAAAACATAAAATAGAGCCAGTTTGTAACAATCCGCAAAGAATTGTTTGCTCTCCCATTAAGTCAGACTTAACTTCAGCTACAAAAGATGATTTCAAACATCCAGCTCTATCACCACCTGTCCCAACAGCATAAGCTTTTGCATAATCCCAACCTTTCCCTTGAGGGTCATTTTCTGGGTGAACAGCTAAAAGAGTTGGAACACCAAAACCTCTTTTGTACTCTTCTCTAACTTCTGAACCAGGGCACTTAGGCGCAACCATTATAACTGTAATATCTTCACGAACTTTCATTCCTTCCTCAACGATGTTGAAACCGTGTGAATAAGCTAAAGCAGCGTCTTTTTTAATTAATGGCATAAGTGCAGTAACTACACTTGAGTGTTGCTTATCTGGGGTAAGGTTAATTACTAAGTCGGCGTCAGGAACTAATTCCTCATAAGTGCCAACTGTAAAACCATTCTCAGAAGCATTTAAGAACGATTGTCTTTTTTGCTCAATCGCTCCTGACCTTAAAGCATAGGAAATGTCTAAACCACTATCCCTCATGTTTAAACCTTGGTTTAAGCCTTGAGCTCCACATCCAACAATAACGATTTTCTTTCCCTTAAGTGCATTTACACCTTCAGTAAAATGAGTTCCATCCATGAACTCACATTGACCCATAGCCTCTAATTTCTGAGCATGAGATAATGTATTAAAATAATTAGCCATATCTAAACTAGTTTTTATTGCTTATTTAATTGCGCAAATGTCCGATTTTTTACGGACAATCGGAAATGATTTTTTAATCTTTTAATGAAAGACCAAAATCAGCCTTTATATTTATTAATCAACTTCGCTACAATACCCGTCCATCCTGTTTGATGAGAAGCACCTACTCCTCTAAGATTATCACCATGAAAATACTCATAAAATAAGACCAGCTCTTTACAATGAGGATCACGATAAAACTTTTCACCTTCATTGGAGAGCCTGTTCCCTTTGTTATCTTTAGTGAAAATACTTATCAACCGGTTCGATAATTCATCTGCTATTTGATTTAAGTTTAATTTATTTCCAGATTTAGATGGGAATTCTAACTTTAAATCATCACCATAATATTTATGGTATTCTCTTAAAGACTCTATCAATAAATAATTTGTTGGAAACCATACTGGTCCTCTCCAGTTAGAATTCCCTCCAAACATAGAAGTTGTTGATTCTCCTGGTTGATAATCAATATCGTAATCTTCATCCTGAATAGATACAGAGTACTTTTCAGTGTGCCGCTTTGATAATGACCGAACACCTCCTTTGGATAAGAATTCTGATTCATCCAACATGTGTTGTAGGAGTCGAATCAATCTCTCTTTTGGTATTAATGAGAATAAAACATCTTCGTTGTCTTGAAAATCTTCAACAACTAAATATTTTTCCTTGTTTGTTCGGTTATTTCTAAACCAACGCAAACGCTTCATAAAATCGGGAATGTTAGCCAAAGTCTCTTTATGAATTAAAGAAACAGCGTACATCGGCATTAGTCCAACTAATGAATGAATTTTTAAAGGAATACATTTCTCATCAGGCAACATTAAAAGATCATAGAAGAAACCTTCTTCTTCATCCCACATACCTACCCATTTGTTGTCACTCTTGTTTAATGATTCTGCAATATATACAAAGTGCTCATAAAATTTGGTTGCTACATCCTCGAAAGATCGATCAAACTCACAGATCTTAATGGCCATTTTCATTAAGTTTAATGAATACATTGCCATCCAAGCTGTTCCATCGGCTTGTTCTAAAACACCTCCACCTGGTAATTTATTACTCCGATCAAAAACTCCAATATTGTCTAATCCTAAAAAGCCACCTTCAAAGACATTTTTACCTGTGGAATCTTTTTGATTAACCCACCAAGTAAAATTGATGCTTAGTTTTTGAAAAATCTTTTTTAAAAAATCAACATCGCTTCTTCCAAAGTGTTTTTTTTCTGTCTCAAAGACCTTTAAAGCAGCCCAAGCCTGAACTGGCGGGTTTACATCTCCAAATGCCCACTCATAAGCTGGCATTTGACCGTTAGGGTGCATATACCACTCACGAGTTAAAATGATTAATTGTTTTTTCGCATAATCAGGATCAATCATAGCAATTGGAACACAATGAAAAGCAGTATCCCAAGCTGCGTACCAAGGATACTCCCATTTATCAGGCATCGACATAATATCTTCATTATGTAAATGTCTCCAACCTGAATTTCGGCCATCTTGTCTTGATTTTGGTGGTGTCGGATGACCTTTATCTCCGTCTAACCATTGCTGTACATCAAAATTATAATATTGTTTTGTCCAAAGCATTCCTGCAAAAGCTTGACGTTGAATTTTCGCCATATCCTCAGTTGCATTCTTTGGAATAAAATAATCGTAAAACTTATCAGCTTCTACAACTCTATCTTTAAAGGTCTCTGTAAAGTCTTCTAATAGGGGGTTTTTATCCGTTTTATCTTTGGTTAATTTTAAACGGAATTCAACTTTCTCACCGCCCTTTACTTCTCTGTAATAATAAGGCGCAAACTTAGTACCTGAGACAACGCCGTCAAAAATAGATAAATCTTTATTTTTTACAATTGCTGTATGAAATGCATCTTTTACAAAAGGACTTTCATTTTTTGTATCAAATATTCGTTCTGAGTTTGTAGTATTGTTTGTAAAGAGAAATTTATCAGGTGAATCAAAGTATAAATAATAATCCCCAATCCTATGATGTGCTGCTTTTACACCTCCAAACCCTTCAGTTTCTTCTTTGGTGATTGAAGGCACTTTGTCAACAACACCAAAATCCCATAAATTTCTAAACCAAAAATTAGGCAACATCGTTAGATCTGAAGAATCCTTACCTCTATTAAATGCTGTTATTTTAATTAAAATATCAAATGGGCCTTCTTTAGCATATTCAATAAACACATCAAAGTATTTATTATCATCAAAAACACCAGTATCTAAAACTTCATATTCCCGATCGTTTTTAGTTCTTTTTTTACTTTCTCTTAAAAGATCTCCATAAGGGAATTTTTGGTGTGGATACTTATATAAATACTTCATGTAAGAATGAGAAGGTGTATTATCTAGATAATAATATAACTCCTTAACATCTTCCCCATGATTTCCGTCTTCGCCTGTTAAACCATATAGTCTCTCCTTAAGAATAGAATCGTTTCCGTTCCACATTCCTAGTGAAAAACATAAATTTTGATGCTCATCTGAAATCCCTGCTATACCATCTTCTCCCCAACGATAAACTCTAGATCGAGCATGATCATGAGGAAAGTAACTCCAAGCGGCTCCATTTTCACTATAGTCTTCTCTAACAGTACCCCACTGTCGTTCACTTAAATACGGTCCCCATTTCCTCCACGTTTGCTTCCCCTTCTGATCTAACTCTTCTAACCTTCTTTCTTCTATGAGCTTCATAGTCTAAGTTGTATTTATCTTGCAAAGATAATCGTTGTTATCACCTATATCGTTAAAGTCTGTACTTAATCTGGCAATTGTTAATAAATCAATATTTTGTTAAACAAAAAGCCCCGTCATTATAAAATGACGGGGCTTAAATATATTTCAAAATATATTATATTTTAACTGTTTTAACAGTCTTAATAATTCTAGCAGCAATTTTATATGGATCTCCATTTGAAGCTGGTCTTCTATCTTCTAACCAACCTTTCCATCCTTTCTGAACAGTGATTATTGGTATTCTGATTGAAGCTCCTCTGTCTGAAACTCCAAAAGAGAAATCATTAATGGATGCAGTTTCATGTAATCCCGTTAGTCTTTGATCGTTAAAAGCACCATAAACATCTATATGCTCCCTAGTTACAGGTCTAAACGCTTCACAAATTTTCTCGTAAGTCTCTTGAGAACCACAAGTTCTTAATGTTGTATTAGAGAAGTTGGCATGCATACCAGAACCATTCCAATCTCCTTTCACAGGTTTTGGGTGATACTCGATGTAGTAACCATAGCTTTCAGTTAATCTATCTAAAAGGTATCGGGCAATCCATATTTCGTCACCCGCTTTTTTAGCTCCTTGTGCGAACAATTGGAATTCCCATTGACCAGCAGCAACCTCTTGATTGATTCCTTCAAAATTTAATCCTGCATCAATACAAAGGTCAGCATGTTCTTCGACTAATTCTCTTCCAAAAGTATTTTTACCACCAACTGAACAATAATACATTCCTTGAGGGCCTGGGTAACCACCAACAGGGAAACCTAATGGTAATCCAGTTTCAGCGTCCATAATGAAATATTCTTGTTCAAAACCGAACCAGAAATCATTGTCTTCATCTTCAATAGTAGCTCTACCATTAGATTCGTGAGGTGTTCCATCAGCATTCATCACTTCACTCATTACTAAGTAACCATTGATTCTAGCAGGATCAGGGTAAATTGCAACAGGAATTAATAAACAATCAGAATTTCCTCCTTCAGCTTGTTTTGTGGAAGATCCATCGAAAGACCAGTTTCCAAGTTCTTCTAAAGTTCCTTGGAAGTTTTCATGTTCCTCAACTTTAGTCTTTGACCTCATGTTTTGGGTTGGCTTGTAACCATCCAACCAGATGTACTCTAACTTAATTTTTGCCATTTGATAACAATATAATTGGTTAAAAATATTCTTTTTTGTTGGCGCAAATGTAATATTTTTTCTTGAACTATAAATAATATTCTAATGAAAAATAGGACCATATCACTTAAAAAGATATAGTTTACAGGTACTTTTTTTTCTTCAAATATTCTAAAATCACATTTGCTGCCCCCTTATTCTCAGTAATGAACTTATTAATTTTCAAAGTTAAATCGAACTGTGAATCCAATTTCTGAAAAGCTATTATTCGGGCTTCGAACTCTTCATAATTAGAAATATAAAAACCGATCCCATTATTTATCATATTTATTGCCTCATCAAACTTTTTGAAATTAGGTCCAAAAATAACAGGGACTTTATAAACTATTGCTTCTAGCGTATTATGAATCCCAACTCCGAATCCTCCTCCAATATAAGCCAAGTCACAAAATCTATATAGATACTTGAGTATTCCAATCTGATCGATAATCAAAACCTGACTACTTACCTCTTTTTTTGAATATCTTCCTACTTGTATATTAATAGTCTCTACTAATTTTTCAATTTTTGCACTGTTTATTTCATGAGGTGCAATTATTATTTTTTTGCTTCCAAGTTTTCCGGAATTAATCAATTTAACAATCAAAGCTTGATCTTCTTCCCAAGTGCTTCCGAATATTATGCTTTTTTTTCCAAGTAAAAATTCGTTGATCAAGTCATTTTGATAATCCGAGTTACTATTTGTAATTACAGCATCGAACCTGGTATCACCAGCAATTGAACAATTTTGTATGCCATTGTTTTCTAAGATTATCTTTGATTTATCATTTTGGACAAAAAAATAATCTACTTTTTTTAGTTTATTCAAAAACCAATTACCCCTTTTCTTAAAAAAAAATTGATCTTCTCTAAAAATTGCGGAAACAAATACTACTGGTATTTGTTTCAAATTGAGTTCAATTAAAAAGTTAAACCAAAATTCATATTTTATAAAAATCACCAAAGCAGGATTTTTCCTTTCTATAAATTGCTTTGCCTTTTTTCTAGTGTCAAAAGGGATATAACAAACCTCATCAACCTCTGCATAATCCTTCATTATATTATATCCTGAAGGAGAGAAAAATGATAACAGTATTTTTTTATTTGGATAATCTTTTTTAATCTGCTCAATAATTGGTCTTCCCTGTTCGAATTCCCCCAAGGAAGCTGCATGAATCCATATCAGATCTTCATTTTCAGAGTCACTTTTTTTAGGTACCTCTTTTCGACCTTCAATCATATCCTTTGCCTTTTTATTAAAAAGGGAAAAGATCAGTACAACAAAACTATAAAACTGTATGCCTAAAGAGTAAACCAACCTCATGAATCAAATATAATTTCAATTCATCAATAATTGATGCTATTTAATTTTAAATATTTCGGATATTTGTTTTTTACAAAAATAGTATGGAAAAAATTCAGATGGTTGATCTTAAAACTCAATACAAAAAAATTGAGTTGGAAGTTGATGAAGCAATAAAAGAAGTAATCACAACTTCCAACTTCATAAATGGCAGAGCAGTTAAAGAGTTTGCTTCAGATCTTGAAAACTACTTAAGTGTAAAACACGTAATCCCATGCGGTAATGGAACTGATGCTTTGCAAATAGCTTTAATGGCGCTTAATTTAAAGCCTGGAGATGAAATATTAACCTCAACATTTACATTCATAGCAACTGCAGAGGTAATCGCTTTGCTCGGATTAACTCCGGTTTTTGTAGATGTTGACCCTGACAATTTTAATATATCAATTGATGAAATAAGAAAAAATATAACATCTAAAACAAAGGTAATTATTCCTGTCCATCTGTATGGTCAATGCGCAAATATGGAGGAAATCACAAAAATCGCAAAAGAAAAAGGTTTAATTATTATTGAAGATACTGCACAAGCAATTGGATCTAACTATAAATTTAAAGATGGATCTACAAAATCTGCTGGTACAATTGGTGATATAGGAACCACCTCTTTTTTTCCTTCTAAAAACCTAGGTTGTTATGGAGATGGCGGAGCAATTTTTACAGATAATGACGAATTAGCTGAAAAAATGAAAATGATTACTAACCACGGAAGTAGAATTAAATATAATCATGAAATTGTAGGTGTTAATTCTAGGCTTGATTCTATTCAGGCCGCAATTTTAAAAATAAAATTACCATTACTTGATAGTTATTGTTCTTCTAGAAGAAAGTCAGCTCTTCTATACAGTAAACTTCTTGCTGATGTCAGCTGGATAAAAACCCCATTAATTGAAGATTACTCCGAACATGTATTTCATCAGTATACATTACAAATAAAAAACGGAAAACGGGACGAATTAAAAGAATTCTTGGATTCAAAAAATATATCATCTATGGTATATTACCCAATACCATTACACAAACAAAAAGTATTTAAGAAAGACATTAACAACGACGATTATCCTGTATCAAACCTCTTAGAATCAAATGTGCTATCTTTACCTATTCACACAGAATTAACGGAGGAAACGATCAATTATATTGTCAAAACTATAAAACAATTCAAATGAAAATTGCTGTTATTGGAACTGGTTATGTCGGACTTGTCTCGGGTACTTGCTTTGCCGAAACTGGAAACCAAGTTATTTGTGTTGACATAAATGAAGCTAAAGTTGAAAAACTCAAGAATGGTGAAGTACCAATATATGAACCTCAACTTGAGACATTGTTTGAAAGAAACGTTAGACAAGAAAGGTTAAAATTCACAACATCTCTTGAAGAAGCAGTTGATCAATCTGATATTGTTTTCCTTGCCTTACCAACACCTCCAGGAGAAGACGGTAGTGCTGACTTGAGTTATATTTTAGGTGTAGCTGAACAGTTAGGAGGCTTAATGAAGGAGTATAAGGTAATTGTTGATAAAAGTACAGTGCCTGTAGGTACAGCAGAAAAAGTTACCGCCGCAATAAAACAAAACTCGAGAGTTGAATTTGATGTAGTCTCAAATCCCGAATTCTTAAGAGAAGGTTTTGCTGTTGAAGATTTCCTTAAACCGGATAGAGTTGTTATCGGAACCTCTTCTTCAAGAGCTAAAAAGGTTATGGAAGATTTATACAAACCTTTTGTTAGACAAGGAAACCCTATATTCTTCATGGACGAAAAATCTGCAGAATTAACAAAGTATGCAGCCAATTCATTTTTAGCTACTAAAATTTCATTCATGAATGAAATTGCCAATATCTGTGAAAAATTAGATGCAAATGTTGATAGCGTTCGTATTGGAATTGGATCTGACACAAGAATCGGTAAAAGATTTCTTTTTCCGGGTATCGGTTATGGAGGTAGTTGTTTCCCTAAAGATGTGCAAGCACTTGTTAAATCCTCAAAGGAAGTTGGTTACGACTTCAAAATACTAAATGCCGTTGAAGAAGTTAATGCTAAACAGAAAACTATAATTGTTCCTAAAATAAAAAATTACTTTGGAAACTTAAAAGGTAAAAAAATAGCTGTTTGGGGGTTAGCTTTTAAAGCTGACACTGATGATATCAGAGAGGCTCCTGCAAGATATATAATAGATGAGTTGTTAGAACTTGGGGCTGAAATTTCAGCTTTTGATCCAGAAGCAATGCCGAACATCAAAGAAATTTATGGTGATTCGATACAATTTGGTAAAAACTCTTATGATGTACTTAAAAATGCTGATGCACTTTTAGTAGCTACAGAATGGGGCGTTTTTAGGAACCCAGATTTTCAAAAAGTTGGAGAATTACTTAATGAAAAAGTAATTTTTGATGGTCGTAATCTATACGAATTAGAAAAAATGACAGAATTAGGATTTAGATACTACAGTGTTGGACGTGAAGAAATTAAATAAAATGAAAAGAACTTTAATTACCGGAGCCGCTGGATTTTTGGGCTCACACTTAGTAAAAAAATTCCTTAATGCTGGTCATCATGTTATCGGAATGGATAACCTAATCACAGGAAACTTAAAAAACATTGAAGAGTTTTTTCCTAATAAAAACTTTGAGTTTCATAATCATGACGTTTCAAAATTCGTGCACGTTGCTGGAGAATTGGATTACATTTTACATTTTGCATCACCTGCGAGCCCAATTGACTACTTAAAGATTCCTATTCAAACGCTGAAAGTAAGCTCATATGGAGCGCACAATTTATTAGGTTTAGCCAAAGCAAAAAACGCAAGAATAATTGTTGCATCAACTTCCGAAGTTTACGGTGACCCGTTAGTTCACCCACAAGTGGAGGATTACTATGGAAACGTTAATCCTGTTGGACCAAGAGGTGTTTATGACGAAGCAAAAAGGTATATGGAAGCTGTGACTATGGCTTACAATACTTACCATGGCGTTGAAACGAGAATCGTACGAATCTTCAACACATACGGTCCCAAAATGAGACTTAATGACGGAAGAGTTCTTCCTGCCTTTATTGGTCAGGCCTTACGTGGCGAAGACTTAACTATATTTGGAGACGGTTCGCAAACTAGATCTTTTTGCTATGTTGATGATTTAGTTGATGGGATTCACAAGCTGCTCTTAAGTGACCATAGTGAACCTGTTAACATTGGAAACCCTTCTGAAATTACAATCACCCAATTTGCTGAAGAAATCATAAAACTTACAGGAACTGATCAAAAAGTTTGTTACCATGAACTACCTGTGAACGATCCAAAACAAAGAAAACCAGACATTTCAAAGGCAAAATCTATTTTGGGCTGGGAGCCGAAAGTTGCTAGAAAAGAAGGGTTAGAAATAACTTACGATTACTTTAAAAGCCTTACAAAAGAAGAATTGAACAAAAAAGAACACAATAATTTTGACAAATACATTACTAAATAAATGAGCTTTTTTTCACACACTACGGCAGTAATTGACGAAAATTCTAAAATCGGAGCAAATTCTAAAATTTGGCACTTCTCTCACGTAATGTCCAATTGTGTGATAGGAGATAGCTGTAATTTGGGACAAAACGTTGTTGTATCACCGGATGTAATTTTAGGTGACAATGTAAAAGTTCAAAATAACGTTTCAATATATTCAGGAGTTACTTGTGAGAATGATGTGTTTTTAGGCCCATCAATGGTATTTACTAATATTTTAAACCCTAGATCCGCTATTGTTAGAAGAGATCAATACGTTAAAACTTTAATACAAAAAGGAGCGAGTATTGGAGCTAACGCTACTGTTATTTGTGGAAACACGATTGGTCGATATGCACTTATTGGTGCAGGAGCTGTAGTGACAAAAAATGTTCCAAACTATGCTTTAATTGTTGGGAATCCTGCAAAACAAATTGGGTGGGTTAGTGAATTCGGACACAGACTTAAATTCGACAAAGAAAGTAAGGCTGTATGCCCTGAATCTGGACAAATTTATGTCATAAAAAACGAAGTAGTTACCGAAATCGTCTAACCCATAGACGTCAAAAAAAAGTTTTTTTTTATAGTTTGAAATTAATTTGGATGGAAAGTTGACTTTAATACCCTACAATTTTATAAAATGTTTAATTTAGCATCCAATAATTTTCACCGAAAAAAAGAATATACTAAAAGAGAAAATCTTTGGTCTTAAAAAATACGATAACTAATACCTTAGAATATCTCGTTTTTTGAAAAAAAATAAAAAACATACACTAAAAAATTAAATTAAATGATTGCTCAAAAGTTATCAAATAAAGAAGAAACATTAGCTGTAATTGGACTAGGTTACGTAGGGTTGCCAATTGCGCTAGAATTCGCGAAAAAGTCTAAAGTTATCGGGTTTGATATAAATCAAGATAGAGTTGATTTAATGAAAAATAAAATCGACCCTTCTAAAGAACTTGTTGCAAGTGATTTTGATGGATGTGATATTGAATTCACGGCAAATATTGATGATTTAAAAGATGTTAAATTTTATATAGTTGCAGTACCTACTCCTATTGATGAGCACAACTTACCTGATTTGAAACCTTTACTTGGAGCATCAACAACTGTTGGAAAAGTAATTTCAAAAGGAGATTATGTAGTTTTTGAGTCAACAGTATACCCTGGATGTACAGAAGAGGACTGCGTTCCTGTTTTAGAAAAAGAATCTGGATTGAAATTTAACGTAGACTTCAAGGTTGGATATTCTCCTGAAAGAATTAACCCGGGAGATAAAGAACACACTTTAACAAAAATAGTTAAGGTAGCTTCTGGAAGTTGTAAAGAATCGGCTAATGAAATTGCCGAGGTTTACGAAATGATAATTACAGCGGGTGTTCACAGAGCATCAAGTATAAAAGTAGCTGAAGCTGCAAAAATCATAGAAAATACTCAACGAGATGTAAACATTGCTTTAATGAATGAGTTGTCTATGATTTTCAATAAAATTGGAATCAATACATATGAAGTGTTGGAAGCTTCAGGAACGAAGTGGAATTTCCTTAAGTTCTTCCCTGGTTTAGTTGGAGGGCACTGTATTGGTGTCGATCCATACTACTTAACCTACAAAGCAAGAGAATTGGGTTACCACTCTAAAATTATTAATTCAGGGAGAGCTCTTAATGATTCAATGGGTCCTTACTTAGCGAGACAAACTGTTAAAAAGTTAATTGCTAATGGTAAAGATATAGTTCAATCGAGAATTCTTGTAATGGGCGCTACGTTTAAAGAAGATGTTAGTGACATTAGAAACTCAAAAGTAGCGTCCGTAATAGATGAACTTAAAAGTTTTGGTGTCAATGTAGAGGTACATGATCCTTTTGCCTCAAGTGATGAAATAAACCATGAATATGGATTCACTTTAATTCCAGAAATTAAAGGTAAATATGACGCAGTTGTTGTTGCTGTAAACCACTCAGAATATTTGGAACTAAAAGAAAATTACTTTAAAAGTCTATTAACTGACAAAGGATTACTTGTAGATGTAAAAGGAATCTATAGAAATTCGATTAAAGAACTAGACTACTTAAGCCTATAACATGATTTTAGTTACCGGTGGTGCTGGATATATAGGAAGTCATACTATTGTTGAGCTACTAAATAAAAACTTTGAGGTCCTTGTAATTGATAACTTCTCTAATTCAGAGTTGTCAGCACTAAATTCAATTGAAAAAATCACAGGTAAGTCCATTTCATTTATTGAAATGGACTTACGCAATTATGACCTATTAATAGAAAAAACCAAAGAATTTGACATCGAGGGAATAATACATTTCGCCGCATACAAATCAGTTGGAGAGTCTGTTTTTGAACCCTTAAAATATTATGACAACAATATTAATTCGCTAATTAATATTTTAAATTTTTTAAAAGAGAGAAGCATATCAAATTTTGTATTTTCCTCTTCATGCACTGTTTACGGTTCTCCTGAAATAATCCCAGTAACAGAAAAATCTGAGGTTAAAAAGGGTGAATCGCCTTACGGGAAATCGAAAATAATTGGAGAGGAAATTATAAATGATTTTAACGCTTCACATACCTTCTCCGCAATCAACCTTCGTTACTTTAATCCCATAGGTGCACACAGCAGTGGACTAATAGGCGACAAACCAAGTGGTAAGCCCAACAATCTATTGCCATTCGTAACTCAAGTTGCAATTGGTAAAAGAGAGGTTCTATCTATATTTGGAGGCGATTACGACACTCCTGATGGAACCTGCTTAAGAGATTACATTCATGTTACTGATTTAGCCAAAGCGCATGTTTCAGCTATAGAGTATAATAGAAAAAACCACAATAAAGTGATTCCAATTAACCTAGGAACTGGTAACGGATCTAGTGTTTTAGAGATCGTCAATACTTTTGAAAAAGTAACAAAAATAAAAATAAACTTCAAAATAAATCCGAGAAGAAAAGGAGATGTTCCAGCAATTTTTGGAGACTGTAGTCTCTCTAAAAAACTCTTAGGTTGGGAAGCTCAATTAAGTTTAGAGGATATGCTTTCCTCTGCTTGGAATTTTGAAAAAAATATAAAAAATTAATATGATTCACTTTGATAAAAACATTTTAGTAACTGGTGGAGCAGGATTTATTGGTAGCCACTTGGTTCGATTATTGGTGAACAAATACCCAAATTACAAAATCGTCAATTTAGATAAATTAACTTATGCGGGGAACCTTGATAATTTAAAAGATATTGAGCAAACTGATAACTACACCTTTGTAAAGGCTGACATCTGTAACGAGAAAGAATTAGAATCAATTTTTGATCAATTCAAAATAGATAATGTAATTCATTTAGCCGCTGAATCACACGTGGACAGGTCAATATCGAATCCTTTAGAATTTGTAACTACAAATGTAATTGGAACAGTTAATTTACTTAACGTAGCTAAAAGAAAATGGGACCTGACGTCAGATAATATCTTTTATCATGTATCAACCGATGAAGTATATGGGTCTTTAGGGGAAACAGGCTTGTTCACAGAAACTACTTCATACGATCCAAGATCACCGTACAGTGCATCAAAAGCAAGTTCAGATCATTTTGTTAGAGCTTATCATGAAACCTATGGTTTAAAAATAAAAATCTCTAATTGTTCAAACAATTATGGCTCTCACCAGTTTCCTGAAAAATTGATTCCTTTAATAATTAACAATATTGTAGAAAATAACCCCCTGCCTATTTACGGAAAGGGTGACAATATTAGAGATTGGTTACATGTTATTGATCATGCCGAGGCTATTGATTTAATATTTCATAAAGGTGAAATAGGTGAAACCTTCAACATAGGTGGACACAATGAAAAACAAAACATTGAATTAGTCCATTTGCTAATTAAACTAGTCGATCAAAAACTAGGCAGAGAAGATGGTGCATCCCTTAAATTAATCACCTACGTCAAAGATAGAGCTGGTCATGATCAACGCTATGCTATTGATGCAGAAAAGCTTCAAAATATACTAGGGTGGACACCAAAGTATACAGTAGAAAAAGGGATTGAGGAAACCGTTAACTGGTTTTTATCAAACAAAGATTGGATAAATAACATAATCAGTGGTGACTACCTAAATTATTACGAAGGTCAATATGCAAAAAGATAAATGGAAAATCACTAGAAAATATCATTCAACTGATCTTTCTAAAAAGTCGTTTTTAATAACGGGTGGAGCAGGATTTATAGGGTCCAATTTAGCGCAATATCTATTAGATTTTGGGGCTAAAAAAGTGAGAATTCTTGACGACTTAAGTAATGGATACTTAAAGAATCTTGAACCCTACAAAAATGACTCAAGACTGGAGTTTATTGAAGGAGATATCACAAATGAAAAAACTTGTGATGATGCTGTAATTGGTATGGATCATATTTCCCATCAAGCTGCCTTAGGTTCTGTTCCGAGATCATTGAGAACACCTTTGTTAACGCATGAAGCTAACGCTACTGGTTTTTTAAACATGCTTACTGCTGCTAAGGATGCAGGAATAAAATCTTTCGTTTTTGCGAGTAGTAGTTCTGTTTATGGAGACCATAAAGGATTACCTAAATATGAAGATAAAACAGGAAATCCGTTAAGTCCTTACGCAGTATCTAAAAAGACAAATGAGCTTTACGCAAAAGTATTTCATGAAGCATTTGGATTTAATACAATTGGATTAAGATATTTTAATATTTTCGGACCAAATCAAAGCCCGAACGGACCTTACGCAGCTGTAATACCATTATATATGAACGCTTTATTGCAAAATGAAGCTGGAGTTATTTTTGGAGATGGTGAACAATCAAGAGATTTTACTTTTGTAGAAAACGCAGTACAAGCTAATATAAAAGCAATGCTGTGTGAGAATCCAGATGCATTTGGTGAATCATACAATATCGCTTGTGGGTATAAGTCATCTGTAATAGAGCTTTATAATATACTAAAGGATGCAGCCAAATCTGATAAATCCCCTAAAATGTGTCCTCCACGAGTTGGAGATATTAGAGATTCATTAGCAAATATTGAAAAGGCGCAAAAAAACTTCAATTACCAACCCGAGGTTGACATTAAAGAAGGTTTAGAAATTACTCTAGAATGGTTTAAAACTGAATTTTATCCTGAATTGTAATTTTTAATGGGAATCTTTTCTAACATTTTCAAAAAGGCTCAAGTAGAGGCTCTTCTTGAGCCTTTAGATATAGGTTCATTAATTAAGAATGATATGCACTCTCATATCATTCATGGAATTGATGATGGATCTGACTCTCTTGAAAATTCTTTAGAAATCATAAAAGGTCTCCAAAATTTTGGATATCAAAAATTACTCTGTACGCCTCATGTAATGAATGATTTTTATAGAAATTCATCTGATACTATACTAAGCAGATTAGACGAGATCAGGAATGCTCTAGCGAAAACAAACTCTCCTATTGAATTAGATGCTTCTGCTGAATATTACTTCGACGAAGAATTAAACTTAAGATTAAAGAAAAACGATATTCTTAGTTTCGGCAAAGAGAAATATTTACTATTTGAATTCTCTTATTTTAATGAGCACCACGGAGTAACCGAAGGTATCACCGACATGTTCATGAAAGGCTACACACCTGTTTTAGCCCACCCTGAACGTTATCCATACTTTGTTTCTGACTTGGAAAAATACAATAAACTAAAAGAATTAGGAGTGAAATTTCAACTAAACCTACTTTCTTTCACAGGGCATTACGGAGAAAGCGCAATTCACGGGGCAAATTATTTAATCGATAATAATTTTGTTGATTTTATTGGAACAGACATTCACAGATTAAGTCATCTGCCAATAATAGCAAAGGCGCTCAAAAATGAACGCCTTCATAAACTTGTAAATACAGGTAACCTCTTAAATTCTTCCTTGTCTTAATTACTGAACACCAACAGTCTCAATTTGTCTATCCACTTTTTTAACCAAGCCTTGTAATGTTTTACCTGGTCCCATTTCTGTAAAAACAGAAGCTCCATCTGATAACATATTTTTTACAATTTGCGTCCATCTTACTGGAGCTGTTAATTGTGAAATAAGATTTTGTTTAATAATTTCAGGATTTTTCACCGGTTGTGCATTAACGTTTTGATAAACAGGACAAATCGGCTCTTTAAATTCAGTTGAGTTTATAACTTCCGCTAATTCTTCTTTAGCGGGATCCATTAAAGGAGAATGAAAAGCTCCCCCTACAGGCAATATAAGAGCTCTTTTGGCACCCGCCTCTTTTAAAGCTTCACAAGCTACGTTTACGGCATTCGATTCCCCTGATATGACCAATTGGCCAGGACAGTTGTAATTCGCAGCGACAACTATACCTTGAGTTTCTTTACATATTGTTTCAACCACATTATCTTCTAACGCTAAAATAGCAGCCATTGATCCCGCTTTTAATTCACAAGCCTTCTGCATTGCTTGCGCCCTTTTAGACACAATATTTAAACCATCCTCAAATGAAATAACTTTTGCTGCAACTAATGCGGACAGTTCTCCCAATGAGTGTCCTGCGACCATCTCTGGTGCAAAACCTTCTGTCGTAAGTGCAATAGCAACACTGTGCAAAAAAACAGCAGGTTGAGTTACTTTAGTTTCCTTTAAATCGTCAGCTGAACCTTCAAACATTATTTTAGAAATATCGAAACCGAGAATATCATTTGCTTTAACAAACAACTCTTTAGCTTTTGGATTCGACTCAAACAATTCCTTCCCCATTCCTGTAAATTGGGCTCCTTGACCTGGAAATAAATATGCCTTCATATTATTTTAAATTAGCTGATAACAAATTAATAAACTCTTTTCTAGTTGAATCTTTTTCAAAAGCTCCTGTAAACGAAGAACTTGTTGTTGAAGAATTCTGTTTTTGAACTCCTCTCATTTGCATACACATGTGAGAGGCCTCAATCACTACAGCAACTCCTTTTGGTTCTAAAACCTCTTGAATACAATCTCTTATCTCAGTAGTTAACCTTTCTTGAACCTGTAAACGACGGGCAAAAGCATCAACCACACGAGGTAATTTACTTAATCCGACAATTTTACCATTTGGAATATAAGCAATATGTGCTTTCCCAAAAAACGGTAACATGTGATGTTCACACATCGAATACACCTCAATATCTTTAACAATAACCATTTCATCGTACTCTTCGTTAAATATAGCTGACTTTAAAATTTCAGCGGGATCTAAATCGTAACCATGGGTTAAGTATTGTAAAGCTTTAGCAACTCTTTCAGGTGTTTTAATTAAACCTTCTCTTGCTGGGTTTTCACCTATGTTTTGTAATATATCTGAATAATGATCTGAAATACTTTTTGTTACCTCAGTATCGTAATGATTTTCTTGTTTAAATCCCATAGCTACATATTTGGGCCCCAATATTCAACAAAATTATTTTCTGTCTCCATTAATTTTATACGAAAGAGTTCAGCTCCTTGTGATAAAATATCGTCAGCAATTAATTTCCATATTTCAACAGCAATAACCTCGGTACTAACCATTTTCCCTTTCAAAAAAGGAACATCGAGATTGAGATTCATATGATCTAACTGGTCAATCACCTTTCTATTTAAAAGATCACTTAACCATTTTAAATTTATAATAAATCCCGTCTCTTCTTGGATTTCACCTTTCACCGTTACAAACAGTTCATAGTTATGACCATGCCAATTTTCATTTGCACATTTCCCAAAAACTTCTTTGTTTTTCTCCGCACTCCATTTATCATTGTACAACTTGTGGGCTGCATTAAAGCGCTCTCTTCTAGTTATTGTAAGCATCCAATCAAATTTTGATTACAAAAATACGACTTAATAACCGTAGTGTTAAAAATTATAAGAATTAAAATTAAACAAGTCATATTAGTAATGAATATCTATCATTTAATTACTTTTGTAAGAAAATATGATATGATTGTTATTACTGGTGCTGCAGGTTTTATTAGTAGTTGTTTAATTGCTCATTTAAACGAACAAGGTTTTAAGGAGCTTATTTTAGTTGATGACTTTTCAATAGAATCTAAAAAACCAAACTATGAAAACAAATTATACAAAGAACTTGTAGACCGTAAGGAATTTATTAATTGGTTAGATAAAAACCATCAGCTTACTCAAATCATCATCCATTTAGGGGCAAGAACTGATACGACGGAGTTTGACAAAGAAATATTTGATGAATTAAATCTTAACTATTCCAAAGAAGTATGGAACAAATCAGTCCAATATTCTCTTCCATTAATATACGCATCATCAGCAGCCACTTATGGACTAGGAGAATATGGATATAATGATAATCATGAAATCCCCAAAAAACTTAAACCACTAAACCCTTATGGAGATTCAAAAAACGACTTTGATGTTTGGGCATTAAAACAGGAAGAAAAACCTTTGTTTTGGGCTGGATTAAAATTCTTTAATGTTTATGGTCCAAATGAGTTTCATAAGAGCAGAATGGCATCCGTGATTTTTCATACTTTCAACCAGATTCAAAAAACTGGAGAAATGAATTTATTCAAATCTCATATTCCAGAATACAAAGATGGTGAGCAATTAAGAGATTTCATTTATGTTAAAGATGTCGTTAAGGTTATTACTTTCTTAATGAAAACACGTAAAAACTCTGGTCTTTACAATCTTGGAACAGGGAAAGCTAGAACCTTTTACGACTTGGCTGCAAATACTTTTAAAGCACTTGATTTAGAGCCTAAGATCGGTTTCATAGATACTCCTGAAGACATTAGAGATAACTACCAGTATTTCACAGAAGCTAACATGCAAAAATTACTTAACCAAGGTTACAGCGAAGGATTCATGACTTTAGAAGAAGGGGTAAAAGATTACGTTCAAAATCATTTAATCGGAAGTGAAATCTGGTAATTAATCTTTCGAGATTAATACCAAAATCGGACTTTTAGCGTATTCGTTTTCCATTGCTTCTAAAAGAATTTGGAGTATCGTTTTACGGACTTGATTATCTTCTTCGATTAAGAATTCTTTTGCATTCGACAGGCTAATTCTAACTTTCACTCCTTCCAGCCAAGATAAATCATTGATTTTATTTTCAAATGATTGGATATTACCTGAAAATTCAGGGAATTCTAATTCTATTGAAGCTTGTTTTAAAAATAAATGCAAAGTTGGAAAATCTGCACCATCTATCAATATCGTTTTCATCTTCTTTGGTCTTGTGTTGTAGCCACAAAGGTACGATTTAAAGATAAAAAAACGAACAAGCGAGAATATGTAATTGTTGATTTCATTCTTGTTTATTTAAGTGTCAATTCAAGCTAGAAATCTATTTTAAGTAATAAAAGTGTTGCGTTCTCATGCATGAAGTTTAGCAGAAACAACAATCCAACTTATTATAAATTTGAAAGATGAGCATTAAAAAAGCCCAAGTTTAAAACTTGGGCTCTTATTAAATTATTTTTAAATAATTAAAAACTATCTAACTAACTTCTGACTAGAAGGCTTAAAGCTCGTTAACTCAATACCCGCAACAGCTACTTTGTATTCTTCTATATTAGGAGTTCTTCCCAATACAGTTGACAATACAACTACAGGAGTAGAAGTTAATAAAGACTCCCCTTTCTTCTCATTCGTATCCTTCACAACCCTCCCCTGAAATAAACGAGTAGAAGTTGCCATTACAGTATCTCCAGGTGCAGCCTTCTCTTGATTACCCATACAAAGATTACATCCTGGACGCTCTAGGTACAATATATTTTCATAACTTGTTCTTGCAGCTCCTTTCGGTGCGTCATCATCAAATTCAAACCCTGAATACTTCTGTAACACTTCCCAGTCTCCTTCAGCTTTTAATTCATCCACAATATTGTACGTTGGAGGAGCAACAACTAGCGGAGCCTTAAACTCAACCTTCCCTTTATTTGCTTCAATATTCTTTAACATTGCTGCTAAAATTTTCATATCACCTTTGTGAACCATACAAGATCCGATGAATCCCAAATCAACTTTCTTCTCTCCTCCGTAGTATGATAAAGGACGGATTGTATCGTGCGTATACCTTTTTGATACATCAATATTGTTTACATCAGGATCTGCAATCATTGGCTCAGACAAAGCATCTAAATCCACAACAACTTGAGCGTAGTAATTTGCGTCAGTATCCGGTCTTAATGCTGGTTTACTCCCAGATCTAACCTCTTCGATTCTAGCGTTAGCCTTGTCGATTAATCCTTGAAGAACTTTACCTACATTGTCCATTCCTTTATCAATCATGATTTGGATTCTAGCCTTCGCTATTTCTAAGGACTCGATTAAAGTTTCATCTTCTGAAATACAAACTGAAGCTTTCGCTTTCATCTCTGCAGTCCAATCGGTAAATGTAAATGCTTGATCAGCAGTTAACGTTCCAATATGTACCTCAATGATTCTTCCTTGGAATACATTTTCACCACCAAACTGAGCTAACATTTGCGCTTGGGTTCCATGAACAATATCACGAAAATCCATGTACTTAGCCATTTCACCTTTAAAAGTAACTTTTACAGACTCAGGGATTGGCATTGAAGCTTCCCCCGTAGCTAGTGCCAGAGCCACCGTTCCTGAATCAGCACCAAAAGCGACACCCTTAGACATTCTTGTATGAGAATCACCTCCAATAATGATGGCCCAATCATCAATAACAATATCATTAAGTACTTTATGAATTACATCAGTCATTGCATGATATTCTCCTTTTGGATCACGAGCAGTAATTAACCCAAAATCATTCATAAACTTCATTAATCTTGGAATATTAGCTTGCGCTTTTTTATCCCAAACCGAAGCTGTATGACATCCTGATTGGTAAGCTCCATCAACAATTGGCGAAATAATTGTCGCAGCCATAGCTTCTAATTCCTGAGAAGTCATCAAACCAGTAGTATCTTGGGATCCCACGATGTTTACCTCAACACGAACATCAGAACCCGCATGTAATGTTTTACCAGGAGTTATTCCTACTGCATTTTTATTGAATATTTTTTCAACTGCAGTTAAACCTTGACCTTCAATTGATATCTCTTTTGAAACAGCATATACTTGAGGAGCTTTAATTCCTAAAGTTTGTGCCGCAAAAGTTTGAATCTTTTTACCAAATACAACAGCATAAGATCCTCCTGCTTTAATAAACTCAACTTTTTGTGGAGTTAAAGAAGCAGACATATCGATCAACTCTTTATCTCCATTATATAATTTTTTCTCTTTTGTATTAATTGTTAAAACAGTCCCTGTTTCTACAGAGTAAGTTTGCTTTAAGATAGGATCTCCATCTTCATTACGAATAGTTTTTCCATTTTCATCTAGCTGCTTTACCCAGTTTTTAAGGTCAATTCCAATCCCCCCTGTAACACCAACAGTTGTTAAAAAAATAGGTGAAATTCCATTTGTACCCGCAATAATTGGAGCCATGTTTATAAATGGAACATATGGACTTGCTTTCACACCTGTCCATAACGCAACATTATTCACACCAGACATTCTTGAAGACCCAACTCCCATTGTTCCTTTTTCAGCGATTAACATAACGCGCTTATCAGGATGTTGTGCTTTTAAAGCAGAGAGTTCTTTTTGCATCTCCTTATTGTGTTCAAATAAACACTGTCCATGTAATTCTCGATCTGATCTGGAGTGCGCATCACCTCCAGGAGAAAGTAAATCTGTAGATATATCTCCTACACCTGCTATAAAGGTAACTATTTCAATTTCTTCATCTACTTCTGGCAGCTTGGTGAAAAATTCTGCTTTAGCATAACTTTCTAATATATCTTTTGCAATCGTATTTCCGTTGTTAAATGCTTCAGCTAAACGTTCAGTATCTGCATCATAAAGGAATACTTGGGTTTTCAAAACCTTTGCCGCTTGCTTCGCAATTTCAACATCATTACCAAGCGCTAAATCAAGAAGTACCTTAACTGAAGGACCTCCCTTCATGTGCGATAACAACTCAAATGCAAAAATTGGTGTGATTTCTTCTACTATTGATTCTCCAAGGATAATCTCTTTTAAAAATATTGCTTTTACACTTGCAGCACTCGTAGTACCAGGTAAGGCATTATAAATAAAAAAATTGATTGAGTCTTTTCTGTCTACATTACCTAAATCTTTAATTTGAGCAATGATTTCGCTCAACAACTCAGCACCATCGATTGGCTTTGGGTTAAGGTTTTGATTTTTTCTCTCATCGATTTCCTTGATGTAATCTTTGTAAATACTCATAATAGAAGTCTTTTTCTTGTTAGCGACAAATTCATAAAACAATCATTGTTGTGATCAATTCTGCCCTCTGCCTAAAGTCTATAATTTTTTTTAAATTAATCTAACTTTAAAAATAATAAAACTAAATGTATTGTTTATTCAATTTAAGTACAAAATTGAGTTTTTAAGTCTATTTAAAATCACTATTTAATCGAACAATCACTAAACCAGTAATAAACAGATAAAAAAAAAGGGAATCCAATGTGGACCCCCTTATAATTCAATTATCTTAAAAATTATCCTGCGATAATTTCGAAAGTAAATGTTGAAGTTACTTCTCTATGAAGTTTAGCTTCAGCTTCGAAAGAACCTAACTCTTTAGGACTTCCTCCAATTACTTTAATCGCTTTTCTATCAACATCAACACCTGCTAATTTTAATGCTTCAGCAATTTGAATATTGTTAATAGATCCAAAAATCTTACCAGAATCTCCAGCTTTAGCAGAAACCTTTAGAGTTAACGCTTCAATTTTTGTAGCAACAGTTTCAGCATCAGCTTTAAGCTTAGCATCTTTCTTTGCTCTTTGTTTGATAGTCTCAGCATGCATTTTTTTAGCCGACTCAGTCGCTAAAACTGCTTTACCTTGAGGGATTAAAAAGTTTCTACCATAACCGTTTTTTACAGCTACAACATCATCTTTGAATCCCAATGGTTGCATATCTTCTTTTAAAATTACTTCCATTGTTAAATTATTTTAAGTTATCAGCAACGTATGGTAATAGTCCAAGTTGACGTGATCTTTTTACAGCAGTCGAAACTTTTCTTTGGAATTTTAATGATGTTCCAGTAATTCTTCTAGGAAGAATCTTACCTTGCTCATTTAAGAATCTTAATAAAAAATCTGGATTCTTATAGTCAATATGCTTGATTTTTTGTTTTAAAAATCTACAGTATTTTGATTTTTTGACCTCAATTGATGGAGGCGTTAAATATCTTACGTCGTCTGCCATTTTAATTAAGCTTTAGTTTTTTTAGCACTTTTTCCTTTCGCATTAAACGATACTGCGTGCTTATCAAGCTTCACAGTTAAGAAACGTAATAATCTTTCGTCTCTGTTGTATGCGATTTCTAATTCTCCGATAGCATTACCTGGAGCCTTAAATTCAAATAAATGATAGAAACCTGTTGATTTCTTTTTAATTGGGTAAGCTAATTTCTTAAGCCCCCAATTATCTTCATTCACTATCACGGCACCTTTTTCCTTTAAAAAGGTCTTGTAATCGTTCACCGTTTCTTTTAGTTGTTCATCTGAAAGAACCGGAGTCATTACAAAAATAGTTTCGTATTGATTCATTGTAAAACAATTTGGTTAAAAAAATATTATTCCGAAAAATCGGATGACAAAGATACAAATTAAAATTAAATCGTCAACTATAATTTTGATGAACAAAATTGAAATGAGGAAATAAGTCCTGTGTTTTATTATTAATATCTAAACTTCCTTATTTCTGTAGTGTATCTTGAAAGTTAATTGTGTTACTGTTATTTATCCCGCTCTGTTTATTAGCATTTTCTGTAGTAGCTTTATTTGTTTTCTCTTTTGGTTTCATCGGATCAGGAAGTAATCCCATGAATGTTGAGTCTACAGCAAATAATACTGCTACACCAGCAACCAAGCCAATAACAAACAATAAAGAAAAAACAAAAACTCGAAGTTTTTTAGTCTCTTTATCTTTAATCATCTGTCTAAAAACTCTTTTAATGTCATTTTGAACACGAATAAAAGCACTCTTATTTTTGACGACATAATCATAAGCTCCGTATTTAAGAGAATTTACAGCAACATCTATATTCTCTTGTCCAGAAAGCATAATCACTTCTGACTCCAATTTTGTTTGCTTAACCTGCTTAAGAATCTCTAATCCGCTAATTGCATTAGAATCTTCAGAATTCAAAAAATAATCCAATACAATTACATGAGGTTTTCTTTTACTAGCCTTAGCAGCGGCCAAAGCTTTTTCTCCAGAAGTAAAACTTTTGATATCAAATGATCTATTTTGCGACAATGTATGAACTGCCGTTTTTAAATACATTTCATCATCATCAACTAAATAAACTAATGTTCTTTTTGAAGCCATAACTATTCCAATTAATTATTTTTTAATTCCTCTAATTCATTTTCCAATTCAACTTCTGACTTTAGGTAGTAGTCCTCTAATTCTTCAACCATCCTTGGTATATCCTCAATATTCCGAGCTTCTAAACCCGCATCTTGAATCTCCCTACTAAGTTGTACCATATTTTCCATTCCAACAAACGAAAAACTTGTTTTCAGTTTATGTGCAACTCCACCTACCGTTTTCCAATTGGCTGCAGAGATAGCTTCTTTCATTTGCATAATTGATTCTGGAGTGCTTTTAAGAAATGACTCTATCATTTCTACTTTAAATTCATTACTTCCAAGCGCTAACTCTTCTAGGTAACTCATATCAATATGCTCGTATTTCCCCATTAAATGCTCTTGTTGATTAAATTTGCAATTTTCAATTTTAAATTGTCAGGGTTGAAAGGTTTTAATATAAAATCATTCATTCCAGCATCTAAATATTTTTGATCATCTCCTTTTGTAAAAACAAAAGCTGTCATTGCCAAAATCGGAACATTCTTTTTCCTTCCTTCAAATTCAGTTCTAATAACCCTCGTAGCTTCTAATCCGTCCATTTCAGGCATCATAATATCCATTAAAATAATATCATAATCTTTCTCCCTCAGACAGTCTAAAGCTACCTGGCCGTTTTCAGCAACAGTTGGGTTTGCTCCAAAGCTCATAACAACCCTTTTCGCTAAAATTTGATTCATTGGATTGTCTTCCGCTAATAATATATTGGTGCCAGTTAAATCTACTTTTTCAGCGTCCAACACTATAGGGTCTTCTTCCTCTAGCTCGCTATTAGATTCTTTCAGGGGTAATTTCACAATAAATCGAGAACCTTTACCAAAAACACTTTCCACAGAAATATCGCCACCCATGAGATCTACTAATTTTTTAACAATTGTTAAACCCAATCCAGTTCCACCATACTTCCTTGTGGTATTTCCTTTTGCTTGGGTAAAACTTTCAAAAATCGTACTTAACTTTTCATCGGAAATGCCAATACCTGTATCTTCACAAATTATTAAAATAAGTTCTTTATCTCCCTCTTTCCCTATATTGTCTACTCTAATCGTAACACCTCCTTTATGGGTGAATTTCAAGGCATTACTAACTAGATTAAGTAATATTTGATTTATTCTAACAGAATCTCCAATGATAACCTTCGGTACAAATTCAGAAATTTCCAATTTTAAAAATAGATTTTGTTCTCTGGCAAAATTTATTTCTAAATCAATTACATTATTTAAAGTTTTCTCGAAGCTAAATTCAATCTCATTAATGTTCATTTTACCAGCTTCTATCTTTGAAAAATCTAAAATGTCATTGATTATCACCAGTAAATTTTCACCAGAGACTTGAATAGATTCTAAAAATCGCTGTTGTTCTTCTGTTATTTCAGACTTCAATAGTAAACTTGTAAAACCAATTATAGCATTCATAGGAGTGCGAATTTCATGACTCATATTCGCCATAAATTCTTCTTTAGCGTGCACAGACTCTTCAGCAACACGTTTAGCCTCTGCCAACTCTTTATTTACCTTAACTAAATAAGATAAGTTTTCACTTAACTTTTGCTCAGTTTGTTTTCTGATTGTAATATCCGAACCGTTTGCAAAACAAACTTCTCCTTTCACCACGATCTTCCACAGCATCCATTTTGTAGAACCGTCTTGGCCAATTACTTTGCTTTCAAAAACAACTATATCTTTTTTCTTTAGAATCTCTGACCGAATAACCCTTTCCGTATCCTCTTTGTTCTCAGAAGATAGGTAATCTAGAAAAGACTTGCCGATTACATCAATCAACTCATAGCCTAATAATGTTTTAAAGGTTCGATTTACCTCGGATATTTTAAAATTTTCTTTATTGAAAACGCATGTAACATTTAAAGAATTATTAACCAAACTAGAAAGATTCTCTAATTCTTCATTTTTAACATGAAGTCCTCTTTGTTGTTTATATAAACGAATGAAGGTGTTAACCTTTGCTCTAGTTATATCAACGTCTAAAGGTTTAAATAAATAATCAACACCGCCAGAATCGTAGCCTTGAATAACATACTTAGCCTCTTTACTAATAGCAGTGACAAAAAGAATGGGGATGTTTTTAGTTTTTGGATTAGATTTTAACAAATTAGCAACTTCAAGCCCATCCATATCTGGCATTTGAACATCTAACAAAATCAGAGCAATTTCATTATTTAATACCAACTTTAGTCCAATTTTCCACGATGTTGCCTTATGAAAAACACGATCATCTCCAGCTAACATTTTTTCTAACGCGAAAAGATTTTCAATCTTATCGTCCACAAGTAAAACGTTTACTTTATGTTTTCTATTATCTACTAGCTTAAACAAGTGCTTGCTTTATATTGTATTACTAAGAAATTAAAAAAATGTTTCCAATAGAATTAGATGTCAATACTAAAATTTGAATTCTAGATTTAAATAAATTTTTGGATTTCATTTTTCAAAGCAGTGATACTTGAAAAATCCGTAATCTTATTTCCTACCCGATTTTAGTAACATTTAAATGATTTTGTTTAAGAAACTCAAGAATAGATTGTAGGTCGGAAGTCTCAACAGTTACGCGATTCACTTATACCGCGGGGTAATCCAACATGTTTTCTCCTTGAGCTCACTTATAGAAAACGCTTCTTCTATTTCAATATTTAAACTAGATAAGTTGCTGATAGCTTAAAAGCAAACTAGGAGCCCACAGACGGAGTGAATTTCAGTGAGTTAGTAATCAGGTTTTTTTTGATCTGACCCAATCTTATTTCATGAGAAGTAATCATTTAAGGAATTGTAGTCACTTGTACAATTGAGTACTCCAATCTATTTTCGAAAGCTACATTACTAAACAACATACAACAGTTATCCAATACCTTAAAAACAAGCTACTTCCATTAAATCAACACCAAGTTTACCAGCTTTAATTTTAGATGAAAAAATTGAATGTCCTTTATTAGAAAAAATCGATGCCGATTTATGAATTACCTCTACAAACTCTAATTGCTCATCATTTAAATCATCTTCTTTGTTTTCCTGAAGTAAGGATGCTAAAACCAACATGCTATTAAGAGGTCTTCTTAATTTATGACTCATCTTAGCAGAGAAATCTATTTTGTATTGAGAAGCTTCTCTTAACTGTTAAGTTTTATTTTTTAACTCATCCGTTTTTGTCTTTAAGTTATCACGCATGATAAGTAAAGCTTTACCCAATATATCTTCTTCACTACGTTTTTCAAATACTGTTTCATAATTTCCTTTTCCAATATTCTCCGCCAAGGAAGCCATATCTGTAGCATCTTGAACCATTTCGTTAAAGGTACTCGCGAGCTTTCCAATTACATCATTCGATGTGATTTCAACTTTCACATCTGTTTTACCCAACTTTAAGTTATGCGCAACAAACTCAATTCGCTTTAGTTGCCTCGAAATACTATTGGCAATTAAACTAGCAAGTACAAGAACACTACCTAAAACGATAGAAAGCATCAAATAAAGAACATTTATTTCGTTTTCTAAATATTCTTCCTGTTTATTTAAACTTCCTTTTATATTACTTAATACGAATAGTTCTAATTCGTGTAAGAGGTTAATTGAACCTGTTGCGCTAATCCACCAATCTGTAGCCGTAAACTCGGATAAATTATTCGTTTGATTTTCGAAGCAATAATTTATTATATCCAAGGTGTTAATCATAGTTCCTGCTTGAATATCCATACTAAACCTAGATTTAAATTCATCAGGAGAATGTCTCAAAAACACATTCAAATTATTCTTAAAAGCGGCATTTAACTCACTAAAAGCGCCATATTCATAACCTTGAAAAACACTAAAAACAAGCGCTTTATTAATGACGTTTCTAATTCTACCTAAACTTTCTTTTGATTCTGCTAATGAAAGATAGGCTTTCATTTCTTCTTTTATTAATGGCGTATTAATGCCAGATCCCACGTGAGCAACTATATCTAAAAAATTAGAAATAAGCTGGTTGTATCCTCTTTCAACTTGACTCGGTCCGAGTGAATAGCCCGTAATGTTGTTTCGTATCTTTTGGAAATCATTTAACATTTGTAAACCTGATGTGTCCCTACCTGAATTGAGAACAAAACTTCTATAAGTAGATTGAACGGAATCGGTGAACTCGATTTGATTTCTTAATTCCTTCTCGGCTGAGAATAAGGGATTAAGTAAAAACTTAATTGCAAAATCTCTTTCTTTTTGAAATTCATGGGTTAATTCAGACACTTTTTCAAGCTTAACCATGTTTGCATGAATATTTTCCATGTCGATAATTTTCATTTTCTCAAGATAAATCTTATCGAACGTAAAATAACCTAAAGCCAGAAAAGGCAATAGAACTAGTAATAAAAGCTTATATCTAAGTGATAGTTTTGATAACACCGGCATTTATTCAATACTTTAAACAGTTGTTCATATGATTTTGTTTAGCTAAACATTAACTTTCTTTTGTTTTCTAATACTTCAAGCTCTTCAGTAGCTCTTTCCCAATCCGACATCACTTCTAATAATTGAGCTTCAACCTTATTAAATTGACTAAAGACATCAGGGGAACTTGTGCCTAAATTCATCTTTTCCTCTAAATCAGACTTCTTATTTTCTAAGTCTAAAATTTTACGCTCAGTACTAGAAACCTTATTATTTGCTTTTTTGATAATCGAATCCAATTCCTTCTTTGATTGGTAATCGTTATTTGCCCTTTCTTTAGAAGGCTTCGAGGGTGGTTTTTTAACTTCATTCAAATCATCTAACTGATTAATTTTTCTTTGTGCTAAGAAAAAGTTTATACCCCCTGCATATTCCTTTATTGTTTGATTTTTAAACTCATAGACTTTATTTGTTAAATCCCTCAAAAACTCTCTATCATGAGAAACCACCAATAAAGCACCTTTAAAATTTACCAAGGCGTCTTTTAATATCTCCTTTGATGGAATATCTAAATGATTAGTTGGTTCATCTAAAACTAAAAAGTTATAGGGTTCTAGAAGGAGTTTACAAAGTGCTAACCTTCCTTTCTCTCCTCCTGAAAGTACTTTTACTTTTTTATCTACATCATTTCCTTTAAAAAGAAACGAACCTAAAAGCTCTCTAATTTTCTTTCTTATATCTCCTCTAGCAATATCATCAATAGTATCGAATACTGTTTTCTCTAAATCTAATTCTTCAGCTTGGTTTTGTGCATAGTAGCCTAGATTAACATTATGTCCAATCTCGATATTACCTGTCCCTTTAACAGCACCAACAACCATTTTTGCCAAAGTAGATTTCCCCTCTCCATTCTTACCAACAAAGGCAATTTTCTCTCCTCTACCAACAATTAAATTTAATTCTTTTAAAATAACTTTATCTCCATAAGACTTCGCAACCTTCTCCATTGTGACAATCGCTTTTCCTGATCTTGGTGGTTCAGGAAACCGCATACGCATAGAATCAACAACTCTCTCGTCAACTTGGATACGCTCCATTTTCTCGAGCTGCTTTATCTTATTTTGAACAGAACTAGCCTTAGTCGCCTGAGCTCTAAAACGGTCGATAAATCGCTCCAACTCCTCTACTCTTTTATCCTGATTTACCTTAGCCGCTCTTTGCAAATCAAACAACTCTTCTCTTTGCGTTAAGTAGTTGCTATAACTTACTTTAAAATCGTAAATTTTACCTCCATTTATTTCAATAGTTCTATCTGTAACAGCATCTAAAAACTGTTGATCATGAGAAATCAATACTAAAATTCCCGTGTAATTTTTTAAATAATTCTCAAGCCAGTCAATGGATTCGATATCCAAGTGATTGGTTGGCTCGTCTAATAATAGGGCATCGGGAGCTTGCAAAAGAATTTTAGCCAACTCAACCCTCATTCTCCAACCTCCACTAAAATCCCTAATATTACGATCTAGTTCCTCTTGCTTGAATCCTAGTCCAATTAGTATTTTATCAACGTCTCCAACATTTTGGGACGAACCATTCATTTCGAGTTCAGAACCTAAATCTGAAATTTTTTGAATTAAATCAGAATACGCATCACTTTCATAATCAGTTCTTGTCTCCAATTCTTTTGTGATTCGCTCATATTCCGCTTCTGCACTAGACGCTTCAGAAAACGCTTTCATGGCTTCATCACGAACAGTATTATCTCCTTGCTCCCCTAAATCTTGCTTTAAATAACCAACACTATAACCTTTAGGAATAATCAGATTTCCATCCGTATATTCAATAAGACCAGTTAGTAATTTTAACAAAGTTGATTTACCCGCACCGTTCTTACCAACTAGTCCAACCTTTGTCCCATTCTTTAATTGAAACGAAACTTTCTTAAATAAATAGTTCCCATTAAAGGAAATGCCTATATTCTCAACTGAAATCATGGTACAAAAATAGTTAATGCTGACAACAAAAAACATAATTACGCAAAAACACGCAAGAGTTTTTATTTCGAGTCCAAAAAACGGCTATAAAATCACATGGATTTTATTTCACGGATACGCCCAAAATATTGATGATTTTTTCCGATTTTTCGAAGCTTTTAAAAATGATGTTCGATTTATAATTCCTGAAGGATTATCAAGGTTTTATCAGAAAGGAATGGATGGAAAGGTTGGTTCTAGCTGGATGACGTCTGAAGAGAGAGAATTCGAAATACTAGACCAATTTTATTTTCTCAACAAAATGCTGAGAGACTTCAATATTAAAGTAGCGCAAACTAATGTTTTTGCTTTTAGTCAAGGAACAGCAACTGCTTGTAGATGGATTAACCAATTTAAATTGGATTTTAATAAAGTTTGCTTTTGGAGTGGAATTATTGATTTTGAGAAACACACCAACCTCAATTTAAATAAAATAGAATTCTTCATTGGTGATAATGATCGATTTATAAACTCGGCTTTAAGGAAGTCAACTTTAAAATATTTTACTTAGGAAGGGGGGCACTTCTTTACAACTAAATTATTACAACAATATATTTTCAACCAATAGAATTCCCTAATAGTTGCTTAAGATCATAAATCACGCTAAGTATCTTAGTTTCAACAACAATACCAATTAACTGAAAAGTTGAATATATAATTGTAAAAACCCCAATTGTAAATAGTGAAGTAAATATTTTATCTTTTAAATTTAGCCTGATCATAGTTATCTTTAACTTTTAAACGATGTTCATTTATAAGTATTTCACTACTAATGTTAACATCTGTTAAAGTATTATTTATTTTAGCGTAAACGTTAATTGCTATGTTTAAGAAAAGTTGGATATTACCTGTTTTTACACTGGGGTTAATTTGTGCCTTATTTTTGATTTTTAGAAGTGTGTTATCATACGTTTTAATTTCGGCAATACTTGCTTTAATTACTAGCCCAATATATTTAAAACTAAAAAAAATACACTTTAAATCAATTAAAATTAGTCCAGTAATTGCTGCTCTTTTATCGATCACAACACTTTATGCGGTTGTGTTTTCTCTAATTATGATTTTTATTCCCTCAATAGTGGATGAAGCTAAAATAATCACTAAAATCAATCCACAGGAAGTTCTTAACAATATTCAACAACCAATAGAAGAAATTGAGGATATCTTAAACACTTTTACCGAGGAATCTGTTTCGCTTCAAAAATATGCTACCACAAAGGTAACCTCATTAATTAATGTCTCATCCGTATCCGCTTGGTTTAATGCCATCACAGCTTTTACAGGAAACTTATTCATTTCATTCTTTGCCATCACTTTTATCACGTTTTTCTTTTTAAAAGATTCCACAATAATAATTGGAAGTATGCAGAATATTCTTCCTTTTACTTTTAGAGATGAAGCAAGTGAAATTCTTATACAGGTGAAATCGAAACTAACGCGCTATTTTGTTGGACTTTGCGTTGAGATACTTCTCGTATTTACGATAAATGCGATAGGATTATGGACAATTGGTATTGAGAATTTTTTAATTATTGCGCTGTTCGCAGGTATAATTAATGTTATTCCATATATAGGTCCTTTAATAGGTATCCTATTTGGAGCCATAATTGTTATCACAACAAACTATCAGTTGGGTTGGGAAAATGACTTATTGCCACTTCTTGGATACACAGGTTTAATAATGATAATCACACAACTACTGGATAATTTTATTTTCCAACCCTTTATTTATTCAAACAGTGTTAATGCACATCCGCTTGAAATATTTTTGGTAATCCTAGTTGCTGGTAACTTATATGGAATAATAGGAATGATGGTCGCTATACCTTCTTATAGCGTACTCAGAGTTATTATTAAAGAAATTAGAGATAGTTCTAAATTCTTAAATGACATCTACGATACTACTGAATAATGTAACGGAGAAAAAGACCAGCTCCAAACATGTTGGTATAAACCCGGTCTATCCCTTCAGGTTTATCAAACGGCATTAAATTATAATAACCTGTAATATCCAAACCAAAGGCCCATTGCTCTTTAAATAGATACTCTGCCCCTAATCGAATGTCTGGTCCGAACGTTGTTTTGTTTTCTTTTACATCATCAGGATCAATATAATACCCTCCATGTATTCCAAAACCATAACTCCACGTTAATTCCTTTATTTGAAAATTTGTAGTATGAATTTTGTTTCTAAAATTAATCGTCGCTATAAGATCTCCTCCTTTAATTTGTTCACTTGATTGTCCCACACCTTCAATGTTTAAAAAAGAAGCAGGAGAAAGAAATTGTTTGTATGACAAACCCACACCTCGTATTCCTCCTCTAACACCAAAAGAGTTAACATATTGGGAATAAGATGACATAGAAACTAAAACAAAGGCGAGTAGGATAATCTTTTTCATAATCGAATTTCGATTTCATACGATTATAAATAAAGAATGTTACCATTTTTCGATTATTCAGGTAATTTAATTTACCGCTTGTAGATTATCAAATAAGTTTACTGCTCATTTTTCAGCTAAAAGATTTGAATCCCTTATTTTTGCATCTCAAAAGAAACAAATATGTCTGAATTTAATTACCAAAAAGCATTTCCACTTAAAGGAGACAACACAGAATACAAGAAAATTTCTAGTGATTATGTATCAACAGTAGATTTCGACGGACAAGAAGTTCTAAAAATAGAACCTAAAGCCCTTGAGGTATTAGCTGAAGCAGCATTGGCAGACGTATCCTTTTACCTAAGAAAATCACATTTAGAAAAGGTTGCCAAAATCTTAGATGATCCTGAAGCTACTGACAATGATAGGTTTGTCGCTTATACCCTTTTAGAAAACGCACAAACTGCTGCAGAAGGGGAACTTCCATCTTGTCAGGATACAGGAACTGCTATTGTAATGGGTAAAAAAGGTGAAAATGTATTTACCGGAACGAACGACGCAGAAGCCTTATCCAAAGGAATATATAATACATATGCACAGAGAAATTTAAGACATTCTCAAATTGTTCCTTTAAGTATGTTTGAAGAGAAAAATTCAGGATCTAATCTTCCTGCCCAAATCGACTTGTATACTGAAAAAGGAAATGAATATAAGTTCCTCTTTATGGCTAAAGGTGGTGGATCTGCAAATAAGACTTATTTATACCAACAAACTAAAGCATTATTAAACGAAGACTCCTTAACTGAATTTATCACTGCTAAAATTAGAGATCTAGGAACAGCAGCTTGCCCTCCCTATCATTTGGCTTTTGTAGTAGGAGGAACTTCTGCTGAAGCAAATCTTAAAGCAGTAAAACTAGCGTCAGCTGGTTATTATGATGAATTACCTACCGAGGGGAATATGGGTGGTCAAGCTTTTAGAGATACTGAATGGGAAGATAAAATTCAAAAGATTTGTCAAGATTCATTAATTGGGGCTCAATTTGGAGGTAAATACTTTACGCATGATGTTAAAGTTATTAGATTACCAAGGCATGCAGCATCTTGTCCAGTAGGAATTGGTGTTTCTTGTTCAGCAGATAGAAATATCAAAGCAAAAATTAACAAGGACGGAATTTTTTTAGAACAATTAGAAATAAACCCCGGAAGATTATTGCCTGATAATCCTCCTCATTTGGAGAAAGCTGTTGAAATCGATTTAGACCAACCAATGGATTTAGTCTTGAAAATTCTTTCCCAATTCCCAATCAAAACAAGATTAAATCTTAGAGGGACTTTAATTGTTGCTAGAGATTCTGCTCATGCGAAAATTAAAGAATTACTAGATGCGGGTAAACCAATGCCAGATTACTTTAAAAATCATCCTATTTACTATGCAGGACCTGCTAAAAAACCTGAAGGTTTACCTTCAGGTTCATTCGGTCCTACAACTGCGGGAAGAATGGATCCTTATGTAGGTTTATTTCAATCAAATGGAGGTTCAAAAGTTATGCTGGCAAAAGGAAACAGATCACAATCTGTGACAGACGCTTGTAAAGAACACGGAGGTTTCTACTTAGGTTCAATCGGAGGTCCAGCAGCTATTTTAGCAAAACAAAATATAAAATCAGTGGAGGTTGTTGACTTTCCAGAATTAGGAATGGAAGCGGTTAGAAAGATTGAGATAGAGAATTTCCCAGCGTTCATTATTTGTGATGATAAAGGAAATGATTTCTTTGCAGAGATATAAATTCTATTTGCTAAAAACTAAAGCCATTTACTTTTTAAGTAAATGGCTTTAGTTATTCTACAACAACATCAACAACCTGTGGTGGTAAACAAACGCCGCTTATTAAATTGCAACTCATAAATTCGAAACTTCCCAGTATTTTTGATTCTAACAAGGCTTCTCCTTTTTTAAAATTAAATACATAGCTTACAGTATCTTTAAAGTACCATAAATCAACTTCGAAAATATCATCATACTTTGTTTTTAGATGCGGTTTTTCAACATTCAAGTAGGTGAGGTTTTGAATTCCATCAAAACTAAAAGTTAGTGGAATTGGTCCAAGATCACTAGAAACAGAGTCGTATACCATCCAGTCGTTATCCACAATAAAATCTATAGTCAACTGTAAAGTATCACCTTTAATCATTTTTGATTGTGCTACAGTTACTGGACTTTCAGCTTGCGCTTGCAATAACCCGCTAGTCAAACACAAACAAATAAACAATAAAATTCTATTCATTTTTCCTTCTTATAATTATTTAAACTTTTCTTTAAAAACTTTAAAAAACCTGCTTTATCCTCAGCAACATCATATCCTATAGGAAAGTTTAACAATTCTTCGTTTACTCCTAGAGTAACATAGTAAGGCTGTGCATTTTTATTAAACCATACTTTTTGAATATCAGCATTCTTTTGACCAATTGTTTGAATTTTAGTTTCCCCGTCAAACAAGGAAGTATACGGTTTTTGAATATCTAGTGTATGCTCATCGATATAAAGTGATATTATAACAAATTTATTTTTTAACAAATCTAAGATTTCCGGATCAGACCAGACATTATTTTCTAACGCTCTACAGTTTACGCAACCATGTCCTGTAAAATCAATAAAAACTGGTTTTCCTAAATCTTTTGCGCAACACATTCCTTCTTCGTAATCAAAATATCCATTTAAACCATGCGGTAAATGAAGCTTATCAGCAAATTGTGGTTTTTCACATAACTTACCTCCCTCTTCTATATTATCTCCAGTTCTAAAGTCCATAGTACTCAAAGGAGGTAAATAACCACTTAAACTCCTTAAAGGTGCACCCCACATACCAGGCAATAAGTATACCACAAAAGCAAAGGTGAAAATTGCCATTACTAATCTTGGGACTCTTAAAAACGGTAAATCTGAATCGTGTGAGAATTTTAATTTGCCTAACAAATAGAATCCCAGTAAAGTAAAAATAACAATCCAAAGCGCTAAATACACCTCTCGATCTAAAATGCCCCAATGAGCGGTTTGATCAGCTATACTTAAAAACTTTAGCGCGAGTGCTAATTCTAAAAATCCAAAAACAACTTTTACTGAATTTAACCAACCGCCAGACTTTGGTAATGATTTTAACCAAGATGGGAAAAACGCAAACAAAGTAAACGGCAAGGCAAAAGCTGAACTAAAACCTAACATTCCAATTAAAGGTTCGATTCCTCCAACTTTAACAGACTCCACTAACACTGTCCCAATGATTGGACCTGTACAAGAAAAAGACACTAGGGATAGCGTTAGTGCCATAAAAACAGCTCCCCCTATACCTCCTTTATCTGCATTTTCATCCGATTTATTACTCCATGAACTGGGTAAGGTTATTTCGAACATCCCTAAAAAGGATGCTGCAAAGAAAATGAATACTGCAAAGAAGAAAACATTGGGTAACCAATGCGTTGCTATTATATTTGCTGAATCAGGGCCAAACGCGAAACTAAAAATGGTGCCAATTAAACAGTAAATTACAATTATTGATAACCCAAATATTACAGCTATAAACTTACCTTTGGACTTGTTTCCTGAACCCTTCAAGAAAAAAGAAACAGTCATAGGAATCATAGGGAAAACACACGGAGTTAACAAAGCTCCTAAGCCAAATACGAATGCTAAAATAAAAGTATTCCAATAAGAATCTTCTTTATTATCGTCAATAGACTGCCCGTTAAATGTTTTTACTTTCGGAACTGATTTTGAAAAGTCATAATTACATTCATCTTTTGAATTTAAAAATTCTTTATTACCAATACTTATTTTTTGGTTACCCTTAACAAAAGCTTTATTACCACCATCTCCTACTTTTATTTGAAATTTAGGGTTTGGATATGGGGACGTAATACACCTCCCTTTATTGCAAACCTGCGCCTGATAATTCCCTGATATTGTAAAATCAGTAACAGTTGATTCTATTCTTCTTTTTACGACCAGCTCTTTTTCATTATAATAAGTTACATTTCCCTCAAAATCTTCTACATATTTCGATTTAAAAGGTGGAAAAACCCAAGCATTTAATGGAGAATAATATCTAGAAGAATCTAAATTTAAAACTAACTCAGGGGGAGCAATCAGCGCATCACTGGATCCGTAAACAAAAGCACCTTCAGCCAACTTCATCGTAAAGGCTAACTCATATACCCCTTCCTTGTCAGAAGAAACACTAAACTCAACGGTAGCCAAATCTCCAAATTGTGCCTTAACTACAACAGAAACAAATAACACTAATAATAAAATAATTCTTTTCATATACTTTGTATAACAGTCCAACATCACAAATGTTGTTGGTAATTATGTTAAAACATTTTAAAATACAATTTCCTCACCAGGTCGAAGTTTAAAGTGTTTTCGAAGTAAAAATACTGAAACATATAGGATTGGAGTGTCAATCAAAGCGCAAATAACTTTAAATAACCATCCGTCCATAATCATAGAGGTTATTTCCTCTCCTGTTTTAACACCTATAAATAATACTGAAACAACTAATATCGTGTCAGCCAGTTGACTTAAAACCGTTGAGCCATTGTTTCTGAGCCACAGCATTCTGCCATTTGTTAACTTTTTCCAAAACTCATATAACTGAACATCTATAAATTGCGCAAACAAATAAGCCGTCATACTAGCACCGATAACACGCCATGAATTCCCGAATACAACATCATAGGTCGCATCTGAAACAGGACTTCCCTCAATGGCGTTAAACACGCCACCCAACTTAAGGATTATGATAATTAAAAGTGAACATAAAAAACCAGTGAAAATTACATATGCAGTTCTTTTTCGCCCGTAAAACTCGGATAATAAATCGGTTATTAAAAAAGTAATTGGATAAGGGAGAACACCTGCTGATACTATAAATGGCGCGTCTCTAAAAATCGTTTGAACAGAAATGAATTTATTGGCAATAAAATTACACACCACCAAAAAAGCAATGAAAAGACCGCCTAATAATAAATATACGTGAACGGCTTGATTGGAACGTTTTGAGCTTTTATCGAACAAATCAAATTTAGAAAAAACCTACTTTATATATAGACTTTAATGGAATCATAATTTCTCCTTTCAAAGAAACATTTCTTTCTGTTGCAGCCCAAACAGTTGCAACGACCTTAAACTTTTTACCTGAGTTGTCTACAAAATAAATTTTAATATTTGATTTACTTTGTGCACCTAAGGCAGAAGCTCTGTTCAAATCAATTTTACGTTGAAGAACATCTCTACTATCAGTTAAAATATCAGTTTCAGAAAACTGAACAGTTTTTACTTCTTCCTTTGGAATTTCAACTGGTTTTGTAGATGTTTGACTCATATTAATGCGTATTTGAATTATTCTTACGGTATAAATTTACAAATCGTTCCGTCTAATTTATAATTTTTTCGTTAATTAAACTGCTCAACTCCTCAAATCTCTGAGAACCAATTCGATAAATCAACCCATCGTTGTCAGTTAACTCGACTGCAAGGTTTCCGTATGTGAAAAATTTAACTTTCCCACGCATATGTAAATTATAAACCGGACGATTCAATAGTATTTTACTGTATTGAACAATTTCTGCTTTTTTAATATTTCTTAAATCTATTTTAATTTTTCTAGTCGTCCAAAATCCATCAATAATTAATGAGTTATCTTGAACTTGAGTCTTAATGTGCAACACAAAAAAAGACATTAAACTGATTACCAAAATTGCCAATCCAATTATTAGGAATAAATCCGCTGTTTCGTCGTCGGAATCTGATACAAAATAGCTCAAAAATGAACCAAATGCGATAAATAACCTAATGAACAAATTAAATTTGTTATACCCTAAATATTGTTTTTCCTCGTATTCCAAATTACACTAATTTAAGCTTCATGTTTAACAATATATACATTTTTTGTTGTATCATCTACTCTATAACTATTGTCAGAGCGGTGGGAAACGATCCAAACTATCTTTTCAGAATCGCAAAGTAACCAAGTATTTTCCTTTTCGGCAAGACTTAATTTCTTGTTTATAAAATAATCCGATATTTTTTGTTTTCCTCTCATTCCAAAAGGAATAAACCAATCACCTTTTCGCCACTTTCTCAATCGTAATTCCCCTTGAACTTTATCGGCATTAATATAGGCTATACTTCTTGTTTTTTTAATATCTACAGGTGAATGGACAAGCTCAAAACTTAAATTTATTGGTAAACTTTCGGAAATAAAATACTCCTTAATGTCATCCTCATCTTGTATATACAATTCATACTGTTGGTTCCCTGTAATTACAACATATTTATTTTTACCATAAAACTTCTTACCCTTCTCACTATTCTTTGCGTTTAATATTGATTCTATATCAGAATATGAAAACCCTTTTGATCTAAACAATTGCTGAATAAACGAAATATTATTTTCTACAACTTCAGAAAAATCAATTTTAGTGACTCCGTTTTTAATCTCTAAACTTTCTTTCCAAGCTAAAAACTGACCATCCCAATTCACCTCAACATTTCTTAATCGCTCAGTAGTATTATTTACTGCCTTAAATAAAGATGGATTAATTTCTTTTAAAACCGGAATTACTTGTTGTCTAATTTTATTTCTAAAATACTTTCCACTGGCGTTACTACTATCTTCTCTGAAAGGAATATGTTTATCAAACATAAACTCATTAATTTCATCTCTGGAGACACATAAAAGAGGGCGTATAATTTTCCCTCTTTTTTCTTTCATACCTCTCAATCCTTTTAATCCAGTACCTCTTGTTAAATTTATTAATATCGTTTCTAATTGATCATCTAAATGATGTGCAGTTGCTATTTTAGTTAAGTTCCTCTCTTTACTTAGCATCTCAAACCAGTCATATCTTAAATCCCTAGCCTTCATTTGAATACTAACTCCGTCTTTTTCTGCCAAATCTTTAGTATCGAATTTTCTTGAATGAAAGGGAACGCCCATTTTATCGGCTAGCTTTCGAACAAAGTCTTCATCATTATCAGATTCTTCAGCTCTCAATTTATAATTACAATGCGCAATCTCAACAGTATATCCTAATTGATACAATAAGATGAACAATAAGATAGAGTCTCTTCCACCACTTACTGCTATTAAAGTCTTATCTGATTTTGAAATAAGTTGAGTTTCTGAAATAAACCCTTGAATTTTTTTTAGCATACTTAATTACCTAAAACTTCAAAAATAGCTTTCGCCTTTAATAGCGATTCTTGATATTCCAATTCGGGTGTTGAACCATGCGTAATTGCTCCACCAACCGAAAATGACAAATAATTATTTTTTGAATTATATAATAAACTCCTAATCACTACATTAAAATCAAAATCACCTAAAGGATCAATATAACCAATTGCTCCACTATACAAACTTCTCTTCGTACTTTCATATTGCTCAATCAGTTTCATTGCGCGTACTTTTGGTGCACCCGTCATGCTTCCCATTGGGAAACAGCTTTTTATAATATCAATTGATGATAATTCCAACTCAACCTCACACTTCACAGTACTAATCATTTGATGCACTTGAGGAAAAGTATAGATTCCCAGTAACTCTTCAACTTCCACAGAACCTTTTGCTGCTATTTTACTAAAATCATTACGAACTAAGTCAACAATCATTATATTCTCAGAAATCTCTTTTTTGTTGTTTAAAAGTGTTGTTTTTAATTCTTCATCTAACTGCTCTGAAAAACCTCTTTTTATCGTACCCTTTATAGGCTGACTAATAACTTCAGTACTTTTCTTTTTAATAAATCTTTCTGGACTGGCGCACAAACAATACTTATCTCCAAATTTCAAATAGGAAGCAAAAGGGGTTTTAGATATTTTTTTGAGAGAATGATATACTGAAACTGGATCTAATTCGACTTTTTCAGCGAAATACTCTTGGCAAAAATTAACTTCAAAAATATCGCCTAACTGAATATGGTTTAATAACTGTAGTACTTGTTTGATATATTTTTCTTTCGAAATTCGAGATTGGATATTAATTGGCTTTAAGGCTAAAGAAAATTCGATTTGAACATTTCTCAATTCAGATAGAAACGCAGCAGAACTATCACCCTCTAAAGTACAAATACCATCTTTTATTTTAACTAAAACTTCAGGTTCAAAAAAGGACAATCCAGGAAATTCAAGTTTATCAAAATTCTCGCTTTTCAAATCTTCCAGTTGATTTTTCAAGTCATAACTTAAAAAGCCAAAAAGCCATGTCTTTTTTTTATGAAGCGTCTCCAAATCGGAAAAATTATTTGAAGTCAAAATAGACTTCGCCCCAAAACCAGCAAGTAATTCATATTCCTGATGTGGAATATGAGTATATTGGTTAGAGTCTAATATCACGCTGTGATTATAATTATTAGACAGAATTAAAAGCTTGTCTTTAAAAACAGACAAACCATTATTTCCAGCGTTAGAAAAAGATGCTATTTCAACTTGTAATGAAGCCAATTTATTTGATTATAATTTTATCCATAATTCCTTTAAATCTAGGCTTCCAAAAATAATTATTGCTTAAAGTGAGTGCCAATTGAACTTTTTCATTGCCCTTATTAAAAAATATTTCAAAAGACCCTAATCCAATCTCAATTGTAGGCTCTAAATAATATGAAACGAATACTTTTGAAAACATTAATGTTTTCTTACAATAAACTTTACGCAATAGTTCTTTGTGAAATTTTGAAACTACTTTTTTAATAAACGGTAAAGTAACTTTAAAAACGAAAAAAATTCTTTTTACATTTCCAAAGTCAATAACGCTTGAATCATTCAAAAACTCCTTAAAACATCTTCCAAATCCAGAAAATCTTCGTGAATTAAGAATATCTTTCTCGACTATTAAAACAGCTGTTTTCATCACCTAAATTAGATTATCCAAAAATGCTAAAAAACGGCGTAAAGGCAATAAAAAAGGGCTAAGAAATCTTAGCCCTTTTAAAAAATTAATAACATTAATTAAATATGTAGAGCTCTCTTACCTGTAGCATCTAATGCAGCCTCTTTAACAGCTTCAGAAAACGTAGGGTGCGCGTGACAAATTCTTGAAATATCTTCCGCTGTTGCTCTAAACTCCATAGCAGTAACTGCTTCTGCTATAAGGTCAGCACATCGCGGGCCGATCATGTGAACACCCAAAACCTCATCGGTTGTTTTATCCGCTAATATTTTAACAAACCCATAGTTTGCATCCATACTCGCTCTTGCCCTTCCACTTGCTTTAAATGGAAACATTCCTGATTTATATTCAACTTTAGCTTCTTTTAACTGCTCTTCTGTTTTACCAACAGCAGCAACTTCTGGCCAAGTATAAACAACACCTGGTATAAGGTTATGATCGATATGTGGTTTTTGTCCTGCTAAAACTTCAGCAACAAATACACCTTCCTCTTCGGCTTTATGCGCTAGCATAGCACCTTTAACGACGTCTCCAATTGCATAAATTCCACCAACGTTAGTTTGTAATTCTGCGTTAACCTCAACTCTTCCTCTATCGTCGACTTTAACTCCAGCATTTTCCAAACCTAATTTATCTGTATAAGGACGACGACCTACAGAAACTAAAGCATAATCAGCTTCAAACTCAACCAACTCACCTTTTTTGTTTTCTGCTTTAACGTAAGCTTTCTTATCATCACCTCTAACCTCAGTTACCTTGTGTGACAAATAAAATTCGAAGCCTAATTCTTTCTTCAAGTTTTTTTGTAATTCTTTACCAAGAGCTTTATCCATTGTTGGAATAATTCCTCCTAAGTACTCAACTACAGATACTTTAGTTCCTAAACGAGCGTAAACAGATCCTAATTCTAAACCAATAACTCCACCCCCAATAACAACCATGTGTTTTGGAACTTCAGTAATCTCTAACGCTTCGGTAGATGTGATAACTCTCTTTTTATCCAGTTGAATAAAAGAAAAAGAACCAGGTTTAGAACCTGTTGCAATAATTGTGTTTTTTGTTTTCAACTCAAAAGAATTTCCGTCTTTAGGCGTAACTAAAACAGTGTTTTTATCTTTAAAAGAGCCAAAACCGTTATGTACGTCGATGTTGTTCTTTTTCATCAAGAAATCGATTCCGGCACAAGTTTGAGAAACAACTCCGCGCTTTCTTTCGATCATTTGCTCCATATTTACTTTCAAATCCTTTAACTCAATACCGTGAGTTTCAAAAGTATGTTTGGCGTTATGATAATGTTCAGAAGAATCAAGTAATGCCTTTGATGGAATACACCCAACGTTTAAACACGTACCTCCCAAAGTATTGTATTTCTCTACAACAGCAGTCTTCATTCCTAGTTGTGCACATCTAATCGCTGATACATATCCACCAGGACCAGAACCTAAAACTATTACATCGTAATTGCTCATCTTAAAAGTTTCTCAAATTTTGTCTTGCTAAATTAAGTAAAAAGAATGTGTTGAGTGGTGGTGTTTAAGATAATTTGAGGAGTAATAATTTAATGATGCGAAAACACTTGATCTGAGCTACTAATTCGATCTTAAAATTATTAAGCCCTCTGAGAATAAAACTTTTCCTCAAACCGCCTTTTTTCTTACATTTGCGGAAATGGAGAATTTTGTAGTCTCAGCAAGGAAATATCGCCCCGACAGTTTTGATACTGTTGTTGGACAATCTGCTATTACTTCAACATTAAAAAATTCCATTTTAAACAATCAAGTCGCTCAAGCGTTTTTATTTTGTGGCCCTCGTGGAGTTGGTAAAACAACTTGTGCCAGAATCTTAGCTAAAACCATTAACTGTACTGATATTTCAGCAGATGGCGAAGCGTGTAATAAATGTGAAAGCTGTACTTCATTTGCAAACGGGAACTCATTAAATATTTTTGAGTTAGATGCCGCTTCAAACAATTCGGTTGATGACATCCGTAACTTAATCAATCAAGTAAGAATTGCTCCTACAATAGGAACAAAAAAAGCTTACATAATTGATGAGGTTCACATGTTATCTCAAGCTGCTTTTAATGCATTTTTAAAAACACTTGAAGAACCACCTAAACATGCTGTATTTATTTTAGCAACTACCGAAAAGCATAAAGTTTTACCTACTATTCTTTCTCGTTGTCAGATTTTCAATTTCAATAGAATTGTATCCGATGATATCGCATCTCACTTGCATGGGATTGCCGAAAAAGAAAATGTTAAAACAGAAAATGATGCTTTACATGTTATTGCTCAAAAAGCAGATGGTGGATTAAGAGATGCGCTTTCTATTTTCGATCAATTAATTAGTTTTTCGGAAGGTGAGTTAACCTATGATAAGGTGATTAAAAACCTTAACATTCTTGATTACGATTACTATTTTAAAACTACCGATTTAATTAAAAACAAAAATTTAAGTGGCTTGTTATTGTTGCTCAATCAAGTTTTAACAAAGGGGTTTGAAGATGTTTTATTCATGAATGGATTAGCTTCTCATTTTAGAAATCTATTGGTTAGTAAAGATGAGTCTACTCTTGTTTTATTGGATGTTGGAGATAATATAAAAGAGAAATACAAAACTCAATCTCAGCAAAACGAGGTTAGATTTTTAATTAATGGGCTTGAAGTACTTAGTAATTTTGATGTTAGTTATAAAACATCAAAAAACAAACGGTTACTTACCGAAGTAACCTTAATGCAACTTTGCGCAGACGAACTAGTAGAGAGTAAAAAAAAAAGTCCCGTAGAATAAGATTACCTATTCCTGCAATTTGGGCAAGTAACGCTATAACTCCAGAAAACGCATCTGTCCCAAAACACAATCACTCGCAAGTTAGGCAAAGATTAAATAAAGAAGAATCAATCCCAACTACTCGTAAGATTAATGTCGTAAACAGATCTCACCCTCAAGGAAAACATTCCTTAAAAACCTTACTCCATCCTAATGCAGGAAAGAAACAAGAGGAAGAAAAATTAGAAGAAAAGTCAGAAGAATTCACACAAGACCAACTGGTGGATAAATGGAGGAAATTTGCTTACTCTATTAAACTAAAAGACCTTGATCTATATTCGACCCTTAGTGCTAACGATCCAATTTTAAGAGATAATTTCAGAATAGAACTTGATATTTACAATACTACTCAAGAATCCGACATCAATAGTAAAAGAAAAGATTTACTTCTCTACTTAAGAAAGCAACTAAACAATACAATTCTAGATCTTCACTTAGTTATCGATAAATCAAAAGAACCTAAAGGTGTTTTCACCGAAAAAGACAAATACAAAAAACTCGTTGAAAAAAACCCTAAAGTAGATGAGCTCAGAAAAAAGTTCGGATTATCTTTTTAAAATACAATTAGTTACCAATAAATTCAAAAACAAACCTGTCTTATTCCCCTTTCCTCTAGAATTTACGAATTCATAAGTACTCCAATAAACTAAAATCGTAATTCTACGATATCCGCAAACATCTTAATACGAAACAAAAACTTTAAAAAAACCAATAAAAAATGTGACGAATCGTTTTTTGTGTGTTATGTATATAAATTAGGAAACCAAAAGTGAAATTAGCAAGAATGAATATAAATCCTCAATACCATAAAACGAAGGAGCAAATACATTCTGAACAACAACTGGTTGAATACGCAAAAGCAAATTCAAAAGATTTTAAGCCATTGTATAATCAGTATTATGAAATCGTATTCCGTTTCGTTTTTCAACGTACGGGTAACGAGAATTTAACCTCCGAAGTTGTTTCGAATGTGTTTTTCAAAGTATTAAGAAACCTAGATAAATATGAGTTCAGAGGACTACCCTTCTCAAGCTGGGTGTTAAGGATCGCTCATAACGAAACCTTTAAAGCATTTCGAAAAAGCAAAGACAAAAGAGTTGTTCGATTAGAAACCGAACATTTACAAAACTTAATATCGGAAAATGCCAATAATTATTTCGAAGAGCTTAAACCTGCTTTATTAAAAGCATTAAAAACCTTAAAAGGAGATGATATGCAATTAATAGAAATGCGATTCTTTGAAGGTAGACCTTTTAAAGAAATGGCTGATATTTTAGAAAAGAAGGAATCCGCTGTTAAAATGAAGGTTTACAGAATACTAGAAAAACTAAAAAATTCACTTAGAAAAAATTAAAATGACCGATTATAAATTCAACATAGACGGCAAACAACTTTCAAGCGAAGAAATCCAAAAGAGAAAAGATTTCAATGCATTTCACAAAAAGTTTCAAGCGCAATCAAAAGCATTTTACCAACAAAATTGGTTTTGGAAAAGTACTGGATTAGCCTCGGTTATTATTGTTTCCTTATTTATGATAATCTCCTCTAGTAAAAACAATTCAAAGAACCCCGTTGATGATAAGACATTCGAAATCGTAAACGAGAAGCATTTTATAAAACCACCTTTCAAAGATTTAAGGGTTAAAGCAGATGCTTTTGAAGTTGATGCAAACAAAGGAGGAACTTTTAAAAGTAGGTTTGGAAGTATTATCAAAATACCCGCCTTTGCTTTTTCCAGAAAAAATGGAAAGACAATTAAAGATCAAACTGTTGAAATAAGGTTTACTGAGTACAAAGATGTTGCAGATCAAATAATATCCGGCATACCGATGACGTATGATTCTGCGGGGACTAAGTACATGTTTTCTTCAGCAGGAATGGTTGAGATTAGAGGATTTATTGGCGACTCGTCTGTTAACCTTAATTCTCAAGAGCCTATTCAAATAGAAATGCAATCGGCATACAGTGGAACAGAATATAACTTTTACTGTTTAAACGAAGAAGAAAAAAGTTGGGACTACTTAGGAAAAGATAGTGTTGTTAATCATGCGGAAGAAGCCTTTAAAAAACAAATACAAGAGAAATATCCTGAAATTCAGAAAAAAGATATTCAAATTTCCAACAAACAACTTGAGGCCCAGTTACAACGTATTCCAGAATACAAAAAAAGAAAAAAGAGAAAATTTCAAATACTACAAGACTTAAGGCAGTTAAACGCTATTTCCCCTACCAAACCTATTAAGGCAGACAAAGAAAAAGAGAAGTTCAGCCTAGACATCCTAGAAAAGGAAAACCCTGAGTTGGTTTCTTACAAAGATGTTCAGTTTGAATTAGCATTTGGCGAATCAATTAACCCTAAACATACCAATCAAAACTGGAATAATGTTGATATTAAAAAAGGAGAAGACAATGAAGTTTTAATTACTTTTTCAAAGTTAAATTCGAATCAGGAAATACAATACAAAGCAATTCCAGTTTTAGATGGAAAAGCTTTTGAGAATGCTCATAAAGCTTACTTAACCAATTTAAATAATATAAATAAAAAGCGAAATGAGCTTAAAAAAGTTACTCAACAAATTAAATACTTACAAAGAGAAATCAAAACTAAATCAATCGATAAAGCATTTATCCAAGCCAAACTAGACAGAACGGAACGGATTGCATATGCACAACTGGAAAGGAGAAATAAGGACGAATTGGCTAGACTAGAACAACGTGCAACAGTTCAAAAAATTCAATTGCAAAATAAAAAGACACAGGAAAAAGTAACTAGGTGTTTTTCAGCTTCAAATTTTGGTGTATTTAATTGTGATAAAGCAATAGCAACCGGAGCTAACAAAAAATCTACTATTACTAACATTAAATTTCAAGAGGAAGTAAATGAAGCTATCGTTATTGATGTTTTCCAGCAAGCAAATGGAATATATAGTTGCATAGCAATGAAAAAAAAAGTCTTAAATCAATATGCTAATTCAACAATCACAATAGGAATAAGCAAGAATCAAATCGGTATTTTAAACCACACAAGCAAAGGAGAATTGAATTTTACAGTGAAAGGAGTACCAAAATCAAAAGCACAATTAATGGAATGGTTAGAGCTTTAATATTTTTAATAATTTTTTCTTCGTCTCTTTTTAGTCAGTCAAACGACCCTGTTCAAATATTTAAAATTCGACCACCCGAAAAAAGAATTGAAGGGCTTTTTACTGATACTGAGAATACATCGATTAAAACAATGTATTACTTTGCATTAGATGGAAGTATTTACATTTTTAAAACTAATCTTAACGAAGAAGAATTCTATAATAAACTAATAAGGGAACAAGAATACTTTCCGTATCAAAAAGCATACTACCAAATGGAACGCAGTAGTGAAAAAGTAATTATTACTGTTTCCGAAAAAACGGATACAAATTATTTACTTGGAAAGTATAGATCTGGTACTTTTTTCCTAGTACATAGTGATACCATTATACAGACTGACAATTGGAATGTAGGCTCATTTATCATTGCCAAAACAGAGATGGAAAAGGAAGAGCATAAACATCAAATGCAAATTTTTGAGGGAAGTATCTTCAGTAAAAACTGTAATCAAAACTTCTTTTGGGGAGGAAACATTAAAACGATACAGTTAGATCTCAACGACACTGCGGACTACCGAAAGAAAAAAGCTATAATATCAACAGTTCCAATCGGAAATATTGAGAGTATTATTGATAATAGGTTTAAATATTATACCGAAAAACATTACACTTATTTTAATAATGACTCACAGGTCGTGTTTAAGACTCTAATAGGTAGTTGTTCTGAAGCTTTCACAGAGATTGACACAATTAAACAATTCCCTACCAGTTTACATCACTATGAAAGGTTTGGGGTGAAAAACTACCTAATAAAGTCTAACCATAAGACCCAATGGATTGTTAAACTGGGCTGTGAAGTAATCATTAAAACTCTACAATCGAAAAAAGTAGAATATTTACTGGAATTGGAAAGTAAAGAAGTTTTTGAAAAATTAAAAAACATAACACCCATTTCTACAATAAGTTTAAATAAACCCTTCGGAAAACAATAATTTGAAAAAGACTTTACACATATTATTTATTTTTCTCCTATGCGGTTCAATTTCGGCACAAAAACACGTTTTCAAAATCAGAAAAGTTCCACAATTAAAATATTTTGTATTTGCCGATGGCTTTAACAAGCACAACCTAGAAGAAAAAAAGCTAGAGAACAAAAGATTTCCAAAACGATTATACCTTCAAGTATATGAAAATGACACTTTTTTAATAAGATGGAGTGATTGGAAGCTCGCAGAAGCTAATATTAAATTAGATTATTTAAAACGTGACTCCCTAACATTCGCTGGTAAAGTCATCAGACAAAAAAAGACGGGTATGAAATTTATTTTCCCTTATGAAGGAGAGACATTTCACATGTTTTCAATAAGTCAGGAGCCATTAGTAAAACAACGTAACTACAAAGCAGGGAAACCTGGGGAACAAAAAAAAAGAGTATCCTTTTATTTTACATATAAAGACAAATCCTTAATACTAGGCGACATGCTTCTCAAGCAAGTTAAAGAAAACCAGAAAATAGAAGTAATTTTAAAATCAAGTGCAAGAATAAAACTTGGCTTCTATTCTAACGAACTATATGCGAATGATGCCATAGCTGAAGATTTACCCTTAAACATCGTAAACACCTACCCTGTTCACTTTATATTAGAGAACTCAAAAACTTGTCAGCAAACATTATTCTGGAATGGAGTACCAACTACTAAATACTTAAAAATAAATGACACTGCACAACTCAGTAAAGACCGAGCTTTCGTTAATAATTTACCCCCAGAAAACATTTTAAGCATCGATAACAATCAGGTAGAATATTATCAAGCGAGAAGA
>ERZ1039804.81-NODE-81-length-60326-cov-22.906589_pt1 | contig 60326 bp, 48 predicted proteins | sample MGYA00383089_ERZ1039804 | MGnify/ENA primary metagenome ERZ1039804 (study PRJEB29581, sample SAMEA5548359) | metagenome | biome: marine; feature: coastal; material: water | depth 1 m | study: Short-term variability in the microbial, nano- and picoplankton dynamics...
TTTTATTTAAAAGAAAGACTTCATATTTACCCCAACCAACCCTCTCTATCCAAACCTCTGTATTGAATAGCTTCTCTTAGAAAATGATGAAGAGTAGAATACTAAAAGGGAACCATTTTAAAGAATGTCTTCACGATTCGGTGATTCAAAAAAAGCATTAGACAAATAAGGTTAAAATAATTTCTCTAACAAGCTGTCTCTTTGACTACTTCCCATATTATTTAAATGCACTGCACTGCCTACTGTTAAAGCAAAACCAAAAAGTTCTACTTTAGTTAAATTTACCAACTTTTTTAAAATTAGTCATAATGATTTAATCAATTTGTCATAAAAATTAGGCAGATTTAAATTACTAATATTTTTTTAGTTCTTCTTAAAGGTTACTTATAAATATTTTCATTTGAATTAAATTTTTCTTTTTTTTTATTATTAAAATAAGAGTTGAAGTATTTTTTTAATAAATTTGTTTTATTAATTTAGATTTAATAAAAATAATGAATTTGTTTTTTATCTTTTTGGCTTCAACGTTATTGTATAGTGAATCAAAATATAGTCCAATTTTCCTGTCAGAAAATAGATTTAATTTATCTAAACATATAATTCGCCTGATTTCCTACAGTCTTTTTATACTTTCGACTGTTTTACTTGGGGTAAATTTTGGTTTGTGGACTAGTTTTTTAATTTTTACCATTACTTGGATGTTGAGTATGTGTTTAATTATTATGATATATCCATTGAATAAAAAAATTTCATACGTTTTTACTGGTATATGTGTATTAATAATAATTTTTGAAAACGCTTTGTAATGCCAGCAAACTTAAAATATTTATCTAGTAAAGGACAAAGGTGGTTAAAAGTAACTGCTGCAATTATTGGAGGATATGCTGTTACTGTAACTTTTCATAATGCAGTTGGTGTCTTCTTAACCAATTATAAAGGAGCTTTAATTATAACTTCAGCCTATTTTTCTTTTATTTTATGGGCAATACTAATGGTATTTGCTTTTATGATAAAAAACGGATGGAAAATATGGGGAATCTACCTATTACTTACCATAATTTTTACATGTATAACTTTAACATATAGATAATGATGGAGCTTAAAGCATTAAAACCAAGATTACATAACATTATGTTTCATACGCATACTGTTTCAGGGATTGTAATTTGTTTTGCCTTATTTGTTATTTTTTATGCTGGTGCTTTTGCCTTGTTTATGGACGAATTGTATCAATGGGAAAACCCAAATGCGAGAATCACTACTGTTGATGCATCAAAAGTTGATTATGATAAAATTATTGAAAAAGTAAAAGAGGTACATCCAAAGTTTGATTCAACAAAACAGTTTGGTATTGTACCACCAACAGCAAAACAACCATTGTCATATTTCTATGGATCTGAAAAAGTTAATGATAGCACCACAACAAGGTTTACTGCCTATGTAAACCCAGCAAGTTATGAAGTTAATGTTGCAGGAGAAGAACCTACAACTCATATGTCTAGAACCATATATCAATTGCATTTTTTTCGACAAATACCTGTAGTGGGTATTTATTTATCTGGTGTGGTAAGTTTCTTTTTCCTATTTGCTATTTTTACTGGACTGTTAACGCATTGGAAGAATATATCAAATAAGTTTTATGCTTTTACTGTTAAAGGAAAATGGAAAAATATTTGGACAAATAGTCATATTTCATTGGGGTTTATTACACTTCCTTTTCAATTAATTTATGCAATTACAGGAGCATTATTTGGTTTATCTATTCTACTATTACTTCCAACTGCTTTTTTGGCTTTTAATGGAGATACAGCATCTGTTATTGAGGCAATCAATCCATCGGCGGCTGTAAAATATTCTGATGATGCAAAACCTATTGAAGGAGCTTTTTCATATAATGATGCATATAAAAAAGTATCTGCTGAAAATCCAGATTATCCAATTATCTATATTCTTTCAAGAAACTATGGATTAGAAGATGGCACTATAACAGTTAATGTTGATGATAGTAAAGGAATTGCAGCGAACGGTAGTTTTATATTTGGTTATAAAGATGGAAACACAATAAGTGCATTAATTCCTGAAAAATCATCCTATTCAAAAAGTACATTAAACATCCTTATTAAATTACATTATGCTACTTATGGAGGGTTATTTTTAAAAATCATTTATTTTATTCTGGCAATGGTTACTTGTTATATTATGACTAGTGGAGTTATGATATGGAGAACTGCAAGAAACAAGAAAACATATACAGATAAACAAAGGAGGTTTCATCATAAAGTTACGAAATGCTATTTAGCATTAACAATGTCTATGTTTCCTGCTGTAGCAATTATCTTTTTAGCGAATAAGATTGTGCCTATAGAACTAGAGGGTAGAACCTTTTATGTAAATTCAATTTTTTTCTTAGGGTGGTTGATTTTATTAATCACGGGACTTTTTTGGGATAACTACAGCAAATTAAACAAAAATTATATTGTAATTGGTAGTGTTTTATGTCTTTTAATACCAGTTGCTAATGGTATTTTTACAGGAGATTGGATTTGGAGAACCTTAATTAGCCAACAATATTATGTTTTTAGTGTTGATTTCACAGCCTTTTTTATTGGTATTTCAGGATTGTTATTAAATAAATACTATTTAAAAGTAGTTGATGTTACAACTGTTAAGTAGGTAATAGCTAAAAAATATAAAGAAATTCTCCCTCAAAAAGGGATTCCTGTCTTAGAAAGTTTGGCAAAAGACAAATAGATACAAATTTATTAATATATAATTATTTAGAATCAGTCTAATTAAAAATAAATAGTATATTTGCCCTATAAAAAATAAATAATGAGGACAATACTATTTTTTGACTAAGACTCATTTTTTTCAATAATTATATATGCGCAATAAATCAAATGTTCTATCTCGAGTAAAAAACGGTGAACTTTCTTTATGTAGAAAATCTCATATATACAGCTTAACATTTAATAATCTTTTTTTTCAATTTAATGAGTATCAATTATTACAATTTAGAGAATATTTAAATCAAATAGATATTCAATATTGGTTGAATTGTTATGCCTGTAGCATTAGAAAGAGGAAGATTCCAATAACAACGCCAAATCAAACATTGGTACTGTTTTTTAATGAAGATGAAATGCAAGATTTAAAAGCACTTTTATCATTTAAAAAAAGACAATTATTCAATCTTTCAGCTTCTGAAATTGATTATACTTTAGTGTTAAATTGATTGTATTTTTATTTAAAAGAAAGACTTCATATTTACCCCAACCAACCCTCTCTATCCAAACTTCTGTATTGAATAGCTTCTGCGATATGATCCGGAGAGATGTTTTGAGCATTTGCTAAATCTGCTATAGTTCGAGAAACTTTTAGAATTCTATCATAGGCCCTGGCAGAAAGGGTTAGTTTTTCCATGGCTGTTTTTAGTAATGTTTTACTTTCTTCCGACAATTTACAGAATATACCAATCTGTTTTACATTCATTTGTGCATTGTAATGCACATTTTCTAAATGAGTAAAACGGTTGGATTGAATTTCTCTGGCTTTGGTTACTCGTTTTCTAATAGCAATACTAGATTCTCCTTTTTGTTCTTCAGATAATTTTGCAAAAGGTACAGGTGTTACCTCAATATGAATGTCAATTCTATCTAAAAGAGGTCCAGAAACTTTACTTAAATAGCGATGCATTTCTTGAGGTGAAGAGGTAATAGGTGAATCGGGATCATTAAAAAAACCCGAAGGGCTTGGATTCATACTTGCCACCAACATAAAACTACTTGGGTAAGTAACTGTAAACTTAGCTCGAGAAATGGTAACTTCTCTATCTTCTAAAGGTTGCCTCATTACTTCTAAAACATCTCTTTTAAACTCAGGCAATTCATCTAAAAATAACACGCCGTTATGAGAAAGAGAAATTTCTCCAGGTCTTGGATATTGACCCCCACCCACCAAGGCTACATTTGAAATGGTATGATGAGGGCTTCTAAAAGGCCGTTGATATAACAATCCATCATTTTTAGTTTTACCAACCACAGAATGAATTTTTGTTGTTTCTAATGCTTCATGTAAGGTCATTGGAGGTAAAATGCTTGGCAGTCGTTTTGCTAACATTGTTTTTCCAGACCCAGGAGGACCAATGAGAATAATATTATGTCCGCCAGCTGCCGCAATTTCCATACAGCGTTTGATAGATTCTTGACCTTTTACATCAGAAAAATCAAATGCTGGAGAATCGATGTTTTTATAAAACTCAGCTCTTGTATCTACGATGGTAGGATCAATTTTTTGTTTGTCATTAAAATGATGGATTACTTCCAAAATATTCTCAACTCCTAACACCTCTAAATCCGACACAATAGCTGCCTCTTTGGCATTTTCTTTTGGAAGTATTAAATAGTTGAAACCTTCTTCTCGTGCTTTTATTGCCATTGGCAAAGCACCTCGTATGGGTTGTAAACTTCCGTCCAAAGAAAGTTCTCCCATGATCACATATTGGTGGATGTTTACTGATTTTATTTGATTGGATGCAGCCAGTATTCCTATGGCCAAAGTCAAATCGTAGGCAGCTCCCTCTTTTCTAATATCGGCGGGGGCCATATTGATGATAATTTTTTTTCCGGGAAGTTTGAAGTTATTGTTATTGAGTGCGGCAGAAATTCGGTAGGAACTTTCTCGGACGGCATTATCTGGTAGACCTACTAAATGATACCCAATTCCTTTGTCAATATTTACTTCTACGGTAATCGTAGTGGCTTCAATACCGAAAACGGCAGAACCATAGACTTTAACAAGCATTCTTTTTTTCTTTAAAAGTAAAGAAAAAAAGAATGCAATTAATTTTTATTAAGCAGAATTTCTACTGGCATTGATATTACCAAACAAAGAACGCATGACCATTTTTTCATACACTTCAATTTCTTCGGGACTTCCATTCGATTTTTGAAGCTCTTGAATTTTCTTTAAAGCAAATTGCTGGATTGTTAATAAAGGCAATACAATATCTTCTCTAACTTCAATGGATGCTTTTCCTACGGGGAAATTTTCCATCAATTCGCTATGACCTGTAATTTTTAGAAGTAATCTTTTTGTCGTTTGATATTCAGCGTAGATTAATTTCCAAAATTCTCCAAATTCTGGATCATCAGCCATGTAAGAAGTTAATCCAAAGAACGATTTTGTCAAACTCATCATACTATTTTCTAATAGTGTTTTAAAGAAGTCTGAAGCGTTATAAAATTCAATAACTTCGTCAAATCTATTCGCGTCTTCATATTTTTTTAGAGCAGTCCCAACACCAAAGAAACCAGGAACATTTTGCTTCAACTGACTCCAGCTTCCAACAAAAGGAATGGCTCTCAGCGCAGAAAAATCCAATTTATCAGAGGTAGAGCGCTTACTAGGTCTACTTCCTATATTGGTTTTGGCATAGTATTTTAACGTACTCATTTTTTCTAAATACGGTAAAAACTGAGGATGATTTTTAAAATCTACATAGGTTTGATAACTTGTATTTGCCAAGTCATTGATGAGTTCTCTGTGGGTGTCATTCAATTGGTCTTTTGTAAAAACATCATTTTTTATCCCAGAACTCAACAATTGTTCTAAGTTATACTGAGAAGAATCTAATGTACCAAAGTTAGAGCTAATTGTTTGTCCTTGAATGGTTAATTGAATTTCTTTATCTTCTATTGTTGGTCCTAATGATGCGTAGAACTGATGCGTTTTTCCCCCTCCACGTGCGGGTGGTCCTCCACGTCCATCAAAGAAAATTACCTCAATATCGAATTCTTTTGAAATTCTTGTTAAAGCTTCTTTTGCTTTAAAAATACCCCAATTTGCCATTAGATATCCACCATCTTTTGTTCCGTCAGAAAAGCCAAGCATGATGGTTTGTTTGTTTTTTCTTTTTGAGACATGGTGTCTATATGTTTTATTAGAATACAAGGTTCGCATTACTTCCTCCGAATTTTCTAAGTCTTCTACCGTTTCAAAAAGTGGAATTACATCAACGGGTAATTCATTTTCAAAACCGCATAAATTTAACATTGCAAAGGTTTCCATCACATTCAAAGCAGTTTGATTGTTACTAATAATGTAACGATTCGCTCCCCGCTCACCATTTCTGTGTTGAATTTCTTTTAAGGCATAGATCGATTCGATGGTTTTTACAGATGTTTCATCCGTTAGGATATTGGTATCAATTTCACCTTTAACAACCGACAAAATATCAATTTGTTCTTTTTCAGAAAGTGATAAGTAGTTTTTCGGAAATGTAGTATCTCCAATTTTGTGTAAGTCTTCAACAATTTGAATGAATGCCTTGTGATGAACTCTACTATCTTGTCTAATATCTAAGGTAGCAAAGTGGAATCCAAAAATTCTAACTTTATTAATTACATCATTTAATTCTTCAACAAATAAAGACTGATGTTTGTTTACAATAATTTCTCTTGCAGCATACAATTCCTCTAGAAGAATCTTTTGAGAGAAATTAACTTTAGCATAACTTCGGACAACATGTTTGTAGAGTCTTTTTTCTACTTTTGATAAGATATTTTGAACACCATCAAATGTAAAACGTCTTTTCAAACGTCTAATATCTCTGTAGTAACTTCTTAAAATAGTTTGACGTAACCTCTCTGCAACATTCAACGTTATTTTTGTCGTTACAAAAGGATTTCCATCTCTATCTCCCCCAGGCCAGAATCCTAGATCTATGATTTCATTTTCTATAGGTTCACCATCGTATACATGCTGTTGGATATAGTTATAAATTTTAGGAACAGAATGGTAGAATACGTGTTCTAAATACCAAATTAAGCTAACTGCTTCGTCAAAAGGGGAAGGTTTTTCTTTTTTGTAAAAAGGAGTTTTCCCTAGCTGAGCTAATAATTTTTTTATTAATAATAAATCATCATTTTGAATCGCTTTGTCTAAGTCTGTAATGATCCCTAAAACAGTTCCTGGGTAAAATTGTGTTGGATGAGCCGTTAGTACAATACGAACCTTGAAGTCTTCTAAATAAGCTTTTAATTGGTCTTTTTTATCGCTCAGAAATGCAGATTCTTTGGAGTTTCTCAAAGTACCAAATCCATTCATGTTATTGACTACAGGAAACGCTGCATCTTCAACAGCATCAAATAAAACAACCTGACGTTCTATGAATTGAATAAAAAGGAAAAGTAAATCTATTTTTTCCTTTTCAGTTGGATTGTCTTGATATTTTTCAAAAAAATGATCAACAATTTCTGTTGGGTTTTTTTCTAGTTGAAATCCTTTTTTACAAACTTTGTGTAAAAGAGGCAATAAAACTCCAGTATTGTCTATGGTGTCAAAAGGAAGGGTGGTAAAAATACTGTTGTATATTTGATATTTAGACAGTACATTTTCATTAAATCTTTCTAACTTAGGTAAGCTGTTCATTTTGGTATAATTTTACGGAATAAAATTACAAAAAACAGCAATCATTGAACCTACCTTTTTGTCAATAATCACTTGTTTTTTTACGAAAACGATATAAATTCTACCTTTTTGTTATTAAATTGTTTAATTTATATCAGTCTTTGGGAGTTTTGTTTTTTTTTAAACGCAATAATTCTAAAGTGTAGATATTTTAACCAAGGAAGTTGTTAGTTCAGTTGCCTCAAAACGCGAATCTTGACGATGATTTATAATGGAAATAATCGTATCATCATGATTACAAAGTAACCAAGTATTTTGCTTTTCTAGAAGTGAAAATTTCTCATCTTTAAAATACTTACTAAGTTTCTTTTTCCCTTTCATTCCAGAAGGATAAAAAAAATCGCCCTTTTCCCATTTTCTTAATTTTAAAGGGAACCTTATTTTTTCTTTGTCAAGAAAAATGGTTTGTTTGTTTTTTCTCGATGTTTGTTTGGGGGTCTCAACTTTTATACGAATTGGGTTGGTTATTTCTCGTTGATCTTCTGTGATAAAAATTGTTTCAACATCCTTTGAAGGACTGTTTTTAAATAGAAATAAATATTCTCTGTCTTTTAATAGTGTATGTGTTTTAGAAAATACTTGTTTTCCAGACTGAGCAGAAAGTAAGTTGTATATATTACTCCACTCTGTAAAGTTATATTTTTTTAAAAGCTGGAATAAGTAGGCTTTTGGATTCGCTAATCGTTCCAATTTTTTAATGCTAATTTTAATGGTATCTTTTTCTTCACTAACAATATCGAATCTTATTTTTTCGATTTGCTTCTCAATAATTTCTTGACTTTCTCTTAGATAACTGGTGGTCTTTGCAAATGTCTCTAACAAACTAGGATTTATTTCTTTTAAAGAAGGAATAACTTGGTGTCTAATTTTATTTCGAATGTATTTTGTAGATGCATTGCTTTTGTCTTCTCTCCAATCAATAAGGTTATCTTTTACAAACGTTAAAATTTCTTTTTGAGAAAATGTTAAAAGAGGACGCACAATATTTCCATTAATTTGAGGGATTCCAGTAAGTCCTTCTAGCCCAGTACCACGAGTTAAATTAATTAAAAAGGTTTCTAAGTTATCATCTGCATGATGGGCTGTCAATACATAATCAAAAGAATTTTGTTCCATCAGTTCTGAAAACCAGTCATAACGTAAATTTCTTGCAGTAATCTGAATGGAGGTCTTATTTTTTAAAGCGAATTCTTTTGTTTTGAATTGCTTGGTATACACCGATGCGTTTAATTTTTTGCCTAATTTTTTAACAAATTCTTCATCTAATTTACTCTCTTCTCCTCGTAAATTAAAGTTGCAATGGGCCAATGAAATGGGAAATTTTAATGCTGAAAGAAGTGTCGCTAAAGCTACAGAATCAACGCCTCCAGAAACAGCCACTAATAATTTTTTATCCTTTAATAAAGGAAGATTTTTGTGAATGTAATTTGAGAATTTTTCTAACATTGTTCTCCAAAAATACGTAATTTAAACTTGAGATTTTAACCAAATTCGAATCTCTTTTCTAAGGAGAACTTCTGGTTTTGGTGGAGGAATTGTTTTTCCATATTGTTTACTCTTATTAAATTTAGAAAAGGCAATTTTTAGTTGTTTCCATTCTTTTGGATTCACTTCTAAAAACTTTGTAAACATGTTCTGTTCTGTAGGCTTTTCTTTTAAGTGATTTAGAGTTTTTTTAAAAAGGGCCTCTTGATGTAACATCCTCTTTATTATTTTGGTTTAATAAAACATATTTCATTGCTTTTGCTTTCAATAAGCATTCTTCATATTCTTTGTCTGGAATAGATTTAGCTGTGATGGCGCCACCAACAGAATAAGAAACATACTTCTTGTCTGCGTTGTATAAAATACTTCTAATAACTACATTAAAATTAAAATCACTTTCAGGGGTAAAATAGCCAACAGTTCCCGAATACAAGCCGCGTTTAGATTCCTCAACGTCTTCAATAATTTTCATTGCCGCAACTTTTGGGGCACCGGTCATACTTCCCATTGGAAATGTATCTTTAATTACATCTACTGGGTGTGTATTTTCTTTAATTTCAGAGACGACTGTTGAGATTAACTGATGCACTTGTTTAAATGAATATACTTTACATAATTCCTCTACTTTTACACTCCCTTTTTTAGCTGTTTTAGAGAGATCATTTCTAACCAAATCTACAATCATTACATTTTCTGCACGTTCTTTTTCATTTTGCATTAAATTCGATGCTAATTGTGAGTCATTAAGTTTACTTTGCACTCTTTTGGCAGTTCCTTTTATAGGCTGGGAAATTATTTTCATCCCTTCTTTTTTAATGTATCTTTCTGGAGATGCACATAAAGCAATTTGATTCTCTAATTTTAAAAAAGAGGCAAAAGGAGTTTCTGAAATTTCATTGAGATGACCGAATACCTCAATAGGATTTATAATGGTGTTATCTGCATAGAACTCCTGACAGAAATTAGCTTCATAGATATCTCCTCTTTGAATATGAGCTAAAATTTTATGCATTTTTGAATGATATTCTTTTCGGGATATTCTGGGCTTTATAGAGATCTTTGAATGTTTTTTTTCAATTTTTGGATTTTTCATTTTTTGGATTGCTTCAAAATCCTTTTCAATTTCCCCTTCAATCATTTTTAAATAGTGGAATTCAACAGCCTCTTTTTTGATGAAAATAAGTTTTTTAGGCTGAAAGAAAAATAAGTCAGCAAAATTTAGACCATCAAAATTAGAGGAGGAAAGCTGTTCTACGTCATTTTTAATATCATAGGTTAAGTAACCAAAAATATAATCTTTGGTGATGGTTTGATATTCTTTTAGCTTGTCAAAAGCAGTATGATAATCTGTTTTTATGGACGTAAATTCATCTGCAGCCAGTGCACAATCGAAACTTGAATATTGTTGATCATGATGGTTAGAATCTAACCAGATAATAGTTTCAAACTGCTGAGACCAATTGAGTAAATTCGATTTGAATTCACTCATATTATCTGTGTTAAAGATTCGAATTATTCTTTGCATATATTTTGTAAAAATACGAATTCTACCTACAAAAAAAGCAACCAAATAGGTTGCTTTTAAAATATATATAGAATGTATTTATGCGTTTAATGGTTTTCCGTCCCAAGCAGCTTTTGCCGCCTCTTTGACAGCCTCGGAGTAAGTTGGGTGGCCATGACAAATTCTTGCTAAATCCTCAGCAGATGCTCTATACTCCATAGCCACAGCGGCTTCCATAATTAGATCTGCAACTCGTGCACCCACCATGTGAACTCCTAATATTTCATCAGTATTTTTATCGGCCAAAACTTTTACAAAACCGTCAATATCTCCACTTGCACGAGATCTTCCCAATGCTCTCATAGAAAATTTACCTGCTTTGTAATCAATATTCTCTGCCTTTAATTCGTCTTCAGTTTTCCCAACAGCAGCAGCTTCTGGCCATGTGTAAACAATACCAGGGATTAAATTATAGTTAATATGTGGTTTTTCACCCGCTAGATATTCAGCAACCACGACTCCCTCTTCTTCTGCTTTATGAGCTAGCATGGCACCTTTTACAACATCTCCAATTGCATAAATATTAGAGATATTTGTTTGTAGATGGTCGTTTACAGAGACTTGACCACGTTCATTTACCTCAACACCTACTTTTTCCAACCCTAATCCTTTTGTGTAGGCTTTTCTTCCGACAGAAACCAAACAATAATCACCAGAGAATTCTATGGCTCTATTTTTTTTGTCAGTTGCTTTCACGACCACGGTATCTCCCTCTCTTTCTACAGAAGTAACTTTATGGCTGGTTGCAAACTTAATTCCTTGTTTTTTGAATACTTTTTGCAATTCCTTGGAAACATCAGTATCCATTCCAGGAACAATTTTGTCCATGTATTCGATTACTGTAACTTCTGCTCCTAAACGTTTGTATACAGAACCTAGCTCTAAACCAATAACGCCCCCACCAATTACGAGTAACTGTTTTGGTACCTCAGGAAGTTTTAGAGCTTCTGTAGAAGTGATGATACGTTCTTTGTCCAAAGGGATAAATGGTAAAGTAGCTGGTTTTGAACCTGTTGCAATAATGATATTTGTTCCTTCAATCAGCTCTTCTGAACCATCATTTTTAGATACTTTTATATGAGAAGCATCTTCAAAAGAACCGAACCCTTCGTAGACATCAATGTTATTTTTATCCATTAAATATTTTATCCCTCCTGTTGTAGTTTCTACAACCTTTGCTTTTCTTTCAATCATTTTCCCAAAATCGAAAGAAGGTTGTTTCACTGAAATTCCGTGTTCTTCAAAATGATGAACAGCATCGTAGTAGTGGTGCGAAGAATCTAGCAAAGCTTTAGAGGGAATACAACCAACATTTAAACAAGTTCCTCCAAGAGTTGCATATTTTTCAACAAGAGCAACCTTTTTACCAAGCTGAGATGCTCTGACAGCAGAGATATATCCTCCAGGACCAGAACCAATTACAATAATATCGTATTTCATATGTATTTTTTTTAAAATAAAACCTTTATGGTAATTATTTTGTAACTGGTCACAAAAATAAGGATATTTTCACAAAATAAAGGGAGAATTTAGTAGTTTTACTTTCTAAAATATAAACAATGAGCACTCTTAAAAAAACAGGTATTTTTTTTATATTATTCTTACTTATTTCACAATTTTTTGGACCTGAAAAAAATGATGGAAATATTGCTTCTGTAGCTGCTTTTATTTCAGAAACAAACCCTTCTGAAGAGGTAAAAAATATTTTTCAAACGAGTTGTTATGACTGTCATTCTAGCAAAACAGTATATCCATGGTATAATAAGATTACTCCTGTAAATTATTGGTTAGCACACCATGTGAAAGAAGGAAAACAGCATTTGAACTTTTCAAAATGGAATGAATATTCGTTAAAAAAGAAAGCACATAAAATGGAAGAATTGTATGAAGAGGTAGAAGAAGGTGAAATGCCTTTAAAATCCTATTCATGGACGCATTCTGAAGCAAACTTAACAGCAGAACAAATTAATGCTGTTGTGATTTGGAGTAAAAAAGTACAGGCAGATTATTTGCAACAAATGAATAAGAAATAATTGACACGACAACAAGTTTTAATTATTGGTTCTGTTTGGGTCGAACCTAATTCTTCTGCCGCAGGGAAAAGAATGTTACAGTTGATTACTCAGTTTTTAGAAAGAGCGTATGAAGTAACTTTTGTCTCTGCTGCGCAAAAAAGTGAAAAAGCATTCGATCTTGTTTCTTTGGGAGTTCATGAGTTTTTCATTGAATTGAATCATATTTCTTTTGATCATTTTATAAAAAAATTACAACCACAAATAGTCCTATTTGATCGTTTTATAACGGAAGAACAATTTGGTTGGCGCATAGCAGAGCATTGTCCTCAGGCAATCAGGGTCTTAGACACTGAAGATTTACATTGTTTACGAAAAACAAGAGAAATCTGTCTCAAGAAGAATATTCAGTTTTCTCAGGAGGAGCTTCTCAAGCAAGACATTTCAAAACGAGAAATTGCCGCTATTTTAAGATGTGATCTCTCTTTAATCATCTCTAAATTTGAGATTGAAATATTAAAAAACACCTTTAAGATAGAAGAGTCCATTTTAATGTATTTGCCTTTTCTTTTTGATAGAATTGATTCTTGTCACCAACAAAAATGGAAATCTTTTGAAAAGAGAGCGCATTTTGTTTTTATAGGGAATTACATGCATAAGCCAAATGTCGACGCTGTTTTGTCTTTAAAAAATGAAATTTGGAGCAAGATTAGAGCGCATCTTCCAAATGTAGAAATCCATATTTATGGCGCTTATTTGAATCAGCAAATTGAGCAACTTCACAACAAAAAGGAAGGTTTTATCATTAAAGGGTTTGCGGAAAATGCAAATCAGGTTGTTGGAAATGCGAGAGTAGTTTTGGCTCCTTTGAATTTTGGTGCTGGAATTAAAGGAAAACTAACAGAAGCAATGCTTTGTGGAACTCCGAGTATTACTACCTCAATTGGGGTAGAAGGAATGAGTGAACAATTTCCTTGGAATGGCTTTATTGAAGATGGATTTTCTGATTTTGCATTGAAGGCAAAAGAGTTATATACTGATAAATCTATTTGGGAACAGGCTCAATTAAATGGTATTACAATAATCAATTCAATTTACCATAAAGAAAAAAACGCAAAATTACTTTTCAACAAAATTAATCATATTCAACAGAATCTTGAGAAACATAGGACCTTTAATTTTTTAGGAAGTTTATTGCAATATAAAACTGTTCAAGCTTCAAAATACATGAGTAAATGGATTGAACAGAAGAATAAAAATTCTCATTAAGAGGCTTCTTAATCTAAATGTTTTTTCATTGGCAATCAATTTTTTTTGAGATTTACAATGAAATTTTCACACCAAAAAAACCACTAATCAAAAACTTATTTTTGTTGTTATAGAGTGTTTTTAGATCATTTCTTTGAGTTACTTGTTGTGAGACGATAATTTTTAGCCAGTGATTAATTCTATAACTTAGCTCACCAGTAATGCTATAACTTAAAAAATGGCTATTTTGTCTATAAATATTTCCAATATCAAAAAATGCAGTCGCTCCAATTTTTGGATAAATTTTGCTCATGTGATAGGATACTCCAATTGCATAACGTTGAAAATTATCACCCGCTAAATCTGCATATTCAACTGAGGGATAGATAGAAATATGATTATTAGGGAATCTTATAATGGGAATTTCTACCTTAGTTAAGATGTTTAAAGTTAGCACATTATTAGTTTTACTGTCTCCTATGAGTAATAGTCTGGCGTCTTGCTGTATAGAAATTTCTACATCTTGACTGTAGCTAAAAAAAGAGGATAGTATACAACTGCAGATTAATAATATTTTTTTCATAAAAAGAGATCTTTACTAAAGTGCCAATAAAATATTGGTATATGAAAGTAAAGTCTTTTACGGTTAAAAAGACATTTTTTATCTAAAAAATACCTTTTTAAGATGATTTATTCACATGGGTTGATGAATATTGAAAAGAGTAACCAAAAGTAGGATTGAATAGGGGGTGCTTCCCCCTTTTTTAAATAAGACCAGCTCTTTTTAGTAAAGCATCAGATTTTGGTTCTTTACCTCTAAAGCGTTTGTATAAAACCATTGGTTTTTCTGTTCCTCCTTTTGATAAAATATTTTCTTTGAATTTCGTGGCAACTTTTTTGTTGAAAATTCCTTCTTCTAAAAAGTATTCAAAAGCATCAGCATCCAATACCTCTGCCCATTTATAAGAATAATATCCTGCAGAGTACCCTCCTTGAAAAATATGAGAAAAAGCAGTACTCATACAGTTTTCTGAAACATCTGGATATAATTTTATATCTGCAAAAGCGTTATTTTCGAATTCCTTTACGGATTTTATTTCTGATGGATTCTGACCATGCCAATGCATGTCTAAAAGTCCAAAACTTAATTGACGTAAAGTTTGCATTCCTTCATGAAAGCTTGCAGACTCTTTTATTTTTTCTATATATTTCATTGGAAGAACTTCACCAGTTTTGTAATGTTTGGCAAATAGTTCCAGTGCCTCTTTTTCATAACACCAATTTTCTAAAATTTGACTTGGTAATTCTACAAAATCCCAAGAGACTGAGGTTCCTGATAAACTACCGTAGATGGTATTGGCTAACATCCCATGCAATGCATGACCAAATTCATGAAATAGGGTAGTAACTTCGTTAAAAGTTAACAAAGAAGGGGTTGTTTTAGTTGGTTTTGTAAAATTACAAACAATAGAAACTTGTGGGCGTTCGTTGATTCCGTTTTTAATTTGTTGTGTTTTGTAGGAAGTCATCCATGCTCCATTTCTTTTTCCTTTTCTCGGGTGAAAATCAGCATAAAAATCAGCTATAAATTTCCCATTATTATCCGTAACAAGATAGGTTTTTACATCTTCATGATATTTGTCAATAGCAGAAGTTTCTTCAAAATTTAAATCATATAGTCTATTGGCAATCTCAAAAACACCAGCAATTACATTTTCTAAGGTAAAGTAAGGCTTCAATAACTCTTGATCTAGATCAAACAATTCCTTTTTTAATTTTTCTGAATAGTAAGCACCATCCCATTTTTGAAGCTGGTCAATTTTATCTAATTTTTTTGCATACTTTTTTAAATTTTCAAACTCTTTGATCGCAGCAGGTTTTGCTTTCTCTAATAAGTTGTTTGAAAACTCAATTACTTTTTCAGGTGTTTCAGCCATTCTCTCTTCCAAAACAAAATGAGCATGTGTTTTGTAGCCCAATAGATTGGCTCTTTGATGGCGTAGATTTACAATTTCTAAAACTATGGATTCATTATTAAAAGCATTTTTTTGAAATGCTTTTTTTCCTGCGGCAATTGCTATTTTTTTACGTAATTCCCTATTGTCTGCATAGGTTAAAAAAGGGATATAACTTGGGTAATCTAAAGTAAAAACCCACCCTTTTTTTTCTTTAGAGATAGCCATTTCTTTGGCAGCTTCTTTGACGCTTTCAGGGAGTCCGGATACATCTTTTTCGTTTGTCAAATGCATTTGAAAAGCATTGGTTTCTGCCAATACATTTTCTCCAAATTTTAAAGAAGAGGTAGAAAGTTGTGCATCAATTTCACGAAGTTTTTTTTTGTCGGACTCATTTAAGTTTGCGCCATTTCTTGCAAAACTTTTGTATTGCTTGTCTAGAAGAATTCCTTCTTCTTGAGTTAAATGTAATGTTTCTCTATTGTCAAAAACAGTTTTCACTTTTTTAAACAAATCTTCATTTAGAGTGACATCATTTTTAAACGCTGTTAGTTTTGGAGAAACTTCTTGTGCAATTTTCTGGAGTTCATCAGTTGTTTCAGCTGCGTTTAGATTAAAAAAAATACTGGTAATTCTATTTAATTTTTCTCCTACACAATCTAAAGCAACTGTGGTGTTTTTAAAATTTGGGGGAGCAGAATTATTTATGATTTCTTGTATTTCTGCTTTTGCAATTTCGATCCCTTTTTCGATAGCAGGTTTGAAGTCTGAAGTAGAAATTTTAGAAAAAGGAGGGGTGTTGAAATTTTGTAATAGTGGATTCATATTTTCAATGAATTGGGGTAAAAATCAGTCGTTAAATAGATTATTTTTTAATTCTTTTAGACGCTTTTTCAACTTTTAGCTTCAAACCTTCTTTATAGGCGATCACTTTATCAAGAGTACACTGATCTGAAGCACCAATAATTTGCGCGGCTAAAATTCCAGCATTTTTAGCACCATTTAATGCAACAGTAGCGACAGGGACTCCTCCTGGCATTTGTAAAATTGATAATACTGAATCCCAGCCATCTATAGAGTTGCTGCTTTTAACAGGGACTCCAATTATTGGTAGTGGACTCATAGAAGCCACCATTCCCGGTAAATGAGCGGCACCGCCTGCACCTGCAATAATTACTTTTACACCCCTTTTGTGCGCGTTAGACGAATAGTCAAAAAGTTTTTCGGGAGTTCTGTGAGCGGAGACAATATCCACTTCTATTTGAATGTCTAAACTTTCTAAAATATCTATTGCTTCTTGCATGATTGGAAGATCAGAATCACTTCCCATTATTATTCCTACCATAATTACTTACTTATAACTCTTATTGTTTCTTTTACTTTTTGTGCTATTTCCCTTGCGATGTCAATCTCAGAATGTACGATGGTGACATGTCCCATTTTTCTAAACGGACGTGTTTCTTTTTTCCCATATATGTGTGGGGTAACGCCATCAATTTTAATGATTTTTTCTATGTTTTGATAAAAAACTTCACCAGAAAAACCTTCTTCACCCACTAAATTAACCATAATTCCTGCGACTTTACTAGCAGTAGCCCCTAAAGGGAGGTTTAAAATACTTCGTAAATGTTGTTCAAATTGATTTGTATAACTTGCTTCAATAGAATAATGTCCTGAATTATGAGGTCTTGGAGCAACTTCATTTACTAAAATCTCATCAGTTTCTGTTTGAAACATTTCGACAGCTAATAAGCCTACAAAATCTAGATCATTTACCACTTTTAAAGCTATTTCTCTCGCTTTTTTTGCAATGTTAGCGTTAATTCTTGCAGGGCAAATTACGTATTCAACTTGGTTGGCCTCAGGGTGAAACTCCATCTCAACAACAGGATATGTTTTGGTTTCTCCACCTTCATTTTTAGCAACGATTACTGCCAGTTCATTTTTAAAAGGGACTAATTCTTCAATAATACATTCTTCATTTGGTAGACTGTTTAGATCAGTGCTATTTCTTACAATTTTAACTCCATTTCCGTCGTATCCAAAACGCGCTGCTTTCCAAACAAAAGGGAATGTAATATCTATATTTTCAAAAGAATGTCTTAGCTCATCCAAATGTTCAAAATGATGAAAAGCCGCTGTAGGAATATGATGTTCTAAATAAAATTTTTTCTGTCTTGCTTTACTTTGAATGATTCGTAAATCTTTTGGCTTTGGGAATATTTTTACACCTTCAGCTTCTAATCGATCTAGAGCATCAAGGTTTATGTTTTCTATTTCAATAGTTAAAAGGTCTACTTTTTTTCCGAAATTGTACACTGCTTCAAAATCTAATAAGTCTCCAAGAACAAACTCATTGCAAATAGCTGCACAAGGGGCGTTTTTATTACTTTCTAAAACAGCGGTGTGAATGTCAAATTTTTGAGTTTCTGCCAAAAGCATTCGTCCCAATTGTCCACCACCAAGAATACCTAATTTAAAATCTGAAGAAAAATAATTTTTCACGTTCTGTAAAGTTGTGTTTTGGCAAAAATAAGCAACTTAAATTATGTATGCTATTAAAAATTTGTGATTCGAAGTACGGTGCCATTTTTTTTCACGCTGTATTCTATTGCAGGGCAGATAAAACCATCTGTTTGTGGAGCTCCTCCAATACCTTTTCCAACACCGTATTCACTTTGGTCACATTCGCATTTTAAGACGATACCTCTTTCAAAAGTCATTGGTGTATCGCAATCATTTACTGGACATAATTTATCATAAGCAACAAATTCATTGCCATTTACATTTATTAAAAGAATTCCTTTAGAACCCCCAGAAAGTTCTACAAAACCCCCTGGAACTAGAACATTTATTAACTGTGGATTGTTTAAGTCTGTTGTATAATTTAAGGGTAAAGATTGAATGCAATTATTTAAATCTTGATGATTAGAGCAGTTTAAAAAACCTAAAAAGAAAAAGAAAAAAAGTGTTTTTATGTCCATATAAATATACCAAGACTAGTTTAACGATGGCAATTTACAAATATTTTGTACATTTGTATGACAATCTCATTCCTCTTTAGGTAATGAGATTTTTAAATTTAGACACATTAATAAAGGAGGGTGTTTTAGACCCTTAGTTATAATTTTAATCACTTTACGAATTAAAATTGTTGAACTTTAAATAAAATAAAATGAGTGATATATCTTATTATACCGCAGAAGGATTAAAGAAATTGAAAGATGAATTGGTGCAGCTTGAGCAAATTGAGCGTCCAAGAGTAACACAGGAAATTGCAGATGCCCGCGACAAGGGTGATTTAAGTGAGAATGCAGAATATCATGCAGCTAAAGAAGAACAATCTCATTTAGAATTTAAAATTGCAAAGTTAAAAAATGTGATTTCAAATGCTAGAATTATTGACGAATCTCAGTTGGACACATCCAAAGTATTGATTCACTCAATAGTGAAAATTAAGAATACTACTAATGGAATGGAGTTTTCGTACACATTGGTGGCAGATTCTGAAACAGATGTTAGAAATGGAAAACTATCCGTAAATTCTCCTATAGGGAAAGGTTTATTGGGAAAGAAAGTAGGAGATGTTGCAGAAATTCAAGTTCCCAATGGAGTCATGAAATTTGAGGTAATTTCTATTTCTAGATAATGAAAGAATCCTCTTCTAAAGGGATGTTGAATCAGTGTTCAACATAATTTTCTGTTACCTTTACTAAAAAGTTATTGTTTAATAAACATTTGAGAACATGAGTGTATTTACAAAAATAATCAATGGGGAAATTCCTTGTTATAAGGTTGCAGAAGATGATGATTTTATTGCTTTTTTAGACATTAATCCGAATGCAAAAGGACATACCCTAGTGGTTCCAAAAAAAGAAGAAGATAAGATTTTCGATTTATCCAAAGAGGCATACAAAGATTTAATGGATTTTTCATACAGGGTTGCAAAAGCACTTGAAAAAGCAGTTCCTAACAGTAGAATCGGGATGAGTGTTATTGGCTTGGAAGTTCCTCATGTACATGTTCATTTAATTCCTTTAAATTCAATGGTAGACATACAGTTTACACAAAAAGTTACATGTTCCAATGAAGACTTTATATCGCTAGCAAAACAAATCGCTAGCAAATTCGAATAAACAGAGTTTTAATAAAGATTGATTCGGCGACTACGCCTTATTTAGTAAAATTTCAAAAGTAGTTCCTTTGCCTATTTCAGATTTTTGCACCATAATTTTTCCTTTGTGATAATCTTGAACAATTCTTCTAGAAAGCGATAAACCTAGACCCCAACCCCGTTTTTTTGTTGTAAAACCAGGTTTAAAGATTAATTTATGAAGATTTTTTGGAATCCCTTTTCCTGTATCAGAAATTGCAACTTTTATTTTTTTAGAAGTATGTTCTATTTTTACGGTTAGTTCTCCTTTGCCCGACATGGCGTCAATAGAATTTTTGATAATATTTTCTATGACCCAACTGTATAATTCTTTATTTAAATAAGCGTCAATTTCATTTTGAGAACTAATAAATGAGAATGAAATTTGTTTGGAACTTCTTAATTTTAAATAGTCAAAAGCATGTTTTGTAATAGGAATAATATTTTCTTTTTTTAATTCTGGGATGGATCCAATTTTAGAAAAACGATTCGCAATTGTGTTTAATCTTGAGACGTCTTTTTCAATTTCTTCGAGATATTGATGTTCTATTTTTTCCATTTTTAAAATTGCAATCCAACCCAAGAGAGAAGATAAAGGAGTCCCTATTTGGTGTGCGGTTTCCTTGGCCATTCCTGTCCAAAGCTTATTGGTTTCGGCAATTTTGGTGGAGTTATAAAATAAGTAAATAACACTTAAAAAAAGCAATAACACTAGTATTAGAGCAATCGGGTAGTAGGTAAGTTTATTTAGTAAGTCTGAATTTCTGTAATAAATAAATTGTTTGTTTTTTCCTTTGTAGCTGACTTTAATAGGCTTGTTTTCAGCTTTCATTTTTGTCAATTGGTTTTCCAGATATTCCGGGTCTAAGGCTTTAACCGAATCAAGGTTTTGAAATTGACTTATTTCTCCATGTTCACCCACCAGAATCATGGGGATATTATTATTGTTCTGAATTATTTTCAATGGTAAATCAAAATTTCCATTCAAATTTGAATTGGTTGCAAATTCCTTCAGTGCAGAGGCTAGTATTTCCATTTTAATACGCTCTTCCTGTTTGAATTTTTGAAAGAAGGTGTACGTATTCCATAAAATTAAGGAGACGATAACGAGAGAAATTAAAATTGCAATGCGTTTAAATAAAGTATTGATCGTTGGAAATTTCATTAAAACAAATATAAAGTTTTCTACCATAGTAACTTGTTTAAAGATTTGATAGTATATTTACCTATCAAATTATTTAAAATGCTTTCTATAGACCCAAAAGAGATTTCAATTAAAAAACTTCATAGTTATTTGTTAGGAGCAATTGCGCCAAGACCAATTGCTTTTGCGAGCACTGTAGATGTAGATGGGAACCCTAATTTATCTCCTTTTAGTTTTTTTAATGTTTTTGGTGCCAACCCACCAATCTTAATTTTTTCTCCAGCGAGAAGAGTAAAAAACAATACCACAAAGCATACTTTAGACAATGCCATAGCAACTAAGCAAGTTGTTATAAATGTCGTAAATTATGGAATTGTTCAGCAAATGTCTTTGAGTAGCTCAGAGTATCCCGAAGGTGTCAATGAGTTTGAAAAAGCAGGATTTACCATGTTACCGTCTGATAAGATACAGCCCTACAGAGTTGCAGAATCTCCGGTGCAATTTGAGTGTAAAGTAAATGATGTTATTTTTACAGGTGAGAATGCTGGAGCAGGAAATTTAATTATTTGTGAAGTTTTGAAAATTCATATTTCTGATCAAGTTCTCGCAGAAGACGGATCTATTGATCAATATAAAATTGATTTGGTTGCAAGAGCAGGAGGAAGTTTTTATACAAGAGCTCGAGAAGGTTTTTTTGAAATCCCAAAACCAATTACTACTCTAGGAATTGGAGTTGATGCACTTCCTATGGAAGTTAGAAACAGCCAAGTTTTAACAGGGAACAATCTAGGATTGCTGGGAAATATAGCTCAATTGCCAACTCAGGACGCTGTTAATAACTTTGGGAAAGAACATCCTAAATTTATTGGATTAGAAACCACAAAAAAACATACATTTGTTCAAGAATATTTAAAAAATAATGATGTGGAAAGTGCTTGGAAAGTACTTTTATTAAATTAAAAATTATGGAAGTTATTGGTAAAATAAAAATCATTGGAGACGTTCAAACTTTTGGCGCTAACGGATTTCGAAAAAGAGAATTGGTAGTTACTACAGATGATCAATATCCACAAATGATCATGATAGAATTTGTTCAAGACAAATGCGATTTGTTAAACAATTATTCAGTAGGACAAGATGTGAAAGTTTCAATCAATTTAAGAGGTAGAGAATGGATTAACCCTCAAGGTGAAGCTAAATATTTTAATTCTATACAAGGATGGAGAATAGAGAATTTATCTCAAGCTGCTAACAGTAATAACCTACCTCCAGTAGATCAATTTGAACCAGCATCAAATGTTTCTAATGAAGAGCCGGATGATTTACCTTTCTAATAAAAGGGGCAATTAAAAAATAAAGAATTTTAATATTAAAGAGTGCAAATTTGTTTTGCACTCTTTTTATTTGGAGTACATCCTGTAAAAATAGAATCGATTAACTTTTACTCTCGCTCTTTTTGGGCATTGGACCTCTGAGATGTATGATCAACCCATTCAGAAAATTACGCAAAATTTGATCTCCACATTCTTTGTATTTTGGATGTTCTTCGCTTCTGAATAGGGCTCCTAATTCTCCTTTACTTACTCTAAAATCTACCAAAGCGCAAATTTCTACAATATCTGTGTCCCGTAATTTATGAGCGACACGCAATTTTTTTAAAATGTCATTATTTGTTAATCCCATAGGTCAAATATAGTTAATTATTAGTCTACAACTTGAAAAATAGCCAATGCATAAAGGGCAAATCGAACAAATCGAAATAACCCAAATAAAACAACATTTTTAAATGGATATTTAATCATTCCTGCAGTCATACAAGAAATTGAAAAAGGCAGAGGTAATAATGCCCCAACTAAAATTAAAAAACCACCCCATTTTTTTGAGTTCTTTAAATGCTTTTCCATTTTAACCTCTAAATAATTTTTAACAGTATTTATTTTTAAAGATTGTTCTCCGATAAAGTAAGAAGACAGTCCGCCAAAATAGGAGAGTGTGGTAAGTATCGTTAAATTTAAAATTGGTTCTGAAGTTTTTTTAGACCAGGCTATAAATATTTCTGGAGGGATCAATCCTAGAATCGTCTCTGATGTAAAGAATAACGAAAACACCCCTATTTTAGACAATGATTCAGTAATAGACGCTAACAGTTCATTGATATTAAATACATATTTGTTAAGTAAAAAAAGAGAGATTATAACGCAAGAAACAGGAATAAAAGTTTTTTTGATACTCTCCCAAATAAACATGTAAAAACCTGTTCTTGAATAGTAAAGATGCATTAATTTAGCAATCTCCTTTTTAGTTTTTATTTTCTTTTTTCTAGGCATTTTTTTATTTCACAAAATAATATTTTACAAAAATAAGGACTTAATTTATATAAAATCTAATAATTATTGACATTAATATTTTTTTATGAATTTATTATTTTTGCAGTAAAATACATCAAATGATTTGGCTCAACAGTGCACTAGAATTTCCTTCCTATGAATCTACAAATAAGGATGGAATTATTGCTTTAGGAGGAGATTTGAGTGAAGAACGATTAATTTATGCATACAATAATGGAATATTCCCCTGGTATTCCGAAGGAGAGCCTATTGTTTGGTATTGCCCTCACAAAAGAATGATTTTGTTTCCAGATGCTTTAAAAGTATCTAAATCCATGCAAAAAATCATTAAGAAAAATAAATATATCATAACTGAAAACAAGGCTTTTAGAGAAGTAATTTACAATTGTAAAACCATCGATAGAAACGATGGTTTTGGTACCTGGATTACCGGTGAGATGGAGCAAGCCTATATTAATTTACATCAAAAAGGGATTGCAAAGTCTATAGAAGTTTGGTTTGAAAACGAGTTGGTTGGCGGCTTATATGGGTTGGAAATAAATAATATCTTTTGTGGGGAAAGTATGTTTAGTAAAGTTTCTAATGCCTCAAAATTAGCATTTATATACTTGGCTAAATATAAAAATTATACCTTAATAGATTGTCAAATTTACAATGAACATCTCGCAAGTTTGGGAGCAAGGGAAGTTGACCGAGATATTTTTTTGAAAATTTTAAAAAGTTAGTTTTTTTGATCCTTATGGATTGGTCTAGTTTTTGTTTAAATGATCGTATTCTAAATTTATAACATGAAAAAGGAATACATTCTAATTTTACTCTTTTTCGTACCAATGACATTCTTTTCACAAGAAAAACTTGGGAAACCATTCTTTACAGGAGCTGCAAACCTAACTTTTGGGATCAACGAAGGTTATACCCTAGACCCAGACGATGGAGAGCCTCTCATAATTCCATCGGCAATCCTTCTTAGAATGGGTTTTGGTTACGAGTTTAAAAAGAGATTTGCGATAAGTATAAACGGAGGATTTGATTATCATTGGAATCATGCACTAAGTGCATTTCCAACCTACACTAGTATGAAATATATCATTACTGAAAATCAAGGAGATCAATTTTTTACAGAAGTAAGTTATGGAAAAATGTGGAGGCCCTCTAGGGAGTTTCCAGATGGGAGTTACTATCGTTTAGGCTTGGGGACCCAGGTAAAAGGAACAGGCAGATGGAATACTATTTTTCGATTAGATTTTCATAGAAAAGGGTTAATGGGCTTTGAAAACAATAAATTAGACAGTGTTTCCTTAGGGATAGAATTTTCTTTCTTTTAAAAATCTGCAGCCACAGTAAAACGCATTGTTTTTTTCGTAGATGGATGTAAAAATTCAATACATTCTGCATGTAAATGCAATCTGTTTCTTTTTTTTCCATACAAATCATCACCAAATATAGGGGTGTTCAATCCATCTTTATGTGCAGCATGGACTCTTAATTGATGCGTTCTCCCCGTAATTGGGTAAAAATAGACGCGTGTTTTACCATTTTCCCTACGAATTAATTCCCAATTTGTTGCTGCGTTTTTACCATGTTTATAATCTACTAGTTGTCTTGGCCTGTCATTTAAATCCACTCGTAAAGGAAGGTTTAATTTTCCATTAGTTTCTGATAGATTTCCATCTAGTACAGCAACATATCTTTTTTTAATGGTTCTTTTTGTAAATTGATCTTGTAAATTGGCATTTGCTTCTTTAGTTTTTGTGAGTATCAAAATTCCAGAAGTGGACATGTCTAATCTGTGCACAATTAACGGCCCTGTTGCATTTGGATATTTTTTTTGAATTCTAGTATAAACAGAATCGGTAATATTTTTTCCAGGAACAGATAAAAATTCAGCAGGTTTATTTACAACAATCAATTCATCATCTTCATATATAATTTCTAAACTTTTGTTTGTAGAAATTTGGTTGATTAATACATTATCATCCATTTCAATCCCAGTTAACATATGCTCTAAAATAGGTTTGCATCTACTTAAGCAAGCGGCATAATAGTTTTTATGCTTTCTAACGGCTGAATTAGGGGAAATTCCCCACCAAAACTCTGCCATACAAATAGGAGTAAGATTCTTTTTAAAAGCAAACTGTAATAATTTTGGTGCAGCACATTCTCCAGAGCCTGCAGGGGGTTTTATAGCTGGATTGTTAAAAATATCTAGAAGTGCTTTCGGTTCTTTTTGTTGATTTAAAAATTGAAATTTCTCAAACAGTACTTTTTGTAAATCAGCAGAAATCTCTTTTCTCTTTTCTTTTAAGCGGGAGATTTCATCTTCAATATTGATGAGCTTTTGCCTTTCTTTATGATTTTTTTGCTCGTAATATTCCACTAATTCTTTATAGAAAAACTGATTGTTAAAACTTTCCTGTGTTAGTTTTTTTGATAGTTCAAGAAAAGCAGTTTCAGTTAAATTTTTTAATCCTTCTTGTTTCCGATGTTTTCTATTTTTTTTAGCAAGCTTCATTTTTTTTCTTTGAAGCTCTAAATCCTGTTCAATTTCTTTGGTTCGTTTTTCAACCCTAATTTTCAATTGAAGGTATTTTTCATCGTTTTTTAAAAAGGATATTTTTGCGCTTATTTTCTCTATTTCTTGTTCACCTTTTCTAAAAAAACTATTTTCTGTTCTTAAATCAAAAACAGGTGGGACAAAAAAATCCGGACAACTTTCATCTTCTAATTTCCCAGAAAAAGCAGCTAAAAAACCGAATTTATCCTCACGATTTTTTACCACTAAAACCCCAAACATTTTACCAATAGCATCTATTGTGTTGTTAGAACACAAGCCAAAATTATGTGTAAAATCTGTTTGATTTTCTAAATAATTTTGCACTTCTTTTACAGCAATTTCTGCTAATTGATGTGGTTCATAGTAAAAAGGGAATGTGAATTTTTTTGGAACTTGTATTCCAGAAATAGGGCTTGTAAAAAAGTGTAGTTGTTTCAAAGAAGTGGTTTTTAACTACTAAAAGTCGCACGTTGCAAACGATCGTTTATAGATTTTCCCAGGCCTTTGTCTGGAAAACGTTCTGCAATAATTAGATCTAAATTTTTGCTGTCTAATTCGTGTAAGGAATCATATAATTTGGATGCTGCTTCTTGCATAGAACCTTTTTTTGATAAAACTATTTCATTTAAAGACCTATTATTTAATGAATTTTTGAAAACAAGCACACCCATTTTTTTACCTATATGAGATTTGACCATATTATCGATATCGTCTACAAGAAAAGTTCTAGTAGAGGGTGCATAATGTCTTGCCAACATTCCCGGTGCATCAGGGTTTTCTTCTTTTTTGTTTTTGACAGGAATTTCACCCACAACAGCTTCAATTTCCTCCAAAGCCAACGCACCTAACCTGTAAATTACGGGTTCTTCATTTTCAAAACCAATAATGGTAGATTCTATTCCATTAGAACAAGAACCACCATTTAGTACCATCTTAACATTGACCTCCTCTTTAAAATATTGCTCTACATGTGTTGGTTTTGTGGGACTAATACTTCCAAAAGGATTTGCACTTGGTGCAGCTAAAGGAAATGGCAATTGTTTTAAAAGTTCTAAAGTTACCGGATGATTTGGCACACGAACAGCTACAGTATCTTTTCCAGCAGTGATTAAATCTGGAATTGCTGCTTTCTTTTTTAGAACCAACGTCATAGACCCAGGCCAAAAAGCTGTTGCTAATAATTTGGCTTTTTCAGGGATATAACTCACTATATTTTCTAAGGAATCTACAGATGGTATATGCACGATTAATGGATTAAAAAACGGACGTTTTTTTGTTGAAAAAATACTTTTGATTGCTTTTTCGCTAAAAATATTTCCTGCTAAACCATACACAGTTTCTGTGGGTATAGCAACTAACTCTTCATTGGTTAGAAGCGCAACTGCTTTTTGTATGTCTTTAGAGATGATACTCATCATTTGGCTGCAAAATTACGTATAAAATTCATTTCTTTAGTGCGCTTCCAACCAATTTTCTCCCAGGCCAACCTCGACATCCAAAGGAACAGTCATTTTAAAGGCATTTTCCATTTCGAATTTTATGATTGGTTTTATAATTTCTAATTCTTCTTTATGTGCGTCAAAAACGAGTTCGTCATGGACTTGTAATAACATTTTTGATTGAAAGTTTTCTTCTTCAAAGCGTTTGTGAATATTGATCATCGCAAGTTTAATAATGTCTGCAGCAGAACCTTGAATTGGTGCGTTTACTGCATTTCTTTCTGCACCATTTCTTACCATAGCATTCCTAGAATTGATGTCTTTTAAATACCTGCGTCTTTTTAAAACAGTTTCTACATATCCATGTTCTCGAGCAAAATCTACTTGTGCAGACATAAAAGCTTTTAATTTTGGATAGGTTTCATAATAGGTGTCAATCAATTCTTTGGCTTCCCCTCTTGTTAAATCTGTCTGATTACTCAAGCCAAAAGCAGAGACTCCATAAATAATTCCAAAGTTTACTGTTTTTGCATTGCTTCTTTGCTCACGGGTAACTTCATCTAAAGGAACATCAAAGACTCTTGCCGCTGTAGATGCATGAATATCCTCTCCATTTTTAAAGGCATTGATCATATTTTCTTCTTTACTCAAAGCCGCGATGATACGCAATTCAATTTGGCTGTAATCAGCTGCCAACAATACATGATTTTCATCCCTTGGAATAAATGATTTACGAACTTCTTGTCCGCGTTTTGTTCGAATAGGAATGTTTTGTAAATTCGGGTTGTTAGAGCTTAATCTTCCTGTTGCAGCAACTGCCTGCATATATTGGGTATGAATTCTTCCAGTTTTAGGATTTACTTCATTTGGCAATGCATCTACATAGGTAGATTGTAATTTTTTATACTGTCGGTATTTTAGAACATCTTTAATAATTTGATGGTCTTTTGCCAAATAAGAAAGTACATCTTCAGCGGTAGAATACTGACCTGTCTTAGTCTTTTTTGGTTTTTTTACCAATTCCATGTTTTCAAATAAGACAATTCCTAATTGTTTTGGAGATGCAATGTTAAACTCTTCGCCTGCTTGCTCGTATATTTCTTTTTCAAGCCTATTGATGTCTTCTGTTAATGTAATCGATAAATCCTTTAAAAAATCTACGTTGATGTTGATCCCTTCAATTTCCATTGCTGTTAAAACCGACACCAAAGGCAGTTCAACATTGTTAAATAACTCAGTAAGTTTACCACTCTCTAATTCTTTGGAAAAATGTTCTTTCAATTGCAAGGTGATATCTGCATCTTCAACAGCATATTCTGTTTGGTCTGCAATAGGGACAGCTCTCATAGAGAGTTGATTTTTCCCTTTTTTGCCAATTAATTCTGTGATAGAAACCGGTTGATAATTTAAGTAGGTTTCTGATAAGATATCCATATTATGACGCATATCTGGGTTGATAAGATAATGCGCAATCATGGTGTCAAATAATTTTCCTTTGACATCGATATTGTAATTGGACAACACTTTGATGTCATATTTTAAATTATGACCAATTTTTTCAATATCACTTTCAAAAAATGGGCGGAACTCATTTAAAATTGAAGCAGTTTCTTCTTGATTTGTTGGAAATGAAACATAATATCCTTTTCCTGCTTCATAAGAAAAAGCGATTCCAATTAAGGCAACCTCTAGTGCTTTTAGTCCAGTTGTTTCTGTGTCAAAACACACAGCTCTTTGTTGCATTAACTTTTTCAAAAATAATTTTCTAGATAGGGGAGAATCGATGTGTTGGTAAAAATGGTTGGTATTTTTAATTGTTTTGAACCCTGACATCTCCTCTGAGTCAGAAATAGCTCCAGTTCCTGGTGTTGCAAACAAATCAAATTGTCCATCGCTATTATTTTGCACACCTTTTTTAGCTGCTTTTGGTTTTTCTTCGATTGAATCTTTAGGGAGGTTGCTTGCAGAAGAGTCCGTATCTGCAGTAAATGTACGCCTAAAGTTAACCAACAAGTTTCTAAATTCTAATTCGTTAAAAAGCTCGGTCACTTTTTCTAAATTAGGTTGGTTTAATTCAAAATCCTTAGCATGAAAAGAGACAGGGACATTCAACATAATGGTTGCTAATTTTTTAGAAAGTAAGCCTAAATCTTTAGCTCCCTCGACTTTTTCTTTCATTTTCCCTTTAAGCTCATGCGTATGAGCTAATAAGTTTTCCATTGAACCATAAGCAGCTAAAAACTTTTTGGCAGTTTTTTCTCCAACACCAGGTAGGCCAGGAATATTGTCTGCAGAATCCCCCATCATTCCTAAAAAATCAATCACTTGTTCTGGAGTCTCGACACCAAATTTTTCTTGTACTTCTGGGATTCCCCAAATATCATAACCGCCACCAAAACGAGGTTTGTACATAAAAATATTTTCAGAAACTAATTGTGCAAAATCTTTGTCAGGTGTCACCATAAAAGTTTTATAGCCCTCTTTTTCTGCCTGTTTGGAAAGTGTTCCTATAACATCGTCAGCTTCAAAACCTTCCTTTACCATAATTGGGATATGCATGGCTTTTAGAATCTCTTGAATATAAGGAACTGCAATTTTAATTGCTTCTGGAGTTTCGTCTCTATTGGCTTTATAGGCCTCAAACATTTCCACTCTATCAACACTTCCTCCTTTGTCAAAACAAACCGCTAAGTGATCTGGTCTTTCTCTTTTTATCACATCCAAAAGCGAGTTCATAAAACCCATGATAGCCGAAGTATCGAGGCCTTTAGAGTTAATTCTAGGATTTTTTATAAATGCGTAATATCCTCTAAAAATCAATGCATAAGCATCTACTAAAAAAACTCTTTTTTGATCTGACATATCTTTTTATTGAAATCTTTTTTTTATAAAATAATCATTGAAACAAAAATAAATGAACTGTTTCAGATAGTTCAGAAAGGTACAAAACTTTAACAAAGTGTTAAAATTCATTCGTCATTTAACCTGTATCTTTGAATAGGTTTTTTTTACTCATTTTATGCCACGTTGGATCCTTCCTTTTTTTCTTTTTATTGCACTAATAATAGTTCTAGAAATCTATGCATTTCAGGCTTTTAAGACGATTTCAAAAAGTAAACTTGTTCGTTTTTCTTTTTTAGCAATTAGTATTGCAGTCTATGTTTATTTTTTCATCACTGTATTTTCTTATAAGAGGAGTGATGGACAAACGCCACAATTTCAAATGGCAATGGGCTTGTTGTTAACATTCTCTATTCCTAAGTTGATAATTATTTTTCTTCTTTTTGGAGAAGACCTTTACAGGGTAACTTTAAAATTGTTTTCTACTATTTCAACAAGTGAAACAACACCTTTGGCATCCCGAAGGAAATTCATTTCTCAGTTAGCCATTGCGATCGCTGCACTTCCATTCGCCTCTTTTATTTATGGGATCATTCAAGGAAAATACAATTATAAGATAATTAAGTATCGTCTGTCCTTTGATGATTTACCAGAGGCTTTTGATGGGTTTACAATAACACAAATTTCTGATATTCATTCAGGGAGCTTTACCAACAAAGAAAAAATACAATATGGGGTCGATTTAATCAACGATCAAAAATCAGATCTACTTCTATTCACAGGAGATATTGTCAATAATAAGGCTGATGAAATGGATGACTGGATTCCTGTTTTTGACCAATTGGAGGCAAAAGAAGGGAAGTTTTCAATTCTAGGAAATCATGATTATGGAGATTATATGGAGTGGAAAAATCCTGAAGATAAAGTCAATAATTTTGAGGAGGTAAAAAATATTCATCAAAAGATAGGATTTGATTTGTTATTGGATGAACATCGATATTTAGAAAAAGAGGGGCAAAAAATTGCTCTTTTGGGAGTAGAGAATTGGGGAAAGGGCTTCAATCAATCAGGAGATCTAAAAAAAGCATCAAAAGGAATTCAACAAGAAGATTTTAAAATTTTAATGTCTCACGATCCAAGTCATTGGGAATACAAGGTAAAAAAAGATGATTTTAATTATCAATTAACTCTGAGTGGTCATACTCATGGGTTGCAAATGGGCATAGAAATCCCTGGCTGGTTTAAATGGAGTCCATCTAAATATGTTTACAAGCAGTGGGCTGGGATGTATCAAGAATTTGGTAGATATTTAAATGTAAATCGTGGGTTTGGGTATCATGCGTTTCCAGGACGCGTTGGAATTTGGCCTGAAATAACCGTAATTGAATTGAAGAAATCCTGACAATCAGTACATTTAAATACTTTTAAGTATATTTGTACTTTAACAAATGAATAGTAATACGTTTTACCCTTAAAAAACTTTATATTATGGCAAAATTTGGTGAATTAATTAGTGTAGTAAAGCCTGTTTTAATAGATTTTTATTCTGATTGGAATGATGCTGAAAACACTGAAGATACCCTTAGAGATGTTGCGGCTGCTCTAGGAGATAGAGCAAAAGTAATTAAGATCGATATAGAAAAAAACGAAACTTTAGCAGAAGCACTCCGTGTGAAAGGGAATCCTACTTTTATGATTTATAAAAACGGTGAAATGAAATGGCGTCAAACAGGTGTTCAAGATGCCAATACATTAATTGGTTTGGTTCAACAATACGTATAATAAGAAAAGCTACAGTACTACTATCATTTACTCCTTTTCGAGTCTTCTAAATAGAAGTTTCTTCCACGATTTTAGTTTTTGTAACCATGTTACTCAATTTTAGAAAAAGAGAATCCTTTATCGGAAAGGGCTTTCAAAACTCTTGGGAGTGCATATTTGATTTTTTCAGCTGCTTTCATGCTATCATGAAAAACAACAATACTTCCATTTCTAGTATTTTTTAAAACATTTTGCAAACACCTTTCATTGCTAATTGAAGAATCAAAATCTCCCGATAAAACATCCCACATAATGATTTTATATCCATTTTTAAGAAGGTTTCTAGCTTGTGATTTTCTAATTTTTCCGTAGGGAGGTCTGAATAATTTTGAGTTATTGACTTTTTGAGGCCAGTTAGCAATGATGTTCTCACATTCTAAAACATTCGTTAGATATTTTTGGTTGTTAGTTTTCCAACCTTGTAAGTGATTTTGCGTGTGGTTTCCAATTGCGTGCCCCTCAGAAACAATTTTATTGAAAGTGTTAGATTGTTTTTTAATATTTTTCCCAATGCAAAAGAAGGTTGCCTTAGCATTGTATTTTTTTAATTCAGAGAGAACAAATTCGGTAATTTCAGGAGTGGGACCGTCATCGAAAGTGAGGAAAATTTCATTGCTTTTAAAAGACAAACGCCAGGTATATTTTGAGAAAAATCTCATTATAAAACCAGGCGTCTTTATAAAATAGCTTCTCATTTAAAATTTACTATTCATCAGGAATAAGATGATTAAATAGTTTTACGATGGTTATAAATTCTTCTTGTAAAGCTGCTAAATATTCTTTATCAACATCTGCCTCTTCAGCCTGACTAATCACATTCTTATACATGTACAAGGTTGTATCAATTTCGTCAAAAATAAGAGAGGTTTCATCCATTGAAAAAGTGCTGAGCCAAATTAATTTTTCTTTAAATAAATCTAAAAGTGTTTTGGAGGTTTCTCTTGCTTTTATAGAATCTCCTAATCGATAGTATGCCTCAGGATATCCAAGTGACAAACTGTAATGATCAAAGTCTTGTATGGGCATTTTTTCCAGAGACAAATCCAACACCTCTAGGGCTTTTAAATTTGCTCCTTTTTTCTCAAAAGCTTCAGACAAACGAAATAAACTATTGCGCATGGAAATCGAATTTCTTTTGGTTTGTTCATCTAAATAAATTTTTCCATCATTGATATTTCTCCAATCCCACTTTTGGATGTTAGCATACATTTTATCGGGATCAATTCGCCCCATGTCAAACAGACTTTTTCCTTCAATAGGAGTTTTGATAGGAACTAATTTATAGGCCAAACCATCTAATTGTAAATAGTCTTTTAACCAGATGTATTCTTCGTCTGCATTCGCACCCCCTGTAAAATAGATAGGTCTTTCCCAGTTATTATTCGCTAGAATGTCTAGCATTAGAATTCTATTTTTAAAGAGCGCTCTGTCATCTATGGTGATGTCGATATAGGGTACTATTTTATCTGCATCTTTCTGAGCAACAATCCCATTTTCTAATACTTTTTCTTTGTTAACTGGAATTCGAATTCTATTGGTTGGGTAAAATTTTTCTTTGGTATTATTTTCTGTTTCTACATAGGTTACATCACTGTCAGAAGCAATCCAACGCATCAGGTTTTTAATGGTCATTACAGAGTCTTTAAAACGGGGGTGTTCTAAAGAATAAGCAACGTCTAAAGTTCCGTATTTATACTGATCATGTTTTAATTGTGATGGGATAGGCGCTGCGTCATAGGTCGCGCGTTTCATTTGGTCGATGTACCAATCTGTTGCAAAAAGAGACGTATTTACTAATTTAACATCCGTTCTAATACCTTCTACTTCTTGTAGGTACCACAGAGGGAATGTGTCATTATCTCCGATGGTAAACATGATTGCATTTTCATCGCAACTCTCGAGATAGGCTTGGGCATTTAAATGGGTTGTGTATCGGTTGGAACGATCGTGATCATTCCAGTTTTGAGTGGCCATTAATGTTGGTACCGCCAAAAAGCAGATTACAGAGACTGTAATTGCAGTTATTTTTTGGTTTGAAAAACTCTTCAAATACTCATAAAGAGCAAGAACTCCAAAGCCTATCCAAATTGCAAAAATGTAAAAACTACCTACAACAGCATAATCACGTTCTCTAGGTTCAAAAGGCTTAGGGTTGGTATAAAAAATAATAGCAAATCCTGTAAAAGCAAAGAATAATAATAATGTAAAGAAGTTTTCTTTATCCCATTTTATTTGGTACAACAATCCAATGATCCCTAGTATCAGCGGAAGAAAGTAGTAGGTATTTCTTCCTTTGTTCTTCAGAACCTGAGAGGGAAGTTTTTCTTGAGAGCCCAATCTTGCCTCATCAATAGCATCTATTCCACTAATCCAATTTCCATTAAAAACATCTAAATTTCCTTGGATGTCATTTTGACGACCTACAAAGTTCCACATAAAATAACGACCGTACATATAGCCAAATTGAAAACTCATCATAAATTTTAGGTTCTCGCTAAATGTAGGTCTTCGGGTACTGTTTTTGGGAATCCCAGCAATAGATTTATACATTTTTTCAGAGGCAGGATTTACCATTCTTGGGATAAAACCCTTGTGTTTGTCGGACCAATTTGGGATTACATTTTTATAATTATTGACAATTTCATATTTCCCGTTTCTCTTCTCATATTTAGGTTTGTCATCTTTATAAGGCTGCTTTTTATCTTGTTCTCGTTTGTATGAGTTCGAGTAATAGGTATCATAAAAAACATTAGCATCTCCATATTGTTCACGTTCATAATACGCTAACAATTCACGAGCACTTGATGGGTCGTTTTCATTAATTGTTGTATTGGCATTGGCTCTAATGGGAAGCATCATCCAAGATGAAAAACCGATCATAATAAACAGAACGGAGAGGATTAATGTGTTCACATGGACCTTGTTTTTCTTACGACTAAAGTTAAGCCCGAAATAGAATAAAGCTATTAATACAATTGCAGCAATAATGCTTCCAGAATTGTAGGGCATTCCAATAGAATTGACAAAAAACAATTCTGAGACGCTAAAAAATTTCAATGTAAAGGGGAATAAAAATTTAAAGACAAACATCAAAACTACGACAGAAATTACCGTGGCTATGGCTGTAGTTTTTGGATTGATATTCTTGTAAGTTTTAAAAAAATACAACAATACAATCGCAGGAATTACTAGGAGAGAAAGGATGTGAACACCAAATGATAAACCTACTATAAAACTAATCAAAATCAACCATTTATGACCTCTTGCAGTATGTATTTCGCTTTCCCATTTTAATCCTAGCCAGAATAATAAAGCCATTAAAAAGGACGACATGGCGTACACTTCGCCTTCAACTGCACTGAACCAAAAACTATCAGAAAAAGTATATGCCAAAGAACCTACAATACTGCTTCCTAAAATTGCAATGTATTTCCCTTCAGAAAGGTCTCCCCTTTTGAATGCTAGTTTTTCTCCCAAATTAGTGAGGGTCCAAAACATAAACAAAATAGTAAACGCACTAGCTAACGCAGACATGAAATTAACCATTTTAGCGATTTCATTCACATTCGATGTAAACATTGCAAAGAAGGCTCCTAACATCTGAAATAATGGAGCTCCTGGCGGATGCCCTACTTCTAGCTTTACAGAAGTTGAAATATACTCTCCACAATCCCAGGCACTTACAGTTGGCTCTAATGTTAGAGAGTAGGTGATTAAAGCAATGGCAAATGTAATCCATCCTAGGATGATATTCCATTTTTTAAAATTTTCTGTGGTCATAGTTGTTTGATAATATATCAGCGAATTTACTAATAAATATCAATACAAATAGTTGCAAATTGTTTTTATAAAAGACGGATTGCTCATAAAAGTTTGTTAAAAACAAAATTTCATAAAAAATGTTTGTGAAATTAAAACTTTGGGTTAAATTTGCACCCTCATATACAGATTGGCCTATGGTGTAATTGGTAACACACCGGTTTTTGGTACCGACATTCAAGGTTCGAGTCCTTGTAGGCCAACAAAAAAGTCCTAATAAATTTTATTTATTAGGACTTTTATTTTTTCTAAATAGAAAAGGGAAAATTACTGAGTTAGAAACTCTTTTAAGTCTTGATAGCTTGTAGCCTTTGTAGCTACTTTTTTATGATTCATGACTTTTTTAATTTGTTCAGGTATTTCAACGCTAACTGGCAGTGTTTCTTCAACAACATCTAAAAATTTAACAGGATGTGCCGTTTCGAGAAAAACTCCAAATTCGTCTTTATTTAATCCATGTTTTTTCAATCCTAAATACCCAATAGCTCCATGTGGGTCTGCAATATAACCGGCATTGGTGAATATTTTTTTCATTGAGTTTCTAGTCTCTTCATCTGTAAAACTATACGAAGAAAATGCACTTCTGAGTGTTTCAATATTGTTGTCAAACAATTCTTGTATTCTAATAAAGTTACTTGGATTTCCCACATCCATCGCGTTGGAAATCGTTGCTTTTGATGGCTTAGGGTTGTAAATACCGTCTAGTAGATAGTTAGGAACGGTATCATTGATGTTGGTAGCCGCTACAAAATGTTTGATAGGTAGGCCTAATTTTTGCGCCATAATTCCTGCACAAATATTTCCAAAATTACCACTAGGTACAGAAAATACAAGTTTTTTTTGGGTTTTATGAAGAGCTTTATAAGCAAAGAAAAAATAAAACATTTGAGGTAACCAACGCGCAACATTTATGGAGTTTGCCGAGGTTAGGGTCCTGGTAATTTCTTTGTCTAAAAAAGCTGTTTTCACCATTTCTTGACAGTCATCAAAAACACCATCAACTTCCAAAGCTTTGATGTTCTGACCTAAAGTAGTTAATTGTTTTTCTTGGATATCACTTACTTTTCCAGAAGGATATAAAATAACAACATTCACCCCTTTTGCTCCTAAAAAACCATTGGCAACAGCACCTCCTGTATCTCCGGAAGTTGCAACTAGTACAGTAACTTCATCGTCATTGTCTTTGTTAAAATACTCCAAACACTGGGCCATAAATTTTGCCCCAACATCTTTAAAAGCCATCGTTGGTCCATGAAACAATTCTAGAGAAGCAATATTATCGTCCACCTTTATTAAAGGGAAGTCAAATGAAACTGTTTTTGCAATAATCTCTTTTAATTTTTCAGCAGGGATTTCATCACCTACAAATTGTTTGATTACTTCAAAAGCGATTTCATGATTGGTATACTCAGAAATGTGATCGATAAAATATTTGGAGAGCGGAGTAATATTTTCTGGAAAATACAAGCCTCTGTCTGGTGCAATTCCATTGACAACTGCATTTTTGAATGTTGTTTTTGGAGATTGATGGTGTAAACTGTAATAGTTCATGTGTTTTTTTATTTAATTGCCTGGGTAGACAGTGTTTTTATTCCCTCTTGGTTTATTTTCGAAATAAATAGTTCAAAATCAATCCCTGTATTTTTATAACTTTCTTCGATGCTTTTGTAGACCGTTTTGGCAACTTCATCACCTTTACAAAGCGCAAAAATTGTTGGACCAGAACCACTAATCCCAGCCCCTAATGCTCCTGCTTTTATAGCACTGTCTTTAACATTATCAAAGAACGGAATTAATTTTTTTCTTGCAGGTTCTACAATAATATCTTTCAAAGAATTACTAATGAGAGGGTAGTTATTTGAATACAAACCACTAATTAATCCTCCTACATTTGCCCACTGGGTAACGGCGTCTTTTAATGCAATTTCTGTGGGTAAAACCGCTCTAGCATCTTTTGTTTTTACTTCTATTTGAGGGTGAATTGCAACAACTCTCAACGCAGATGGAACCGGTAATTTTATGATTTCTAAAGGAGTATAACTTCTTACCAAAACAAAACCTCCAAATATGGCTGCAGAAACATTGTCTGCAATTGGTGTTCCACAAGCCACTTTTTCTCCAAACATCGCAAATTTTGTAAGGTCTAATTCAGAAAAAGGACTTCCTAACAATTGATTTGTACCAAAAGCGGCACCTGCTGCACTTGCCGCTGAACTTCCTAATCCACTTCCCGGAGAAAATCCTTTATGAATTGTTATGGAAATTCCAAAACTGGCATTCACTTCGGTTAAAATTTTTTTCACCACTGCACTTGCTGCATTTTGATCAATATCATAGGTTAAATCTGCCCCTGTAATATCGGTAATTTTAACACCTTTTTCTGCTGTTTTTGTGAAAGTCATTTCATCTCCAATTGCTTCAACAGCAAAGCCTAGAGAGTCAAACCCACAAGAGACATTGGCAACCGTAGCAGGAACAAATATTTTTAAATACTCCATAATTTTATTGATTTGCAATTCTGATTACATCTGCAAAAATACCAGAAGCAGTAACCTCTGCACCAGCACCAGCACCTTTAACTAATAAGGGGTTTTTAGGATATCTTTCCGTAAAAAATAAGACAATATTGTCACTTCCTTCTAAATTATAAAAAGGATGGTCAGCAGCAATGTGCTGTAGGCCAACATTGGCTTTTCCGTCTTTAAACTCTGCCACATATTTTAAGCGACAGTCTTTATCATTTGCTTCGGCATAGATTGTTTGAAAATGATTTTCGTGTTTTGTTAACGACTTGTAAAAATCTTCGTTTGTTGAAGTTTGTAAAGTCTCTAGAGGCAAAAATGCATTTTTTGAAATATCTTCTAATTCTAATTGATACCCACTCTCTCTTGCTAAAATTAAAATTTTTCTAGCAACATCAACTCCGCTTAGATCAATTTTTGGATCAGGCTCAGTATATCCCTCTTGTTGCGCCTGAGCAACCACATTATGAAAAGTTGAATTTTCATTGAAATTATTAAAAACAAAATTTAGACTTCCAGATAAAACTGCTTGAATTTTATGAATTTGATCTCCAGAATTGATTAAGTTCTTGAGCGTATCTATGATAGGGAGTCCCGCACCAACATTTGTTTCAAATAAAAATGAAGCATTGTATTTTCTTGAAGTTTCTTTTAAAGATTTGTAATTTTTAAAGCTTGAAGCACATGCAATTTTATTACAAGTTACGACAGAAATACTTTGACGCAGATATTTTTCATAGACTTCAGAAACTTCTTGATTTGCGGTATTGTCAATGAAAACACTATTTCTATGATTGGATTCTCTTACTTTTTTATAAAAACTTTCTATACTTGTAGGTTGTCCATTATCTAGCAGTTCTTTCCAGTTTTTTAGGTCAATGCCCTCGTTGTTAAAGACCATTTTTCTTGAATTCGAAATCCCAATAACTCTAATGGTTAACTTTAAGTTTTCTCTTAAGAATTGATTTTGTTTGTGAATTTGTGCTAAAAATCGTTCACCAACATTTCCAACACCAGTTACAAATAAGTTGAGTTGTTTTATTTTTTCTCCAAAAAATTGTTCATGTAGGGTATTTAGTGCTTTTTTTGCATCTCTTTTGTTGATGACCGCAGAGATGTTTTTTTCTGATGACCCCTGAGCTATTGCTCTCACATTTACATTGTTTTTCCCTAAAGCGCTAAACATTTGCCCACTCAAACCTTGGTAGTTCTTCATGCTCTCTCCAACAACAGCAATAATTGCTAAATTATTTTCTATAATTATGGGCTTTATTTTTTTTCTATCTATTTCGATGCTAAAAGTATCGTTTAATAATTCTATTGCTTTTGCAGCATCATTTTCATACAAACCAACGCAAATAGAATGCTCGGAAGAGGCCTGCGTGATAAAAATAATATTAATTTTTTGTCGAGAAAGAGTTTCAAATAATCGTTTAGAAAATCCAGGAATACCAATCATTCCTCCACCCTCTAAAGTAATTAAACTTATATTTTCAATATGAGAGATTCCTTTGACTTCATTTCCGTTTTTAGGATTATCAGAAATTAATGTTCCAGTATTCTTCGGATCAAAAGTGTTTTTAATTCTAATTGGAATTTTTTTCCGCAAGGAAGGTTGAATAGTAGGAGGATATAAAACCTTAGCTCCAAAATGAGACAACTCCATTGCTTCTTCATAGGAGATTTCTGAGATGGGGGAAGCTTGTTTGACAACCCTTGGATTTGCTGTAAACATTCCACTAACATCTGTCCATATTTGTAATTCTTTAGCATCTAAAGCTGCTGCATAAATGGAAGCTGAATAATCAGACCCTCCTCTACCCAAGGTAGTCGTTTCATTTTTGCTATTTGAAGAAATAAATCCACCAAAAAAAACAACTCGATGTTTATTTTGGTCAAAAAACGAGGCAATATTTTTATCGGTAATTTTAAAATTTACTTGGGCGTTTAGATAATCGTTGTTGGTTGTAATCAATTTCCTACTTTCCTCGTGAGTTGCATCAAACAATTCTTTTGCTGCATTTGCAATGATGAGAGAGGAAAGCCTTTCTCCAAAACTAGCTATTTTTGCCACCGTTTTATCAGACAACTCTTTCAATAAATACAGACCTTCATAAATAGATAATAACCTCTTAAAAAGCTCCGAAACCTCCTCACTTACCTCTTTTTTATGGGTTGTAATTAAATCATTAATTACTTCTTCGTGTAATTTTTTAATTGTTTCAAGTGTTTCTTTTGCTTCTGTAATATTTTTTAAAGCTTTATTTGCTGCCGATAATAGTTGATCAGTTGTTTTTCCAAAAGCAGAGACAATTACAGCTACTTTTTGATTTTTAGACTCCTGCTCAACGATGGCTAAGACTTTTTGTATGTTTTCGGAATTTGCGACAGACGAACCGCCAAATTTTAATACTTTCATTGGTAATGAATCCTTTGTGTAATTGATGTTTTAGTTGAGTTTATTTTGATGTTTTCCAAAATAAAATTGATTGACCTATGGTGATATGAATATAGTAGTACCCCTAAAGGGTTGTTGATGTAGTTGTAAAGATAATTGTATGCATAGTGATACAAACTACATGGGTAGTTTTTGAAGTGTTGTTATGTGCTTTTAGTAATTTCACAAAGCAAAAATAGGTGTATTATTTATTTTTTTCAACCTCTAAAGGGTTTTATTTTGTGATTTTAAAAGATTAATACAGTATTGTTAAAAAAAATCTGTTTCAACTGTTATTTTACTATTATTTAGCGAGTTGATTTGTTTTTTCTTTAATAATTGTAGCAATCGGTTTGTTTTGAATTTTACTTTCTAGCCAAGATAGAATATCCAGGTATAAAAAGGCTCTTTTTTCATAAGGGTGATTTTCAAATGTCTTTAATTTACCATGAATTTTTTTGAATTCATTTTTAATTTCGTGAGGGAAAACATCGCTTAGGTCTCTGATGGAGGTTAGAAAAACTTTTTGTACTTCTTGTAAGTTTTCCATTTTTAATAAAAATTTATAGGTATCAACAAACTGTCTCTCTAGGTCATAATCCAATCCACATTCATAATGTGCAATCAAATTTAAAATACGCGCAAAACATTGTAAATCTTCTGCAGCACTGATATTTTTGGAACGAATAATTTTTTGCAAATAAGCAATACACAATTTATTTTTACCCATTCCAAAATACAAACAAGCGATCTTATAGTACAATAAAACAATATAATGGTTGTCTAATCTGTTTTTATATTGATCAATCTTATTGTTAATGATGTCAACAAGGTATTCCCCTTCTTCAAAAGAACCCTCTAAAAAGTGAAAATGTAATTTATTTGAATATAAATACAAGAAAATTAACAATTCTGTATTGGTATTCATAGGTATTTTCTGTTCCTCTATTTCAGATTCGAAAAAAGCAAGTTCGGTTTTAAAGGTGCTAATTTTTTTCACTAGAAAAGAGGCTTCTAGTAGGTAGTTTTTTGATTTTAGATAGAAAACAGGGTGTAGATGAATCAATTTTGTACTATTGAATAGGTCTACGCATTTTCTTGCATATTTATAACTCAATAAAAAATCTTGTATCAAAAAACTGTGCCATAAATGTGCTTTGAACAACCATAATTTTTCTCTAAACCCCAAGTTTCTATATTCATATTTTGGCATTCGGTCATTAAAATAGTTGTCAATAAACTTCAGTTCTTTTTTATTTTTCACATAGCCATTTTGTATCAAATGGCTATAGAGTTGAAGAGATAAGTTTGAAAGTTTGCTTGCAATTACATTTTGTTGACTAAGTTCTTTTGCTTGGATTGATAATTGATTTGCTCTGTTGCTTAAACTTCGTGTAATATATTGTGTTTCAATAACTTTTTCGAGTTCTACAATTTCGTAAGCAATATTCTTTTCCTCATTGTCTAAGGCTAAATTTTTGGCTTTTTCCAATAATTTTAAACTCTGTTTGTACAATCCTTTTTGATACAATACGGTCGCAAAATCTAATTGTTCTCTTATCTGAATTCGTACATTTTTATGCGCAGGATTTAATCTTAAACTAATTAAAATTTGTTTGTATAAATGTGCTTTTAAGTTTGAAAGTTGTTGCTTAGAAACGATGCCACTTCCAATAATTACTTTTTCATCATAGACCTTGAGTTTCTCCAGAAATTTGAACAAAGAGAAAAATTTAGCATCAATATTTCCACCCAATCTTCCAACATATAAATTAAATTGTCTTTTTTCTGATTTAGTCAAAGACTTAATTAAAACAAAAAGAGCATCATTTTGTTGATTGGCTGATGTAACACTTTTACTCATAAAAAACTGATAGTTAAATGTTTAAGTTTTTCAAAAACCTATTAGAAATCGTATAGATTCGTAAAAATAACTATTTATTTTAATCCCAATATATATATTTGATTTAAATTAAGATTATTTTACACAAACTATGCAAGATAACAAAGTTCACATTTTTGATACAACATTGAGAGATGGGGAACAAGTTCCCGGATGTAAGTTAGATACCAATCAAAAATTAGTAATAGCAGAGCGATTAGATTTATTAGGTGTAAACATAATTGAAGCAGGGTTCCCTGTCTCTAGTCCTGGAGATTTTAAGTCTGTTACTGAAATTTCCAAAATTGTTAAAAACGCAACAGTTTGTGGCTTAACAAGAGCCGTGGAAAATGATATAAAAGTAGCTGCAGATGCATTGAAATATGCAAAATTTCCAAGAATACATACTGGAATTGGAACCAGTGATTCACATATAAAATTCAAATTTAATTCCTCTAGAGAGGAAGTTATTGAAAGAGCAAAAAAAGCAGTTTCTTATGCGAAATCTTTTGTTGAGGATGTAGAGTTTTATGCAGAAGATGCAGGTAGGACTGACAATGAATATCTGGCGAGAGTTTGTGAAGCTGTGATAAAATCTGGTGCAACTGTCTTGAACATTCCAGATACCACAGGGTATTGTTTGCCTGAAGAATACGGAGCGAAGATTAAGTATTTGCGTGAACATGTAAAAGGAATCGAAAATGTAATTCTTTCTTGCCATTGTCACAACGATTTAGGGATGGCTACTGCAAATTCAATTGCAGGAGTTGTTAATGGTGCGCGTCAGATTGAGTGTACTATTAATGGAATAGGGGAAAGAGCTGGAAATACTGCTTTAGAAGAAGTGGTCATGGTATTAAAACAGCATCCTTATTTAAACCTGGAAACAAGCGTTAATACAAAGTTGCTATACGATACAAGTATCATGGTTCGTGAAAGTATGGGGATGCCTGTGCAGCCAAATAAAGCAATTGTCGGAGCCAATGCTTTTGCCCACAGCTCTGGAATTCATCAAGATGGAGTTATAAAAAATAGGGAAACATATGAAATTATGGATCCTGAAGATGTTGGTGTAACCGAAAGTGCCATTGTATTGACTGCTAGGAGTGGTCGTGCGGCATTAGCATATAGAGCGAAAAAAATTGGTTACGATTTAACGAAAGTACAATTAGATGTTGCTTACACCGCCTTTCTTAGTGTTGCAGACAAACAAAAAGAAGTAAGAGATGAAGATATTCACGATATTATGAAAGAAGTGAGTAAAACATCAAAAGCATCGATATCCTAACAGATACAAATGACTTTGTATATTGATAGTGTTGTAAATTTTAGAGGGACTATTTAAAAAAAAAATATATCTTTGATTATAGATAATTTTTTTAGTTCACCATTAATACAATGAAATATACAATTGCTGTAATCCCTGGAGATGGTATTGGCCCAGAAGTAACTACTCAAGCTAAAAAAGCATTGGATGCTGTCGCCGAAGTGTATGATCATATTTTTTTATACAAAGAAGCGCAAATGGGAGCATGTGCAATAGATGCTTCAGGAAATCCCTTGCCCGACGCCACTATTGAGATATGCAAAAACTCAGATGCAATTTTATTTGGAGCAATTGGAGAATTGAAGTATGACAATGATCCAAGCTTAAAAATAAGGCCAGAACAGGGGCTTTTACGTTTGAGAAAAGAGTTGGGGTTGTTTTGTAACGTAAGACCAGTAAAGGCTTATGACAAGCTAATAAAAAACTCTCCTCTTAAAAAAGAAATTATTATTGGAACCGATATTGCTATCTACAGAGAACTTACAGGGGGAATTTATTTTGGAAAAAAAGAGACAACCAAAGACGGCATGTCTGCTTTTGATGGCTGTTCTTATACTGTACAAGAAATTTCAAGAGTAACACATTTAGCCTTTAAAGCTGCTCAGAATAGAAAGAAAAAAGTAACCTTAGTAGACAAAGCAAATGTTTTGGAAACTTCTCGATTGTGGAGGAAGACCGTTACAAATATTGCGAAGGAGTATAAAGACGTTGCATTGGAATTTTTATTTGTTGACAACGCAGCCATGCAAATTATTCAAAACCCAACACAATTTGATGTAGTTCTTACCGAAAATTTGTTTGGAGACATCATATCAGATGAAGCCAGTGTAATTTGTGGTTCTATTGGATTATTGGCATCCAGCTCTATTGGAGAAAAAAATGCTTTATTTGAGCCTATTCACGGTTCTTTTCCTCAAGCAAAAGGCAAAGACATTGCAAATCCTTTGGCTTCTATTTTGTCTGCAGCGATGTTATTGGAGCATTTAGGGTTACACGATGAAGCCGATGCAATTCAAAGAGCCGTAGAAAAATCATTAGATCTTGGAATTACTACTCAAGATTTGAAAGGGAAAAACCAGTATGCAGCCTCTTCGTCTAAAGTAGGTGATTTTATTGCAGATTACATTGCAAATCAAGAAGACAGCGCTATGAATTTTAAAAATATTCATATGGGTCAAAGTACGATTATTTAGAAAAGAGTATTTTCTTTGTGAAATTGTCCAAAAACGAACCAACAATCATTTATTACTTGTAAAAACACAATTCACTCTCATCGTGTTTGTTATAAATTGATCTAAAAATCAGAATCCTCATCTAGATTTTAATTACCGTATTCCCCCAAAAAAAGGAGTTTTTATTGATTTTTTTCAATGATTGAATGTCATAATTAAATACCATTAAGTTTCTGAAAATAAACATATTAGGTCTTTTTTTTCATACCTGAATTTAAAGAATTATATTGGATTTTTTTCAATAATAATAAAGAAACACAGTAATTTCGTTAATAAATTGAATAAAACAGTAAATGAAACTAAATAAACACAGCAGTAGATTAACACAAGATGAATCTCAGCCAGCATCACAGGCAATGCTATACGCAGTTGGTTTATCAGACGAAGATATGAGCAAAGCTCAAGTAGGTATTGCAAGTACAGGTTATGATGGGAACCCATGTAACATGCATTTGAATAATTTGGCTGCTGAAGTCAAAGTAGAAAGCAATATTGCTGGTTTGGTTGGTTTAGGCTTCAATACAATAGGAGTATCAGATGGAATCTCTATGGGAACTTCAGGAATGAACTATTCGCTAGCTTCAAGAGATATCATTGCAGATTCAATAGAAACTGTCATGAATGCCCAGAGTTATGATGCCTTGGTTTCTGTAGTTGGATGTGATAAAAATATGCCAGGAGCTGTCATTGCTATGTTGCGTTTAAACAGACCTTCAATCATGATGTATGGAGGAACCATTGCGTCTGGTAATTACAAAGGGAAAAAGTTAAATATTGTTTCTGCTTTTGAAGCTTTAGGACAAAAGGTTGCAGGAGAAATTGATGAGGAAGAATATAGAGAAATTATAAAAAGAGCCATCCCAGGAGCGGGAGCTTGTGGGGGAATGTATACTGCAAATACGATGGCATCTGCTATTGAATGTATGGGTTTTGCATTGCCTTACAATTCATCCATTCCTGCAGAAAATCCTAATAAGTTATCTGAAGCAGAAAGAACGGCTTCTGCCATCAAAAATTTATTAGAATTAGATTTAAAACCGTTGGATATTATTTCTAAAAAATCTTTAGAAAATGCCATTGCTATTGTAAATGCGCTCGGAGGGTCTACAAATGCAGTATTGCATTTTTTAGCCATTGCACACGCTGCTGATATTGATTTTACGTTAGAAGATTTTCAAAAGGTAAGTGATCGAACTCCCCTTATTGCAGATTTAAAACCCTCAGGAAAATACCTAATGGAAGATGTTCATGGAGTTGGAGGGACCCCTGCAATTATGAAGTACTTATTAGATAATGGATATTTGCACGGAGACTGTTTAACTGTTACAGGAAAAACCTTGGCAGAAAATTTAGCAGATGTGATTCCTATGGAATTTGAGGATCAAGACGTGATTTATCCAACAAATAAGGCCTTAAAAACATCAGGAAATATTCAAATAATATATGGAAATTTAGCGGAAGAAGGAGCGGTTGCTAAAATTTCTGGAAATGAAGGGTTGCTTTTTGAAGGGAAAGCTGTAGTCTATGATGGGGAGCAAGCTGCTAACGAAGGAATTTCAAACGGAGAGGTAGCCAAAGGAGATGTTGTTGTGATTAGATATGTAGGACCAAAAGGAGGTCCAGGAATGCCCGAAATGTTAAAGCCAACTTCTCTAATCATGGGTGCAGGTTTAGGTAAATCAGTAGCCTTAATAACAGACGGTCGTTTTTCAGGAGGAACCCATGGTTTTGTGGTAGGTCATATTACACCAGAAGCACAATCTGGAGGAACAATTGGCCTTCTAAAAACAGGAGATATGATTAGAATTAGCGCCGAAGACAACTCAATAAATGTATTAATACCTGAAGAGGAAATCACTGCAAGAAAAGAAAATTGGATTGCACCAGAATTAAAACACAAAAAGGGTATTTTATATAAATATTCAAAAACAGTGGCCTCAGCATCCAAAGGATGTGTTACAGATTTATAAAAAAGATGATCAGTTCTATTTCAGTAGAAATATAAAACAACATAATCATATGGGAGCAGACACCATAAAAGACAATAAAATATCAACAAAAGCTACAGAAAGAATTTCAGGTAGTGAGGCAATCGTAAGATGCTTGATAGAAGAAGGGATAAAAATAATTTATGGATACCCTGGAGGAGCGATCATGCCAGTGTATGACGAATTATATAAATATCAAGATAAAATCCATCACGTTTTAACACGTCATGAACAAGGTGCAACTCATTCTGCACAGGGATTTGCAAGAATTTCAGGAAAGGTAGGAGTTGCCATTGCAACCTCCGGTCCTGGAGCAACTAACCTGATTACAGGGATTGCTGATGCGCAAATAGATTCAACACCTATGGTGTGTATTACAGGTCAAGTTCCCTCTCATTTATTAGGAAGTGATGCATTTCAAGAAACAGATATTGTGGGGATTTCAACTCCTGTTACAAAATGGAACTGTCAAGTTACCAAGGCAGCTGATATTCCAGCAGCTTTGGCCAAAGCATTTTATATTGCAAGAAGCGGTAGACCAGGACCCGTTTTAGTAGACATTACGAAAGACGCTCAGTTTGATGAATTTGATTTTTCTTATGAGAAGTGCACCAAAGTAAGGAGTTATAATCCTGTACCAAAAACGGCTGTTTCTTCTATTGAAGCTGCTGCAAAATTAATTAATACTGCAAAAAAACCCTTCATTATTTGGGGGCAAGGGATCATTTTAAGTGAAGCAGAGGAGCAATTAAAAGCACTTGTTGAAAAAGCAGGAATTCCCGCTGCTTGGACAATTTTAGGAGCTTCTGCACTGCCTACCTCACACCCATTAAATGTAGGGATGTTAGGAATGCATGGAAATTATGCGCCCAATGTATTAACCAATGAATGTGACATTTTAATTGCTATTGGAATGCGTTTTGATGATCGTGTAACAGGAAAGTTGGACGAATATGCAAGACAAGCAAAAGTGATTCATTTTGAAATAGATCCTGCAGAAATAGATAAAAACGTACAAACAGAGGTGGCTGTTTTGGGGGATGCAAAAGCAAGTTTAGAGGCAATTCTACCCTTAATAAATGAAAATTCTCATACAGAATGGCACCAAAAATTCAAAGAGTTATATGCTATTGAATATGAAAAAGTAATAAAGAACGACCTACATCCAACCAAAGAAGGATTGACCATGGGTGAAGTTTTAAAAGAAATCAATATTCAAAGTAAAGGGAATGCTGCTATTGTAACAGATGTTGGACAACATCAAATGATTGCCTGTAGATACGCTGAGTTTAATAAAACAAAAAGTAACATTACTTCTGGTGGATTGGGGACAATGGGATTCGGTTTGCCTGCAGCAATTGGCGCTAAGATGGCCGCTCCAGAACGTGAAGTCATTTCTATTTCTGGTGATGGAGGTTACCAAATGACCCTTCAAGAATTAGGGACCATTTTTCAGCAAAAAGCGGCCGTAAAAGTAGTGGTCCTTAATAATGACTTTTTAGGAATGGTTCGTCAATGGCAACAGTTGTTTTTTGACAAACGCTATGCTTCTACCGAAATGATAAATCCAAATTTTGTAGCAATTGCTGAGGGGTATTATATCAAGGCAAGAAAAGTTACAAAAAGAGAAGAGTTGGCAGAAGCTGTTGCAGAAATGATGGAAAGTAAAGAAGCTTACTTTTTGGAGGTCTGTGTAGAAAAAGAAGGGAATGTATTTCCAATGGTTCCATCTGGAGCAAGTGTTTCAGAAATAAGATTAGAGTAGTTATGAATACAAAAACAAGATTATTCACGATATCTGTTTATACAGAAAACAATGTTGGATTGTTGAATAGAATTTCAGCTATTTTTCAAAGAAGACATATCAACATTGAAAGTTTAAATATTTCTCCGTCAGAAATTGAGGGAGTTGCTAAATTTACGATTGTTGTATACATGACAGAAGTTAATATAAAAAAGATTATCGGTCAGATAGAAAAACAGGTAGAGGTTATCAAAGCCTATTATCACAGTGAAGAAAATACCATTTATCAAATTTCAGGATTGTTTAAAATTAAGTCTGAATTATTATTTGAAGAACCTCAAATTCAAAATATCATCAAAGAAAGTAATGCAAGAATAGTGACGGTAAACACCAATTTTTTTGTGATTGAAAAATCTGGAAAAAAAGATGAAATTGTAAAATTACATCAACAATTAAGTGTTTTCGGGATTATGCAATATACACGCTCAGGACGAGTGGCTATTACAAAAGATGAAATGAAAATATCAACATTATTAGAAACATACAACAATTAAATAAATAAAAATGTCAAATTATTTTAACACATTAACATTAAGAGAGAAATTAGAACAATTAGGGAAATGTCGTTTTATGGACGCTTCAGAATTTGAAGACGGAGTAACCGCATTAAAAGGGAAGAAAATTGTTATTGTAGGTTGTGGTGCACAGGGATTGAATCAAGGATTAAATATGAGAGATTCTGGCTTGGACATCTCTTATGCTTTAAGACAAGCAGCTATTGACCAAAATAGAGCTTCTTTTGTGAATGCTAGTTCAAACGGATTTACAGTTGGAACCTATGAAGAATTAATTCCTACTGCAGATGTTGTACTAAATTTAACACCAGACAAACAGCATACTAATGTGGTGAATACTGTAATGCCTTTAATGAAAAAAGGTGCAACATTGTCTTATTCTCACGGGTTTAATATTGTTGAAGAAGGAACACAAATCCGTAAAGATTTAACGGTAATTATGGTGGCCCCTAAATGTCCTGGATCAGAAGTTCGTGAGGAATACAAAAGAGGTTTTGGGGTACCAACACTAACGGCTGTTCACCCAGAAAATGACCCAGAAGGAAAAGGATGGGCCCAAGCAAAAGCTTATGCCGTTGCAACAGGAGGTCATAGAGCAGGAGTTTTAGAATCTTCTTTTGTGGCAGAGGTAAAATCCGATTTAATGGGAGAGCAAACCATTTTATGTGGTTTGTTACAAACAGGAGCTATTTTATCTTTTGATAAAATGGTAGCAGAAGGGATTGAACCAGGTTATGCAGCTAAGTTAATTCAATACGGATGGGAAACAGTAACGGAAGCTCTAAAGCATGGTGGAATTACCAATATGATGGACCGATTATCCAATCCGGCCAAAATAAAAGCTTTTGAAATTTCTGAAGAATTAAAAGAGATCATGCGTCCATTATTCCAAAAACATATGGACGACATCATGACCGGACACTTCTCTAAAACCATGATGGAAGATTGGGCAAATGACGATAAAAATTTATTAACCTGGAGAGCTGCAACTGGAGAGACTGCTTTTGAGAAGCAACAAGTGACCTCTCAAGAAATTCCTGAACAAGAGTATTTTGATCATGGAACTTTGTTGGTAGCTTTTGTAAGAGCAGGAGTAGAATTGGCTTTTGAAGCAATGACAGATTCGGGAATCATAGCAGCATCTGCTTACTATGAGTCTTTACATGAAACGCCATTGATTGCAAATACCATTGCAAGAATGAAATTGGCTGAGATGAATCGTGTAATTTCTGATACTGCAGAATATGGTTGTTACTTATTTGATCATGCTTGTAAGCCTTTATTAACGGATTTTATGAAGACTGTTTCTACAGATCTTATTGGTCGAAAATACGCAGATACCAATGCTGTTGATAATCAAGAATTGATTCGTATCAACGCGATTATTAGAAATCACCCTGTTGAAATTGTAGGGGCAAAATTAAGAGCTTCGATGACAGCAATGAAAGTGATTAAATCTGCTTAATCAAAATAAAAGGGTCGAAATATTAAAACCTATCTGCTCTAAAAAGCCGATAGGTTTTGTCATTTTAATATAAATTAGTTCTCAAAAAACACTTATTTAAGGCTATCAGAAAAGGAAAATTTCGAAATCCTTTTCGTGAATAAATAAAGATTTAACAAAATATATAACACTGTTTTAGGGTAATTTTTTGTTACTTTGAACTAAGAAAAACTAATAAACGAATTAATAAGACTCAGAGTTTTAGAGTTCTGATTTTAATATCAATCTATGAAAACACAATTTACAGAAATTCCAGAAGCCTATAAAATCACCTCGCTTTTACACCAAAAATCATATTTAGTGAATGGAGAGTTAAAAGAATGGAAAGGTTCTTTTTCAGAGGTTTATTCTACAATTTCATCAACCGAAGAATTCGCTCCAACCCTACTAGGGACAGTTCCTAATTTAGGAGAAAATGAAGCTTTAGAAGCTCTAGATTCTGCTTACAAAGCGTATGACAAAGGTCAAGGACTATGGCCAACAATGAGAGTTGCAGACAGAATTGAGTGTATGGAAGAATTTGCTGAGCAAATGAAAACCAAACGAGATCAAATTGTAAAGTTATTAATGTGGGAAATAGGAAAAACATTACCGGATTCAGAAAAAGAATTTGATAGGACTGTAGAATACATATACGACACCATTGAAGATTATAAGCAAATGGATAGAGATTCTGCTAATTTCCAAAAAAATAGCGGAGTTCATGCACATATTAGACGTGGCCCTTTGGGGGTTGTTTTATGTTTAGGTCCTTATAATTACCCGTTAAATGAAACATTTGCATTGCTAATTCCAGCATTAATTATGGGGAATACGGCTGTATTTAAACCCGCAAAACACGGAGTTTTACTCCTCTCACCATTGATGGAAGCTTTTCAGAACAGTTTTCCTGAAGGGGTTGTCAATGTGATCTATGGACGAGGTAGAGTATTAGCAACACCCATTATGAAAACGGGAAAAGTAGATGTTTTAGCCTTGATAGGAAACAGTGTTTCTGCCAACGCGATCCAAGCAAATCATCCTTTTAAAAACAGACTGCGTTTGGTACTAGGGTTAGAAGCAAAAAATCCAGCAATAGTTTTACCGGATGCAGATTTAGATTTAGCAATCGATGAGTGTTTAGCAGGAGCAACTTCTTTTAATGGACAGCGATGTACGGCTTTAAAAATCATATATGTTCACGAACAGATTGTTAGTGAATTTAACAAACGATTTTCAGAAAAATTAGATGCCTTAAAATTTGGGAATCCATGGGACAACGGAGTTAAGTTAACCCCTTTACCAGAACCAGGAAAACCTGCGTATATTCAGGAATTAATTGACGATGCCATTGGTAAAGGAGCTAAAATAATCAACGAAAAAGGAGGAGAAACTACAGATAATTATATTTTTCCTGCAGTTTTATACCCAGCTTCCAAAGATATGAGAGTATTTCAAGAAGAACAATTTGGGCCTGTAACTCCAGTAGTCTCTTTTAAAAATATTCAAGAGCCATTAGATGATATGGCAGCTTCTAATTATGGTCAGCAGGTGAGTATTTTTGGGAGTGATGTAAAAACATTAGCTCCTTTGATAGATGCCTTGGTGAATTTAGTATGTAGAGTAAACCTAAATAGTGCTGCTCAAAGAGGACCTGACGTATATCCTTTTACAGGTAGAAAAGATTCTGCAGTAGCGACTTTAAGTGTGCATGATGCATTGCGATCTTTTTCCATAAGAACTTTTCTTGCGTCTAAAGATACGGCTTACAATAATGCAATTTTAGAGGATCTTATGGACAAAAAAGCGTCCAATTTTATTAGTACAGATTATCTGTTATAAATGCGAAAGATCTTACTAAAGAAAAAACCTCCATTTGGAGGTTTTTTCTTTAGTAAGATTCTTGTGTTAAGATTAGCATTAAATAAGTATGGTTGCCAGTAGGATTGAATTTATTTTTAAGCAGCAATCTGAGGCTCTTTTATATCTTCATAAAATTTTGCAGTACTCACCTGTGCATAGGGCAATAACCACAGAAATCCAATTCCTAACGTAAGAATACACAGCAGTGACAAACCAACAATTCGAAGTAATAGACGAAAATATTTCCATTTATGTCCGTACATCATTTTTTTACTTTTGTCAATTGCATCCATAGCCCCTATGGAATCATCATCGGCAATGATATAGAATGTCATAGAATAAGACAATGCTGCAATAATTCCAGGAATAATAAGTAGAAGAGTCCACAATAATGTAAATAAGACCGTTAATAAATAAGCTCCTGTAGAGGTCCCAAAATTAGAAAAGCCCTCGAATAGTTGTTCTATCCGTGCCTCTTGATTTCTTGAAATATTTATGGTAAACTTTGTAATCCCTAGTGATAAGGGTCCTGAAATTAATAAAAGGATTAAATTTACAAAAGGGTATGTTTCTGCAGATCCTTGAACAATACCGATGATCAAAGCATAAATTAAAAATGTGGCAATAGCAATGCCCCATTTATCTTTAAGGGATTCACGTGCCATTTTCATGAGTACTAGATTCGTTGTATTCATAGTTTGTTTTTTTTTCTCACTTGAGAGTTGTTAGTATGATTCCGTTTGATAAGGCGGTTTCTGGACTCCGCTATTGTATTCTTATTAAGAACTTCTTTTTATCACCATCAGCAATTATTGTTCCTGTTTTGTCAGAGGTTTATCAAAAGGTAGAAAAATTAATTAGATGAAATAAATCTTTATTAAAAGAATTTGTCTAAAGTACAAAAATATTTGGTTTGAAGTTTAGTTTGGTAAATTCTAAACAATTCGTATCTTTGCAGCGAAAATAATAGTAAACGAAAATGAAGGGGACCAAAAGTCCCCTCTTTTTATATTTTATTTTAAGATTTAAAATGGATCAAACCAAAGTAACAGATTTAGTAAATGAAGCACTAGCTCTAAATGAATCCCTGTATTTAATTGATTTATCCATATCAGAAAATAATAAAATAAAAGTTACTATTGACGGTGACAAAGGAGTCCCTTTAAGTGAGTGTATTAGGGTAAGTAGAAATGTAGAACATAATTTTGATAGAGAAGAAGAAGATTTCTCTTTAGAAGTCTCTACACCAGATATTTCGAATCCACTGAAGGTAAAAAGACAATATATTAAAAATCTTAACAGGATTCTAAAAGTAAAAACTTCCGATCAAGATATGGAAGGAATTTTAGTAGAAGCAGATGAAGATAAGATTGTTTTAAATTGGAAAGCTAGAGAGCCGAAACCAATAGGTAAGGGAAAAGTTACTGTTCAAAAAACAGCAACGATACCCTATAAAGATATTAAAGAAGCAAAAGTGAAGATTGTATTTTAAGTAAATATATAATGGAAAATATAGCATTAATTGATTCGTTTTCAGAATTTAAAGATAACAAGAGTATAGACAGGGTAACGCTTATGTCTATTTTAGAAGAAGTTTTTAGAGCCGCATTAAAGCGTAAGTTTGGTTCTGATGATAATTTCGACATCATTATAAATCCAGATAAAGGAGATTTAGAGATTTGGAGAAATCGCGTAGTTGTTGCAGATGGTTTTTCTGAAGATGATAACGAAGAGATTGAGTTAGCTGAGGCAAGGTTGATTGAGCCAGATTTTGAAATCGGGGAAGATGTATCTGAAGAAGTAAAATTAATTGATTTAGGAAGAAGAGCAATTTTAGCGTTACGTCAGAACTTGATCTCTAAAATTTATGAGCATGACAGCACAAATATTTTCAAGCAATTCAAGGAACTAGAAGGAGAATTGTACAGTGCCGAAGTTCATCATATTCGTCACAATGCAATAATTTTGCTGGATGATGATGGAAACGAGATTGTATTACCAAAAAGTGAGCAAATTCGTTCCGACTTTTTTAGAAAAGGAGATTCTGTAAGAGGAGTTATTAAAACAGTAGAACTAAGAGGAAATAAACCTGCAATTATATTGTCTAGAACCTCTCCTTTGTTTTTAAATAAATTATTTGAACAAGAGATTCCAGAAGTATTTGATGGTCTAATAACTGTTGAGGGAGTGGCAAGGATTCCAGGTGAAAAAGCAAAAGTAGCGGTAGATTCTTATGATGATAGGATAGATCCTGTTGGAGCATGTGTAGGTGTAAAAGGTTCCAGAATTCACGGGATTGTTCGTGAGTTAGGAAACGAAAATATAGATGTTATCAACTACACTAAAAATGAACAATTATTCATTTCTAGAGCATTAAGTCCTGCAAAAGTGACCTCCATGGAGATAGAGATGTTTGAGGAAGAAAAAAATGGTAAAAAAGGACGTGTAAGTGTTTTGTTAAAACCAGAAGAAGTTTCGAAAGCAATTGGTAGAGGTGGTGTGAATATTCGATTAGCAAGTGAGTTAACCGGATATGAAATAGATGTTCAGAGAGAAGGATTAGAAGAAGAAGACGTTGAGTTAACCGAATTCATCGATGAAATTGAAGATTGGGTAATTACCGAATTCAAAAAGATTGGATTAGATACTGCGAGAAGTGTATTAGAAACAAGCGTTGCAGAGTTGGTAAAAAGAACAGATTTAGAAGAAGAAACAATCATGGATGTTCAGAGAATTTTGAAAGAAGAATTCGAGGACTAATATAGTATAGAAGTAAAGAAAAAAGCATATTTTTACAAGTATAAAGTTAAAAAGAATATATGTCTGAAGGCAAAATAAAGAGGCTTAATAAAGTTTTAAGAGAATTAAATATTTCTCTAGATAGAGCAGTCGAATATTTAGCGGATAAGGGTTACGAAATAGAATCGAGGCCTACCACTAAAATTTCGGGTGAAATCTACCAGGTTTTACTTGATGGCTTCGAAACAGATGCCAATAAAAAAGCAGCATCGAAAGAAGTTGGAGAAGAAAAACGCAAAGAGAAAGAAGCTATTCGAATAGAACTTGAGGCTAAATTAGAGAAGAAAAGAGCGGAAGAAGTTAAAAAGGAAGAGATTTTAAGAGCCAAAGCGGACAAGCTAGAGTTAAAGACTGTTGGTAAAATTGATATTGACAATCAATCGAAAGTTCAGGGAGTAAATCCATCAGCAGAAAAAGAATCTAAAGAAGCTTCATCACCTATTATTGAAAAAGAGAAAACTGAAATTAAGCCAGAAGGTCAGTCATCAGAGTCTCAAAAAGAAGTTTCTAAAGATGAAGTTAAGCCCGAGGCTAACAAAGAAGCCTCAAATACAGAATCAAAAGAAGATGAGGTTTCTTCCGAAAGTTCAGAAGCTATCAAAACTCAATATAAAAAGTTAGATGGCCCAAATTTTACAGGAAAGAAAATTGATTTAAAGCAATTTGAAAGACCTAAGAAAAAGAAACCTGAAGTTAAAAAAGACTCCAATACAGACGCAAAAAAGAAACGTAAACGTATTGTCAGTAAACCAGGAGCTCCAGGTTCCAACGGTAGACCGACTCAAGGAAATAAAAGAGCTGTATCAGGAAACAATAGACCAGGATTTAGAGGAGCTAGAGGAGGACAAAGACCATCTCCTGTTAAGAAAGAAGAGCCAACTGAAGCAGAAATTCAAAAACAAGTTAGAGAAACCCTCGAGAAATTACAAGGAAAATCTTCCAAAGGAAAAGGAGCGAAATATCGTAGAAATAAAAGAGAAGCTCATCGTGAGCAATCTGATGCAGAAATGGAAGCGCAGGCGCTAGACAGTAAAATCTTAAAAGTAACTGAATTTGTCACGGTAAGTGAAGTTGCTACGATGATGGATGTTCCCGTTACCGATATTATTTCATCTTGTATGATGTTAGGAATGATGGTAACCATGAATCAACGTTTGGACGCAGAGACACTTGTAATTGTTGCCGAAGAATTCAATCATAAAGTAGAGTTTATTGGTGCTGAAGTAGAAGAATCTATTGAAGAAGTTATCGATAATCCTGAAGATTTGGTTAGTCGTGCTCCAATTATTACAGTTATGGGACATGTAGATCATGGAAAAACATCACTGTTAGATTATATTAGAAATGCCAACGTAATTGATGGGGAAAGTGGTGGAATAACACAGCATATTGGTGCTTATTCTGTAAATGTGGGAGATCAAAAAATTGCATTTTTAGATACTCCTGGTCACGAAGCATTTACTGCCATGCGTGCACGTGGGGCTCAAGTTACAGACCTAGTAATTATTGTGGTCGCAGCAGATGATGATGTAATGCCACAAACAAAAGAGGCAATTTCTCATGCACAAGCAGCAGGAGTTCCGATCATATTTGCCATCAATAAAATTGACAGGCCCAATGCAAATCCCGACAATGTAAAAACTCAACTATCTTCCATGAATTTATTAGTTGAAGAGTGGGGAGGAAACATACAATCGCAAGATATTTCTGCAAAGACTGGAGAAGGAATTCCAGAATTATTGGAAAAAGTTTTATTGGAAGCTGAAATTTTAGAACTGAAAGCAAACCCTAATAAAAATCCAGTTGGAGCTGTTGTTGAAGCCTTATTAGATAAGGGAAGAGGATATGTATCTACCATACTAGTCCAAGCAGGAACTCTAAAAATTGGAGATTACCTGTTAGCAGGAAAACACAGTGGTAAGGTAAGAGCCATGTTTGATGACAAAGGAAATAATCTTAAAGAGGCAGGTCCTTCAACTCCAGTGTCAATATTAGGGTTGGATGGAGCGCCACAAGCAGGAGATAAATTCAATGTATTTGATGACGAGAGAGAAGCAAAACAAATTGCTTCAAAAAGGTCTCAATTACAACGTGAACAATCTGTAAGAACTCAGAAAACATTAACATTGGATGAAATAGGGCGTAGAATTGCTCTAGGAGACTTTAAAGAATTAAATATCATTCTTAAAGGAGATGTAGATGGTTCTGTTGAAGCCTTAACAGATTCTTTCCAAAAACTATCTACAGAAGAAATTCAAGTAAATATTTTACACAAAGGGGTTGGAGCTATTACAGAAAGTGATGTTTTATTAGCAACAGCTTCCGATGCAATCATCGTTGGTTTTAACGTTCGTCCACAAGGAAACGCAAGAGCTGTAGCAGATAGAGAAGAAGTAGATATTAGAACATATTCTATTATTTATGACGCTATCAATGACTTGAAAGATGCGATGGAAGGGATGTTATCTCCAGAAATGAAAGAAGAAGTTACAGGGAATGTAGAAATTAGAGAAGTTTATAAAATCTCTAAAGTGGGTAATATTGCTGGATGTATGGTGATGTCTGGTAAAATATTCAGAGATTCCCAAGTTAGAATTATTAGAGAAGGAATCGTAGTTCACAATGGAACTCTAACATCATTGAAACGTTTTAAAGATGATGTAAAAGAAGTTGCAAAAGGATATGATTGTGGGCTTCAAATTAAAAACTATAACGATATTCAACAAGGCGATGTGATTGAGGCATTCAAAGAAGTTGCCGTTAAGAAAAAATTAAAATAACAATCTTAAAGCGTATAGATTAGGTCGAGATTTCAGCATGCTGAAATCTCGATTTTTTTTTGTGGTATATGAGAAGAATAATCAGCAAATGATTTACTTTATTCTTTCTAAGAATAAACGTAAATTTACAGCTTCTAAAAGAAAAATAATGCAATATAATCACCTAGCAATAGAAAAGAAGTGGCAAAAATTTTGGGCAGAAAACCAAACTTTTAAAGCTAGTAATGAATCAGACAAACCTAAGTATTATGTATTAGACATGTTCCCTTATCCATCGGGTGCTGGTCTACATGTAGGACATCCTTTAGGGTATATAGCAAGTGATATTTATGCGCGTTACAAAAGGCATAAAGGGTTTAATGTATTACACCCTCAAGGGTATGATTCTTTTGGTTTGCCAGCAGAACAATATGCAATTCAAACTGGGCAACATCCGTCAAAAACTACAGAAGAAAATATTGCGACTTATAGAAGACAGTTAGATAATATTGGATTTTCTTTTGATTGGTCTCGTGAAGTAAGAACTTCTAATCCATCCTATTATAAGTGGACACAGTCTATTTTCATTGAGCTTTTTAATTCTTGGTACAATACAGATTCAGACAAAGCAGAAGATATTTCAACGTTGATTTCAATTTTTAAAAAAGAGGGGAATGGATCAGTAAATGCGGTATCAGATGAGGATATTCAGTTGTTTTCTTCTGACGAATGGAAGGCATTCCCAAAGAAAAAACAAGAAGAGATTTTATTGCAATATCGTCTGACTTATTTGTCAGACACTTCTGTAAATTGGTGTCCAGAATTAGGGACTGTTTTAGCAAATGATGAAATTGTAAATGGACTTTCAGAACGTGGAGGTCATCCTGTCATTCAAAAAAAAATGACACAATGGTCTATGCGTATTTCAGCCTATGCACAACGCTTGTTAGATGGTTTAGAAAAGATAGATTGGCCACAACCTTTAAAAGATTCTCAAACAAATTGGATCGGGAGAAGTCAGGGAGCTATGGTATCCTTTGAGGTAGATCAGACTTCTTCAAGAGGGAATGCTGAAGTGAAATTATCACACAAAGAATTAGAGACTTTAAAAGAACTACGTTTAAATTTAACCAAAGCAGAGGGGATTTTATGGGATCAATTAAAACATAAAAAAGGAGCTGCAAAATTTAGAAAAAAATATACTGTTGGGCCCTTTTTGGTAGATTATGTGTGTTTGGCAAAAAATATGATTGTAGAGTTTTCTGGAAAAGAAGATGAAACGGAAAGAACAGCATTTTTTACTAAAGAAGGATTTAATATTGTTCGCTTCACAAATGAAGAAGTGATTGAAAATGTATTGCATGTGGTTTCTGAAATTAACAATTCATTACAGTTTTCTGCCACAATAAAAAACAATAGAAAAGAAGATAAAACAGTCATAAATAAATATCAAATAGATGTTTTTACAACAAGACCAGATACCATCTTTGGAGTTTCTTTTATGACCTTGGCTCCAGAACATGAATTGGTTTCCAAAATTGTAACTGATGCTCAAAAAAAGGAAGTTAATGCCTATATAAAGGCAACAGCAAAGCGTTCTGAACGCGATAGAATGGCAGATGTTAAAACGATTTCAGGAGTCTTCACAGGAGCGTATGCATTACACCCATTTACTGGAGAGAAAGTAGAAATTTGGATTGGAGATTATGTCTTGGCAAATTATGGAACAGGAGCTGTGATGGCAGTTCCATGTGGAGATCAACGAGATTATGATTTTGCAAAACACTTTAATATTCCGATACCTAACATTTTTAAAGGAGTAGATATTTCTGAGGCGGCTCATGTAGATAAAGCAGGAACGG